>PPYF01638498.1_pt1 | contig 82970 bp, 80 predicted proteins | sample 1559871 | NCBI WGS metagenome assembly PPYF01 (sample SAMN08240021, study PRJNA423297) | Human gut metagenome, whole genome shotgun sequencing project.
TAAATCATCATTTGAAGAGCAGCAGCCTAACCTCATTGACATTGTGAGAAACAACTGAGTGGAGCGAAGTGAAACCCTGCTGTTTCTCTCTGTGGCAATGGACTGGAACTTCCATTTGTACTAAAAGCCAATCAGCCGAGATTTGCTTGGTGTCACAGACACGGAGCAAACTGGATGGCACATCTTTCAAAAGAGGTCGTCACTTCCGGCATCGCATGCAATACGAATAGTCGGAAATGACGGCCAACATCAGTGAGCCAACTGCCAAAACCATTCGATGGCTCTACTTCTGCAAGCGTCAGCCTGCGTTCGGTAGAGCCATCGAGCAAATCACCGTTTGAAGATTAGCTTTCCAACCTCATTGACACTGTGAGAAACAGCTGAGTGAAGCGAAGTGAAACCCTGCCGCTTCTCTCTGTGGCAATGGACTGGAACTTCCATTTGTAGCAAAAGTCTATCAGCTGAGCTTTGCTTGGTGTCACCGACACGAAGCAAACCTGATGGATTTTTCTCTGTACAAAAATCCTCTCATCTCCATAAAGGTTCTTGTTCCCAATTATAAGGAAAACCTAGCAGACGAGTGTTTACTGAAGGGTATTTTATCAAAAGTTGTTTGAAATCGGCAACAAAGGTATTGTCTGGGATAATGGAATTGAGCCAATATACCAGATAGCATAATTGTGGATAAAGAGTCTGTTCTCGAAAAGAAAAATCTGTAATCCATTTATTAGGCATACGCTCCGGCATTTTAGGCTTTACAGGAAAGACTCGGTTTGACAATCTTGAATGATGGGCACAGCAATTACGAAGCACGGCAAGACACTCCAACCAGCTTCGCAAGAATTTGTGATGATTCAAGCCGAACTCTCTCGCTACGGCATGTTTAGCGGTAGCATCCGAAAAGTTAGAATAAAGTTTGGATAGTGTACCCATTGAAATAACTTCCAACGTTTTCCATACAGGGGGAAGATCAGGTTCATTGTATTTACGAAAATGCTCTGTTATAAAGTCATCATGAGAACGCGATACTTCCTTACGGATGACAGCCAGATTTGTAGCAAAACGATCGTCATTAAGTGCAAAAGTTTCATCCATAAACCAAAATGCACCAAAACCAGGGGAAAAATGCTTGATTATTTTCGTCCTGACCGAAACTTCTATTGTTTGAATAGCAGTAAACAGCAATGCTCGAAGTTACTTATCAAAAGAATACAACTTCACTATATCTGAGAAACAACTGCCTTCCCTAAATTAATGTGTGAAATGGTCTATTTCAAAGTGTTTCCAATAGCCAGCAAGACGGAAATAACTGATGGTATCAAGAAGATCAATTGCTTGCTCTATATCATCAATAAGCAAACCTCTTTCTTGGAGAATTTCAATTTGCTGTTCAGTGGTTATGGCTTGATTTGTATATCTGACTCCCATAAATAAAAAATGTCCCGCTGGGTGCGCTAATCTTACGGGAAGCGGGCGGGATTTGTTGTTGCAAAGATAACATATTTATTTTAATCTACCAAGGCTTTATTTATATTGTATCTTGTTTCCTGCAAATAGTCCCAATTTTTAGTACAAAAGCATTATCTGGCAGGTCGGACGAATTTATAGACCTCAATTTCCAAATAACGCAGCAGTCCTGTCATTGCTGTCTGGCGCTTGCAATGACAGAACTACTGCAGAAGTTCTTACTTCCTCTTTGGCAGGCGGATTTTCCGGTTGTCAGTTTCCCATTTGTCCACATAATTGTTCAGAGCTTCAGAGATAACGTCCTTCAATAAGGCACCTTCCACAAGAGAAATGTACTTCACCTTTTGAAGTAAATCCGGATCTACGATGAAGGTGGCTCGAATTTCCTGGGGCTTCTTGGCACTTTTGGCTGTTTCGCCTTTCTTGGGGCGACCCACATTTTCCCTGCGTTTGGCTTCCAGTCTGGATTTCATTTTTCCGGTAGTTTCTGTTTCATTAGCGTCTTTTTTAGTAGATGTCTTTGAAGATACCGCCTTCGGACTTTCCTGCTTATCGGTTTGAGCTGTTGGTTGTTCTGCTTGTTCAGTAGCTTGTTCCTTAGGCTGTTCCTGCACCGATTCTGCTTGATTGGCTTCACCCATGAAGCCATCCATCAATAAGGATAAATTCTTCTTACTCATATTGCTTACTTTATTATTTTTTACTTACTGATTAACTTACTATACTACTAATAATTTTTGTGATTAGTCATATAATAAGATAGTTTACCTATTTTCTTCCCGACTGATTATCTCATCGGTCAGCGTTTGATAATCCGCTGCGCCGTTGCTTTTCGGCTCGTACTCAAAGATAGTCTGACCAGACAGCGGCATTTCGGCTATGGCGATATTCTCCCGGATTTTTGTCTGAAATACCTTCTCTCCATATCGTTTTTCCACCATGGAAATCACTTCCTTGTTCAACTTCCGGTTATTGAACCTGGTGAAGAAAACACCGCCTAATTCAAGCATTGGGTTTACCCTGCGTTTCACTTCCCGGACTATATCATCCAGCATGGTCAAGCCTTTCAAGGGCAAGGCTTCGGCAGTGAGCGGTATGTAGAGTTTGTCCGCTGCCACCAGCGCATTGGTCGTCACGATACCAAGTGAGGGAGAGCAGTCCATCAGGATGTAGTCATACTTCTCTTTCTGTTCATCGAGACAGGATTTAAGGATGCCTTCCCTTGCCATCATGGTAGCCATGTCTATTTCGGCTCTTGCCAAGTCCAGTGATGCTGGAACAAGGTCCAGGTTTTCACGGATGGGTACGATAGGCAGCGGTTGGTCTTTGACCAGCGTGTCGTAGATACTTGTTTCCGGGTCTTCGTTCTGCGTCAGCGTGAACGTGAGGTTCTGCTGCGCATCCAAGTCAACGAGCAGCACCCGTTTTCCTCTCAGAGCAAATGCTGCGCCTATACATGCGGTAGAAGTGGTTTTGCCGACTCCACCTTTCTGATTACCGATGGCTATTGTTATATTTTTTGCTACCATTTTATAGGTTTACTATATTATTTTACTACTATATTATTATACTACAAATATACTATATTATTATTACACAATTAGTTTACCTATATTTTATTAAAAATAGCACGATATTTATATGTTGTATATCATGTATTTAAATCATTTTCCAAAGGAAATAAAATATAAATATACATACCTAACCTCAATGCGTAATTAAACAGATTATTATGTGCTCTATATCATATAATAAATAGATATTTGCATTATATTTCAATTTAATATTATCAACTATTTCTACTATTTGAAATATAAAAACTCCGACCTGCACCTCACGGCAGAAGTCGGAGCGGAACATATATAAGGAATTTACGCTGTCTGTTTCGCTGCAAGTATCTGATGGGCATGAGCATTGACCAGCCGGACAATCCGGTCGTGGTGCGGAGTATTCGTATTGCAAAGTCCACGGCTATGTATCACTTTCCCCTCGGTCAGTGAGAACTCAATCGTCTCGATGCGGTTCCCTCCTTGTCATGAGCCGATAGTATCAAGCTGTCCGCCTTGGCATAGTATTCGCACTGAAAGACGCAATGATGCAGGGCATTTCCCTCGGCTTGGAAGGCTTCCAACGTATCAAGTACCGAAATCACCAGGTTTTTGTCGGTGATGGTAATGCCGAAGTAACGTGACTTCTCCTTGTAGAACTCGGCTTCCTTCCGTTTGGCTTGCTGCATCTGCTCCCGGCTTCTGCGTTTCTGCTCCATTTGATTGTGTCGGTTCATCCAATAGTCATGCTCGGCTCTGAGGTTCTGCGGACAGACATACTTAGGGTTGCAGATGTCCTTGCCACACTGCTCCAGCAAGCGGATGGTGTCTGCCCACAATCCCATGTCCGAAGGGCGGTAGTGATGCCGGGTGGCTACCTTATACGACTGCCAGCATCGGTCAAGTTCCAAAGGTCGGTTTACAAAATAAGACACGGCATGTAAATCTTTTGACTTGAGGATGAAAAGCGGGTGCATGGGTACCACACTGAAATCGTCCCCATTGGAATAGCAGTCGATTTGTGCAAAGTTGGCGCCGTCCTTCCGGATGTGTGCATAGAAAGGAGGCATACCGCAAAAGCACTTGCGGAGACTCTCTCTGTCCCACTGCAGGGTGAGTTCGTAAACACTGCCCTTGTAGAGCATCTTTTCTTTTCGGTCTTTGAGTTTGTATGCCATAGCTGAACTAATTTTTTCCCTTTGGTTTGAAGCCTTAGGGCTTCTCACTCCCGGGTGATTTTTACGATACTTCATCTCACGAAGGGTGTAAGGGACGGAAGGCAAATGTGGCAAGGGGAAAGCAGACGGAATACCCAATTTGGCACAAATTGTGGAAGGCTGCCGGCTGCTTTCTTCGCAGCCAAGCGCAGCGCCATTTGACGCCGTACCGACCCTTCGTATCTTTGTATCGGAAATTTCATCGGGAGTGCGGATGAACTGCTCATCAATAAGCCTCTAGGTACAGTTCATAACCAGACAATTAAACCTAAAGCACTAATAAAGTATCGTAAACAAAAAAAGAATTTCATTCTAACACAATTATTGAAAAATAAAGTATTAACTTTGTACTTAAATAATCAAACATCAAAACTTTAAAGTCAATCTTATGATAAAACATTTATCACTGTTCAATTTGTTATTACTCATATTATCTGTAGTTATGAGTAGTTGCGTACAAAATGTAGATAATAATAACCGTCAAAAATTTGCAAATGTCCAGCAAAAGGAATTTGATAACATGTTGGCCATGAATGTAAAAAAATACTATCATTTAGGGAATGATATTCAAAAAAAAGAATTTAATGATAGCGTAAAACTTTCAATAGGCTCTTATATGGATAGTGTAAAGCTATTTAATAATTGGGAGGGTACGATTGAAAAAATAAGAATGGATGAAACAGGGCAAAAATCAATCCACTTAAGTTTTGAAATAAAATATAAACCTGAAGAATACAGAGAAATTTGTTTTGAAGTCGATTATGTACTGCCAAAAGATAGTACTAATTCAGATAAAATATATCAGACTGTTAGAAATCTCGACGAGTTTTCAGAAGTAAAATTTGATGGATTTATTAGAACTAAGTCGAACGGAGAAGCATATTATGGAAACTATTCAGACGACTTAATTCATAGTTATCCAGATTTTAATTTTTTTCTTATTGATATAAATTTAAAGTCAAGCAATGATTCAATATCTGATAATTTAAGAAATGCCATCAACGTTAGTTTTGAGTCAATTGAACCCCTCAAACTTAATTTTAGAGGGCAAATTTCCCAAAAGGAATCAGATAAAAGAATGAAGCAATTACTACCAAAGTTTCAAGCTGCAAAAGAAACCCTAACCAAGGAAGAGCGAACATATATAGATAGATTATGTCAAGCCCTCACATTAAACTTTATATATGGAAAGTAATTTCTCATTATAACAGCTTATCGAAAGCCATATATAGATAATAAATTTTTAAAGAATCACACAAGCCCCCACTAAGGGGGCTTTTTTTTGTTTCTACTAAACACGGTAAAAAAGTCTCAGCTAACATAAACTGAAACTTTCTAAGAGTTGTAAAAGATATTCTAAGTTACTTCTTCGAAGCCGCCAACGACAGTTTCCTGAACTGCTTCAGCAATGGTTCCATTTCAAGTGAAACACAGCGGGCACGTTGACCGGCTGCCTTGTTTCCTTTGTCTGCTTGAAGGGCTGCATCCTTTTGGAATGCCTCCATCTTCATTTGGAGTTGTACGAGTAATTCATTCATAATCTTTACATTTAGAGGTTACATTACCTAATAGATACTTATCACGGGTCTGAACTTATGCGCCTGGTCCTTCGGAGTTTCTTGAATGGTACCTGACTGCATCGAGAAGAGCCAGGCCTTGCTGTCCCTTTGTCCCTCCACTTCGGTGGAAGTCCACAGCCAGCAGTCACCGGGCTGTAAACTGATGGGTAATCCGCCGACCGCCTCTATCCGTTGGTTGACTAGTCCAATTTGCTGATAGAGGTAAGTGAGTTGCTTTACCGAAGGGATGTAGGCGGACTGGCCGTAGCGCCACATGTCGAAGACATAAACGGCTAAGGGAGACTTCACTTCTTCGTTGCGGTACATGGCATGGGTGTTTTCGTTGCCGTCTTCCTTCTCTAGTGAAGCCGAGGTTTCCTGTTCGCCCCCCAGGCTGTCAGCAAAGGCTTTAGGTGCGACATCCCGGATGGAAACGGCATAGCCCAAAGCTTTGATCTCCGGATTCCGGTTTACATAATAGACAATGGCCACCGGCTCTTTCTTGGAGGAACCGAACTTTTCTTTAGACAGCACACTGCCATCCGAGCAGACTACGTCACCAACCTGGAGGGAAGAAACAATGGATTTGTCTCCTTCATGCTCACAATCTTCGCAGGAAGTAATGAATAAAGCACTTCCTGCCAATAACGATAAGAACAAGTTTCTCAGTTTCATAGCAGCGGTATTTCAAATGATTTGACTACAATTTCCGCCTCCTTATCGAGGATGAACCAGTATTCCGAGTGGTAAGGCTTTCCTTTTAAGGTCTTGGCTTCAAAATCTATCTTGACCTTCCATCCGTTAAACGGCTTTGCAACCTTTTCTTTCCCGGCTTTCGCTTCTTCCATTTCTCCATAAGCTATCAAAGCCCGGAGGGTGGTCATGGCATCCAGCTGACGGGTGACTTGATCACTCATTGCGGCATCGTCCTTGTCGAGGTTCTGGAAATAGTCTGTTTCTTCCATCAACTTGTGGCCGTACTGCATCAGGTGCATGGAAAGTGCAGCCTTCTCGTGTGGATTGACATATTCCTTGCCAAATACCGAATCTGCCTTACTGATGCTCTTGATTTGGATGGACTCCGGATTATCGACGGTTGCTCTCAAAGCTCTCTCTGCGATTTCCACCGCCCGTTTCTCGGGATGGTCGGAACAGCTGGCGAAGTAAAACAGGCCGCTCCAGAAGCAGACGGCGATCACCAGCAGGATTGTGAGTTTCATTCCCGGTTTCATATCTTCACAATTTGGAGTTTATCGGGAGAAAGACCGAGACGCTTGCGGTAGATGGTGCCGTCGTCGCGGTACATCTCCAGTTCGTTGGAGGTGATTTCTTTTTCACAGATTTCCTTAGCTTCCGTTAGGCTCAGCTGGTGGCCACCGATGTTGCGCCAGATGGCGAAGTTGCACGGCGCCTGCTGGTTGCTGTAATTGGAGCAGTTGAAGGCTCTCGTACCTACGCGAATATCGCCGCCACAATGCGGACATTTGCCAATGATGGACTGCATGTTGATGGCGCCGTTGTCGGCCAGTTCCAGCACGGAAGGAAATGCCTTTCCTTCCTTGGAAGCGAAGCCGTCCAACAGGATGAGGCGGTGCTCCAACAGTTCGGCGATTTCCTCGTCACTCATCTTGCGGTTGCCGATAATGCAGTTGATATTCAGCACACAGGTAGGCTGTTCGGCGATATTGTTCTCACAGCGGTAGCCCTTGCAGGTCTTTACCACGTTGCCGCCACACAAAGGACAGCGACCGATTATATTCTTTTCCATACGCTTTTGTTTTTGGATGATTTGTTTACTTTATTATTCTGTTACTTGTTGCTATGATTACTTTCTTATTTCTTTACTTGATTACTTTATGATTAGTAAGTTAGTTTACCATTTTCGATAACCCTGGTTCCAGTCGGAGATGATACCGCCGATGATGTTCTTGCCGGACATCACGTTGGCCCATCCTTCGGGATCGAGCGAGAACCAGAGGTCATTCCATGAGAGTGTGCGTACTTGCCAGGCCAGAATAAACAGGTTGGTGTTGATGGCTTCCAGCCGGCTTACCACCTCGTTGGCGATGTAGTAGCGTTCCGAAGCGTTTAGCAGATTCACCTTGTGCTTTTCGTTCTTTCCGTCATCTCCTGTCACGTCATACCTGCCCGAAGTCACCAACTGCTTCATAAAGGGAAAGAGCACCGTCATCTGGGTGGCGGCATCAGTCAGCTCATCCGATGCCATGGCCGCAATGACGGTTCCTTTCAGATTGCCGTCTACCGATTTGAGGAGCAGGCTGCAGTTCTGCGGGATTTCCTTGGCCACCAGTTCCCCGGCACGCTTAATCTGGTAGAGGTTTTGCATGGCACCCTGCGCATTCGAGAGGTAGTCCAGCATCTTGTCTTCCACATAGTGAATCCGCTCCAGTGAAGCGGTAACGGCCACTTCCACTGCAATGATTTTCTCCTGCGTCTTCTTGCGGTCCTTGTGGATCTTCTTCAAGGCTGCGGTCTGACCCAATACGGCAGAAGTTAGCGCCGGGTCGGTCTGTTGGGCAAAGAGCGGAGTTTTACCTATCAATAAGCCAACAGCAGCTATTAACAAGGAGCGTTTCCATCGTCTTCCATTCATACGTTTATAATTTAGGGCCTGCATTTCTGCGTTCGGCCAGGTTATTGATTTGGTCCTGTTTGGTCGGATGCAACCGTACCTCCATCGGTTTGTTGAGCAGACAGTCGTTCCAGTCCTTGAAAGCCTTGGGTGGAAGCCATTGCCCCATATCGTATCTGACCGACAAGTGTTCCTTGACCTGCACCTGAAAGGGTCGCTCCGGATCAAGCCGGAAGGAACGTCCGTTCGCTTCCACTTCCAAGTTGTCACGGGTTCGGTTGATTTTCAAGGGGATGTTCTCTACCAGTGCCATCATGCGCAAGCCGTAGATGCGACCGGGCAGGTCATTGTCGAAACAGTCAAACGGGCGGGCTCCGGGAAAGCGGTTCAGCACCTGCCGGATTTGTCCGTCAGAGAACGTACCGCCCAGTGATACCAAGGCAATTTCATTGGTCAGCTGCTTCCGGTTCCATTGGTAGAATGCCATGGCATCGAAAGCCGACTCACAGAAGAAGACACTCTTCACCACATTCGGATAGCCGCCGGAAAGGTCGACCACCCATGCAGAAGAGGAAGAATCACTTCCGGCTGCCTTGGATTTGTAACCGCCGTACCCCCGCAGTTCGTAGCCCCGAACCTGGTCGTTCTCTCCGTTGGTATAAGGGAAGCCGATGTTGAAGCCGTCAAAGTGCTCGTTCTTCTTGTCGCGGATGAGCCGGATGAACGGAGCGAAGGTGCGTACCGTTTCATCGGACAATCCCCTTTGATGGAAGATGGCCGGAATCTTATCGGAATTTATCGGCTTCACCTCATACCTGGAGCTGTCGAAGGTTGCATGATACCTGACTGACTGCACATACTCCTGGTCTTCGCGGTATTCGGGTTCGGGCATGTTGGCAAAGCGGGAAAGCACCTTGGCTATCTTCTGCCATTCATCCTTGCCCGACACGTTGAAGGCATTCAGGTTCTCCCGGATGAGTGTGACCACATCCCCCTTGGAACCGTCGCGGCGGAAGAACCGCTGGGAAGCCTTGTCCTGGGGATGACAGACAATAAGCGTGTCCCGTTTTTCCCTGCCGTCACCCAACACCAGCTCTATGTAGCGACCCACACCGGCCTTACGGTCGAGCCGATAACCCAGCGTATAGGCTACATCATCAATGCCCACCTTGGATTTGAGGTCCTTGAAGTTCACTTTGTAATCAGTCATGGTTCATGGATTTGAAAGTATGATTAGAAACTCATTTTCGCTCCCACGGCCTGCGTGCGTTTGAGATTGGCTATATCCGGCTCGAAGGTCTTGTGCGCCGTCATGTTCAGGAAGGCAGCCTTGTCCTTGTAGTCCGTCAGCTGGAAATAGGTCTTCGCCGTATCTTTCGATACCTTCTTCAAACCCAGTTCCACACCGTCGTAGGAGGCACGGATGGCATAATCCCCGTTACGTGTCTTTACGATGGCCGTATTCTTGAACGGCACCTCTTCGCCTTCACCTAACGGGGCAAACGGGTCGTTCTTTGTCAGGTAGGGCTGCTCGTTCAGCGCCAGCCGCTGCTTGTCCACATGGTCCAGAATCAGGTCCGAAGCCTTGTTCACGTCCGCCATGACGGAAACGATGAACTTCGGTTCCTGCTTCAGCACCCCAATCCAGGAATCCAGATAGGCTGCGGAGTTGTCCGTCACCTTCATGTCAAATCCCATCGAATGGCTGATCATGGCAGCAGTCAGCTCGGCTACCAATTCTTCTTTGGCGTATTTCGGGTCTCCGAAACGTCCGCCCATCTCGCGGTTGAGCCGTTCGGGGGTCATGGTGGAGTGCGTCATCTCGTGCAGCATGGTGGAATAGAACTCCATGCCGCCCCGGTAGATTTCCTCGGGGGTATTGCCGATGTTGAACTGCTCCTTCATGGGCAGCACCACGATGTCGCGGGCCGGAGAATAGTAGGCACCGTCCTCACGCTTGTCTGCCTGTATGGGACAGAGCCAGCCTTGCGTCTCAATCATCCGGTCGAGGGCAGCATGGGCATACATGCCTTCCTTATCCCGAAGCTCGGGCACCTTGAACTTCTCCATGAGTTTCTGCACCCGTTCGGGCTGCACCTCTGCCAGGTTGGTCTGGTCGATGTTATATACGGGGAAAGCCTTGAAAAAGGGAATGACATCCATGCCTTTCTTCTCCTCCTTGCTCATGGCCTTATACTCATCCGAACTGACCTTATGGCCGTTCTTGTCCTTGACCAGCACATCCCAATAGACCACCGGAAAGGCCCTTTCACCTTTCAGTACATGGGCTTTCAGGTTGTGCGCCTGCTTGAAGGTGAGGTACACCGGTAGCCGGTAGCCCTGGGCTGCGGTCTGCAGCTGGAGGAAAAAGGAATTGGAACCCGAGTAGTTGCGGCCTCCCACATTCTGCGGGAGACCTGCAAATCCAGATGCACCGCCAATCCAGCCTTTCTTCCAGTCGGAAGCCTTCATCTGCTCCATGCGGGCAATCATCATTTCGGCAAAGCGGTCGATGGCTACCTGCCCGGCATTGCCTGATGTGTTAGTTCCATACGCCATAGCTTTCGTCATCCATTACCTGACGGTCCATCTGGTCGATGTCCGTCTGTTCGACATAAAACTCTGCGGATTCATCCGAAGGATCCGTGCCGTGGGTCTGACACCACTCCAGATAGTCCTCCGCATTTTCACCGTCCATCACAAAGCGGAGGAAACCGATTTTACCTGCCTGAAGGAGTTCCACCAACTCCTCGTGTGTCTTTTTCGCTGTCATATCTTTTCGTCTTTTATTATTTCTTGAATATTCGTTTGTTTCTCTTGGTTGCGTTACATTTTCATGGAAGCCGACTTCTCCAGTTTGTTGGTCACGGCTGAAAGCATGCCCATGATTTCCGTATTGAGGTACTTGGCTGCAATCTGTTCCCGGGTGGCAGTCTTTGCCTTGAAGAGCGAGTAGCCGTCATCGAAGGAGAGTTCATGCTTGCTGGTCTTGCCCTTATCGCCCAAGTCCATCGACACCTTCCATTTGTTGTCAGAGTGGTCCTTGGCCACACGGACTCCTTTGGGGTCCACTCCCTCGGGAAGCTGATACTTCTTGTAGGCTGACTGCAGATGCAGGCGCTCCCCGAAGTTCTTTTCCACGAGTTGTGTGGGACTGACCACGCGGTCGAAGTAGGCATTCAGGTCCTCACGGGAAGCCACTGCCGACATCTTGGTGTCGCCCATCTGCACATAGAACTTATACTTGCCGTAGTCGGGTCGCTGTTCGTCCTTCTCCTTATAGACATTGAACTTGTCGATAGTGATGGCTCCGTCCGGACCGGAGAGTTCCTTGGGCATACGGAAGGCTTCTTCAGACACCTTCGGCATGAGCTTGGTGGGATAATAGCGTTCCATCAGTTGCGGCACCGTCAGTTCCTTCTTCTGGTAAGCGGCCAAATCCGCTGCGTCCATTTTCTGCGGCTTCAGCTGCACGCCGTCAATCTTGGCGGTAAAGTACCAGTCCGCCGGATTGGTGGTGCTCTGGAAGGCATGGCCGTGGCTGACTTTCTCGCCGTTGGCGGTAATCATCTGCGGCTCGCGTGGCTTGCGTTCCTGCTTGGCTTCCGCTTTCTGCTCGGCCTGTTGTTCACTCTTGACTTCGGCTTTGACTTCCGTCTTCATTTCCTTGGCAGGTTTTTCCTCTGCAGCCGTCTTGACTGTCTTGGTAGGCTCTTCCTGCAAAGCCTGTTCTTTCTTCTTTTTCGCCATAGTGTTCTTGTTAGAGGTGTTCGTTTCTTGTACTTTTTCCTTACTGGATTTTTTCTTTTCGGCTTCTTCCTTCTGCTGCACCAGCGATTTCAGTGAATCGCAGATAGCTACCCGTTCTCCGGAACGTACCAGCTTGGGGAGATGCTTGTCCAATTCATGATGGGGGAAAATCAGGAGTTTGATGGGGTCTTTCTCCAGCGGAAGAATCTTATCTGATACCTTCAGCGCCAGTATCACCGATGCCTTGAGCGCATCCTCCTTGTACATTTCGTAGAAGTTCCCGTTACGGAAGAGCAACATCGCATCAGGATGCGTCTTCTTCATTTCGTTGAACATCCGTACTAGACCTACATTCTGTTCGGCATTTTTCTTCTTGACCATAAGGGTAATGATTTAGAGTTTGAGTCCTTGGGAATGTTTTTCCTTCTGATTGCCAAGTTTCAAAGCCCTTTCCTGCGACTGCTTGTCCACCACCTGCTGGTATTCCCAGCGGTTCTTGTCCGTCATCACCAGTCCCAGGAACTCGGAATGCTGTTCGTCGTAGCAGAGTTTCTGCTGTCGCTCCCACTCCTTCAAATCCCCTTGGATGACCTTGAAACCCTGAAGCTCTTTCAGGTCAACACCAACCGAAACCTTCTCGCCGCCTACATTCAGTTCAATGGGTTTTCCCTCGCGTACCTGCTGCTTCTGCTGCATGCCCAGTTCGATGTCATTGACTTTCTCCATGTCTTTGAGTTTCTGTTCCAGCTGGACATCCGTAACTCGGCGATGAATGACGGATTTGGTTTCTGGATCGAGTTGCAGATACTGTTGGGTCTTCTCGCCGTTGACTTCTACGGCCTTCTGGATTACCTCACCCTTATTGAGCCTTTCAGCTTCCTGCTCCGACAAACGCAATACCGGACTTCGTTCCTTTTCAAACACGGCCCGTACCGGGTAAGCCATGAGTGCCGGGTTGCCGTATCTATCCGATACCAGCTGGAGTTTGAGGGGAAGCGTGATAAGGTCTCCGTTACGGGCACTGATGGACACCTGCAAGAGCGGTGTGACCTCTCCGAAAGCCAGTTTCTCCTTCACCTCCTGAGGGAGGCTGTCGGCCTTTTCCCGGTCAAAGCCCAAGACCGCCAGTTTCTCATAAGGCAGTCTTTCAGAATGATTGATGTTGTGCATTTTCGTATTGTTTAAGTAAAACGATATATTTGCGGTCGGAACCGCCTTGAACACCCGCAAAAGTATTGTCAACCCTATCATTGAAAAGAAATGCACAACATCATTCTGACCACCGTGCTGCTGATTCTTGGTTTCGCTTCAGCATCGGCACAGTTCTATACGATTACAAAAGAGAAGGAAATCCGTCCTGAAAAGCAACAAAAAGTGGCTTCTGACACCTTACAGAGGGGATTAGTGGCTTTTGAACCTTGCAAAAAGGTAGAAAAAAACTTACTTGGCCAAGAAGAACCTGTGAAACCACTTCCGGAGCTATATGCCCGAAAAGTTTACGCAAGGGTGTCCCACGAAAAAAAGTCTGATAAGGGAACTGAAAGAACTGAGGTTTCTAAGCGAAAAGAACTTCCTGCACTCACCATTCCCAATCTCTATCAGGAAATCATCCGCAACGGCATTCGGCATCCGAAGATAGTACTGGCACAAGCCATACTGGAAACGGGGTGGTTCCGTTCGCCACTCTGCCGAAACCGACATAACCTGTTCGGACTGACGAATCCCCAAACCGGGAAATACTACGAGTTCAATCACTGGACGGAAAGCGTCCGAGCCTACTACACCAAGGTACAGTACAAGTACAAGAGAGGAAACTACCTGCTGTGGTTACGGGATGTTGGCTATGCGGAAGACCCAAGGTATATTCGTGAGGTAATCAGAGTTCTAAAGCATTTGGGTAAATCGTAGAGTGGAATACAACTAGAAAAAAACAGAGACTACTTACGATTGTAGCCTCTGTGAAAATATATAGAGTATCGGTCGGGGAATTTATGCTCCCGACCTACAATGGAGATTGCAAAGTAACACAAAAAAATAGACTATCTGGACTCTTCCTTGAAAAACTTTTGGGAGAACAGTTGCTTTACGTTGCAGTTGAAGGCATAATGCAGCATGCTTCCACACACCTTGCATCGCATAGAACTTAAAAGGAATTATCAACTGATTAACTTTGCATTTTTTGCCTAAAAGATACATTCGTATCACAAGGTTTGCTACCTTTGCGTCTGATTTAGGAAATAAGCCCAGGGAGCAGAAGGCGCTCCGCAGTAGCATATAGATAGCCTTCAACACCTGATTTGATAATTAAACGTATGAGAAAAATGAATAAAACAATGATTTATGGGATGTTGACAGCCCTGTTTGCGTTAGCATCCTGCATGGGGAATGGAAATCCAGTATCCTTGTCTGACCTTGAAGGGGAATGGAATGTCGTAGAACTGGCAGGTCAGTCGGTGAATACGAAACAACAGCCTTTCATAGGTTTTGACACCCGTGAGATGAGGGTGTATGGATATGGAGGCTGCAACCGTCTGATGGGTTCGTTTGAATGGTCGGACGAGTCAGCACGGATGGTGATGGACAAACTGGCTTCCACGATGATGGCATGTCCGGATATGGAGCAGGAAAAGGCACTTTCACACGCACTTTCCCTGACAAAGAAAGTAAAACGGGGAGACACCGATCAGATTCTGCTGTGTGATTCGCTCAATCAACCATTGGCCAAATTGAACAGACGCTGCTTCATGATGCCGCTGTCTGATTTGCAGGGTATATGGGACGTGGTGAAAGTGAACGGCGAAGTTTTGCCGGATTCCATGGAGAACCGCCCCTTCTTCTCACTCGACATAACGGAAAAGACACTTAGTGGAAATGCCGGATGCAACCAGATGAACGGTAAGTTCAAGACCCTTGAGAAACCATCCAATTCATTGGTGTTCCTGCCTATTTCCAGCACACGTATGACTTGCCCGAACATCGAAACCGAATTTGAGGTATTAGCCGCTCTGAAGGAAGTAACCACTTTCGGCATGTTACCCAACGGACACGTGGGACTGTTTGCTGCAGGCAGTGTGCAGGTGCTCGAACTGGCCAAAAGAAAGAACTGATTCCTATATTTTCCAATGACATAGGGAAGATGACAGACAAGGCTACTTTTCTCCGGTTTCCCATATCCTGGAGAAAAGGGCCTTGTTTTAACTAAGTACCGGTTGCCGATAAGCAAAAAACTTACGATTCATTGAAAAGGTATCTCAGCATACATTCCCTATTTATTTTTCAATCCAAGTTTACCGCATCATGAAATTATATGTAGCCATTCAACGCTTTTTGAACAAAAACTGGGTGCATTATATTGTACTCTTCTTCATTTTGATTTCCATTGTGGCAGTCATTGCCAGTTCTTTTGAAGAGATGTCCCGGTATCGGTTAGCCTTATTCGGCATCACCTACATTTCTTCGTTCGTATTCCTGCTCGAATATGCAGCTCGTATCTTGTCCGCGCCAGCCCTTCATCCGACGAAAAGTGCTATTAAGGCACGTCTGCATTATACATTCTCTTTCTACGGATTTGTGGATTTTGTAGCCATCCTACCTTGTGTGCTGACCTATATCTATTGGAACACAGAAGTAGTGCACATCATTATCCTCCCTTATATTTTCATCATATTCAAGCTGATACGGCACTCACGTTCATTCCGTTTGATTGGGAAAGCTCTTTATTCCGTCAGAGAGGAACTTGTTACGGCCTATACAGCCAGTTTCATTACCATCTGTTTCTCGGCCATCCTCATGTATTACATCGAGCGGAATGCCCAACCTGATGTGTTTGAAAACATCGGTGACGGCATTTGGTGGGCCATCATCACCTTTGCAACGGTAGGTTACGGTGATATTTATCCCATCACTCCATTGGGCAAGTTGTTGGGATGTATCATCTGCCTGGTCGGTGTAGCCATGGTAGCGATACCTACTGGTATCATCAGTTCTTCCTTTATGAGCATGATTCAGAACAAAGAACGGCAACAGATGCAGGCAGAGAAAGAGCAAAAAGAAAAGCGGCAAGAAGAGAAGCATTCCAACGATTGACTCCGTTCTGTTTTTGCCTTGAGTTTCTTTCTACAAAAGTTGCCTCCAACTCAGTTTGCTGAGTCGCCCAACTCGGCAATCTAGGGTCGGGCAACTTCACTTTCGTCCACCATCTTAGTGGTATATTGCACGGGGTACCACTTCTTGGGTTCATCGGGGTGCGAAGGGTTGATGCGTTGCACCGCTTTCAAAAAAATGTTCATAATCTTCTCTTTTAAGGTTAGTATTTTATTTGCCGTACAGCCTTCAGAGACTGCACGGCGCAAGGTAAGCATTTCTTTTTTATTTTCGTCAGATACATTCGATAAAAAACGCTTGTCAGCTCATCAGACGGGCAAAAATTGCCGTGATAGAATCAACGACTCATCCAGTCCGTTATTTCAAAGCGTACCGTCATCGAATATTTCAGTTGGATGGTACGGAAGTTATCATATCCTCCGGCATTCATCGACATCACGTTGCTTTGTAAAGCACCGAACATTCCTGAGTTTGCATTGGTGTTTTCTACGATACGTATCACCGAACCCAATTTCTTATCCAAAGCTTCCACCAAATAAGCTGCTTTGCGTTGGGCTGCTTTCAGAGCTTCAATCTTGGCCTTTTGGTGGTAAGTCAGTATATCCTTGTTATCCAACTTGCCAATACGCATCGAGTGAATGCCCCGGGTGTTAAGCTTTTGGACAATCCGGTCAATCTGCTTGAAGTCCTGCAGGGTGATGTCCAGCTGTTTCGAGATCAAAAAATCATGCCCCTGATGTCGCCAATTGTTGCCATATTCTTGAACGCGTACAGCTGAGTCGGGGATTCCGGCATCATGGATAGCCTGCATCAATTCCTGCTCAATCCGGATAATAGGTACCTTCGTCTTGTATTGCTCAGGCTTCGATACGCCATCAAATTCCTCCTCAAAATACTCCTGTATTTCAATGAGATAATGAATCTCATCCGGCACAACCGCCATTTCAGACGTTCCGGTCACTTCGATATACCGCTCACACTCCTGCGCTTTCATCGTAACACAAACCAGTAGGCTCATGATGAAAATTAGTCCATACTTTTTCATACGCAAATACTTGATTTTAGTTCAAACTGTTATCTTTTTACGAACCGATTTTAGGGAATTTCAAATGGGGCAGACAGACAAACGACGTGCTGATTATGGGGAGCAACCAGTTTATTTATCCGATAACGTCCCTTCGGCAAATAATAAAAATCACCAACGGGAATGCGAAAGCAATACAAGCAATGGGCTTGTTCATCGTTTATCCACTCTGTCTCTGCTGTATCGGGCAAATGCTTCAATTGCGGCTGTTCCCAATCTTGACCATTCCATTGCTGAAGCTCCCAATCTCCGTTAAATTCAAGAGGTACATCCGTGTAATTGGCCAGAAAGACATTGATGACCTTCACATCTTGCCAATACACCTTACGCTCTGTCCAAAACTGATGTTCCTGCTTACGATAAGATTTCGGCAAATCTTTTCTATACCACAGATAATACGAGGGCATCTTATAAACAACCGTATCCCTGTCTTGTATCTGTGGGGCAATGGCTTTATTCCCCTCTACCGTCAATGCAGTCGTATCCTGCTCTGAACCTCCGATAACGGCAATAGCCGAGGCCGGAACCGCTTCCGGCAAAAATGTCTTCTGCTTATCCGTGCAAGCAAGAGACAGCAAACAGCATAACATGCCGACAATCGTAACTTTCATAATCCGTCCTCCTCTTTAAAATAGGATGAATAAAGGTTTTATTGAGCAAAAATACAAAACATTCCCTTAGTTGATGCTGCCCAAAGTTCATTTTTGCACAATCTTCAACCAATAATGAGAAATTTCGTGGATAGGAACCGATGAATGAACTACCCTCATTCCTTTTCCTTTCTGATAGTGCTTCTCGGTGAAGAGAAGCTTTCCTCCTGCCTGACGGTAAGTCTGGATGAGTTCGGCGGTCTTGACAAGCTCAGCGTCCACATATTCATATCGCTCATAATGGTAGCTGGCTGCCGATTCGCGGGAAAAGGAGAACAGACACCGCTCTTCTTTGTCAATCCGTAGATTGGCAATTTCCTTCAGCTGCTTGACGGGGACATAGGTCTTTTGTGTCTTATCCCACAAATAACCGTCTTCATATTGAATGCGTTGATTTCCATAGTTGCCTAACGGTATGGCAATGTCATCCTGTCCGTCAAAGTTCAGGTCTTTAAGTGTCACCTCTGCGTGAAAATTGTCCGCGAGAACAATATCTTCCGGATAGGTATAGGTAAGACTCCGGATGCTTCCAGATGGATGGGAATATCGGATAAGCAATTCTGTGACGGCTTTGTCTTCCTGGATGACGGTGTATTCCAGCAATTCGTTGCCGTTCCGGTTAATGATTTTCCATTCGTCCGACTGCCAGGATGTATGTTCCCTCTCGTTGCTCTCCCCTCCATGTTCGGTTACATAGGCATGACCGTTCGCAAACGGAGTGGCATACAGAAATTGGGGGTGGATAACCACATTGCCTGATGAATCGGCAAAGCCTATCCGTCCTTGTTCATCCATCATCCGGAATAGTCCTTCTTTCAGATAATCCGGCCCGTTATCGCATTTAAAAACGTAAAATAGTTCTTTGCCTGCATCATTGATACAAACAATACGGGATTTCTTCGGTTTGTTCTCATACACAAAGCCTATTTCCGTGATAGTATCCGTCTGACAATACCGATATTTCCCGTAAGGCACAATGGTATCGCCTCGTTCATTCAGATAACATACCGGTACCCCCACTTCCAGATGAGGTTCAGTAGTATGGGCAGTCAGCACGGCATCATATCGCATCAAAACAGGGGTATCACAAGAACTGTAGCCGATTATCAAAACATCTGCGTGAGGGCCTTTCGCCATGTTATCCAGCCAGAATTGGATGCTGAGAGTGCTTTTCCCGGGACGTAAGACTGTGGGTACATTCCGTAGCGATTGAAAAACTTGCATCACTGACTTTCGGAATGCACGGGGTACTTGGTTGAGTACCGTAGAATCAAACAATGGCTCATGACTTAGGCAACCGAAACTGAATTGGTATGGTATAAAGGACTCGTTGAGGCCTCCCATCTTGTTTTCCCGGTGTCCACTTCGGCATTTGTCGGATAATTCGCAAGGCTTCTTTATCCAACAAGGGGTGAACGCTACGTACAATCCGAGGCTGGGCGGGCGTGCCGTCTTTCTCGATGATGAATTGCAGATGTACCCGTCCTTGAATGCCTGCATTCTTGGCTTCTTCAGGATAGCGCATTTCTTTCTGTATGAAATCCATACATCCTTTCATTCCTCCGGGAAATTCGGGCATGCATTCTACTACTTGAAAAAGGTGATTGTCATCCGTCGGAACTTCCGGCACAGACGTTGTTATAGTTCCAGCTGACCGGTTATCTTGGGTAGAGGGTACGGCAAGTCTCTTTTCTTTCTGTCCTTCTGCCAATTCTTGTGGATTGTCTGTCAGCTTGAATTCCGCCATCAAAGTAGCCTTTCTTCCGGTGTCTGTAAAAGTAACGGGATAAAAGAAACGGTATCTTCCCGGCTTGTTGTGATGTATTTCCGGATACAAAGAACCGGATAGATGCCTTGTTCTTCCTGGCTCAATGATATAACCGATGTCAAGAAAAGAACCATGAATGGGCAAGTCCCGCCATACCCCTCGTTCATCTTCATAGGTCAAGAAATAATAAGCACCGGATCGTAATGTTACTTTGCTGTGATTAACCAAAACAAAAGTGGCTTGTTTGCTCTGAGTGGAAAAGACCGGATAATCAGATTGCAGCAGGATGCCCAAAGTATCGCTAACACCCATACTATTGTTGGGGGCTTTTTCAGTGGGCCCTTCAAAAATGACCGCCGGTGAATCGATAATCTTTTCCCGGAAAGCCTTTCGAGCTTCCGGAGTATTCATAATGAAAGTCTGATAAATATGATGGTCACTTATACCGCAACCTGCCATATTAGATTTCAAGTATTCATCTGTAAGCTTTTCTCGTTTACTCCAGATGATATCCTTAATTTCTTTCAGCTGTTTTTGGGTAAAACTTTCATCCGTGGCAGGCTCTAGCCGGAAAGCACCGCTTTTTGCGGCTGCTTCCAGTGTGTGCCGTGCTACAGTGGTATCTCCTCTCACTTGGAAGACCAGTGTAGAACCATCAAAAAACATTCCTTCCAAGAATGCAGGACAGTGCGGACTGTCCAAGAAATCACCGATTACTGTTGAGTCCGTACCATATGCTTTACTTAAAGCCTCTATTACTTGCTGACCGGTTCTTTGGTCAACTGGTTCTTCCGTTATAGGTTGTTTCTCAGATTTGGTGGAAGGAAGAGAAACAGAGACCAGCTTATCCTTCTTTTCAGGAAGTGGCTCAACAGTATACAAACCATCTTCATCTTTGACTAGCTGATGCTTGCCGGTATCCAACCATTGATTCCACTCTTTAAATAAGGATTGTATAAACAGAAATAAGTCATCTGATATATTCAGGTCTTTACCACGTTGACAGGGGAAAATCACATGTCCGTTCTTTATGGATATTTTCTTTCTAGCTCTATCCAAGGCTTTGAGATAAACAACTTGATTATAGGCATAATGCGGATTAAATCCGTTGGCATTCATTACATCTATAGCGGCATAAGACATCATTCCCTTGGTTTTCAAAAAGGTCGTGTCCGTCAGCGTCTTTTTAAATTTTCTCGCTTCCTTCCATAATCGGGTAGTAGCAAGTCTTGTTAAACTGTCCGAGTAAGAAGGATTGATTTCCTTATTCAGTTCCTCATAAATTCCCGGCAGTAAAGTGTCACAATAAGAGGTTATGGCAAAATTTCCACTCTCAATTCTCATATTTACAGTGGGGTTGCTTATCACTGAATCATTAAACACAAAAGCAATTTGTTTTCCAATGTTTTTTTCTGTTTCTTCCGCCCATAGGTTCATATAATACGGATGTATCTGTCCAAAAATTACGTATTTACCAAAGGCATCTGAATCTAACCGTAAAACACTGAAATCTTTCGTCGTAACGATAGGCTCCAAAGAAAGACTGTCATTGGAGTCGCCCGTTACAGGATACCAACCACTTTCACGGTGGATTGCAATTGGCTTATGCTGACATCCGACCCATATAAGTCCGATGGCAAGCATCAACACGACTGACGGAAGTGCTGATAAGACTGTACGATAAAAAGATATTCGCGTTCTCATAGGCTGCATAGGAATGGTTTTTCGGTAAAGATACGTATTTTGACGAAAGACGGATAATGGATGGGCTGATTTTATTTCAGATAAACGACAATCTATCCATCTATTTCATCAAGACAGGCTTATCATCCCAGGTATACCCGATAATGATTACATCTGCTTTAGGGGATTTTTTCATGTTATCCAGCCAGAATAGGATGCTGAGAGTGCTTTTTCCGGGGCGTAAGACAGTGGGTACATTCCGTAGCGATTGAAAAACTTGCATCACTGACTTTCGGAATGCACGGGGTACTTGGTTGAGTACCGTAGCTCAAATGACAAGCCAGTTTACCATCTTCCTTCAAAGGAAAAGAACTGATATACGTAACCCCATATTTTTTCCAAAAGGGATGCTTCCTTATAACCTCTTCTTTTCCAATAGGAATGATGAGCTTCAGATTGGGTTTTCCTTTGTCTATGTATTCACGAGATAGGGTCGGTGAGCAATCATATTTTTCTATATATTCATACCACAGAGGAAGCGTAAGTCGCAGCGTATCACATTGAAATGGTATAGTAACAAGAGTGTCGCATGAATTTAAGCCGACAAATTGGGCAACTAACTGATACTTTCCTCTTTTCAAATGCTCTATTTTGAATGTACCGGTAGAATCAGTAAGCCAACCTTGAAACGGCTTTTCATCCATAGTCAAGTATGAAGCAATCAGTGGCCTCTTTGCAACATCGTAAGGAAGAATTTGCCGCACTTCTTCGCCATAGACTTTGCCTATGAGCGTGTATTCCGTAGTATCATTTGCTTGAGTGGACTTTAGCTTGTCTTCCCAAATGGTAAGTACAAAATCCTTAAATTCAATCGTGTACTTTCCGTTGATAAACAACACCTCCCAAGGATAAATGCTCTTCAGTACTTCTTTAAATGCTTTTGCCAAAGGATGATTCTTGTCATCAATGTTTTCCCGTTTTGGACGAACGGACATAATCACTACATCCAAATCCACCAGACAACCATCCGAATTGCATTGCATATTATTTACCCAAAAGGTCATGCGTTTCCCTTTGTATTCCGGAAAGCAATGCCAAGGAAAACGCCGGATAATTTCATCCTGAGCATGCTGTATTTTCATGCCAGCCCGTAGGGTATTATGGTAAGTCCGGCAGCTTTCTATACGACCGTGTTGAAGCACCATCACTTGCTCCGTTTCTAGATTGCGGTCGAAGCCGCTGTGTACATAACGCACCAGCTCACCTTTCCCGGCACGAAGTTCTCCGTTGAACCAGCGGGCACAGATTTTTCCGTCTTGATAATAAGGTTGAAACACTTCTTTCAACTGGTCTGGCTGATAAGTGAGGGAATACTCTTCTTTTTTCTGTTTATCATAGACACAGACTTCCAAATGATGCAGATACAGATGAGATTGCTGCACTTCCCAATAGGCGGTATAGCCTTCCCAATTGGCGGTAGTAATGCAATGGTTGTCCGGCAAAAATTCCATCAACCGATGAAACAGAACAGAATCCCTATTGATGGGCTTGGCCAACAATTCCCATTCTTCTCCCTGCAGATAGATGAAATCACCGGACAGTCCGGTAGCCTTTCCTTCCCAAGGAATAAGAAGGAAAATGATAGCTGTCATCAGACTTTTGAAAAATGTAGGTATCTTCATGTCACGTTCTAATGTTGAGGATTATACAATACGGATGCTATAGATAAGCTTTCTGCTTGCTAAAGTTATTTTTTCTCCCTTGCAATGCTCAGTATTTCAGATTACAGAATATCCATCATCTTTCCCATAAACAAAATTAAACCTGTTTTATTTTCATGGATAACTAATAAGAATGGACGATTGACATGGAATGGATAAGGTGTAATCTCTGGCACTATTGATGATTCAAAAACAACATTTGTAATAGTCGCTGCTGCTGCAACTGTGCCTGTTTCCGTTACTTCCAATCGGGTAAATTGTTCGATTTCAGAAATGTGGGCAGGTATATCTGTCATACGTGAAAAATCTGCACAATTTTCATTAAAAGCATCATGGATGCCCATTTTCTGGAAGGTAGGAATGATGTCGGATTTGTAATCCAACTTGATAGAAGGTAATTTGAGGTCCAGCATACAACTTATACTATCCGATGCAGACAGCCATGCTTTCCAATTGGCTTCACTAAATGTGTCTATACAGGAGTCAATGGATACACCTTTCTTGGGAAGAATTACTGTCATGGCATACGAATCGTTTCCGTAAGGGAGGGTAGCCATTTCAAACAATTCCGCTTTATGAAAAGCAAACCATTGATCAGACAGGTGCATCATGCTGACCGGATGCTTCTTTCCACCCACAGGATAAAAGTATTCCTGCCGGGTTTCAGCCGGATCAAAAGGGAAAATCCATCCACCTTTGAAGAACAACGTATTGATGAGAATACAGTTACCTTGTGCTTGATCCAAGATGTGAGGAATACGCCCTTGCGTTTGTTCCTTTGCCCATCGGTTGATAATGCCTGTTGATTTCGGTTCAGAAAAATCCAGATTCTGTATTTCTGCAAGAAAATACTGCTGGTTTATTTGTTGAAAGGAATCCTTCACAGGTGATTTGTCATGAATCCAGATGGAATTGGCTGACTGAAAGACAGTCGTAGAATCCAATCGAGGCAGATTGCTTATCAGTTTTAAAAAGTAGTTATTGGCCAATGAAGGCTTACTCTTAGAAACGGAAAGTACCGAAGCTATTTCTTCTAATGTTTTTCCTGCAGCACCATTGGCAAGCATCCCTAAATTGAATTGGGCACTCAGAGGAGAAATGAAAAAACTTTGTCCTTTCTCCTGTTCATTCATCTTCTGAAAAAAACTGCAAGCAAAGTCATTACTGATGGATACCATAGGCATCTCTTCCTCCGAAAGCTCCAAGGAAGATAACTCTACAAAAGGTTTGTGGGATAAAGTCTGTTGGCAGCTGATAAGGATGCACAAACTAATTCCGGTAGCAAATAGTAAGAAGCTTTTCATATCACGTTCTAATTTTAATGGTTGCACAATACTGTATTTATCCTGAAGATAATCTTTCAGCCTGTCAAAGCTATTCTTTCTTCCTTACAATGCTCAATGTTTCAGATTCGGGATGCATGACATACTTGCCATTGTAGCAAATCACTTCCCATGGATAGATGGATTTCAGGGTTTCTTTTAGGGCAAGTATGAGAGAGCGCTGTTTGTTCTCTGCCAATAAGGTGTCCGGCTTCGTGTAGATGTTATAGACAGATACATCCAACAGCTTCCCATCAGATGTCAGTTTGAAATCTCTTACACTGAACACGATATGTTTATCCTTGTAGTTGGGAAATTGGCTCCACGGAAACAGGCGGCTAAGTTCTTCATGTGCCTCTATCAGTCGCATGCCTTCCCGCTTATCGTTGTGATAGACTTGAGTGCAGAACACTTTCCCTTCCTGAATGGTCAGGATACATTCTGTTTCAAACATACGAAGGTATCCGTCGTGAATGTATTCGATTACTTTCCCTTTGGCCATCCTGAGTGTACCATTGAACCACCGGGCATGGATTTTGCCTTTCCGGTAATAGGAACGGAACACTTGTTTCAGCTGCTTGGCTTCGAGTCTGACATCGGCTTTTGTATCGGTCTCAAAATCGATGCAGTACAATAGCAGTTCACCTTTCTCAATGGCCCACGTAGCTGTATAGCCGCTGCTGTTGGCCATAGAACAGCAGATGTCATCTGGCAAAGACCGGTTTAGTGTCTGGGCTAAAACAACATCCTTTTCAATGGGTTTGTCCAGCAGTATCCATTTCTCCCCTTGGAAGAAAATCCATTCTCCCAGCTGTGCACTGCTCCAAGCCGATAAGGGTGTCAGTAGCAGGGTCGTAAAGAATACAAATCGTCGAAATGCAGATAGCGTTTTCATCAATGGATATTTTTTAGGGTTATTGACCGGACGTTTCTTCATCAGCTGAGGTTTCAGAGGTTGCTGAATTGTCCGAGTTTTGTGTGATGGTAAGATGGATGGGTATTTTTAATTTCTTGGTCTGTTTCCACTCTTTCTCATCATTACTCAGGCGGAATTCGGTCATCATTTGTATTCTTGTGTGGGTGTCCAATATGGTAAGGTGATAAAGGAGACGATAGCGTCCCGGCTTGTTCGGATGCACCTCTGGATAAAGGGAAGCTGTACGGATACGATATTCGCCTGGTTGAACAAGGTAACCCACACTAAAGAAAAAATTGTCGGTAGGCAATTCTCGCCATATGCCTTGTTCGTCCTCGTAAGTAATGCAATATTCTTCTCCACACATGATATTTCGATTGCTCTGGTTGATAAGCACAAAGGATGCTTTTGAGGTTTGTGTGGAATAAACCGGGTATTCCGGCCTTAGTGAAATGCCTAAAGTGTCAGAAACACCCGTTTCAGAATGAGGCATTGGTGATTCAGGTCCTTCAAAAGATACTGCCGGTGAATCGATGATGTGCTTTCTGAAAGCTTGTCTGGCAGCAGGAGTATTCAATTTGAAAGACACTAAAGCGGTATGATTGCCCATTCCCCAAAAGTCCATGTTGGATTTCAGAGGTCCATCGGGTAGCCTATGAAACCGGTTGCTGATAGTGTCCAGGATGCTCCTTAGTTCTTTTTGGGTAAAGGTATGCTCTGTGTCGGCTTCCAGCCGGAAGGCACCGCTCCCAGCGGACGCTTCTAGAATGCGTCTGGCTTTGGCAGTGTCTCCTCGTATCTGAAAGACGGGAAGAGAATCTTCGTAAAACATTCCTTCTACGAAGTCAGGGCATCGGGGACTATCCAAGAAAAGCCCTATGGTATCCACACCGTAGGCTCTGTTTAATGCTTCAATCACTTGCTCACCTGCCTCTTTTTGAGTGATAGCCGGTTGTTCTGCTTTATCAGATAGAACGGTTGAAGTCGATTGGCATCCCGTAAACAGGGCGCATAACAAAAACAGACACACGGAAAATCCATTGCTGTTAGGGTGTGATTGAAACGGAATATGTCGAAATGCTTTCATGACTTGTATGTTTTGAGATTCAACTTATGCCATAGGGCTACCTTCGGAATGCTTGTCAGCAAGGATAACTGACTCGCTGAAAGATGAATGTCGGATAGACCATTTTTCCATACGTCATTTTTCGCCTGCTATTCGATTCTGAATTCAGCCGCCATATACCACTTTTGCCGAGATCCGGAAAATCCGATATCCTTGATGACTCTGTAAGTTCCGGGACGGTTGTCATTGACCAATGGACGGAGCCTTGCGGTAAAGGTACGGGTATGCCCTTTCTCCAAGCTATATCCTATATCAGTCCACGCCCCACCATTGTGCAAATAAATCCATTGTTGCCCTTCTTTGCGGACAATCCAATAATCCTCTCCAAAGAACAGACCTTTGGGATTTTCGTTTGTAAGTTGAACCGTAATAGTTTCTGTTCCTACGGGATAGACCGCTTTTTCGGTCTGCATGGTTACTTGCAGGGTGTCAGAAAAAGAAGGCTTGTCAAATACTACGTTCTCTACAACCTTTCCATGACTGACCGCTGAATAGCTGACCACTTTTCGCCGAAACATTTCCTGATAACGAGGGGTGTTGTTCATCAAGCCCACAAATATGGTATCCCCGTCATCATGTACTATCCAAGTAGTACTGATATTATGGGCAACCGTGTCGCACGGATTAACAGAGTTCTTGTCCCAATAATCATCAATCAGTTTCCTCAATCTTTTCACTCCTTTTCGGTCCACCAGTTCAAATTCGGCATACGCTACTTCGCCGCCATTAAAGGTCTTATAAATCCGATAGTTACCGGGACGGTTGGGTATTTCAGAAGTGTATAGTTCAATAGTTTGCAAACGAGATGGGTGGTAATCGGGATGCAGCATCCAAAGCATATCCTCGATAATAGGATTGGTGGGTAAAGGTTCCCATTTCTGCAGGCCTTCATTATAGAAAGCGAGACTGTATTCATCTCCGCACGTATACATTCTATGGGAATGGTTATGGATAAAAACGTTCACCTGGGTAGCAGACAGCGGATAATAGGCAAATTCCGTAGTCATGGTCAGTGAATCCGGATTCATACGTTTTCCGGATGGAATATCCTTCGGTATCGGCTGCAAGCCCAAAATGGTTGGTTCAGATACTGTGCTGTCTTCCTTTTTCTTCGGCTCCGTCTCTTCAAGTTTAAAAAGAACCGGCACTGTATATTTCACCTTTACGGGCTTTCCCTTCCATGTTCCCGGTTTCCATTGCGGCAACAAGCGGATAATACGTAAAGCCTCTTTATCCAAAGAAGGCTCCACGCTCTTCAACACATGTGGCTGCGTCACATTCCCCTTTTCATCTACGATAAACTGAACGATGACTCTTCCCTCAACTCCTTTCTTTCGTGCTTCTTCCGGATATTGAATGCTGTTTTCTATCTGCTTCATTAAATTCCCTATGCCTCCAGGATACTCTGGATACTGGTCTGGTAGGTGGTAAATAGAATCCTTTGCGGAAATCGGAGCATTCCCCGCTGTCTGTTGTCTGGATTTGTTGGCGCATCCCACCAGCAAAACACAGAGCATAGTTATGAATAGTATTCTCATGACATTCATTTTATTTCAAATTCAGCACTTAATTTTATTTCTTCCCTGTCATTATCTACGGATGTTAATATACGATACCTACCGGGAGCTATCTCATAATGTTCAATAGGAAATTGGAGGCAAAGAAAGTCTGATATAGGACCTATTAATTCGTCGCTATATACAAATTCTGTTACTTTCATTTTGGGTCTAATCCACTTGTTCTTTTCCCATTTTTCCAAAGTCCAATCATAGCCGTAGCTTAATCGAAAATGCTGCGGGTTTAGGATTACGGCAAAAATTAGTTTACTGTCCGGTGTATAATGTCCTTGTATCACTTTCATTTGAGTGGTTGTACCCAAATTATAGAAGCCGGCGAGTACCGATTCTGAACTACAAATTACAGTTGTGTCAGCATCAGCCGTATTTTTATTATCCTCTGCTGTTTTCTCTGTGCATCCTATCAGTAGGATACTGAGACTAAATAGATAAAAAGCAATTGATCTCATAGTATACTTTGTTTTAGTTCAATTAATTAACCGGTAATTCAAATTTGACTGGAAATGCATATCTCACTTTGAGGTTCACTCCATGCTGACGACCCGGCTTCCACTTGGGCATAATCGAAACAATGCGAAATGCTTCTTCGCATAATGCAGCATCCGCACTTAAAACAGGGTTGACACTGCGAAGAATTCGAGGCTGGGTCACCGTTCCATCTTTATCAATCACCACCTGCATGATTACCCTACCTTCCAGTTTGCTTCGCTTGGCAGCCTCAGGATATTGTATATTCTGTCTGATAAATTCCAACAATTTGGGCATACCGCCCGGGAATTCGGGCATATGCTGCACAACATCAAACACATCTTCTTCGTCTGGGAGAAACTCATTACCGGAATCATTGGCAGGTCCTATAGGAATAGGTCTTTCTTTGGTTGAAATCTGCTGTGAAGTATAGGCTTCAAACCATTGATAAATGTTATAAAAGTAAGTTTCGTTTTCATCATAAACTCTAATTTTCAAGAGGTAATCACCCGGTTGAGCATTCTTCGGTAAATCAATCCCGATCTCGGCTTCCTTCCCTCTTTCCACCTGAAGGGTCACAGACTCTTTGTCTATGTTTTTACCGTATATTTCATGTAATTTTCCTTGCTTATCCTCCCGATAAAAAATGTATTCACCTTTATACGTAAGACGATGGCTTGTATTGAAAATGGACACATAAACCTTATCGTTTGATAAGGAGTTTGAAATGATTTTAACGTCTTCACTTTTGCTCTTGATTTCCTGATGCGTCCGATCGTCCAAATGAACCTTGGCCACTCCTTCTGTATCATCCACTAAGAACCCCCATTTTACTGAGGGTGATTTCTTGATAACTGAATCGAAATTTACGGGAGGAATATACTCAATTTCTACAGCTCCAGTATCATTCGGATTACGCTTGGGACCCTCATCAACAAGCACAATGAGATCCTCAATACGGAAGGTTACAGGAAAAACGTATTTTACTTTCACGGTCTCTCCATTCAGTTTCCCCGGCCTCCAGTCTGGCATCATTCTTATAATGCGGAGGGCTTCCTGGTCTAACAGGGGATGGACGCTGTATGCTACTTTAGGCTGTACAACTTTTCCATTTCGGTCAATTACACTCTCTATCCAAACTTTTCCTTCTATTTTTTTGTATACGGCAGTTGGAGGATACTGAATGTGAGTCTGTATGTATTTTACAACTTCATCCATACCGCCCGGATATTCAGGCCGTTCTTTTAATATGGCATGAATTTCTTTATCGGAAGTCTTCAAATTGGAATATAACAATATGGTTGAATCCACCACTACAAGAGAAGTATCCATTGGGATGGCAGAACATTTTTTCGTCTCTGTTTTCTGTCGTTGCTGGACGCAACCGATTGAAAGAAGGCAAAAGACTATCAAAAATACAATACAGCTTCTCATAGGCAAAACAATATATGAAAACAAAGTTCTTTCGAAAACGCACAATATCCGCAAGAGGCTTTAAATCAACTTTTTCTATGGTAATTTACATATTCCACGCTGATTACATCGGAGGAATCGCGAACAGCTTCTTTGATGTCTGCCAACCGGAATTCGGTCATAAGTGTGATTTTCTGTCTCTTATCCATTAGTTCTACCTCATAGAAAAATCGGTATCTGCCCGGTCGGTTAGGCAAGACATTTGGGTTGAGGTTAGCTTTAAACAGAAATTGCTTACCAGGCTGAATACTATAGGCTATACTATTGAATACCGTATGTATGGGAAGAGTTCGCCAGACTCCATGCTGGTCTTCATAAGTAATCCAGTATGGGTCTCCACTCTCTATCTCGTACTCGCTCTGATTGAATAGTACAAAAGTGGCGGCATGAGCCGTGTATGGGTATGCAGAGAATTCAGGATATAAATGGATGCCCAAAGTGTCGGAAGTGTATCGTTGATTGTTGGGTGACGGTTCTGTAGGTCCTTCCAAACGGATAGCGGGTGAATCCATGATCTTCTCACGAAAAATGGCTCTGGCTTCCGGAGAGTTTAGACATAAATTTACGATAAGATGATTCCCATATACGCCCCATCCCCATATATTGCCGTCTAATCGAGTGCCCTTTATTTCTGAACGCACATATCGTTCTCGCAGTTCATTCTGTATCTTTTGCAATTCTTGCTTTGTAAACACAGAATCCTTTACACTCTGAGTAGCTACTGGAAGATGGCAGATCGTATCTTGGGTATGAACGGAGATTGTTTGCGCGCCTTGTGTAATCGAAGCTGAATCACTCTTTACCACAGACTGATTGTTTCCGGATGGTTTACCGCTACATCCCACAAGTAACCATACCAAGAGAAGAATCAATGCCATTCCCAAGGCTAAATAAAGCATCGCCTTAAAATGGGTAGCCTTATCCAGTTCTTCTTTTTCCAACGTTTTCCGGCGGATATCTTCCAGATTTTCCACCGTCATCTGAGAGAGGTCAGTCTCTTTTCCTGTATCCAATAACCGGTGGTAGGTGTCTGTTAGCCTCTCCCGATTCCGTTTGCGCAACTCTCGATTTTCTTTATCGCGTTGCAACATGTCATTGATGCATCCCAAGGTTCCCATAAGCCATATTTTACAATGATTCTCAAAGGTAACAAATAGAATTAGAAATCAGCTATCCGTTCTTATAAAAAAGCACTGCTTGGCTAATTTCACCCATCATTCCTGTCAAAAATCTGCTTTGAAACATCTTTTTGACGAAAAAATCAACAAATGATTGTATTTTTTCAAATGCAATGCATTATTTAATGATTTTATAGTACCTTTGTCCACAATTTTACCAATCATTTGTTTTATGAGGAAATTTTATCTTTTACTATTGCTCATGGCCGTTTCTTGTTCTATTTTTGCGCAAGACAGGCTATCCTTGTTCATCAGCAGAGCAAACAAATATGCCTCTGTGGAACTGTCCGACTACCGGAAGCGATTGTGCGTAGAATATAACACGCGCGGTAGTCTTCTGGATGACTATTACAGGCAATGTGGACGCGACTGGGGTAATGTCGGTTTAGCTCTTGAAATAGCAAGGACTTCCGGCAAACACATGCGTGACATCTGCAATTACTATAAACGCTATCGGAAATGGAATCGTGTCTTGATTGAAATTGGTATCAGACCGGGAAGCCATTACTACAATCCTTTTTATGACAGGATTGATTTCCATAGCAAATATTGGCATAAGCACTATTGTTCCTATTGTGACCATCACGACAGGTATCACCATCCTAAAAAATACAAGAAATACAAGCGTCATAAATGGGACGATGATGATGACGATGACGACGACTGGGATGATGACGATGACTAATTTTACACAAAATACATACCAAAATGAAAAAGATTTTATTTTTAGCAGTTTGTTTTTTGATGCTTGTTGGCAACACTTATGCACAAAAGGGAAAACAAGCAATCGGGTTCGGTTTAAGTTATGGAACAGAAATTGAAAGCGTTGGTTTGGGACTGAAATATCAGTACAATATCACCAACCCCATACGTTTGGAACCATCATTAAATTATTTCTTTGAGAATGACAACGTCAGCATGTTAGACGTAAACCTGAATTTTCACTATTTGTTTCCCGTAGCAAGCAAAGTGAAACTTTACCCATTGCTTGGTCTGACATTTTCCAATTGGATGTTTGACTGGGATGATGACTTAGATGTGGACATACATGGGAATCACGTCCATATAGATGGCGATGACGACAGCGACAATGAATGCCGGTTTGGCATGAATATTGGTGGTGGAGTTGATTTCGCAATAGCCAGAAACTGGATGATGAACTTTGAGTTCCGTTATCAATTAGTCAGTGATTTTGATCAAGCTGTATTCAATCTTGGATTTGCTTATCGTTTTTAAATTAGCCGTACTTGTATAATCAAGAAAGAGCCTTTTGCTGAAATGCAGCAAAAGGCTCTCTTCTTTTATTGGAATTATTACATGAATCTTATTGTTTTAGTGTACCGTCTTCTTTAATTTCAACTTGAACGTCAGGTTTTCCATCCATTTCCAATTCCACAATATAATAGGTACCTGTAGGAGTCACCACCTTTTCTGCTTCTTCATCATCCAGTTCATAGCCGGCATGTTCTTTTACGGTATTTTGAGCAGTAGTCTTTACTACATCAGGCAAAGACTTATACAACACATCCTGCGAAGTAGAGACCCACGCATAGGATGCTGTAACGTCAAAGCAAACCTCCAACTTGGCAGACTGCAAAAGGACATCTACTTCCAGTAGTTTGGAAACAGGATCCACTTCAACCTCCAACAACTTATAACCGACATACTTTTCATTCAGTAACCGAGCTACAGCATCAGGAAGTTTAGAAGGTAAATAGTTGAACGAATCATCGTCTTTATCAGCCACTTCCTTCAACAGATTTCCATTGACATCAAAAAAGAGATCCAATTCCTCCTTGCCTTTTTCGATTTCAATCACATATACTTTCTCCATGCCCTTACGCTCAAGCATATCCACATCGTCACGCTTCCAACCCTCATATTGAGTAAGTGCTTCAAACCTTTGTTTTACCGATGCAGGAAGATCATCATAAACAATGTCCGTTTCTGTCATCAGCCAGACTCCATTTGCATCAAACCAGGCTTCTTTTTCTGTATTGTCTTGATTGAAAGATGCAATATGATTAGTCCCCCGCGTAGACCAGTTATGGGCTACGTTGCCAAATTCATTGATAAAGGCTTTCTCCAGTTGTTCTGAAACAGGAGCATCCTCATCGTCATCATCACAACTTTGCATTGCGAAGCTGAACAGGCCCAAGGCCAACATTATAAAATACATTTTCAATTTCATAATCGTTCAATTTTAAATGTAACTAATACGTTCATTCTATTTTTAAATACTCAATTCTATCAGGCTTGTTTGTCGGCAAACACTTTCCACACTCCGGCACTTAATGCAGCACCGATGAAAGGTCCGATGATGAATATCCACAGCTGACTTAAAGCTTCCCCACCTTGGAAAATAGCAGGAGCTATACTACGGGCCGAATTAACCGAAGTTCCCGTATAGCGAATGCAGGCGAGATGAACCAGCACCAAAGAAAGACCGATAGCAAGTCCTGCAAAGTTGCCTGCTCCTTTCTTTGCATCTGTTGTACCCAATACTACCAATACAAAAACAAAGGTAAAGACTATTTCCGCCAGTAAAGCTCCGATTACGGAAACTCCTTCCTGACAAGCATTGGCTCCTGTACCGACCAGTCCGGAATTGGATGTCAGCACCCACAAAATAGCTGAACCGATAAAGGCACCGATTACTTGAAACAGCATATACATACCGGCATCCTTTCCACTGATACGTCCCGACAACAAACAACCCAGTGTAATAGCCGGATTGATATGACAGCCGGAAATACCGCCAATAGCGTAAGCCATAGCCACAACAGACAGTCCGAAGGCAAGAGCCGTACCAACAACAGTAGAAGCTAAATCAGGGTTAGCTGACGTACACGACAAACTGACCGCTGTGCCACATCCCATAAGAACGAGAACCATCGTTCCCAACATTTCAGCAATGTACTTTTTCATGTTTTCTTAATATTTTGATTAAACTATACTATTATACTACAAGGTTTAAAAACAGGCTGTTTAACCTATGTAACTTGCAAATGTATAAATAAAAATAAAGGTTCAAACTTTTTTCTTGGGAAATATGGTCATAGCTTATAAAAAAGGAGACAGACATTCTGAAATTCATCTGATTCCATGTCCTACAGCATATCTTTATGGCAAAGAAAGCTTATGAACATAATCAGCAAAGCCATGCTACACCACACATATCTGTATCTTTTGGAAAAGGCCGCACTCACACAAGCTACAGCCAAGGCTACATGCACCATCTTTGAATATATATCCGCTTTGGTGGTGCATGCCAACATAGCGGTGATAGCTACCATCAGCAACAACACATTCAAAATAAACCGAATCAATCTCTGTATACACATATTTATCGTCTTTATTACTATAGTGTGGAAATCGTCTTTCTTCCTTGCCAATTATCCCCAACAAAGATATCAATAGAGGCAGAAACGTCAAAGAAAACCACCCGGATAAAATATACAACACGAAATCATAGAATCATTGTACCGACTCAACATAACCTATGTAATACTTTCCTTCGGATCACTTTATTATTAAATATGCAAAATTGACTCAGAACACAGTTTATGCTTAATATTTGTTAATTAGAAGACCTGCCGATAATAACGGATTATAATTGATGCTAATATTGCAACCCTAAACTTTTAACAACTCATTCTTATGAAGAAATTTATTGCAGTAACCGTAGCTTGCCTTACTTGTAGTGGCATCTATGCTCAAAGAGCTTATGAAGGAGCCAACTTGGGAGATAACTGGTCTATTGGCATCCATGCCGGTGTTACCACTCCATTGACCCACAGTGCATTTTTCCCGAACATGCGAGCCACATGGGGACTTGGAATAGGCAAACAGCTCACACCCTTTTTCGGTATGGGTGTGGAAGCCATGACCAGCATCAATACGACTGCCAGTAAAACGGCATTTGACAACACCAATGTAAGTTTATTGACTTCCGTCAATCTGAGCAACCTATTTGCAGGATATTGGGGAACACCCCGATTATTCGAAATAGAAACCGTAGCCGGACTCGGTTGGCTACATTATGCCCAAAACGGTGACGGAGACCGTAACAGCATCTCCAGCAAACTGGGACTCAACTTCAATTTCAATTTAGGTGAAGCCAAAGCTTGGACCATTGGTATCAAACCAGCCTTGGTATATGACCTGAACGCATGTGGTGAACGAAACGTAGGATTTAACGCCAACCGGGCAGCCTGGGAAATTACAGCCGGTCTGAAATACCACTTCCGTTGCAGCAATGGCAAACACCATATCTCTTTTGCCAAACTGTATGACCAGGCAGAAGTGGATGCGCTGAACGAGCAGGTAAATAACCTGAGACAAACCAACGTAGATCAAGAAGCCGAACTGACTGCTGCCAACCAACGAAATGCTGAATTGGAACAACAGTTAGCCGACTGCAAGAATCAGGGTCCGGTTATCGTAACAGATACCATCACCAGCCACAAGAAAACATTGGAATCTGTGGTAACCTTCCGCCAAGGAGGTGTCAGTGTAGTAGCTTCTCAGACCCCTAATGTGGAACGTATTGCGACTTACTTGAAAAATCATGAAAAGGCTACTGTATCCATCAAAGGATATGCTTCTCCGGAAGGAAAGGCCGAAGTAAATGCCCGTATCGCTCAACAACGTGCGGATGCCGTCAAGAGTTTGTTAGTGAAACGGTATAAAATAGCCGAGAACCGGATTACAGCCGAAGGACAAGGTGTAGGAAACATGTTTGAAGAACCAGATTGGAATCGGGTAAGCATCTGCACCATCCATGAAAACTAATCCGCTTGGAAGCTACATTGTGTGTGAAAGTTCGGACATACCAAGTGTCCGACTTCTTTTTGATTGAAACTTAAAATGAACATAATCATGAAAAAAAGTATTTTAACTGTCTTGTTTGCGTTATGCAGCACCATTGGATTCGCACAAGTCTCCTTTCAGGTAAAAGCCGGTCTGAATCTGAGCAGCTATATCGGTGAAAATTCCGACCATTCCAAATTCAAGCCCGGAGCACGCATCGGAGTAGGTATGGAATACCAGTTTACAGACCTTATTTCTCTGCAGCCTTCTCTCTTCTTCTCACAAAAAGGGGCCAAATACTCTAGCGGCTATGAAGGAACCGTCGTTGATGCCGATGCAGACGTAAAGATCAACCAACTCTATTTGGAACTTCCTATCAATGTACAATTCCGCTTTAACCTTGCAGACAACACCAATCTGGTCATTGCGACCGGTCCTTACCTTGCTTGCGGTGTAGGTGGTAAGACTAAATTTGACGGAGGAGCTTCTATTGGCGGCATTGCAGTCAATGGAGGAGACAAAGTCGATACTTTTGGCAGCGACGGCCTTGACTACAATCGTTTTGATGCCGGATGGAACATCGGGTTAGGGGTAGAATTCGGCAAGATTTTGGTCGGTCTCGATACCCAGCTCGGTTTCTGCAAAGTGATGGACGGAAACGCTCCACATAATGCCAATATCGGTATTACTTTGGGATATAAATTCTAAGCTACTTTAAATAACTCTGTTCGTGAGAGTCTGCCGCTGAGAAACGGCAGGCTCTCTTTTTCGTTATATCCTTGTACAAAAGACTATATGCTTTACTTCTTTCGATAACAATTTACTGGATTCAACACCCAGTCAAAACAATCCGGCAACCATACAAAATATAGCCAAAATCATAAAATTCAATCATAAACATTCGTGTTACAGAATATTTTTGTACTTTCGAATTTATCATGTGTAACCCTTTTCTAAGAATGATGATAACCATGGAATTTTTCAACTGTTTTTTAATCGCTATGAGCTTTCTGTCCTTATTGGTTTTTGTAGCACTCTATTTTGTCAAAGCAGGCTACGGCGTCTTCCGTACGAGATCATGGGGTATATCCATTCCCAATAAAACAGCCTGGGTTCTCATGGAAGCCCCTGTTTTTTTCGTTCTGTTTTACTTGTGGATTACAAGTGAAAATCCATTTTCCATTCCTGTTCTCATTTTTTTCCTACTCTTTGAACTACATTATTTCCAACGTTCCTTCATCTTTCCGTTTCTAATGAAAGGCAAGAGTCGGATGCCATTGACCATTGTAGGAATGGGAGTTGTATTTAATGTACTGAACGGCATTATGCAAGCCTTAGGCCTGTTCTATTTACCCGTTACAGATACGGTTTATTCAGGTGGGTGGCATTATTTTGTCTCACCACATGCCATTCTTGGAATGCTACTCTTTTTCTTAGGAATGGGCATCAATCTTCATTCAGATTATGTGATACGACATTTACGGCAACCGGGGGACACTCGTCATTATTTGCCTACCAGAGGAATGTTCAAATATGTCACTTCAGCCAATTATTTGGGAGAACTCATAGAATGGATTGGTTTCGCGTTGCTGACAATTTCTCCAGCAGCAGGCGTATTTGTATGGTGGACTTTTGCCAATCTGGTACCCAGAGCTCATGCCATCCATCAACACTACCGCAAGGAATTTGGCACGGTAGCTGTAGGAAAGCGAAAGAGAATCATTCCGTTTATCTACTGAATATCCATCTAATGAAATTCTTCAAAACACATAAAAACTTGCCATCATGACTACATCCAAATTGTTTACACCAATCACTATTGGGCCGCTGACGCTGCGCAACCGCACCATTCGCTCCGCTGCGTATGAAAGCATGTGTCCGGGACATCGACCTTCAGAAATGTTGCTTCAATACCATCGTTCGGTAGCGGCGGGAGGAGTAGGTATGACGACCGTGGCCTATGCAGCAGTAACCCAAAGCGGCTTGTCGTTCGACCGCCAGCTTTGGATGCGTCCTGAAATCATCCCCGACTTGCGCCGACTGACTGATGCCATTCATGCCGAAGGAGCAGCTGCCGGCATACAACTGGGACACTGCGGCAACATGTCGCACAAAAACATCTGTGGCTGCCTGCCCGTAGGAGCTTCCGGTGGTTTCAACCTATATTCCCCCACGTTTGTCCGCGCCCTGCGAACCTCAGAACTGCCCCAACTGGCACAAGCCTACGGACATGCCGTAAATTTAGCCCGGGAAGCCGGCTTCGACTCAGTGGAAATTCATGCCGGACACGGCTACTTGATTAGCCAATTCCTGTCACCGGCTACCAATCATCGCAAAGACGAGTTCGGAGGTTCCTTGGAAAACCGGATGCGCTTCATGGACATGGTAATGAATGAAGTCATGAAAGCCGCAGGAAACGATTTAGCCGTATTCGTAAAAATGAATATGCGTGATGGTTTCAAGGGGGGAATGGAACTGGAAGAAAGTCTTCAAGTAGCCAAACGTCTGGAAGGATCAGGAGCCCATGCCTTGGTCTTGAGCGGTGGATTTGTCAGTCGGGCACCCATGTATGTAATGCGTGGTGAAATGCCCATCCGAAGCATGAGCCATTACATGAAATGCTGGTGGCTCAAATATGGCGTCCGACTGGTTGGCAAATGGATGATTCCAGCTGTGCCTTTCCAAGAAGCCTACTTTCTGGAAGATGCACTGAAATTCCGGAAAGCCCTCCATATGCCTTTGGTTTACGTCGGCGGTTTAGTGTCGCGGCAAAAAATCGATGGAGTACTGAATGATGGCTTCGAGGCAGTGCAGATGGCTCGTGCTCTCTTGAACGAACCCGATTTTGTAAACCGTATGCGAAAAGAGGAAGATGCTCGCTCAGCATGCAAGCACAGCAACTACTGCATTGCCCGGATGTACTCCATTGATATGGCCTGTCACCAGCACCTGTCTGAAAAACTTCCTCCTTGCCTGCAGAGGGAAATTGAAAGAATCGAAGCCCAATCAGAAAAAAGACAAATCGAATAACACAAGGAATAAAAGATGAAGAATTGTATTCAGCCGAAAAGTCATCAGAAAGGCCACGGAAAATTGGCAGTGATTACGGGAGCTGACGGAGGAATGGGCATGGAAATCACTCGGTATGTAGCTCTGGCCGGTTTTCGGGTGATAATGATATGTCACCACCGGAACGAAGCGGAAAAAGCACGCCAAATCTTAATAGAAGAGACAGGTAACACTGCCATTGAAGTATTGGAAGCCGATTTTTCCTCGCTTAAATCGGTGGCTCAAGCTGCCGAACAACTGTTAACACGACAGGAATGTATCACTCTGCTGATGAACAATGCAGGTACACTGGAAACAGGACGTCATCTGACTGAGGACGGACTGGAACGAACTGTTAGTGTAAACTATGTCGCTCCTTATCTACTAACGCGGAAATTGCTTCCCTGCATGGAGAAAGGAAGTCGCATTGTCAACATGGTATCGTGTACCTACGCCATCGGACACCTGGACTTTCCCGATTTCTTCACACAAGGGAAAAAAGGCCGATTTTGGCGCATTCCCGTATATAGCAACACAAAGTTAGCACTCACCTTGTTTACCTTCGATTTGGCTCATCGCTTACAAGAACGAGGAATTCGAGTGAATGCTGCAGATCCCGGTGTCGTATCTACCAATATGATTACCATGCATCAATGGTTTGATCCGTTGACCGATCTTTTCTTCCGTCCTTTTATCCGATCACCCCGCCAGGGAGCAGCTACTGCTATCCACTTGCTGCTGGATGTTGAAGCTGGTTCTTGTACAGGTACCCTTCAAGCCAGTTGCCATCCTTGTACGCTATCTAACCGGTACACACAGCATAGCAAAACAAAGGAACTTTGGGATTACACAGAGGCAATTGTTAAAAAATGGTTGTAAATCATTAGGCACTATTGAAAATGTTTTATAACGAATGTGAGAGTTGAAATACTTACAACAAAAGTCATTAAGAGTATACAGGTTCAAAAACAGTATAGAAGAAAATATTATGGCAAAGAAAAAAACATCATAAGAATAATCAAGGAGTTGCCTATATGGAAGTGGAAAAGGGTTTTGGTATGTGGGAGAATTATATGCAATATGGCTCCCAATACGATACTGTCAACGACTGTCCTCTCATCCCCGGTGAGACTAGGATGGTAGAACAACTATCTTTTAAGAAACTGTCCGCAGACACTAGAAAACTACTTCGCACAGCGATGGTCGATTTGGTACTTAACTACTGGCAGAAAGAAAGACTGATTCCAGAAGGAAGTACTGTTAAGGAGTTTAGAAATGTAGCCATTAAAGAAGTTTACTACATTTCCGGGCAATATGCCAAGGACAGTGATGAGTTGAAACATATGCTGAACGAGTGCATTATTCCTACCATCAATAAGGAACTAAGGAAAGAGAAATCAACAGTACAAATAGAGAAATAGCAACTTTAGCAGTTGTATCAAGAGTAAATGCACCGGATAGAAAGCATAAAAACCATACTTCGCCACCTTGCCATGAATGAACCCGCGTGTTCCAGCATAACAAGCAATCACCCCGCAAGCCAGCAAAGCACCGTCTATCCCATAGTGCATCATCAGCGGAAAGGCACAGAACAGCTGCGCCTTTCTACCAGAGGGAAAAGAAGGATTGCTGACGTTCCCGAACAGGTAGAACACCACCATCATCAGAATCCCTCGCCACTCATAGTCCACACCGAACCAAGTGGCGAAACCAGCTATAGAAAGGATGACAGCCCCACAAAGGATGTCCTCCTTTTTTAATGCCTCAAAAGCTGCCAGTGCCATCACACCCAATGCCAGGGTAAAGAGCACATTGTGCGTCCCGTCCGCGCCATTCTGCAGATACCAGGGCACTTCGCTGACTACTGCAAATCCGAGCAGCTGCAGGAAGTACTTCATCCGGTTTCGGGTATGCCGGAAGCCCTCTGCAATGAGGAAGGCAAACACCGGAAAAGCGATGCGACCGAAGCAGCGCATGACCTCATAAAGAAGTGTACCGTGCTCCATCAAGTAGTAGGCACAGTGGTCTGCCACCATGGAAAGGACGGCGATGACCTTCAGTGCGCTACCACTTAATGGAGGCAAAATGCTTGAATGTTTATATGCTGATTGTAAGGATGCCATTATACTAATCATTTATGCCATACCCAGCAGTTCCTTGACCATCTTGTCCACCTCCTCGTTCACCCGTTTGAAGTTGCGGTTCAGCATGATTTCCTTCTCGCGGTCGTTCTTGAACTCATAGATTTTCGGAAGCGGTACATAGTGGTCCTCTTCGTCCTTAATCTTCTTCATGTCGAAGTGCGTCTTGCAGAAGTACTTCGTGGTTTTGAACTCCTCCGACTGTTCAATGTCGAAGTGGTTCAGCATGCTGTCGTCCGTAGCCGTGAAGTCACGGGCAGCCTGGCCCGCCAGCCAACCGGTTGCCATATCCGCTATCTTGGCGGCAGGCACCAGGTAGTCCATCTTCTCGGAGATGGTGGTCGATACCTTGTTGTCGTTGATGGAGATGGACCGGGAAGTCTGCTTCGCCTTGCCGAACACATCATTCTGCGCCCATTCCAGCGTTTCCTTGTTACGGGCAGCACCCATGAAGATGTTGCCGCAGGTCGTGATAATCTTCTGCATCCCCACCTTGCCGTAGTCTGCCTCCAGCTGTGGCAGTTCCTGAAAGCCCAGGGTCACCGCCACCTTGTTGGAGCGGGCCGTACCAATCAAACGGTCTATCTTGTGGAAGTAGAGTGTAGGCAGCTCATCCACAATGATGCTCACCGGGATGTTTCCCTTGGAATTGACTCGGGTAATCAATCGGTTCAGCACCAGTGCATTCAATGAACCGATGACCTGTTCCTTCTCTGGGTCGTTGGCAATCACAAGGTAGCTCGGATGGGCTTTGTCCGAAATCTTCAAGTCGAAATCATCTCCCGTAAACACCCAGTAGGCTTCGGGAGATACCAGTCGGGCTGCATTCACACGAAGGGTACCCACCATACCTTCCAACTGGTCGTTCGCCTTGTTCTCATAAGCACTCTTGAAGGGTGCCATGAGGGAAGCAATCTTGTCGTCCTGCATCAGTATGTTGAACACCTGGTCGTAGGACCTGCCTAAGAAGGAAAGCACATGCGGCATATCCGAATACTCCCCGGTGATGGTGTCCGGCTCCACTTCCTTGCCTTTATCATCCTCGTACCAGCAGCGTTCAATCTTCACCAGCTTCCCAGTCCTATCTTTGTAGGAGAAGCCGTTTAAATCTACAAACATCCGGTCTTCATCTGTTGACACGTCGTTGCCGTCCTTGTCTACAAAATCCAGGATGATATTGCCTTTTGCATCGAGTGCATGGTAATCGTCCCAGTTCCGTATCACCAGTTCCAGTTTATTTCCCTCGGGTATGACGACTTCGGAGTCTTCTGCCAGGGAAACGTAGCGTTTCAGCTTCTTGCCATTCTTGAAGCCTACCGGATGGAAGTTCACAAAGAAGTAGATGATGGCTGCCAGGAAGTTCTCTGCCGAGTTGGTGAAAAACGCTTCCGAACCGCCTTTTTTCTCACCACCTCCCTTGTTCAGGGAAGCCAGCAAGGTGGCAGCGGTTTCCGATGCTGCCGCCAGATCCGGAATGTACTTACGCTGAATCGGATTGATGCGGTCGGAATACTCTACATCCGTGAAGTTGATGATGCGAAAACCGCAGTTTCGTGGCAATCTTTGTGCCTTTTTATTCTTGCAATACTGGTAGAAAAGTGTCTTGGCCAATGTAGGGAACTTAAAATCGTAGCACATGATAGCAAATCCCTTGGCAGCGTGCTGACGAATGAAGGGATCAATGATACCAAAGGACTTACCCGAACCCGGCGTACCCAGCACAATCGTCCCACGGAAGGGATTGATGATGTTGATCCAACCCTTGTGCATCTTCTGCTTCCAGTAGTAAATCATCGGAATGTTCACCGAATAGTCATTGGCTACCAAAGCTTCAGACTGCTGGAACGATTCGTTCTCGAAGTTGAAGCGGTCTTCACCTACCTTGTAGTTGTAGTACTTGGCAATGCCGTCCAGTCCCTGATGCACCAGCATGGTACCTACGACTGAACATAGTGCATACAGGATGCGGTTGGCTGGGAAGCCAAACCAACTCATGCCAATATTCATGCCATGAAAGATAAAGCACATCCCGACCAATGTCAATCCCGCCAGCACCGGATAGATGACCATCGTCTTGACGTTAAACTTCAGCGCCTTCTTTGCCTTGGTTCCGATACAGACCACACAGATACAGATTAGCTCTGCCACCTTGCAGCCTGACACGGAGTTGAACACCTTGAATCGTGCCAGAAGGTCCAGGATAAACTGCGTGACACGGTTATCCGCCGTGATGGGAAGATTCATCACAATCTCGATGATGAGAAAGATGTAGATGCAACTGCGGAAGTAGTTGTACATCTGTTGCTGTTCCCGGGTTTCTTCGAATGCCATTGTTATTGCATTTAAAATACACGTTAAACGATAATCAGAACGGAATCTTTACACCCAGTAAGAGTCCGTTACGGAAGGTATCTCCATGCAGGAAGTTGACGTTGTTCTTCTGGAGCAGCGAAAACTCCCAGCCGTTCTGAAAGACATAGCTGTATTCAAAGCCGGCTTCCACACCGAGGAAGAACTTCTTCTGGGTGGCACCGAACTGGGGACCGAGACGGAAGCGGAGCGTACCGTTCTTGTAACGTACCAGTCGCTGCTTATAGACCAATCCGCCATCCCAATAGTAACCCTTCCAAAATCTGCAGCAGGTGGGTTTCTGCCAATGGTTCCCCACTTCACCATAGATTTCCACGGCATTGCCATAGCTTAACGGATGCTCGTAACCTATCATCGCATTCAAGGTGTTCGGAAACAGGAAACCGGCATTCAGCGTGAGTTTCTTGTCCTGGGCGGATGCCGAAAGCACGGCAAACGCACAACAGATGATCATTAAAATCTTCTTCATATTGGGTCGGATTTAGCGGTAAATGTAATAGTAAGGATAGCATGAAGAGTTCTTCAAAATGTCCGAATCAAAGCCATCGGCATTGAGGATGTCTTCGTATTCAATGGTGAGCGCAATGACACGGCCACTGATTTGGTTCTCTGAGATTTCCAGACGGAGCACCTTTTCATCCGGGAAGGTCAGCTTCTCAATCACCAGCACATTGCGGTAATTCTTCTTGAACTTCTTGACTGGATTCAACGAATAAACCGGTGTCAGTTCAATGGTCTGCGAGTTGGTGGCTTTCGTCTCTTTCTTGTCCGTCAGCTTCACGCGAAGTTCCTCAATGTCGTAGGCAATCTTCGTCTTGTTCTGTAAGGAATAATCAATAAAGAAGTAGTCACCGATGGTATAGATGTTATTGACGATGGCCTTCATGCCGTGAGCATTCGACACCACCTGATTGTACTTGCGCTTGCTACCATACACCGCCCACGCATAGCGCACCATTTCGGCCTTGGGCATCGATACCTCAGGGTTGATATAGGACTGGGTATCGCTGTAAGCTACCTCAAAGATGGAGGCTGCCATGCTGGGATAATGGGTATAAACCACATCATACTGAGCGATATGGCGCTCTCCAATCAGGGTAATGGTGCCCAAGAGCTCATTCTCACTGAACGCTGTTTTTACAGAATCTTGCTCCAGATAAGGCTTGATGCGTACCATGTTGTCGGCACACTGGTTGCCCATAATCTTGGTCGTGGAGATGTCCACCAACTTGATATTTTCGGGCATGACGATATGGGTAGTGACCTCACTGTTCACGTAGATCTTCTCCTTGGCAGCAGCCTGTACGACAATACCGAGAAGACCAAAGAAAAGTAAAAATAATTTCGCTTTCATATTGGGTAATTTTTATGATTTACTGATTGGTTGAATTGCTTACTTTATTATTTATAATCTTGCTTACTCTATTACTTGTAACCTTATTTACTCTATGATTAGTAAGATAGTTTACCTATTTTCATTCTTAACCTTTTACCTTGCTTCCTCCGAGTTAATCAGATACACAATCGTATTGTACTTGATTTTAGCCTTATTCTTGCGAATATTGGACGAAATGGCCGAAGAAGCTGAGTTATAGACGTTTTGCAAGGCTTGCAGCGCCAAGGCTTCACCTGAGATACCGGAACCATAGCCATCTTCCGACTGGAAGTTAATATTCTGCTGCACAGCACTGGAGCTGGCATCCTTCACGAACTCACGGAAAGAAGATTCCGGTACATAGAACCCTTCCATGCCGTCATTATCGAACACTGAAAGTTTCACGTTGATAAACTTATCACCGACCAGAATACTGGTAATGGTAGCCTTGACACGCTGCTGTCCGAAGCCTGTCACAGTTCCATAGAGGTAGGTGCCTTTCTTCAACTTGGTGTTGCTGACGGTAATGTCGTCCAGCAATTTGAAACGAAGTCTGGTACCTTCCTTGGCTTTAGTGGTCTGGTCAATCATGGCACGGATCAACTTGGCTTCAGCTACATCATCGGGGGAAGTTACCGTATGAAACTTCTCAGCATTGGTATCACCGGACTTGATGACAAGTTTGGGGCGATTGCGCTCCTTTTCGGCCTGACGGACCTTGGCAATGGAATCCCTACGTTGCTTCTCTGTTTGTTCATCTCGGTCAAAACGTCCGATACCCAATCCGCTTTCAATAGCCTTCTGGCGCTCGTAACTTCTGCGCTGGATTTCCTCCAGGTCACGGGCGAAGTCATCTTGCGAGGTATAGCCTTCGGATGTTCCGGAAGGATTGCCTCTCTGACCTGTACGGGAGGTTCCTGTACTGCCAGAAGCATTGTCCCCGTATACAAAGGAATTGATGTGTCTTCTGGACTCGGCCAACGACCTTTCCAGTTCCTCCATTTCCCGTTGCTGACGAAACCGTTCCGCTTCTGCTGCATCCAGTTTGTTGAGTTCGTCTTCGCTGTAGCCGTGCTCCAGTTCCTCGTTCTCTTTCTGTTCTTCACCGATGGCACCGATAGCGGTGAAGGCATCTTCGTCCCCGAAACGGCGCGACATCTCATACATTTTATCTCCGGCTTCCTCCGCATTGGCTTGCGGCAGTTCCGTATTGATGCGGTCGGTGGCAACCGTCTGTTGGGCGTCCTCGCTGCCACCGAAGGTCTGCATCACGAAGTACACCAGGGCACACAGGGGAATGAACACCACCAACGGGAAGATGTACTTAGGCTGTTTGAAATTGATTTTTCTGATCATGGATGGTCATTGTTTTGAAGTGATTTGACGATGGATTCCAGCCGGTTGTAACTTTGTACGATATGGATGGAATCCTGATGGCTTTTACGTGGTATCGCAATGAGCGAGTCCAGTTCCTCCCGCAGCTGTTGTCCCTCTTGGGTCAACTCCGTCAGTGTAGAACGGTGGATGCTCTTGTTCGCCTGAATGGTGCGGAACCCGGCAAACACGGGCTCCAACTGGGCAATGCTACTGACATCCGGCTCACGATTATTTTGCAGTCCGATACCATCTATTAAAACGGTACTTGCCAACAGGAAAAACAGCGAACCGGTGACATAGGCAAAGGTGCGTCTAGGATGTTTCCTTGCCCAGATGTTGGCCAGACGGATGCGTCCTGCCAGGCGGTATTTGGTGCCGACGGCTCCCAACTTGGGTTGCAGCCAGGAGCGTATCAAGTGATGCGTCTTGAGCCTGCTTTCCTGAAGTGTCTTTCTGAATGCTTTCATGGGGTACTTATTCTCTAAATGTTAGTAATCTAAATCTTTATTCTCCAATGTCCTCCAGTTCGTAATCATCAGTCCATGGGGATTGTTTCTTGTTCTGGGAACAGATTCGATGAACCCTGTAGTGACCATGGAGCGTTTCAGATCACGGGTACGGCGCTTGATGAGCTGCGTCCCGTAGTAGGTGAACTTCCGTTCGTGTTCATCGAACCGGATGGAATCACACAGGATGGTACACACCGCCGAAGAGGAGATGATGTCGGAGTAGAATCCGTTCTCGTCCAACGCCTGCTTCTGCTTGAGGGCAGTACCATCCGCCATGTACATCGCCTTTCCGACCGTCCATTTGATGTAGTCGTTGTCGGGAGGCAGGTTAAAGAAATACTGATGGAAGAGCTGGATATGGGCCTTGGCTTCCATCGTGAAGTTCGCTTCCAGCTGGGCACGCTGTGCCAGGAAGGGAATGTCACCGTCCAGTATGTAAATCTGCTCGCGTTCTTTCGTCACGAGCGAGATGCAGCACCAGACGGTGAACCCGCAGATGAGGGTGCAGCCACCTATCGTGGCCAGCACCGTCATCAGGGCGAGTTTCGTTTTCTGTGCTAAGGATTCTATAAGCATAGGGAATGGTTTGAGTGATTACTTCTTGTTGTTGCTATTCTTGGATTTGCTCGGCCTGACCAGAGATGTGGCACCGCTAGCTGCAGAGCCGACCACACTTCCTGCCATACCGCCTGCCATCGCTGCCATGCCCATCACCGTACTTCCTGCTGCTGAACCTGCACCCGAACTGACACCGCCCGGAATGAGCCACGAAGCCACTTCTGGAACAAAGCGGATGATGTAGGCACCCACCAGCATACCCATGGCATACATGCAGTTAGAACCGATGCCCTGCAGGCCCAAGGCACCTATCTGCTCCCACGAGTTTACCGAACCGTGAAGAAGATGGTTGTAGGCAATCAAATCCTGCTGCAAATTATAAAGCAGGATGAAGTCGATGTAGTAGATGCACATGTAGGTGACGAAGCCCCACAGCGAGAGGGAAAGGAACTTCGACATCCACTGGCTCCAGGCCGAATTCCAGGGCGGAGCCAGGGACAGGGCGAACATGATGGGACAGAAAATCATCATGATGGCCATGAAGATGCGCTGCGCCACCAGAATACCGTAGTAGGACATCTGGAATATCAGTTCCCCCACAAAACGGATGACATCGTTGATCCATTCGCTCATCTTGGTTTCAGCCGCCACCGCTGCCCGCTGGGCATAGTTGTTGATGGTGTTGCCCAGATTCTCCACGTTGTAGATGAGCTTGTCCCACCAGGCAGCATCCTGCCCGATGGCGGCTACCTGCTGGGCGGTGGCGATGGAGTCCTGCACGGCTCTCAGCCGGTCGAGGTATTCACTCTGTTTCTGCGCCACCTTCAACTCGAAAGCGGCCACTTCCTTGTTCTTGGCTTTTGCCATGGCCTTGGTAGCGGTTTCCAGTCCTTTGCCGGGAACCTGCAGGGCCTGACAGATCCACGAGGAAGAAGAGATACAGATGGAAATGCCGATGATGCGCAGGAGTTTCATCACGTCCATGCCGCGCCGCCCGAGCATCATCATCCAGCATTCATAGGAGCCTACACAGAGTGCCAGCAGCAAGCCGAGGATGCGTGCCAGTCCAATGGCATCACCCAGCACCGCCACATTGGGAAAGGTTTCCATGGCGACTAGCAGCTTGTCCAGACTCTCGTCAATGGCAGGCAATCCGATGGTTAATGGTACTAACAGTAGATTCATATATCATTCTATTTTCGTTACAAACTATATTTTCAAAGGAACTCATTCTTAAACTGGCATCTCAATAATGCGTGGAAGCCACTGCACAGAGGTTGGCGGTCCGTTTGACCAGTTCCTCCATCTTCTGCCGGGCTTCCTCGTAAGCCTTCTGCCTTTTGGCATTCTCCAGTCCGTAACCGACTCCCATCTTGTGGATGTAGGCGATGTCGGCACAGAGGATTTCATTCTGGCGGCTCAGTTCGTCCACCTGGTACTGGAGCTTGCCCTTGCTTTTCTGCATGCAGTAGAGCAGTCCGTCGGTGATGCAGTCCTGCATCCGGTTGAACTCGTCCTTGAAGGAAGGGAACATCAGATCCACGTTGCGGTCTGCCTCGCGGAGCAGTTCCTCCTGATAGAGTTCTTCCATCTTCTGCCGTTCTTCCTCCACCTTCTTGATTTTCTGCCGCTGGGTCTCTTCCGCCGTCACCCGGGTGGGCATGATACGTTTCACGTTGGACTTGTGCTCCTTGAAGCGCACCCGGAAGCCCGAGTTGAACCCGGCCCACTGCCAGTACATTTCCGCACCCGAATATTTCTTGTGCAGAAAGAAATAGTACCAGTCCGGTGCGAAGTCCCAGGGGCCGTTCTCCATGGACTGCCACTGCCGGGCTTTTTCCTTGTCCTTGGTCAGACGCTGGGCATGTCCGCTGTAGGGACACCCCAGCAGCATCAATGCGATGATGCCTGTGATGATTGCTTTAGCTGACATATCCTTTGTTCCATTGATTGATGACACGATTCGCAATCTCGTCCTTCACGTTGGAGTTGAGTATTTCCCAGATGTAGTCGGGCTTCCAGCCGCAGTCGGTGATGAGAAAGCAGTAGAGGTTCGCATTGTCCACGATGTAGCGGGCCTTGTCGATGGTGGCTTTGAGCGTCATCACCAGGTTCAGCTTCTCGTCCATGGAAGCCTTCATCAGGTTGATGCCCGAGGCGGCCACGGAAGCATAGAGTTTGTAGCAGTGCTTTACTTCCCGGGCTATCGCCACGTTGGCATCGGCATAATACCATCCCACAAAGGGCTTCTTCTTGACATGCTTGAAAGTGTTGGAAGTAAAGTCCTTGTACTCCTTCACCAGCATGTAGAGCGAGTTGGCGGTGGAGGAAATGGCTCCGGCCAGTACCAGGTAGGAATGGGCATTGCTCATCTTGGTGTTCAGCGTGGTCCGCACCTCGTTGAACTTGTTGGCGCCTTTCGTCACCAGCGACTGTTCCCCGAAGCTGGTGGCCACTCTGCCCAGTGCCTGGTCCTCGTCCTTCTTGATGCACTTGTGCAGGGCTATCAGCGCTTCAATGGTCGGCAGGTCCTTGGGGATGACGACTGCATAGCTTATGTTTGAGGTCATGACAGATAGCATCAAACACAATGCGCCCAATTTCTTTTTCCAGTGTTCCATAGCTTTTTCATCTTTTAGTTAGCAGCCACCAGTCCGTTCCAGTCCGATACCAGTCCCTCCACATGGTTTTTCATGGTGACCATATTGCCCCATCCTTCGGGATCGATGGCAAAGCAGAGGTCATTCAGCGTGGCATACTGTGCCATGAGCATCATGCCATCCACCTTGTAGCGGATCTCATTCAGGTGGGTGTAGATGGAGTTGGCCAGCGACATCCGTTCGTAGCGGTCGAGCATGTTGTAGCCGTCGCTCTTCTTCTCGGCAGTGCCTTCTCCCTTGAGCGGATTGGGAATCCTCGCATTGTTCACGATGTTTACGAAGTTGCCCACCAGCTGCTGTGTTTCCATCACCAGCCCTCCCAATTCCGTCAGACAGTAGAGCTGGTTGGTGAACTTCGCCTTGCTGACCGTCTTTACCAGTTCCGGCACATTCCGGATGATGTCGAAGGCACAGCTGCCGATTTCTTTATAGTACAGGCTCTCCGTACCGAAACCGGAGATGTTCTGCATCGACAGCTTGTAGAGTTCCTTCATCGTGGCCATGCTGACCGAATAGAGTTCCACCTTCTGCTGTTTGGCAGCGATGGTGTCCAGCCGGGCATTGTGCTGTTCCTCGATGAGTTTCTGGGCGGCAAGGTTGGACGACACGATTTTGATGCAGTTCTTGTCGACCACAACCCGCCATCCGGCATACATTTGCGTTGAAGCGGCAAGCATCAGTACCGCCATCAACAGGAATCTTAACTTGACCATAATGACATGACTTTTTGATGTTGATTGACTTTTCTGGCAAATTCCAGATACTTATGCCCGCCGTCCCGTTTGCGGTCTGCCTCAATGTGCGTGATGGCTTCCTGCATCGTTCCGTAGTGGGCCAGATAGAGTTTGAGGGCTTCCTTTTCCGTGCGTTCGGTGGTGTAGGCCCAGTAGCATTCCGGTGCTTCTTCCACACCGTACACATCCGAGTTTTGTCCCCGGCATATCCAGACTTCCTTGAAGTAGCTGCGACCTTCCCTGTTGTTCAGGGCATTGATGGTAAATATCTGCTGCCGCTGGATGGGGGTCAGTCCCAGGATGGCAGCAATGTCCTCGTAGCGGTCCTTGAACTTGGTCTGGTCGAGCAGTATCTTCACATCGGAGTTGTTGATGATGGCCTCCTTCACGATGGGCGAATCTATCACATCGTTCAACTCCTGGGTAACGACACCGGCTATGCCATGGAACTTTCTGACCGTTTTGTACAAATATTTGATGTATTCCGCCATGGTGGGCGAAGCAATCGCCTTCCACGCTTCCTCAATGATGAGTGCCTTGCGTCCTTTCTTGATGCGCATCTTCTGCAGGAACACATCCATGATAATCAAGACAACTATCGGGAAAAGTACGGGGTCATCTTTAATCTTGTCAATCTCGAAGACAATGAACTGCTCATCGAAGAGGTTTACGTCCAGATCGGAGTTTAGGGTCATCTCCAATTCGCCTCCCCGGTAGAACTGCTTCAGGATGGCAGCGAAGTCGCGGATGTTGAACTGAATCTTCTCCTGTGCCACGATTTGCGGAATACGTTCCAAAGCAAACTCGTAATAGGAGTTGAAGGACAGTTCCCGGACTTTCAGTCGGCGTTTCTGTTCCTCGATGTGGTCTATCTGCTTGTCTATCTTGATAAGCATGGAGTTGTTGTAGAGTTCCTTCTTGTAGTTCTCGATAATCTGCAGGGCACGTTCCTTTTCCCCTTTGCTGGCAGCTTCATCCTGGGCAAGGGCATAGAGCGAACGGCATTGGCGGAGCAGCTTGAGTCGCCGGGCTTCTGCCGGAAGCATGAGTGCCCTGCTTTCCGCCTGCTTGTCCATCTCGGCTTCTCTGATTTGGGCATCAATGTCTTCCATGCTGTGGGAGAACTTGTCGTAGTCTTCTTCCATCTTGGAAGCTACGAGTAATTTCTGGCGAAGTCCCTCACGTTCCTTCTCCGTAAACTTGGTAAAGGGATGGAAGTAGGCTTCGTAGTATTCCACGATGGTCTGGTTGATGAGCATGTCCTCAATCTTGCTTGGGAAGTCGTTGCCTTTGAAGATGAGGAAGATGAGCGACTTGAGGAAGTTCTTCTTCTCCCCGAAGTTCAGGTCATATTCTTCCTTTGTTACCTTGAAAGGATTCATGGAGATGGGCTTCTCTTTAGAATAGGATATGTAAGTACCTTTATAATAGCCACAGATACCTTCATAGGAATCACCCGTATCAACCATGACCACATCTGTTTTTTGCTCCAGCAGCTGTCTGACCACGCTGTTCATGTGGAAGCTCTTGCCACTGCCACTTGGTCCAATGCAGAAGAAGTTGGCATTGTCCGTCATCTTCACTTTGCCCTCTTTTCCCGTGATGTCAATACATACCGGCAGCCCTTGGCGATCGGTGTAGTAAGTAGTCAAGGGAGTATCTTCCGAACCTTTCAAGTGTTCCTTGAAGAAGAAGCACAAAGCGGCATCGGAGAGCGTCAAAAAGAGGTCGTAGTCCGGATTGAAGGCATAGCCGTTTCCGGGGAAGCTGTCGGTAAACAATTCCAACTGGTTGTAGGCGGTACGGGACGGCATAATACCACACTCATACAGCTTGGTTTCCAGATAGGAAGTGACCGGAGTGACCTTGTCTGCCGGGCAGCTTACCAGGATGTTGAAGTTGCAATAGACCAGCTGCGTGCTGTCCACCGCCAGACGGTCCAGCACTTCCTCAATGTCCTCCTTGGCAATCTTGTTGCTCGGGTCGGGCATGGAGCCGTGACGTTTGGCCTTTGCTTGGAGTTTTCTCAGCAGTTTCCGTTGGTTCGGTATCTGTACCACCTGGTTGAACACCACACAATCAGCATGGGGCACACTTGTCAAGAAGGAGAACAAATCCGTAGCGATGCCGTAGCCGTTGATGTTCATCTGTGTGTAGGGCTTCACCAGCGAAGGCAGGTTAATCTCGTCTATATCCACCAACGGATAGGAACGGACTACCCGGTCACCGATTTTCAGATACTCGTCTGATGCCTTGAAGTTGGTCATCGAGAACGGGCCATGCCGGAACTGGAAAGCCATGAAGCGGTGGCAGTATTCGTTCACCTCTTCCTTGGTCAGCTTCCGGTGCTTGATATTCTTCTCCTTGAGGATGTCGCTCACTTTGGAAACCTTGGAATGGAAGTCCAGCCACCTCTTCGGGTCGTACTGAACGAACTGGCTGCGCTGCGCTTCCTGCGTGAGGATAAGGTAGGTACGTATCTCCGTAAATTCTCTTCCCTCAAAGTAACGGAAGTAGCTTTTGGTCAGGAACTCCGCATCCTCCGGCACCTCATGGTGGTAGGACTGCTTGCAGAGCACGTCCTGTTTCTGCAGGGCATAACCCTCGCCGAGCGTCTGTACCACATTGGAGAGCACATCCTGAAAAAGCATGTACTGTTCCGCATCGGTACAGAGCTGCTGCACGGGATTGGTTATCTCGAAAATAACCGACGGTTCCCCCTTGGCTGAAAAAAGGACGACATTGCCGTCCGTTTCCTCCAGCTGCGCATAAAGGCCGTCAAATATTCTTTTCTTGGTACGTGCCATAATCATTCATTTTGTTTTACGAGTTGCGTCTCAGATTCTTGTAAACATAGATACCCTTTGCCCGCCGTTTGTTGTGGAGACCGCCACGCTGCTTGACGTAAATGGTAACCAATCCGACCACTGCCATCACCAGCATGGCGATGAACCCGGCAAGCTTTCCCAAAGCGATGGAGAAGCCGATGAAACCTACGAACGACACACCGATGGCCGCTGCTGCCAATGTCAGAAAACGGCCGCGTATGCCCATGAACTCCAGCGGTTTCTGCAAGCCTTTGAAAACGGGATAACCCTCCTGATTCATCGTCATAATTCTGGATAGTATGTTGACAGATTGGATTACTTAAAGAAGAGCGGAAGAGCCTCAGAAAGAGCGATAAATGCAATACATCCGCCAATGGTCAGCATGATGGTTTTCTTGACATCCTGGTCGCCGTTCTGCATCTTGAAGTAGACGTTGAACGCCCCTACAAGCACAATAACGGCCGCAATCGCTTTCATCAAATTTGACACCGGAGTCTGGTAGGAACTCACTTCCTGTGTGGCTTTGGTAAAACCTGCGGCTCCCTTGCTGCCTGCCATCGCTTCACCGACCGATACCGTAAGGGCAAAGATGAACATGAGGCATTTCTGTACCGCACTGCAGGCCATGAGGCGGTTGACTGCTTTTTCAGAAGAACGCTGGATAGAGCGGAAGATGCTTTCGTATCCGCATACGAGTTGATTGAGTTGTTTCATTGTATATTTCTTTGATAATGGATTTCATCGCCAAAGGAACAGAGGTCGCCAAAGAAACAGAGGTCATTCAAGTATCAGAGGTCGCTAAAGGAACGGTAGACTTACGTCCGGTTGGTTCGGGCGCATTCACCCGGCATATCGCATACTTTCGCAGTGATAGATTATGGTGCCCAGGTCGCATTCACCAGTCTCGGCCAGCTGGTCGATGGCTTTGAAGATGTCATCCACCAGGATGCCGTCTGTCAGGATGGGTTCCCGATAGCTCGGTGAGAAGTTGGATCCGGCCGAAGTTCCAGTTTCCGACGGAACTGCTTCGGCATCCGCATGGGTAGTGTCTTCAATTTTATCTTCATCAGTAGCATCAGAAGCTGATGTGGCATCCGCATTATCCGGCTCAGCAGTTTGAGTCTGTGATACTGTTTCAGAGGAAGGATTCTCTGCCGGAACAGGAATATCTGATTGTTCGGTAGCTGTTGATGCTTCCGGATTGGAAACATCTTCACCACTTTCAGAAGAAGCATTCTCATTCGGTTGTTCATCAGATGTTGTCTGCTGTTTCTCAGTATTGGAATCATTTTCATTTCCGGCTTCTTCCTGCTTCTTTTCCTCTTCCTTCTTCTTATCGTCCCGGATCACCTGCTGGGGCTGGAAGGAACAGGCTTCATCCGTGATGTCTATTTCCTCTTCGGATTGATTCTCCTGCGCTGCTGCCTCGGCTGCCTTCAGATGCTGGATGTCCATGAATATCAGAAAGCCGTAATAGCCTATCAAGACCACAAAGAGGATAAAGATTACTTGTCCGTAGGTCATAGCTGTAGTTATAGGAGGTTTGACAATACAATGGTTTCCTCTGACGGATAAGGCAGGAAGCGGAAGCCCAGTTTGGCTCCTCTCAACTCTGATTCCTGAATCCGGTGAAGGTCATCCGTATAATAAAGGATACCGTATTCCTCTCCGGCAATGTAGCCTTTGGACTTGAGCCATGAACGGAGTCTTACCCGTGCCCGGTTGGACACAACCTTGATGCGGGTGATGGGACTCAGCCCGAAGATAACCCTGCGTCTTTCCCTCCGCATAATATCAGAATGGATTCGTGAAAGCACCTTAAAATCTTCCAACGCAGTACGCTTCAATCCCATTCTAACAGCAATGCGCCGGGCATATTCCCGTGAAATTCCCAATTCCTTGCCTATCTCAGCATAAGACCGGTGAGCAAAATGATTGCGTACATAATCTGCATGCTCCATCCAACGGCTTTTGACCGCTTTCTTAAGCCCCAAGCTGCGGGCCTTTTCTTTTACAGCACGTTCGCACATACCCAAAACCTCTGCGGTTCTCGGGGTTGTTTCTATGGGATAGAGCTGGATAAGAACCGCAATCTTCTGCTCTGTCCAATTAGTCCTTTTCTTTCTCATAATCTTTTTGATTGAAATTTGTAAACAATGATTTCTTTTCTCTGCGAAACGGCACAAGCTGTAAAAGGTAAATATCAAAGAATGTACGGACAATGGCATTGACCATATCCGAACGGCTGCGGTTATGGATGTTGCAGTCATCCAGCGAGTCTGCCAGATCCCGGTCCAGCCTGCATACCAGTCGTTCGCTTTTGACATTACTTTCATCGGAAATTTCCAAATTTTTCAGAAATCCTGTCCAATAATCTTCCACCTCCTTTGAGGGAGAAAGATGGATAGGTTCTCCGTCAGTTTCCGTTTTCTTCTCACTTGTACCATTCGTCCGATCCTGGAGGCCGGATGATTTTTCCAACATTTCGGGCAACTTGTGCGTCAGGATAATGTCAGAATCATTGATGCCTTGTGTCAAGTCACCAATTTCCGGAATGTCTTTTTTCATGCGCTATGTTATTTGATGGTTACTGATAAATTTAATCTCGTCATTCATATTCCGTTTTTTCCTTATCGGTTGTATCAGCAGACAGACCTCCTGCTTCGCGTTCTTCTTCATTTCCATCTTCATCCATGGCAATATGTGTAACACCTTCTTCCCGTTTTTTTTTCTTGCCTATTTTCGGATTAAGATTATCCGTCAGTTGTATTCCGGTAAGCTTTGCCTCCCTCATAGGAGTTACCTTGCCGAAAATGCTGAAATAGATTTTGTCGAAAACATTGCCAACATAACGAATCTGCATATCCAGTGCAGCCACTGTACTGAACCGCTCCATATCAGCCCGCCTCGGTATTTTTCCGGTTACATAACCGTAATTAGAAAAAGTTTCCCGTGTGTTGTCCCAAAGTATCAGTTCCGAACGCTTTCCCACCCGGTTGTCATTGAGGTTGGGAATGATGAAGAGTTGGGCATTCATACGGTCTCCAACTACCTGGCGAAGTCTGTCCAGAAAAAGCAGGAAACTGGCTGTGGAAGGAACGGTCACCAGGTCATAGTGGAAAGGAATAACGATGATATCTGAATTGACAAACATGGGGACCAGACCTTCCGCTTTCAAGCTTCCCGGTGAATCCATAAGCACCACATCAATCTCCGGATCATTATGCAGCTTTTCAATCAGGGAGGTCATGGCCGTCTTGTCATCCGGCTCATAAGCCCACACTTCGTAAGGCACCTGTTCCTCTCCATATTTTTTAAGGTCCGTCTTACGGCACTTCATAATCGAGTGCTGGAAATCACAGTCGATTATTACCAGACGGACACCCTTCGTCACCAAGTAATTGGCAAAGGTCACACAAAGAGTTGTCTTTCCGACTCCTCCTTTCTGGTTGGCAAAGGTTACTATGACAGGGGTCTGTATCATGTTGTTTTTCGCTTGAGTTAAATTTGCAAGCAAAAATATGTGCAGAGATATTGAAAACCTAAATGCACAACATCAATGTGCTTGAGATTGCAGAAACATGGGTAAATAAGTCGGATGAACCTGGGTTTTTCAATCTATATGCCCGAATTGGTTGCAGTAGGCAGTCCCATGAAAGTCTTTCAAAAAAAATAGTGGTCCCCATTGGTTGTCCGGTTACGGATTATAGCCATAGCCTGTTTAACAAATATTCGTTTATCTGCATGATTAAAACAATGTTACTTTCCCGTAAGCAAGTGTTTCCTTCTTCCGCAAAGAACCAGAAGTTCCTTACATCTTTAATGAACGTCCATCATCCACATCATTGGAGTCGGTCTTATTTCCAACCTCCCATTCGCGGTTGGCGCTGTGACTGCCTTCTCCTTCTTTCCGGAGTTTGCCCAGTCCTTGATGAGACTTCCGCTGCAGACTCTTGACCGGATTGAGCGTCTTCTTGGACTTCTTGAACGGCACACCCTGGCGCTTCTGCTTTTTGGATTTCTTCTTCACCCGTTCCACATCGAAGTCTTCTTCATTCAGGTTGATGAGAATATGTTCCTTGAAGTTGATGGCATAGTAGGTATCATCGACCTGACGGATGATGAAGCCTTCCTGATACATGGCGCTGCGGGGGGACTTCACTTCGGGATCATTGAAGATTTCATGCATTCGGCCGACGGAATCGGCATACTTGGGAGGACGTTCCGTGGAGATGTCCACCAGGTCCGGCCGGTCCACCTTGAATACCTTGCACAGCATTTCCACTTCGGCTTCGTTCTGCGGACGGAACTTCTCGATGAAGCTGATGCGGTTGTTCCGGTCAATGGCCTTGGCCATGAAAGGCGGCAAGGGTCTGCTTTGGCCATCGTAGTAGATGACACCTTTCTTTATATAGGCACGCTGTTTCTTGAGTTTCTGGAAAATTTCTCCCTGAGTGATTTTGGGATTGAGGGTCAGTAGCCGGTCTATGAATGCTTCAATCCGGTCAAAGCGTTGTTCGGGAGTAGCAAAGTCCAGCAGTTCTTCTACGGCTAGAACCCGGGCACCATGGATGACGGTCTTGTTGGCATGGTCTATCAGCATATAGCCATAGGGTTTGTCTTTCTTGCCGAAGAAGACCACATCCACGCCGAAATTCTTCTTCATTTCCTTCTGCAGTTCTTCTTTGTTGGCACATACGTCCCTGTATTTTTTCAGATAGGCTCTCAGCTGTCGGTTGCGTGCCTTGTCCTGATAACCTTTCTTGAACAGGGCTTCAATCTCTGTAAGGAGGAGTTTCTTTTGGATTCGGCCGCCTTGCTTGACGAAGACGTTCCCGTCTTTCTGGAAGACTTCATAGCCCATGGTTCCCATCACGGCCTTGAACTGGGCAAAGGAGGAGAAGCTGTACTGCTTGGCAGCCTCGATGTCTTTCTCTGTCTTTTGTGTTCTGTCGGTTCCAAGTATCTTGTCAATGACCATCTGCGAGCGTCTGCGCTCATGGTCGTGCTGTATCTTGCGACCATCGGGTGACACTCTCGAAGTAACGATGTGCAGGTGTGTATTGTCTGTATCGTGATGGGCATAAATGAGCCAGGGTTGTCCGGGTTCGGCATACCCCATTTCCTGCAGATACCGGTGCGCGAAATCAAGCAACTGCTGTTCCGACATTTCATGGCCTTTGCAGGAAATGGCTACATGGAACTGCGGTTTCTGAATCCGGCTGTTCTGGGAACTGTAGAACTTGAGAAATTGCACCAGCTGTTTGGCGGTCGGATGTTCCGAGGCATCCAGTCCACCGAAGTTCTGCATCTCCAGCAGGGTAGCCACTCCTTTATAGACCTTGTGTTCGTTGTAACCGACTGCATGGAAGTCTGCGCTTCCGGGAAGTATGGTTGCTATCATGATTTATCTATTTGTTTGCTGATTCATAAAATTTGGGGTTGCGGACCAGACAGACTAAAATTCCCGGTCGCCTGTAAAACTGGATACAGGTTAGTCTATTCATCACACCCAAATACAAAATATCCGTTTACCTTTACTTAATCAGCCGTGTTCTGTTGTTCAAAGTTTCCAAGTCATCCTTTATCCTTTTCAAGATGTTCTGTACATCCTGAATCGAAGGGAGCAAGACTTCATTCACATAACCGGGTGACAGCAGTCCGGCAACCGCCAGTTCGTTGACCCGTCTGACCGACTGATTCAGGTTGATGCCAGCCCAGGACAGTTCGTTCTGGAACTTTTGGTAAAATGCACACAAGTCCTGCATCATCTCAATCTGTTGTTTGACATCCACATGGGTAAATTCTTCAACAGCTTTGCGGATATAATTGCTCACGGACTGGTAGGGAACGGCTTTTTCCTTCAGATTCAACAGTTCATCGGAGGTAAGCCGTAACTGAAATACTTTGGTACGCTGGTTCTTCATATGCCTTGACTTTAGTTGTTCGGATTCCCGGACACCTATTTCGCGAAGCGAAACAGCGATGCACATCGCTCCGCTGCACGGCAGTCGGCAAGTTACCCTTGTGAGGACAAAACTTGTTTTGTAATGACAAGGGTACAACTTGCTTGGCTCCATATGCAACGCAGTTCGATGTCTTCCGGGATGATTTCAGACCCAAATTACCGCAAAATTTTGCGAAGCGCAAAAATGCACAACATCTTTCTGAGAGAAAATCTTCTGTCAAATTCACCTGTGTATCAAGCATTCTGGGACTTGCATTCAAAGGTTTTCAAAGCTCCTGTTCATTGACTCCTTGTTCATCCATATCATGGTGAAATGTTCACGAAGCATGAAGTAAAAACTGACGGTTGTTCATGTGGCTATAGAAACAAGGTTTGAAGTTTAGCTGTCGGAGGCATGCCAGTTACATGGCTGTATCATCCTGCGCTTGTTTGATTGGTGTTGCACAGTTTTCATAATGAGTGAAACAAGAGACAGAGGAACAACAAATTTGTAAACAGAAGAATGTGCAATCATATTGCCATGTGGCCATTAGCTGAAAGACAATAGGACATATAGCTATGGCATCAGTCTTTATTCAACCTATGTTTATTTGCTTGTCATCCCAATAGCCATGACAGCACAAGGAAAAGAGCATTCAGCAATGAAAATCAGTAAACATGCGTTCTGTGATAGAAGGAGAAAAAGAACAATGGTACCGGCTATTATGGAACTGAACCCAAAGGGAAAAGAAGAATAAGGTGTAATCGTATTGTAGAACCTACACATTCTGGACATTCAAAACTTCGGGCATATCAGCATGGTATTCAAAGTTGCAGGATGACAATGCTTGACAAGCACAGAGTTCATGGTCATCAAATACAGAAAAAGAGGTTGCAAAAGCATGTATAGGTACGAATAAAACGAAGATAAATCCTTGTGTATTTCATTGATTTTTAGTATATTTGGTAATAACAATCTACCTCGTAGAGATTATTTATAACTAAAAAACAGATGACCATGTTTGAACTGTTGCTCCTTATATATATGTTTCCGGTCTGCATTCTTATTGGTTTGCTGATACGGTTTGCACTTTGGCTTATTCGCGTAATGCTGCGGTTGGCATTATGGCTGGTAAAGAAAACTTTCGTCTTGATATGGAAGCTGGTGACGCTTGCGTTTGTGCTGGTTATTTCCGGCAATCTGTTCCGGCAGCATTCGGACGGATAAAAGTGGCATGAGGAAAGGTACAATATGGAAAAAGCCGTATCTTCCTGTTGGAATGATACGGCTTGGTAAAGGTGTAACGGGTCTTTTCCCTCGAAGTAAAGATTGAACAGAAGCAAGTCGGTTAATTGATGAAACAGTTTTTGAAGCCATCAAACTTGTCGGCGACTTGCATTATATCCTGCTCAATTTTCTTGTTGGTGATACGCGCATAGATTTGTGTTGTTTTAATGTTGGTATGTCCCAGCATCTTTGAAACGGACTCAATGGGAACACCCTTGCTGAGCAACATCGTTGCAAACGTATGACGTGCAAGGTGGTAGCTGAGACGTTTCTTGATTCCACAAAGGTCAGCAATCTCTTTGAGATAAGCATTGATCTTTTGATTTGACAGGACAGGAAGCAGCCTGTTGTCTTTAGTCTTTCCTTTATACTTGTCAAGAATCATTTGAGGTACCTCCAACAAAGGGATATTACTCTGCACATTGGTCTTCTGACGGTTGATGATAATCCACGGACGGTTATCAAGGGTGATGATATTTTCCTGCGTCAGGTGAGCCACGTCGATGTAGGCAAGCCCACAGAAACAGGAAAAGATAAAAACGTCCCTTACCATTTCAAGCCGAGGAATCTCAAAATCTTTCTGCATGATGCGCTGTATTTCTTCATCCGTAAGAAAACCCCGATCCACCGGTTCCAGGTGAAAGTGATGGTTCAAGAAAGGGTCGTGCGTCATCACGCCGCACTTCTGGGCAAAGATGACCACGGTCTTGAAGAATTTGAGCGTCTTGGTAGCCGAATTTGACTTCAGGGAAACTACGGTCTTCAGATATATTTCAAAATCATGGATAATCAGATGCGTCAGTTCACCCGGCATGAGATCCTTTCTGCCGTATTTGGCATGGAGGAAATTCACAAAATGGCTTCGGGCTGCCGAATATTTGTGATACAAGGCAATGCTTTTCCCTGCACCAACCTGAGCCTTGATGTCCTCCAGATACTTGTCGTAGAACTCGACAAACGTAGTCTTGACCTTGTTCTTGCCTAAAAAGATACTCTTGATTTTGTCAAGGGTCAGGTCTTCGTCAAATTCATGCTTCTTGAAAATCATCTGCAGCGAATTTGAGATGTTGTCCAACCGGGCATTCAGATTCAAGGATTCGCTTCCACGCCCCTTTACCCGGTTGGTGGAATTGTTCCATAGCTTCTTGTCAATGTAGATACCGGAAGAACCGACATTCAGCATTTCACCATTCAGAAAAATCCGGATCATCAAGGGAGACTTTCCCTGCTTGTTTTCGTAGTTTGAACGTACATAGTACGACACTTTAAAAATCATTCTCATAACGACTCAAATTTAATGTAGCACCATGGCTACAAAGTTCTACATAATCAGTTATGAATCAATGATTTTATAGGCTTCAAAATGGGCTTCATTTTTCGGTCACTGCTACATTTTTTTGAGGGGTCTTCAAAGTGTAGCAGTAAATGTAGCAAATAATGACCGAACTTTGAAGGCTAAACCCTACATTCAGGCCTTCACCTTGTTGGGGCGCAAAAATAAAAAAGCACCGTAATCAGCTGATATACGGTGCTTTGAATGACTTTTTGAAGGCTTTTGTGAAGTCCTTCGTTTTTGTTTCAGCGGAGAGACAGGGATTCGAACCCCGGGTGCCTCGCAGCACAACGGTTTTCAAGACCGCCGCAATCGACCACTCTGCCACATTTAGGCTATTTGTTAAAATTTATCAATGGCAAGATAATATTTTATAACTTACTGAATATCAGTATGCTTACAAAGAGTCACATTCAGTATACGATTGAACCCTATTCAGTATACGACTGAATGGCATTCACTATACGACTGAATTAGGTTCAGAATACGACTGTTCTTAAACCTACATTATTTGTAAATAATGCAGATTATTATCCGATTCTTGTTTCTGTTCGTAAACCACACATAAATAAGGTATTAGCATCTCTATTCCCCCGAACATTCACTACCTAATAATAGTTATTTTATGCTGTTCAACATAAAAAGGGGAATCTCTCTTATAAAATTACGGAATTTATTCAGTATTTTTGTGCGCTCTAAAGGATAACATTATCTAACCTACTAACAAAAACAAATTTTATGGAATTGAACAAAACCTTTACCAATGGGCTTTGGAGCAAAGAAATCAATGTCAGTGATTTCGTCAGTAAAAACATCGCACCCTATACCGGAGATGCATCTTTTCTGCAGGGACCTACCGAACGTACCAAACGTATCTGGGACATCTGTCTGAAAGCTCTCGAAGAAGAAAGAAACAACAATGGCGTCCGTTCACTGGACAATAGCACCGTATCTACCATTACTTCTCATAAAGCCGGATATATTGATAAGGACAATGAACTCATTGTCGGTTTGCAGACCGATGAACTGTTGAAACGTTCCATCAAACCTTTCGGAGGCATCAACGTGGTAGCAAAAGCATGCCGTGAAAACGGAGTGGAAGTGGACGATAAAGTAAAAGACATCTTCACCCATTACCGCAAAACACATAACGACGGCGTATTCGATGTATATACCGAAGAAATCCGTTCCTTCCGCTCATTGGGATTTCTGACCGGTCTTCCCGACAACTATGCCCGCGGACGTATCATCGGTGACTACCGGCGTCTGGCACTCTACGGCATCGACCGACTTATCGAAGCCAAGCAGGAGGACTTGCGTAACCTTACAGGCCCGATGACCGAAGCACGTATCCGCCTGCGCGAAGAAGTGGCAGAACAAATCAGAGCCTTGAAAGATATCAAAGTAATGGGTGAATATTATGGGCTTGACCTCAGCCACCCGGCTACATCTGCCCAAGAAGCCGTGCAATGGGTATACATGGCATATCTTGCTGCCATCAAAGAGCAGGACGGTGCTGCCATGTCACTGGGTAACGTATCTTCTTTCCTCGATATTTTCATCGAATACGATTTGGCTCATGGAAAGATTGACGAGACGTTTGCGCAAGAACTGATAGACCAGTTCGTCATCAAGCTGCGCATGGTACGCCATCTGCGTATGCAATCATACAATGATATCTTTGCCGGTGACCCGACTTGGGTGACCGAAGCCATTGGCGGCCGTTTCAACGACGGACGCGTGAAAGTCACCAAGACTTCTTTCCGCTTCTTGCAGACGCTATACAACCTCGGTCCTTCTCCGGAACCGAACTTGACCGTATTGTGGAGTCCCGAACTGCCGGAAGGTTTCAAGGATTTCTGCGCCAAGGTTTCCGTAGATACCAGCTCCATCCAGTACGAAAACGACAACCTGATGCGTGAAGTGCGCAACTGCGACGACTACGGCATCGCCTGCTGTGTATCCTACCAAGCCATCGGCAAACAAATCCAGTTCTTCGGCGCACGTGCCAACCTTGCCAAGGCCCTGCTGCTCGCCATCAACGGTGGACGTTGCGAAAATACCGGAACTGTCATGGTGAAAGGTATTCCCGTATTGACCGGTGAGACACTGAAGTTTGAGGAAGTTATGGCCAACTACAAGAAGGTACTGACTGAAATAGCCCGTGTCTACAACGAGGCCATGAATATCATCCACTACATGCATGATAAGTATTATTATGAGAAAGCCCAGATGGCATTCATCGATACCGACCCACGCATCAATCTGGCATACGGTGTTGCCGGCCTTTCCATCGCCATAGACTCACTGTCTGCCATCAAATACGCCAAAGTCACTGCACGCCGCAACGAAATCGGCCTGACCGAAGGTTTCGACACTGAAGGTTCATTCCCCTGCTTCGGCAATAATGACGACCGTGTGGACCACCTGGGAGTAGACCTCGTTTACTATTTCAGCGAAGAACTGAAGAAGCTGCCCGTCTACAAGAATGCCCGTCCCACCCTTTCTTTGCTGACCATCACATCCAACGTGATGTACGGCAAGAAAACCGGCGCCACTCCGGACGGACGCGCCAAAGGTGTTGCCTTTGCTCCGGGTGCCAACCCAATGCACGGACGTGACAAGAACGGTGCCATCGCTTCCTTGAGCTCCGTAGCCAAATTGCGCTACCGCGACTCGCAGGACGGCATCAGCAATACGTTCTCCATTGTTCCCAAATCACTGGGCCCGACACCGGAAGAACGTGTAGAGAACCTGGTAACCATGATGGACGGCTACTTCACCAAAGGTGCCCACCATTTGAACGTAAACGTACTGAACCGCGAAATGCTGGAAGATGCCATGGAACATCCTGAAAAGTATCCGCAACTCACCATCCGCGTTTCCGGCTATGCCGTGAACTTCGTGAAGTTGAGCCGCGAGCATCAGTTGGAAGTCATCAGCCGTTCATTCCACGAAAGAATGTAATATGATAAATGTACACTCCTACGAAAGTATGGGAACATTCGACGGGCCGGGTCTCCGGCTCGTCGTTTTCCTGCAAGGATGTCCGTTCCGTTGTCTGTATTGTGCCAATCCGGATACGATTGATGTAAAAGGAGGCACTCCCACCACTCCGGAAGAGATTCTGCAAATGGCTATCAGCCAAAAGGCATTCTTCGGGAAGAAAGGAGGTATTACTTTCTCCGGCGGTGAGCCTACCCTGCAAGCAGAAGCGCTGATTCCTCTTTTCAAGGAGCTGAAGGCGAACGGCATCCATATCTGTCTGGACAGTAACGGAGGCATCTGGAATGAAAAGGTGGAAGAGCTCTTTAGCCTGACTGACCTCGTGCTGCTGGACATCAAGCAATTCAATCCCGAACGCCACCGTACGCTGACGGGACGAAGCAACGAACAGACACTCCGCACCGCTGCCTGGCTCGAAGAACATGAACACCCCTTCTGGCTGCGCTATGTACTGGTCCCCGGTTACAGCGATTCGGAAGAAGACACCCGCCTGCTGGGTGAAAGTCTTGGCAAATACCAGCAGATACAACGGGTGGAAATACTTCCTTATCACCGTCTGGGTGTTCACAAATACGAAGCCATGGGATGGGATTACAAATTGAAAGAAGTGAAGGAAAATACTCCGGAACAACTGGAACGGGCAGAAAAACTGTTCAAAGAGTATTTCACAAATGTGATAACCAACTAAAACAGAAAAGCAAGGCTGTCCGGATATGATTCCAGACAGCCTTGCTTTTCATTTATAGGGTAAGAATCCTATTCTTTCAAGTTATAGGTAATCTGCTGTACATCATCACTACTGCCACCCACCATAAAGACGAAATCACCAGGTTCTACCATATAATTCATCTCATTGTCATAGAATCCCAGTGCATCGTCAGTTATCTGAAAAGCTACAGTTTTGCTTTCACCCACATTCAGATGAATTTTCCTGAAGCCCTTCAATTCCTTTATCGGGCGCGTAACAGACGCTACCTTATCTTGCACATACAACTGGACTACTTCCTCTCCTGCACACTTACCGGTATTAGTCACTTTTACCGATACCTCCGTATGGACGCCTGCAGCCTTGCCCGGCAGCAGTTTCAAATCAGAATATCCAAAATCCGTGTACGAAAGCCCATATCCGAAAGGATAGGCAGGCTCAGTGGAAGCATCGATATAAGATGCCTTATAGGTCTGTTTCAATGCGGTAGGGCGGCCGGTGCTCTTATTCTGATAATAAATGGGAATCTGTCCTACGTGTGCAGGAAATGTTATGGGCAATTTAGCCGAAGGATTATACTCTCCCCACAACACATTGCATATGGCATTGCCGGCCTCACTTCCCAGCCACCAAGTACACAGTACCGCATCAGCATGTTCCCTTATCTCATTGAAGATTACCGGACGCCCACACATGACAAGAGCAATGACAGGTTTTCCAGTCTTTGCCAGTTCCGACACCAGCTTCTGCTGCCCCTCGGGTATGGCTATATTCACTTTGGAAGCCTTCTCGCCACTCTGACCGAATCTCTCGCCTACCGCCACAACAATGACATCCGAAGCCTCAGCAGCCTGCAATGCTTCCTGCAATCCGGTCAATTGATTGCTCTTCATATCATAGCCTTCAGCATAGTTCACCTCCAGTCCTTTCCGGACCAGTGCATCATACAAGGTCACCACTTTGCTCCGGTCCGTAGTGGCGGCCCAAGCGCCTGCCATATCGTATTGGGATTTTGAGAGTCCTCCTATCAAGGCTATCTTCCTCGTCTGTGCCGTCAACGGAAGCACGGATTCCCTATTCTCCAGCAATACAACGGAACGCTCGGCCATGCGGAGCGAAGCATTGCGGACTTCGGGTGCATTGAGTATTTTGGCTGCTCTTTCCGGATTACAGTAGCGAAAAGGGTCCTCAAACAATCCCAACTCATATTTCTTCTCCAAAATACGCCGTACTGCATCATCAAGCACACTCTCCTTTACTTTCCCTTCTTGAACAAGCTCCTTCAGATAAGTCAAGTAGCAGGTACTTACCATCTCCATGTCCAGACCAGCATTCAGCGCTTTGGCTGCGGCATCTTTCTTGTCAGCAGCATAACGGTGGTTCACCAATTCCTCTACCGAATTATAATCAGACACAACAAATCCCTTAAATCCCCACTGCTCTTTCAATAGCCGATTGAGCAAGAAATCATTGGCAGTACAAGGAATATTATTAAAATCATTGAAAGCACTCATCACGGTAGCTGCTCCTGCCTTTATGGCCGCCTTATAGGGAGGCATATAAAAATTGGCAAAGTGGCCCATTGACATATCCACACTATTATACTCCTTTCCTGCTATCGGTGCACCATATCCGGCAAAATGTTTCATACATGCCATGACAGTCGTCGTGTCCGCCAAATCGTCTCCTTGCAAGCCTCTGACACGCGCCTCCGCTACCCGAGAACCATAATAAGGGTCCTCACCGGCCCCTTCCATGACGCGTCCCCAACGTGCGTCCCACGAAATATCCACCATCGGGGCAAAAACCCAGTTCAAACCATCGGCGGCACTTTCCAAAGCATTGTAGCGTGCAGCTTCCTCAATCATGGCCAAATCAAAACTTGCAGCCTCGGCAAGCGGAAGCGGAAACCCGGTACGATAGCCGTGGATAACATCCAGTCCGAAAATTAAAGGAATGCGCAAACGCGACTGCAGAGCAAGTTCTTGATAACGGCGTATGTCCTTTACTCCTATCACATTCAGCATAGAGCCTATTCTGCCTTGCCGGACATACTCTTCTTTAGGAATATTTCCACCGTCGGGTCCGGTAAAATTCCCCCGGTAGGTGCATTGTGCAAGCTGGCCTATCTTTTCGTCCAGCGTCATCTGTTTCATCAAATCGGAGATAAATTTCTCCTTCTCCGTAGTTTGTGCCGAGGTAAAGCTGTTACCAAATCCCCACAGACAAACCATCAGTATTATTATCTTTTTCATACCGCCATTCTTGTTTTGATATTTATTTTATCATAAAACAACAGTTGCCTTCAACGGCAAATCAGCTGAAGAAGGACCTGCCAGAATCTCAAAAGTCCCCTTTTCCACTACAAACCGATGTGATTCCACATCATAGTAGGCAAAGGCTTCCTCATCCAGCAATATCCGAACGCGCTTGGTTTCCCCCTTCTTCAAGTAAACCTTATCGTAGCCTTTCAACTCCTTCAATGGACGCGGAACAGAACATTCCACATCCCGCACATATACCTGAGCCGCTTCCGCAGCATCCATCTTTCCGGTATTCTTGATGTCAAAGCTTACTGTAACCCGGTTTCCCCCCGTCTTCTCAACACTCAGATTACTGTATTCAAAACTACTGTATGACAGTCCATACCCGAAAGGATAGAGCGGCTGTTTTCCATTCCGGTCATATCCCCTATAACCTACGAAAACACCTTCGGCATACTGCACCCGTTTATGAGGTACATTGCGATTGTCATAATAATTACCATATACCGGATTATCTTCCCATTTTTCCTCGATGCTGACCGGCAGTTTGCCACTTGGCGAAAGCTTGCCCGTAATGATTTCGGCAAGGGCCTTTCCACCCTCCTGCCCCGGATACCATGCCATCAAAATAGCTTGTACATTCTGCCCCCAATTGCGGAAATCTATTCCACCTCCGGCATTCACCACCACAGTCACATTATCATGAAGTGAAGCCACTTTATTAATGAGATATTCCTGCCCGTATGACAATGCAAACGGACGGTCGAACCCTTCACCTTCTGTACTGCTGTTGAACCCGGCACATACAACAACATTCCTGGCATGCTTCAGTGAAGAGGCCAAACGCTCCTCATCCATCATTCCTGCCTGGAAACTGACAGTCGCCTCACCCACATTATCAAAATATTCAATACGCAACTGGTATATCTCCCCTGCACTGACCTGCATAAATGCACTGCGGGTACTGAATGAATGGTTCCCCCAATCTCCGGTAATCAGCTTATCGTTTACAAACAGACGGTATCCATCATCGCCAGCCAGCTGGAACTTGACAGTTCCATCCTTGTCAGCCTTGTAAACTCCCGTCCAACGGGCAGAAAACTGATCTACCGGCATGCCGTCGAACGGTGCACCGTATTTCCAGGCATAGTCTATGGCAGGCTCTATGGCAGCCTGAAAGAGCTCTCCGGTAAGATTACGAGTATTATAATATTCGCTCTTAAAACCGTTTTGCGTAAAACTGTCATCCGTATAAATCTGTTGGGACATATCCTTATAAAGAAGGCTGTCAGACAGCAGCTCTATCTGTCTGCCGCCCTTCAACTGAACCATACCGTCATAGAGCGACACTACCGAATAAGGGGTGACAAATCCGCTTCCCCCTCCTGTGGGAATAATATCGGCATTAGGCCCGATTACCAATGTTCTACCGTTCCGGTAAGGCAACGTACCGTTGTCATTTTTCAATAAGACTACTCCTTCTCTCGCCAAGTCAAGTGCAATTTCCTTAGACTGTGCATTGTCTTTATCGATAGATTTATCTTCTCTCGGAGTATCAAGTGCTCCAAAAGCAATCAATGTCTGGAGTATATGCCGGACTTTGGCGTCAATGGTCTCTTCCTTCACTATACCATTCTCTATTGCCGGAATAAGAATTTCCCTGGTCATGAATTTACCGACGGGCATTTCCAAATCCAACCCTCCATTAGCGGCTCCCACACCGGAATATACAGATGTCCAGTCGGACATCAGGATACCTTTAAATCCCCACTGTTTGCGTAATACATCAATGTTCAGCCAGCTGTTTTCGGTGGCATGCACCCCGTTCAGCGGATTATAGCTATCCATGACCGCTCCTACTCCTGCTTCCTGCACAGCTTTTCGGAACGCGGGAAAATAAATTTCCTGCAACGTGCGTTCATCCACATCCGAGCTGGCATGATGTCTGCTCCACTCCTGGTTATTGGCTGCAAAATGCTTCACCGTAGCCATGACTCCCTCTTCCTGCACTCCCAAGATATATTCTTTAGCTGTTTCGCCCGTCAGATAAGGGTCTTCACCAAAATACTCATAGTTTCGCCCGCATAGAGGAGAACGGTAGATATTGACTCCGGGCCCTAACAGAATACTTACCCCACGGGCCTTTGCATCCCGGGCCAAACCATGTCCCAGTTCTCTGGCCAACTTACGGTTCCATGTCGAAGCCGACAAGATGCCACAAGGATACAAGGTACTTTGAGTATTGTTACGTATGCCTTGCGGACCATCGGCCATCCTGATTTCGGGTATACCAAGCCGGGGCACAGCACGGATATAAAAAGATTTGGGACCGGAAATGTAATCGATTTTTTCTTCCAGAGTCATTTGAGAAACCAACTCCCTGGCACGTTGTTCCGCCTGGGGAGTAATACACACTTGTGCTTTTGCCGTGATTGCACAACAAAGCAATAGCCCGCTTAAGGCTACTTTCTTTTTAATCTTCATTTTGTCTATTTTACTACGTGTTTGTTATATTGCCGGGCATGTCCCGACCTACTTTCTTTCTTCTCAATCAATAAAAAACCGTGTCCCTTCATCCACCAACGAAGAAACACGGCCGAAAGTTATTAAGAAAATTCAGAATCTACAAGAAAGTGGACAAAAACATGTCTGTCCTGCCATCAATAAGTAAGACGTATGCCGGCCTGCAACGTAAAGTTACACGGGTTCTCCTTGCGTATAGTCTGTATCGACGAACCGTCATCAAAGAAATAGGATACTCCCGGTTCCACATACAAGCCAACCCTATTGCTTATGTTATACTGGGCACCGACAGCACCCATGACAGAAAGCTGTACCGGTTTCACAGTCTCACTCTCAGTACCAATCTTGCCATACACACATTTTTCAATGGCCCCCCCCGCCGAAACATACATCGTAAAGTTCTTTGTATCCACAAAGTTCCAGTTGGCCCGTACCGGAATACCAATATAATGCAGCTTCTGGCTTATCTTTTCCGAGCTGCCCTCATACCTTACGTCAGAAGCAAGATAGGTATACGTCAGCCCACTTTCCACAGAGAAACCCTTCGCCAAGTTTTTCCGCACCGAAACACCGAAACTGAGCGGTTGTTTATGGTCTATATCCGCAATCTCCTTTTCGCGTCTTTGCAGATAGGGCATACCATCCTTGAAAACCAGTTCCTGCCCGTCGGGAATGGTGACAATACCATTGGCCGTAGAGGATAAATCTACGTTACCGCCATAAATAGGACTTCCAGGCATGTAGTCCGACATGACATTCGCTTCCCCTTCATTCGCCAATGAAAAACCTCCCGTATTTCCTACGGACAAGCCAACCGCCCATCCTTTAGCATCCCTACCAGAACTGTTTCTTTCCGGAAGATGCAGTTTGTCTCGGCCTGACGGACGATAGCGGTCTTTCCTTGTTCTCTCCGGTTCCTCTGCCTGCATTGTGGTCTCATGGTCCGTATCTTCCACTACCGGCTCTTCCGCCTGCTGCCCAATACCGACAGCCTCATCTGCAGTTTCAACCGGCAACATTTCCTCCTGCCGCTCATCGTCAACCGATATTCTGATATGTTGTGCAACCAAAGGGCGACTTGCCTCCCTATTGGGTGCCGATGCATTTCCATGTGCCCGATAGGCAGGCTCTATGGGATTAGTCCGTACGGCAGGTACCGTCTGTTCCGGCAAGACATCCGGAGCCACAGCCAAAGCAGGCACTGACGTATGCCGCATTTCATTCCCTACCGGACTCTGCAACAGCCACAGACTGACGGACGATACTGCCACCAGCAGCACAGCTGCCGCAGCCACCGCCCAGCGACGGAAAGGCATCATCCTATGCGATCCGGTTATCGGAGTTCCGGAAAGGGACAATTCCTTTTCCAACCGCTCCCATCCGGCAACCGGCAACGGTTCGGAATAGTCTTCCAGCTTATCCTTTATCTTTTTCAACCACAATTCATCTTCCATACGTTCCTTCATTTAATCATTTCTTTTCATCCACTCACGTACTTTTGCCGCTAAAGTCGCCTTAGCACGCGTCAACTGCGAGGCAGAGGATTTTTCATTAATTCCCAATAGTCGAGCAATCTCCTTATGGGATTTCTCTTCAAAAATATATAAGTTGAATACAGTACGATAACCGGCAGGCAATTCACTGATAAACTGCATCAGCACCTTTTGAGGAATGACATCTATCGACGAACCTTCCGGTTCTTCATAAGCTTCGGGTGCATTCTCCAAGGCCGATGACTGATTCATCACATCATTTTTCCGCAAATACTGCAATACCGTATTCACCATTACGCGTTCCATCCATGCCCGCAGAGAGCCCTCTCCCCGCCAAGTGAACTTATCGAAAGAATCAAAAAGTTTCAGAAAACCGTCATGCATCAGGTCTTGGGCAGTCTCCCGGTCACCTGCATAACGGAGGCATACGCTGAGCATGCGTCCCGCATAGCGCTCATACAGTTCTTTGCGGGCAAGGTTGTCCCCTTGCCTACAGCGTTCTGCCAATTCCTGTTCTTCCATTCTCTCTTTTAACACGTGTTTACCTTAAAAATGCAACTGGCGCAAAAATACTGCATCAGGCAGAGAAGAAAATCACACTTTTATTTCTTTAACAGTATACTACGCAGTATTTAGCTTTTCACCGCATTTTCTGAATGCAAAAATAAGTTTTAAACAGAAAAAGAGCTAAAACCTACCACTTATGAAGAAACTGAGAATGACATTGGCAGCATCCATGCTTTTATTCCTGACTGCCATTGTATTGCAATCATGCCTGGACGATTGGGATGACGAATATGACACTTTGTTCGCCGTAGGTACGGTGAAGGTCATCGAAGGAAAAGACTACTATTTCTCACTGGACGAAGGCAGTAAACTATATCCCAGTGACACAACCTATGTTCACAACTATGCCGTAATAGACGGCCAGAGGGCTTTCATCTACTTCCGCGAACTGGAAGAGAAACTTCCAGGCTACGAATACAATGCCCAAATAAAGCACATCGAAAATATTCTGACCAAAGACATCTACTCCATGCCTGCCGAAAAGGCGGACAGTATCGGAGACGACAACATCAACGCCACGGATTTATGGATTACGGGTGAGTATCTGAACATCAAGTATCAATTCTACCACAGTAACAACGAAGATAAGAAGCACATGCTGAACCTGGTCATCAACGAAGCATCCACCGGCGAGAACGACAAACCGGATTACGTCAATCTCGAATTCCGCCACAATGCCTACAATGATAGCCAGCTCACACTGGGCACCGGACTGGCCTCCTTCAAGCTGGACAATATAGCGGAACAACTAAAAGAGAAAAAAGGACTGAACATCCGCGTCAAAAGTCTATATGACGGTGAACGGTTCATGACCATAGACATTAAAAAAGAAAACAACTAAATCTCCTGAAAACACATTTTTCAACATCTCAATGAGAAGCGGAGTAACATTTCAATATGTTGCTCCGCTTTGTTTTCCATAACTTATCAGAATTCATTGTTCAAGCAAGTCAGCCTCAACGAAGCGTTGAACGCTTCGGCAGACAATCGCGTCCTGACCTGTACCTGCACGCTGCTCTTCGGCTGGACATCAAAATAATTGTCGCTATATACACTTTCATTGTCAGCAACGGACAAGCATACGGCACGGGCAAACTTGTCTGCCGAAACCGTCACTTCATATCCGCCTTCAATGGAACGGACTTCGACCTGCAAATCCACTTTCGGATAATTCATATTCTTCTGCTTGTCCAGACAGTAGTTGTTATGGTACACCCTGCCCGATTTGTCCGTATAGTCTACGCGGACATATACCATTCCTCTACCTGCCCCCTCCAGCAGCTTGGCAAACGGTGCGGAAAAACAGACACGGCTGTCATTACCGGAAATGCCGACAGATTTGTCCCAGTGATAAACCACGGTTCCGTCGAACCGGCAGACCTGGAGCTGCAGCCGGCCGGAAGTATTCTCCAAGCGGTCAGACACTGCATATACTTTCAAATCATCCCCCTCCACTACCGGAGAAATCAGGATGTCATCATAGACCTTGCGAGTATAATAGTGCTGCGCCTTCCAGCGTCCGTAATAGTCACGGCTCGCCCAGGAAGCTACGGGCCAACAGTCGTTGTGCTGCCAGAAAAGCGTCCCCATATTATACGGCATTTGGCGGCGGTGCGACTCGATGGCCGTCTTGATGGCATCTCCCTGCAGCACATGGTTCATATAAAGGAATGCCCGGAAATCACGCGGTTTTTTATATTCATTCAACAGGTAAGTCTCAATCAGCCCGTTGGCATGGTCGCCACCACGCTGATGGGACATCATCACCTCGGAACGTATATCCCAGTCTTCGGGGTAAGGAGCATAGCGCTTGACGGAGTCGAACTCTGGAAAAGACTGAAAGCCGTACTCGCTGAAAAAGCGGGATTTCTCGCTGTCATAATCAGAAATGGGTGCTTTACCATGCCAGACACTCCAATAGTGGCGGTCCCCGTCAGTAGTACCGGACATCTCTCCCTCGAATGCGAACGGAGAAGAAGGCCAATAGAAGGTTCCGGGTGCATACTCCCTGACCACCCCGGGTAAGGTGACATGATACTGCTGCCGGTACTGTGCCCAAATCTTGTCGGCATATTCCTTGTTCTGCCGTTCTATCTCACGCTTCCAGCCCCAGCCCAGCCAGGCATCCTGGCATTCATTATTTCCACACCACAAAGCAATGCAAGCATGATTGCGCAAACGTTTCACATTGTCCACCGCCTCCTGATGGATATTATCGAGCAGGGCGCCTTCTGCCGGATACATGCTGCAGGCAAACATAAAGTCCTGCCAAATCATGATTCCATACTCATCACACAAATCATAGAAAACATCGTTCTCATAGATACCTCCACCCCAGACGCGTAACATATTCATGTTTACACCGGCGGCATCGAGAATCGTCTTTTTATAATTCTCGGGAGTGACGCGCGGCAGGAAGTTATCCGAAGGGATGTAATTGGCTCCTTTGGCAAAAACCGGACGCCCGTTCAGCTCTATATAGAAAGTATGCCCGTCCTTATCCGGCTGATGTACCACCTTCAAAGAGCGTATGCCCACCCTTTCGGTTTTAGAGTCCAACAATTCCCCACCTGCAATGATATCCGTACGGAAACGATAAAGGAAAGGCTCCCCCAGTCCATTACTCCACCACAGCTTCGGCTTGTGAAGGACAAAATCAACGGTCACCCGATTGGTGCCTCGCTTCAAATCCGCTTGCCACTCGCCAAGCACTCTTCCGGTAGCCTCGTCTGTTATCGTGACCAGCACTCCGTCCATATCCTTATCGGCATCCAGCTCCACATGTCCGGCAATCACGGCCCTGCCTGCACCGACTTCCTTCTGCTCGATAAACACATCGTTGATTCTCAAATCGCTCCAAGCCCTGATATACACCGGACGCCAGATGCCGGAGGTAACCAGACGTGGGCCCCAGTCCCAGCCATAATGATAACCCGCCTTACGGGCAAAAATGCTTATCTTCTTGTTGAACAAGCCCCCGTTTTCAGACTGGTCATTGGATGCCGGATACTGGTAGGGAAGTGCATCCCATTTGGGGACGTCTATCTTTATCGGCGAATGGAAGTACACCTTCAGTATATTATTCTCCTCCCTGATGTACTGCCTGATGGGGATAGACCAGCGGCGAAACATATTGTCCGCTTTCAGTATACATTCATCATTCAAATAAACGTCAGCGTAAGTATCCAGCCCCTCGAACACAAGCTCCATATTCTCTTTCCGCATCATGCCGGCAGCAAGAGTAAAGCAAGTTTCATAAACCCAGTCTTCCTTGTCAATCCATTGCAATCCTCGTTCGTTCAACCGGAAAAACGGGTCTTCAATAATCTTGTTCTGCAGTAAGTCCGTGTGGACTACTCCCGGAACTGTAGCCGGATACCAATTGGTCAGTCTCGCCTGCCGGAATTTCCAGCCTTCATGAAGGTTCTTTACCACTGTTTTTAGTTTCATACGAGTGTGTTTCATAGCTTTCTTTGACTACTCTAAATTACGGATAGACAAAAATACGACATTCAAAGGATAGTTTATAATATCTTCTTAACGAAACATGATACAATCCCGTACACACCTACCGGGTCAGCGTCGCTGCACATCTGCTGCAGTGTGACTGCAAACGTGTTGCAGCGCTACTGCATATATGCTGCAGTGACACTGCATATGTGTTGCAGCGCCACTGCAAAGCTGAATGCAGTAGCACTGCAAAAAGCATGCACTTGCTTTGCAGTGGCAATGCATTATCCCATCGCCTTATTATGAAAGGAGATGTCATCCAGCTTTCATTATCTATAATTAATTTACAAAGGCGTAGTTTCCAAGTCTTTCAAAGCAAACGGAGGACAAGCAAAAAAGGTCTACAAATCATAGATTTGTAGACCTTTACCCGCTAGTTTTTCATCTTATTCAGAACTGTTGCGGAGAGAGGGGGATTCGAACCCCCGATACCCTTTAGGGGTATACACGCTTTCCAGGCGTGCCTCTTCAACCACTCGAGCACCTCTCCTTGTTCGGGGCGCAAAAGTAAGGGAAGTTTTTGGAATTACCAAATGTTCGGGCAAATAATATTAAAAGTCCGTTCAAGCAACCAATGCCGGAACGGACTTTCAACACTCAATAAAACATACTTATCATTACCGTGATCTGACTTCCCGTCTCATGAATATGACATACGAAAGGGCAAAACAGATAACAGTAGCTGCAATCAGTCCGGTGAGCTGCGGCCACACCACCAAAAGACTCTGTCCCAATGGCAGCGGGCTGGGAATGGCCCCCTGAACCTGCTCCATAGTGAGCGGCCCCAAACTTCTGACGGAAGGCATCAGCAGTGTTGTAGTCGCCTCATTGAACAGTTCGCTAGGTGCCAGACGCATCAGACCGAGAATAAATTTCTGGTAACTGACTATCTGATAAGGAGATGCCAGCTGCGAGGGGCTCAACGCCTTGGCAACCAGGTTGACAATCATCGTATAGAACACGCTGAAAAACAACCATACCGCCACCGAAGCCAATGCCGAGGTGGCCGCCTGACGGAAGCAAAGCGAAAACAGAATGGCCAGATTCAGCCAGAATGCCACATAGAATACACTGATTATGAGAAAGAATACAATCCTCCAAAATTCTTCTGCTGTGGGAGGAATGCCTATCGCTATCAACCCGCAGCCCATTACGAGGAATCCCAGTACAAACAGCATTATACCTATCACAATCAATGCAGCCACGAACTTGGCATTGATAATGCAATCACGATGAACGGGCTGTGACAGCATACGGCTCAACGTCCCCTTGTTCTGTTCCGAATTTATAGCATCGAATCCCAGCGCAATCCCCAACAACGGCCCCAGAAAGTTGATAAACTGCACAAAAGAAGGCAATGTGCCGTCCGAGGCTGTGAACAACTTCAAGAAAAGGAACGAACCGTCCGGGTCATTGGGCTTGATGGCGGCACCTATGTTGGTAAGCGAGGTATAGAGTGAGCCCATGCACGTAAGCAAAATGATTCCCATCAAGATAATGAACCGCCAACTTTTCACATGGTCGGATATTTCCTTGTTAACGACTACCCAAAAAGGATAATTGACTTTATTCATGCCTTTCCCCTCCTTCCTCCATATAATGGCTATAAATATCAGACAATTCCTGATGCTTGTCCTTCAAATCAGACATATCAATCAAGGTGACCAGCTTCCCACTGTTGAACAGTCCCACGCGGTCGCAAACTTTCTGCACCTGGTCCAGGTGGTGGGAAGAGAACAAGACGGTCAGTCCCTCCTTCCGGCTCAACTGCCTAATGAGCTCGATGAACTCCTGAACACCGGCAGGATCTATTCCCGAAGTAGGTTCATCCAGGATTATAATTTCCGGATTTTTGATAAGCACGTCCGCCAGTCCCAATCGCTGGCGCATACCGCGCGAATATTTCCCGGTCTTCTTTTTCATCTGTCCGGCAAGCCCCACATGCTCCATCAGCTCCAGCGCCCTGACTTTCGCTTCGGCATCCGAAATGCCATTGAGACGCGCAGTATATATAAGGTTTTCCGGACCGGTCATGTCATCATAAAACCCCACATCTTCGGGCAGATAGCCTATCTTCCGCTTTACCTCGATAGGATGCCTGGTAGAGTCGATACCGCAAATCTCCACAGAGCCGGAAGTGGGTTCCGTCAGTCCCAGCATCATCAGGATGGTAGTTGACTTGCCGGCGCCGTTTGGCCCCAATAATCCGAAAATCTCCCCTTTACGGATAGTCAAGCAAATGCGGTCTACGGCAGTGAAGCGCCCATACTGCTTGGTCAAGTCTGTCAATGCAATCACTCGCTCGTCCATGCTCACCTCCTTCCATATTTACGGAACAGATAGCATACGGCACCTATGGCAACGATTATTATCAAAACGCCCACCCATCCCCATATCATCGGGGTTTTCACGGCAATGCGGAATTGGGCGTCTGTATTCACTTCAGGAGTTTTGGCCGTCATGGTAGCCACATAATCTCCGGGCAATGCCTTTTTGGATGCTTTCATGGTAGCTACGACATTGGCCGTTTCCCCCGCCTTCAGCATATCAATCTTCGAAGGCTCAAAAGACACTTCCCAGTCCACGGGCTTATTGGCAGAAAGCTGGATATCTTTCAACAATGAAGAGCCGGTATTCCGGACCACCAACTCGATACGCTTCACATCTCCCGCTGTGATTTCGGTACTCAACAATCCTCTGGGCGTGGACAATTCCATCTCGTAGGAACCCGTGACAACAACTTCCAGCTCCAAGTCGGCAGAAGTCGTACCGGTAGCCGCACGTACCGGAATCTTGTAATTGCCGGCTTCCACATTGGCGGGAGGGACAATCTCTATACTCACATTCTGGCTGCTGTTCGCTTCCACCTGGGCAGAAGTGGCCTGCTTATAGTTGGGCTTGAACACGACACTCCAGCCTCTGGGGGCATTGGCCATCAGCGCATACAGCTGCTGGTCGGCCGTCTGGTTTTTCAAAGTGGCATTGAAGGTAAAGGTGGACTTGGAATTGCCCTGCATATTGGGCTGGTCGGTAGTGAACTCGGTCTGGTAAGTTCCTTTCTGGGCCACGACCACCTCCAGCGGCAGTTTGGTTTCTCCGGCAAATACTGTGAAATGATAACTTCCTTTATTTACTTTTAGAGGAACTTCCACTTTCAAATTGAACGTTTTCTTTTCCTGGGGCAGTACAGAAAGCTGGCTGAGGGTCCAGCCGCCTGACTTGATTTCATGCTTCCAACTGCCCGGCAATCCATTGACCGAGAGATTTGCATTTGTAATCCCGTCCGTATTGTTAATCAAATCAATGCTGTAATCAATGGACGCTCCGGGCGTCACGGAAATTTTTGTGTAAGGAGTGTACAGAATAATGCTTCCAGATTCATCGGCATGTACACGATTTAAGGGAAAAGCTCCCAACAAAATAGCTAACAATAAAATACAATTTGTTCTCATAGTCATAAAAAAGTTCTTATGGTTGTTTTATTATGAATATTTTCCCAATTTGTGCGTTACAAAAATAAAAGATAGCTATATTAGCTGGTGTTAAAAGAAACAAAAGAATATAATTGCGGACACGATATACCCTACAATGACCTGCTTTTCTTATCTTTGCGATTCCTATTGATACAAACGAATACCATACCGACATGAGAATCCCTGAAATACGCTTACAGAACCAGCAACTGTCCACTCCACTCTTCCGCCACCCGAAAGAACTGGTCTCCTGGATGGGCGCCATGCAGGCACAAGACTATACAATGGTGAAATGGGCCGTAGGTATAAGGCTGAAGTCACCGGGAATTCAAGCTGTGGAAAAAGCCCTGCATCAAGGGGAAATACTGAGAACCCACGTAATGCGCCCCACATGGCACCTGGTAGCAGCAGAAGACATTCGTTGGATGCTGAAACTCTCTGCACAACGCATCAAATCTGCCAATGATTCCTATGCAAAAGGGCATGGTCTGGAAATCACGGAACAGCAATATGAAAGAAGCTACACCATACTTGGGAATATCCTCAGCGGGAAGCGAAGCCTGACGAAACAAGAGATTGCGGAACATTTTGAACATTCGGGACTGCTTGCAGACAACTACCACATGACCCGCTTCATGTCGCGTGCCGAAGTCGAAGGCATTGTGTGCAGCGGAGAATGCCGTGGACGGCAACACACCTATGCCCTTCTGGACGAAAGAGTTCCACCTACCCCCGAACTAACGAAAGAAGAAGCGTTGGCCCGCCTGGCTACAGCCTATTTCCGCAGCCATGCCCCCGCTACCCTGCAAGACTTCTCCTGGTGGTCCGGTTTGCCTTTAACGGAAGCAAGGCAAGCCATTTCTCTGATAGAACCGGAACTGATGTCCGAACAATGGCACAGCCAGACATGGTACATCCATGACTCCTGCCGGACATTAGGAAAGGCGACCGACAGCCTGCACCTTCTTCCCTCCTACGATGAATACCTGATAGGCTACAAGGACCGGACGAACGTCCTACCCAAAGAAGACTATTCCAAAGCTTTCACCAACAACGGATTGTTCTTTCCGGTACTTCTCTATAAGGGGCATGTAGTAGGAAATTGGAACAAGGCGTCCAAGAAAAAAGAAATCTTCCCGGAGCTTTCGCTTTTCCGGAAAGATATCTGCCTGAAAGAGGAATTGCTGAACCAGGCTAAAGAAAGGTATGTCTGGTTCCTAACACATTAAAGGCGGTCATCGAAGATGTTCATTGAAGAATCTCTCTATTTTGCCGAATGGAATTACCTCTATATTGTCATACAAGTCTACATGGTTTGCACCGGGAATAATCAACAGCTCCTTATTATCACCCTGCAACTTTTTAAAAGCATCTTCACTGAAATAACGTGAATGGGCCTTCTCACCGTGCAGCATCAACACTGCACTACGGATTTCATCACTATATGAAAGGATAGGCATATTGATGAACGAAAGCGGTGAAGTCTTGTTCCATCCGCGGTTAGAATTGAGTGACCGCTTATGATAGCCGCGCGGTGTTTTATAATAGGCATGGTAGTCCTTCACAAATTGTGGAGCATCGGCAGGCAACGGATCTACTACACCTCCTTCAAGAGCAAATGTACCGTTTCTATAATCCTCCGTACGCTGAGCATTAAGCTGGCGCCGCAATTCGTGCCGTGCATCAGCATTCATAGAATCAAAATAACCGTTAGCATTGACCCGGCTCATGTCGTACATGGTTGCCGTAACTGTAGCCTTGATGCGAGTATCGATAGCCGCTGCATTAAGCGCCATGCCTCCCCATCCACAAATACCGAGAATGCCGATGCGCTCTGCATCTACATCGTCACGGGTGGAAAGATAATCGACCGCTGCACTGAAATCTTCCGTATTGATGTCCGGCGAAGCCACATAACGGGGCTGGCCGCTACTTTCTCCCGTATAGGATGGATCGAAAGCAATCGTCAGAAATCCACGTTCTGCCAATGTCTGCGCATACAAGCCCGAAGCTTGTTCCTTCACGGCACCAAACGGGCCACTGATGGCAATGGCAGACAATTTACCCGTCGCATTCTTGGGTACATACAAATCGGCAGTAAGTGTAATGCCGTAACGGTTGTGGAAAGTTATCTTCTTATGGTTTACTTTATCACTCTGTGGAAATGTCTTGTCCCACTCCTGAATCAGATTCAAATTCTCTTCCATAAATTTATTATCATTATTAGGATTATTTTCTGTTGCAGACAAATGTCCCGCAGCACAAAGGCTAATAACCATCGCCGCACATATGTTTTTTACCATGTTCTTCATCTCTACTTCTTTAAGTTTCGGCTGGAAATTCATTTCTTAATCCATTGCTTGACAGTTTCCCGGCTTGCTCCATTCAGCAGCCTGCCTTTTCCCCAGTTTATGCCGGGGTAATTCGTCTGTAATTCCTTTTCTGCATTAAAAATACTGCTGCTTCCCGAAGTGGCGAATGGAATAACCGTTTTACCTGCAAAATCACCGCTTTCTATAAATGTATTGATAATTCTTGGAGCCAAATTCCACCAAATAGGAAAACCGATATAAATAGTATCATACTCCGCGAGACTCCCCAGTTTAGAATACAATGCAGGACGCAATTTGGAATCCGACATTTCCACACTGCTGCGCGAAGCTTTGTCATGCCAGTCCAAATCAGTAGCCGTGTACTTTTTCGCAGGCTGTATTTCGTAGAGAGTCCCATCGACAGTTTCTGCCACCAACTTGGCAGCCCTTGCCGTTGTTCCCGTTGCCGAGAAATAAGCTACCAGTGTCTTACCACCTTTTTTCTGTGCGTTAACAATAATAGACAACAGCATAACTGCCATCATAAACAATACCAATCTTTTCATACGATATATTATTTAGTTGAAACATATAAATCCAATTGTTATAGCGATACAAAAGTAACGGGTATTATTATTACATAGGTATCCAGATTACTGATTATATAACCCAAATTACTGATAGATGTCCGAGAAGAGAAATAAAAAAACCCGTAAAACCTTGATTTTACGGGATTTGTCATACTTTGAGTCCTTTTTGTCTTTGGAGTTCTGCGGAGAGACAGGCTCTCGAACCTATACATTCAAGAAATATCATAAAATTGCAAATTACTGATAATCACACACAATTTGGAATACATAGTAAATCTAAATCTTTCTGAATATCTTTTGCTATTCCAAATATTGGGTGTATATTTGGGTGTAGAATTTCAAA
>PPYF01544246.1_pt1 | contig 82956 bp, 67 predicted proteins | sample 1559871 | NCBI WGS metagenome assembly PPYF01 (sample SAMN08240021, study PRJNA423297) | Human gut metagenome, whole genome shotgun sequencing project.
TCCCAATACAGACCACGAGACTATAAGAAATTTACTCCCCCATAAATGGCAAAGGTAGCATCGCGGAGACGATTACATAACTATCATGGGTGAAAAGTAATAAGGCATTATATATCAATGTTTTATCAAATGAAGGATATGTTCTGAAGCTGATACAAAATAGATTAAAGAGGCTCGTTTTTTCATGAAGACAAGCTACTTTTTAGGCAAAAACAACTTGAAAAGTTTCTTCAGACCCGGGTGGAAGGGCATGGGAGACCCGGGTGGAAGGGCATGGGAGATCCGGGTGTGGAGGAGGTGGAGACCCGGATCTTCGTGAAACCGGAACGGGGATGTGGAGCTGTTTATCTGCCTTGTTTGAGGAGATTTTATGCACTGTTTCTGATTATAATCCAGTGGATTACCTTGTGTATCCTCCCACGGCATGATCGCTTCCTTCTTTATTGGAAAGAGAATGTTAAAAAGATAAGTCGGTAAGGTCGTTTTCATAAACATTTGCTATTCTTAACCCGGTAATTCCAATCAAAACAGTTTAATTTTTGTTATAAAGATAGATTTAAGTCTGAAACGGTCTAAACAAATTATTAGGTATGATACGAAAACTTTTGATTCGGGATCTGACTCTCCGGGATGGTCAGCAATCTGCTTTTGCGACGCGAATGTCACAAAAACAGATAGACAAAGTGCTTCCTTTTTATAGGGAAGCCGGTTTTTATGCGATGGAAATATGGGGTGGTGCCGTGCCCGATTCTATCATGCGATATTTGGGAGAAGATCCCTGGGAGCGGTTGGAGAAAATAAAAGCTTCGGTAGGGAATACCTCTAAGTTGACGGCCCTTTCACGCGGACGTAACTTGTTTGGTTACAATCCTTATCCCGATAAGATTATTAAAGGCTTCTGTCGCAATTCTATAGAATCCGGATTGGATATCATGCGCATATTTGATGCGCTGAATGATGTGGAGAATATAAAATCGACAGTCAAATATGTAAAACGCTTCGGAGGAATGGCTGATTGTGCCGTCTGTTACACGATTGATCCGTATCACTCGGCTGTTGAAAGAATTGTCGCAGCTTTACACGGGCATCCGTTGCATAAGCCTGTTTTTACAAATGAATACTTCTTGGATAAAGCGCTTCAAATGGAGGCTTTAGGAGCCGATATGATCACGATTAAGGATATGAGTGGCCTGATTCCACCGGGAAGAAGCGCTGAAATAGTACGTTTGTTCAAAAAACATCTCAAAGTTCCGGTAGATTTTCATACTCATTGTACGCCAGGATATGGTCTGGCTTCGGTTTTGGCCGCTATTGTCAACGGGGTGGATGTTGTCGATACCAATATCTGGTATTTCGCTGGTGGAACGGCTGCTCCGGCAATCGAACTGGTGTACGTGTTCTGTAAGAAAATGGGGATCGAGCTGGATATCAATATGGAGGCGATCGCGAAAATCAATGCTCATCTGTTGGATATCCGCAAAGAGTTGTCTGTTTTCGATATGGCAAAACAACTACCTAAGCCATTTAACCCTTTGACAGACAGAATACCGACTGAGATCGACCGTTTTTTTAACGATGCGATCGACGCAGCCCGGAAAGACAAAGAGGAAGATTTGCTTATCTTCTGCCGTGCCATAGAAGAATATTTTGGTTTCCCTGAACCGAATGAACTGGTGAAGAAGGCACAGATACCGGGAGGAATGTATACGAATATGGTAGCTCAGTTGAAGCAATTAGGACAGTTGGACTTGTTGGAAAAAGCAATGTCGTTGATCCCCCAGGTGCGTATGGATGCAGGTTTGCCGCCTTTGGTAACGCCGACAAGCCAGATCATCGGGGCTCAAGCAGTATCGTGCGCGTTGGATCAACTGAAAGGACGTCCGATGTACAGTAATCCGTCCAACCAATTCGTCGCTCTGGTAAAAGGAGAGTATGGAAAGACGCCGGTTCCGATTGATCCGGAATTTCGTTTGAAGATTACGGGTTCGCGGGATGAGGTCCCCTATGATCCTTCCGATTATGAAATGCAGGAGAATCCCGTAATAGAAGAAGTAGGTGTCCAATTGGCTGAGAACGAAAAAGAGGTCTTGCTTCTGGAGCTTTTCCCGATGATGGCGCATAATTTCCTGGCGAAGAAGAAGCAGAAACAAGTGCATGTTGCCACATGATATCAGATTGTTTTTATGTATTTAAGAGCTTTTCCCCGGCTATTCGTCCGGAGGAAAGCTTTTTTGTTTTACATTTGTCTGCCGGAAATAAGCTGGAGTCGAAATGGGAAAGAGGTACAGGATAATTCTGTTTTTGTTTTTTACTGCAAATATGGTTTTTGCGGAAAGTAACCTCGACTCTTTATTAGTCAATTTGGATCAAACGATTCTCCAGCATGAGATTTATAAAGACAGGAGAGAAGCCCGGATCCGTGAATTGAAAGGAAAAGCAACCAAGACAGCTCCGAACTCTATTGCCGCTTACCAGCTCAACGATAGCATTTATCGGGAATATAAATCTTATATGTGCGATTCGGCTGTCCTCTATCTGACCAAAAATATCAGGATCGCCCGTAATTTGCGTGATCAGGAGCGGGAGTACAAAAGTAAATTGCTGTTAGCCTCCCTGCATGCTGCAACTGGCATGTACCAAGAAGCGATCGATGTATTGGAGGAAGTCCGCCGTGAAGATTTGCCAGCTTCTCTTGCCCGTGATTATTACGCCTGTAAAGAACAGGTATACAGGGAGATCTCCGGTAATTCCCGTGATCCGCAAAGTATACGCCGCTATGAAGATAAATCTTTCGTCTATCGGGATTCTTTAGCGATGATGTTGCCGGAAGATGCCGGCAAGCGGGTTGAGTTGCAGGAACTGGCTTTGAGGGCTGACGGACATACTGATGAAGCCCTTCGGATCAATGATACACGTTTGGCAAAAATTCCGTTCGGAACTCCTGAATATGCACTTACTTCTTATCAGCGTGCGATGATCTACCGCCAGAAAAAAGATCGGGAAAAAGAAAAGTATTATTTGGCCCTTTCTTCCTTGTCAGATATTCAGTCGGCTATCACAGATCATGCTTCCTTGTGGATGTTGGCTGATTTATTGCTTAAAGATGGCGATATCGAGCGTGCTTATCATTATATCCGTTTTTCTTGGGATGAGACGAACCGGTTTCGTGCCCGCTCAAGAAGTTGGCAGAGTGCGGATATCCTTTCGTTGATCGATAAGAACTACCAGGCTACGATAGAAGGGAAGAACCGGATACTGGTCGCATATCTGACGCTGATCAGTGTACTTACCTTGTTATTGATCTCTGCCATCGTCTATATATATCGGCAGATGAAGCGACTGGCGGAGGCCCGCAATCATTTGCAGGAGACAAACGAGCAGTTGAAGGTGCTGAACGGCGAATTGTATCAGATGAACGATCGTTTGCAGTCCGCCAACCTCGAACTGTCTGAATCCAACCGGATCAAGGAGGAATATATCGGGCGTTTCATGAGTCTGTGTTCTTCTTATATCGATAAACTCGACGGTTATCGCCGTATGGTTTATAAAATGGTTTCTTCCGGACAGATCGGGGAACTGGTTAAAGTTACCCGATCGTCAAAGGGTTTGGAGGCGGAGCTGAATGCACTTTATAAAAATTTTGATACTGCATTTCTCCATCTGTTCCCGAATTTTGTGACACAATTTAATTCACTTTTGCTTGAAGATGAGCAGGTGGTACTGAAAAGGGACGAGTTGCTGAATACGGAACTTCGTATTTTTGCGTTGATCCGTTTGGGGATAAACGACAGTTCTCAGATAGCCGAATTCCTTCGCTATTCGGTGAATACCATCTATAATTATCGGGCAAAAGTAAAGAACAAGGCATGCGTTTCCAGGGATGATTTCGAGAATTTAGTCCGGGAAATTCATTAATCCTTTTATATTTGATCCACTTTTTTAGTAATATAAAAGATTTGTATCTTGTTGTTAGATAAATATTTGAGTGTTTTGTCTGTCCACTTATTTATTCACCGTCTCCCTTAGCTTTCCTTTTCTTCTTAATTTTGAATCACACATTTCAGGTCAGCAGATTATTCATTAAAAAAGTAATACGCATGGAAAAGAACATAGGGGAGTATCTTTCCCGCAAAAGTACGGAAGTGATTGCTATAGTGGCTTGTATCGGTTTGATCATAACTATTATTCTGGCTGCCGGGTCAATCAGGACTGAGCAGGAGAAGGCTCATATGGTCTTGCATTCAAGCTGTCTGCAAACGAAATAGGCAGATGCTTGTTTTCTAAAAAGAGTGTTTTAATTTCTCTATATATAATTTATATCCGGTTCCTGTGCATAGTAGTAGGAATCGGATTTTTTTTATGTGTCTGATAATCAGAAATGGAGGAATGAAATACGAAAAAAGTAAAAAGAAATGAAATGAAAAACTTGCATAATTCAAATAAACCATCTACTTTTGCACCCGTCTTAGAGACAAGGAGAGATGGCAGAGTGGTCGATTGCGGCGGTCTTGAAAACCGTTGAACTGAGAGGTTCCGGGGGTTCGAATCCCTCTTAAGTCCTGATGATTTATTATCGTCGGGACTTTTTCTTTATGGGATTAATTAACGGTATTTTGAAATAAGATATGGATTCTTTATCTTTGCAAAAAGTTTTTTAGGGAAGGAATGTTAGTAACTACCGTGGATAAAAAGATAAAGTTTTACCAGCGTGTGATTTTGATGATCATGTTGGTCTTTATGCCGTTTTATTCAGTTGGCAGCGATTTCTTTCTGGAAGGTTTCCCAAGTTCTTCCATCGAGGTGGTAGAGAATGGAGTGCATGATGTACTTGATTTTGACGATAATGCCTCGTTGCGTACTGTCCGGCAGGAACAGATTCAAATCCAACAGTTTGTTGCAGACTTTATAGCCGACTGGCTGACTATAATAAATGTGCATGAGCTGATTCATTCTCTTGAATTGCAGCAATGTGCATTCTTACCTATATTTTATCAACTTCATAAAACCCAGAGTTTTGTCTGGTTTTGTTCCTATCTGATTTAGGTCTTATCCGATTCTTTTTATTTTTCAGAGCGTGTATGGGTATGTTGTGCCGGTATGCGGAAGGCTTTGTCGTATCCCTGATATTGCACGCTTTATCATGTTTATAATTATAACCTAAAAATAAACTAATCAGAAACGATTTATGACGAGAAGATTATTTTTTAACTATTTACCTTTTTTGTTTTTAATAGCCAGCTTTTTTACCTCTTGTAACCGGAGTCATGAAAAAAAATCCGGAAGTAAAAACAATACGCTGGTGGTGAAGCTGGTAGCTACGAGTATCGAAGTGGCTCAATCGTATGTGGCTGATGTTCAGGCTGTCCAGTTTGTGGAGGTTAAACCGAAAGTGGAAGGGTTCGTTGAAGATGTCTTGGTTGACGAAGGAGAGCACGTGAAGAAGGGACAGGTCTTGTTCAAGCTTTCCTCTGCCGAACTGTATGAAGAGGTCAAAGAGGCGCAGGCCAATTATAAGCAAGTACAGGCCGAGTTGAAAATGGCGGAAGTCGAAGCGGACCGTGTAAAGCGCTTGGTGGAAAAGGACATCATTTCGCCGATCCGCTTGGAACAGGCATTAGCGGAAGCCGATGTCGCCCGTTTGCGGGTACAGCAGGCCAAATCGCGTTTGCTTCGTGCGGAAACGAATTATTCCTATACGACCATCACATCTCCTTTTGAAGGGTATGTGGACCGTATACCGTTTAAGGTCGGTAGCTTGGTCACGCCGTCCAGCTTGTTGACCTCCCTGACGGATGTTTCGGAAATGTTTGCCTATTTCAAGATCAACGAGAAAGAATATCTTGAATATAAACGTACGCAGTTGAGCGGAGTGGAACAGCCGGAGTATAACAATCTGGAGTTGATCCTGTCGGACCAGACAACCTATCCGTACAAAGGAACAGTCGAAACCGTAGAAGGTGATTTTGAACGCGGTACGGGTTCCATTGCTTTTCGTGCGCGTTTTGCCAATCCGGACCGCCTGTTGCGACATGGTGTTTCGGGTAAAATCCGTATGCTGACAGAAATGGAAGACGTGATACTGGTCCCGCAACGTTCGACATTCGAGATTCAGGATTTTACTTACGTGTATACTGTTGATGAAGAAGGCAAAGTGAGTGTCCGCAGTTTCGAACCACTCTCTCGTCACGGTGCCTATTATGTAACGAAAGACCTGCCTGACAATACGCTGATCGTTTATGAAGGAGTCCAGCAAGTGAGTGACGGAATGGTTATTACGCCTGAGATTGTGGATGCCGAAACGGTCCGTAAACAATTGGAATTGTCTGATGAAGTCGAAAATAATAAGTAAGCCGTATGTTTGAAATATTCATCAGACGCCCGATTCTGTCCGGTGTCATTTCTGTTGTGATTGTTTTTCTGGGTTTGCTGGCTATTACCTCTTTGCCGATTACCCAGTTTCCCGATATTGTTCCGCCTTCCGTTACGGTGACGGCCCGTTATACGGGAGCCAATGCCGATGTGATGGCTAAAACTGTGGCGACTCCCTTGGAACGTGCTATCAATGGTGTGCCTGGAATGACCTATATGACGACCGTTTGTACGAATGACGGTATGTCGCTGACGACGATCTATTTTAAGGTAGGAACCGATCCGGATGTCGCCTCCGTGAATGTGCAGAACCGTGTGACGACAGTCCTCGATGAACTTCCCGAAGAAGTGATCCGTGCCGGTGTGATTACCGAGAAAGAAGTAAACAGTATGTTGATGTATCTGAACATCATGAGCACGGACAGTTCGCATACCGAGAAGTTTGTGTACAATTTTGCCGATATCAATATCCTGCGTGAGCTGAAGCGAATCGATGGGGTCGGTTTTGTCGAGATCATGGGAAGCCGCGATTATGCGATGCGCGTGTGGCTGAACCCCAACCGGCTGGCAGCCTATAATATGTCACCGCAGGAAGTGACCGCCGCTATCCGTTCGCAAAATATCGAAGCTGCTCCTGGGAAGACCGGTATCAGTTCGGATAAGATTCCGCAGCAGTTGCAATATGTATTGCAATATAGCGGGAAGTTCAGCACTCCCGAAGAATATGGCGAGATCGTGTTGAAGGCTTTGCCGGACGGTTCGGTTCTCCGGTTGAAGGATGTGGCGACGATTGAGTTCGATTCGGAAGACTATAATATGATTTCCATGACCGACGGCAAGCCTTCCGCCTCTATCATGATCAAGCAGCGTCCGGGTTCGAATGCCCGTGAGGTGATTCAGAATATCAAAGCCAAGATGGAGGAAATCAAGGAAAGCAGTTTTGCCCCCGGAATGGATTATAATATATCGTACGATGTTTCGCGATTTCTGGATGCTTCGATTTCGGTTGTGCTCCGGACGTTGTTGGAAGCCTTTTTGCTGGTGTTTATCGTGGTATATTTGTTCCTGCAGGATTTCCGTTCGACGTTGATTCCGGCGATAGCCGTTCCTGTTTCGCTTGTCGGGACTTTCTTTTTTATGCAGATGTTGGGTTTCTCCATCAATATGCTGACACTGTTCGCACTGGTGCTGGCAATCGGTATCGTGGTCGATAATGCCATTGTCGTGGTGGAGGCGGTACATGTGAAGATGCACAACGAAAAACTTCCACCGGCAAAAGCCACCGAAGCCGCCATTCGTGAAATCGGCGGGGCGATTATTGCCATTACCCTGGTGATGTCTGCCGTGTTCGTCCCGGTAGGCTTTATGTCCGGTACGGTCGGTATTTTCTACCGTCAGTTTTCGTTGACGCTGGCAGTGGCGATTGTCATTTCGGGCGTGAATGCCTTGACGCTGTCTCCCGCACTCTGCGCCTTGATGCTGAAGCCTGTCTCGCATGACAAAAAGGTGAAGAAAAGTTTGTTGGCGCGTTTCTTCGACGGATTCAATAAGCGCTACGATCATCTGGAACGCCGTTATAAGATCAATCTGCGTTTGTTCCTGAACAGGCGTTTCCTGACCTATGCGTCGTTGATTATTTTCTGTCTGGCAACATGGGGTATGACGTTTGTGTTGCCTTCGGGTTTTATCCCTAATGAAGACCAGGGAATGATCTATGTGAATGTCGATGCGCCTCCCGGAGCGACTCTCGAACGTTCGGAAGCTGCTTTGAGCAAAGTGCAGGCCGCTCTGTTGCCGTTGGAAGAAGTGGAAACGGTTTCCACATTGGCAGGCTACAGCTTGATGACGGAAACGGAAGGAGCCAGTTTTGGCATGGGGATGATCAACTTGAAGCCCTGGAACGAACGCGAGCAGACGGCCGAGGAACTGATGCGCGTCTATGCTGACCGCGTGTCGCATATCAAGGATGCGGATATCCAGTTCTTCCTTCCACCGACGGTTCCCGGTTTCGGTAATGCCAGTGGTTTCGAACTTCGTTTGCAGGATAAGACTGCCGGGACATTTGCCGAGTTGGACGAAGTGGCCAAATCGTTTGTGGCCAAGCTGAATGCCGATCCTCGTTTGTCGGGTGTCACATCCGGTTTCAATCCGAACTTCCCGCAATATCTGTTGCGGGTCGATCTGGCCAAAGCGGCAAAACTGGGAATTGATGTGAACGAGTCGATGGAAACTTTGCAATCCTATGTCGGGAGTTTCTATTCTTCCAACTTCGTCCGTTTCGGGCAAATGTACAAGGTGATGTTGCAGGCTGCTCCCGAATATCGTATGAATCCGGAGGATCTGTTCGGTTTGTATGCTAAAAATAAAGAGGGGAACATGGTTCCGTATTCCAACTTCATGACAATGGAGCGCGTGTATGGTCCGAGTCAGATTACCCGTTATAACCTGTTTACTTCGGCCATGATTACCGGTGAACAAGCACCGGGAGTCAGCTCGGGTGAAGCCTTGGAAGCCGTAGAGGAGATTGCTGCCGAAGTGTTGCCGAGAGGCTACGATATAGAATGGTCCGGCGTTGCCCGTGAGGAGAAAGAATCCGGTGGACAATCCTTGGTTATTTTCGCGATCTGTCTGGTCTTTGTCTATCTTCTTCTGGCGGCCCAGTATGAAAGCCTTTTGCTGCCGCTTCCGGTTATCCTCTCGCTTCCGGCAGGTGTGTTCGGATCATTCCTTTTACTATATGCGGTGGGACTGGAGAATAATATTTATGCTCAGGTGGCACTCGTGATGCTGATCGGCCTCTTAGGTAAGAATGCGATCCTGATTATCGAGGTGGCGAACCAGTGCCGCAAGGAAGGCGTTAGCATTATGGGAGCGGCCATCCAAGGGGCAACTAGCCGTTTGCGTCCGATTCTGATGACTTCTTTTGCTTTTATCAGCGGTTTGATCCCGTTGGCGGTAGCCAGTGGCGCTGGTGCTTTGGGCAATCGTTCCATCGGGACGGCGGCGGCCGGAGGTATGCTGATCGGTACGTTCGTGGGGATCTTCCTGATACCGGGGCTTTATGTGATATTTGAATCGTTGGCAACTTACTTAAAGGAAAAGAAACAAAAAGCAAATGAAGAAGAATATGAGTTTTAAGATAATTGCTACAGTTGGCTTGTGGGCCGCGATCGGCCTTACAGCTTGCAAGGCTCCGCAGCTCTCTCCAGATGGGGAACGTGCCGTACTGCCAGAAGGAGATGGGCATACCTATGACACTGCATTTGTAAAGCCGTTGGAGTGGAATGTGTTTTTCCAGGATTCCATCTTACAAGGATATGTGGAGGTCGCTTTGCAGAATAACTATTCGTTCAAGCAAAGCATGGAACGGGTGACAATGAGCCGGGCCAACCTGCAACGGGCAAAAGGCTTGCTATTGCCTGAAGTTAGCCTCGGCATCGGGACTTCGGTCAACCGTTTCGGCGAATATACGATGGACGGAGTGGGGAATAGCGAGACTAATGTTCCTTCCTTGGCGAAAGACAAACATATCCCGGACCCTTACCGTGATTTCGGACTTTTCCTGAATTTCCAGTGGGAAGCGGATATATGGGGGAAGCTGACACGTAAGAAACAGGCGGCTGTAGCTCGTTGGATGGCTTCGGTTGAGGCAACCCGTTTTGCGCAGTCGGTCCTGATATCCGAATTGGCTGTCCACTATTATGAACTGATCGGTTTGGATAAACGTCGGGATGTCTTGGAAGAAGCCCATATCAGTTCCAAACGTTCGTATGAGCTAACTCGCCAGCTGAAGAAGGAGGGGGCCGAGACGCAGTTGGCTGTCGACCAGTTTCATGCCCGTATGCTACTGATAGAAAGCAAACTGTTGGAAAATGACCAACTGATCGGGGAGAAAGAGCGTGCGATAGCCTGCCTGTTAGGTGTCTTTCCGTTTGAAATCAGGCGTATGAGTTTTGAAGAACTGCGTCAGATCCCTTTCCCGCTATCAGACGGTGTTCCGGCGAACATGCTGACCTTACGTCCCGACGTACGGGCCGCCGAGATGGAATTGCTGGCTTCAAAGGCGGATGTAATGGCGGCTAAAGCAGCCTTCTATCCTTCGTTGGTGTTGGGTGTGGGAGGCGGCTTCAATAGCTTTGATCTTGGCAAATGGTTCACAGCGCCTGCTTCGCTGGTTTACGATTTGGCAGCAGGAATTACTGCACCAGTCTTCCAGCGGAACCAGATTCGTTCGATGTGGAACGAGGCGCGTGCTTCGCAACGGATTGCCTTGTCGCAATATCACGAAACGGCCTTGAAGGCCTATACGGAAGTATTGGATTTGTATTGTGCCGGTCTAAACCAAGTGGAGCGTGTCCGCCTGAAAGAAGTGGAGACCGTAGCTCACCAACGTTCGGTCACCAATGCCAATGAACTTTTCAAATTGAATTATGTCGGCTTCCTCGAAGTGCTCTCTGCCAATGAACGTTATCTGGATAGCGAATTGGAACGTATCGACATCATCACCGATCTTTGCCGGAAAAAGATCCTTCTCTACCGGGCGTTGGGCGGTGGTTGCTAAAGCTTTTAGACGAAAAGACGGATGTAGAAGGTTTGCATCCGTCTTTTTGGTTATCATGGAATTTTTGTTTCATCCAGATGAAACTTTTTATACTTTTGCATCGTTCTTAAAAATTGAAATGAGAAATGGAACATGCTCCTAAGATTAACAAAGTAGAGGTCCGTACTTTGCAGATGGCGGACTACCGACAATTATCTCAATCTTTTACAAGAGTTTATTCAGACGGCTCGGATGTGTTTTGGACACGTGAGCAAATCAAGAAGTTAATCACTATTTTCCCGGAAGGGCAGGTGGTTACGGTCGTGGATGATAAGATCGTAGGGTGCGCCTTGTCTATCATCGTCGATTACGACAAGGTAAAGAACGACCATACTTACGCCTTTGTTACTGGAAACGAAACCTTTAATACGCATAATCCAAAAGGCAATATCCTGTATGGAATAGAGGTCTTTATCCATCCCGATTACCGGGGCCTGCGTTTGGCACGGCGTATGTATGATTATCGGAAGGAATTGTGTGAAAGCCTGAACTTGAAAGCGATTATGTTCGGCGGACGTATCCCGAATTATCATAAATATGCGGATACGATGCGCCCGAAGGAATATATTGATAAGGTCCGTAAAAGAGAAATTTATGATCCGGTGCTGACTTTTCAAATATCGAATGATTTCCATGTTCGTAAAGTGATGACGAATTATTTGCCGAACGATGAGGAATCCAAACATTATGCAACCCTGCTGCAATGGGACAATATCTATTACCAGCCGACTCCGGAAATAGTTTCGACCAAGACGACCGTCCGCGTCGGTCTTGTCCAGTGGCAGATGCGACCTTACAAGGGGCTCGATGACGTGTTCGAACAGGTGGAATTTTTCGTGGATGCCGTATCTGACTATAAGAGTGACTTCATCCTTTTCCCCGAATACTTCAATGCCCCTTTGATGGCTAAGTTCAACCACATGAGCGAGTCGGAGGCGATCCGCGAGCTGGCGAAATATACGGACGAGATGCTGAACCGCTTCATCAACTTGGCGATCAGCTACAATATCAATATCATTACCGGGAGCATGCCGTTGATCAAAGACGACGGGTTGTACAACGTCGGTTTCCTTTGTCGCCGCGACGGTAGTTATGAGACGTACGAGAAAGTGCATATCACGCCCGATGAAGCGAAGAGCTGGGGACTTTCCGGCGGTAAGATGGTGCAGACTTTCGAAACGGACTGTGCCAAGATCGGTGTCCTGATCTGCTACGATGTCGAATTTCCGGAACTGTCGCGTATCATGGCGGACCAGGGGATGCAGATTCTGTTTGTGCCCTTCCTTACCGATACGCAGAACGCCTATTCGCGTGTCCGTGTTTGTGCGCAGGCACGTGCGATCGAAAACGAATGCTTTGTCGTCATAGCCGGTAGTGTCGGTAACTTGCCCCGTGTCCATAACATGGATATCCAGTATGCGCAGTCCGGTGTCTTCACCCCGTGTGATTTTGCTTTCCCGACAGACGGGAAAAGGGCGGAGGCGACCCCGAATACGGAAATGATCTTGGTGTCGGATGTGGATCTCGATTTGCTGAACGAATTGCATACGTACGGAAGTGTCCGTAACTTGAAAGATCGTCGGCACGACCTGTATGAAGTGAAGATGAAGCGGAAGTAGCAGAAAGGTGGCGAATAGGTTCCTTGTTTTGTCATTTTGTTGTGATTCGCAAGACTTTTAAGATGTTTTATAAGTAGCACGCTTTTGATGGTGGGAGAAAAATGTTATATTTGTAGACAAATGACTTCAAAATAACATTCAATAACCCTTCCTAAAAAGTATTTGCTTATGATTAAAAGAAGATTACTATCGTACGACATTCCGCAATTGACAAAAGTATTTAAAAAAGATTTTCCCCAACTGGTAACGATGGCGGAAGAGAGTGAGAGCGCAGCGCTTTTTAAAGAAGCCTTGCGCTCTTTTGTTTTTTCCCGCATCGACAGGACGGTTGGCGGGAGCAATATGGGAAATGCCGTGGCGAAGCGTATTCTTCTGTTGATCGAACATGACGGTATGATGGTCTCCGAGCTTTCGACAGGTGAGGAGATGCCGGTACGGACGATTACCTGCCTGTGGCAGTTCCTGGCCGGGAAGCTGGAGGAAGATGTTTCGCCGGACTTCTTTATCGACCTGTACCAGCAATTCGAATTGCTGGAGAAGCCGGAGGAAATCGTTCCGGACCGTTCGCTTGTCAAACGGCAGATGAACCGTTGGCCGACCGGGCTGGACGAGGAGGTGATGGCGATCCGTCACTCCAACAAGGAGCGGATCATTGCTGGGTTGATACGTAAGATCGAACGGCGTCATGCCCCGACCTCTCGGTTCCAGTTTACGGAAGGGATGAGCTATGCCGAGAAATACGTCAAAGTGCAGGAATGGTGGAATACCGGCCGTTTCCATCTTGCGATGGCTTTCAAAAGCCCGACGGAACTGAACTATTTCCTTGGCGGTTCCCTGTCGGCTGGAACGATGGACCTGTTGGCACGTGCTCGTAAGAAAGGCATGCCGTTTTTTGTGACTCCTTATTACCTTTCCCTGCTGAACACGAATACAAGCGGATATGACGACGCTGCCATCCGCTCTTATATCCTTTATTCGGAAGAACTGGTCGATACATATGGCCGGATCAAGGCGTGGGAGAAAGAAGACATAGTCGTGGCCGGACAGCCAAATGCTGCAGGATGGTTGTTGCCGGAAGGACACAACATACACCGCCGGTATCCGGAGGTGGCGATCCTGATCCCCGATTCGATGGGGCGTGCCTGTGGCGGGCTATGCGCTTCCTGCCAACGGATGTATGATTTCCAGAGCGAGCGCTTGAATTTTGATTTCGAATCTTTGAAACCAAAGGAAACATGGGATAAGAAACTGCGTCGGTTGATGCGCTATTTTGAAGAGGATGCGCAGCTTAGGGATATCTTGATTACTGGAGGCGACGCGTTGATGAGTCAGAACGCGACGCTCCGCAACATACTTGATGCCGTCTATAAGATGGCGGTCCGGAAACGAAAAGCCAACGAGAGTCGTCCCGAAGGGGAGAAGTATGCTGAGTTACAACGGGTCCGCTTGGGCTCTCGCCTGCTTGCCTACTTGCCTCTCAGAATCACGGACGAACTAGTCGGCATCTTGAGGAGTTTCAAAGATAAAGCCTCACGTGTCGGTGTTACGCAGTTTATTATCCAGACACATTTTCAATCCCCGTTGGAGGTCACGCCGGAAGCAAAAAAGGCGATCGAGGCGATTCTCTCCGCCGGTTGGATCATCACCAACCAGTTGGTCTACACCGTTGCCGCTTCTCGGCGTGGACATACGGCAAAACTTCGTCAGACGTTGAATGCGATGGGAGTGGTGTGCTATTACACTTTTTCGGTTAAGGGTTTTCACGAAAACTATGCCGTGTTCGCTCCTAATAGCCGTTCTTTACAGGAACAGCAAGAAGAGAAAGTTTTCGGCCTTATCCCCAAAGAGAAGCAGAAGGAACTGTATCGGCTGATCCGCTATGAGCGACCCTTAGGAAAGAAATTGTCCGGTTTTTTGAAAGAGAACCGTCTTCTTTTTGCTGCCACCGACCGCAGTGTGTTGAATCTTCCAGCCATCGGCAAAAGCATGACTTTTCAGATGGTCGGTTTGACAACAGAGGGAAAGCGTATCCTGAAATTCGACCACGACACCGGACGCCGTCACAGTCCGATTATCGATCGGATGGGAGAAGTCTACATCGTCGAGAACAAGTCCGTCGCCGCCTACCTGCGCCAATTACAGGATATGGGTGAAGATGTGCGGGAGTATATTAGTATTTGGAATTATTCCGAGGGGAGGACTGAACCTCGTTTCAGTATTTACGAATACCCCGACTATCCATTTGATGTTACAGAAAAGATGACAAATCTTGAGCTATAAAACGAGTAATTATTATCTTTGTTCGTGCTAAACCAATATAAAATGATACAGAACGAAAGAGAAATACGACACGAGTATGTGTTACAGGCTGTTCGTCAGATGATGACAGCCGCTCGGACAGCTCCGAAAGGGAAAGGCATCGATATTATTGAAGTGGCGATGGTGACGGATGAAGATATCAAACGCCTTTCCGAAGAGCTTGTCATCATGTCCGGCGAAACCGGTTTAAAATTCTTTTTGCGTGATGCTGACAATATTCTTCAGGCTGAAGCTATCATGATTGCTGGTACACGCCAGCAGGTTCAGGGTTTGAATTGCGCGCACTGCGGGTTTCCGACTTGTGTGGAGAAGCCGGAAACCGTCCCTTGTGCGATTAATTCGGTGGACTTGGGCATTGCGGTCGGTTCGGCTTGTGCCACGGCGTCGGATTTGCGCCTGGATACGCGTGTGATGTTCAGTGCCGGTATGGCTGCACAGCGTTTGGGAATGTTGGGCGACTGCAAATGTGTGATGGCGATTCCGGTAAGCGCGTCCTCGAAAAACCCGTTCTTCGATCGAAAAACCAAAACAGAGTAAGTCATGATAAAGTTTGATAACAAACTCGAACTGCGGTACTACTTCAATGATAAGTCAAACTACATGGATGCCATGATCAAACATCGTTCAGAAAAGGAGGTACTCTCGCTTGTTCGGACGTTAGCAGACATGTTGGATATCAAAATGACTGTCTATTGCGAGTCTTTTGCCCAACAGGAGGGCTTTCGCGAAATCTGGTCGGTGGCAGGTGAAAACAGCCGTCTGATCTCTGTTCTTCTTAACTTGTTCATGCAGGTATGGACGCGTCCGTCCCTTTTGGTCGGTGGACAACCGGTTGTGGACCGTTCGGTGGCCGACGAGGAAAAGATGCAGCGCGAAATTGCCTTATTGCGTAGTAATTTGAGAAAAAAAATGCCCGGTATTACCGTGACGCGCGAGTTGGTGGAACTGCTCAGCGCATCGCCGCGTTTTTGTAAATGCAAATCGAACTTTTACGAAGCTGTACGCGGTTATCCGAAGGTGACAAAGTTCACTTTACGCGAACTGAACGAAAATAACCGTAGCCGTTCGGGATCGTTGGAGGTCAAACGCGAACAGTTTGACTATTACATCCTCCGTTCTGACGAATTGCCTCCTGTTAAAGACAACAAAGCAACGATAGAAATCATCTCACCTGTGCTGAAAGATGCCCGTTATCGTTGGAAAGGCATCTACAACAAGGGGGGCGAGACAATCGACTTTTACATGTGCGACGAAGATTTCAAGAAAGATATGTTCGATGAAAAGATTGCCTTCAAGAGCGGTATGTGTATAGATTGTGTGCTGGAGATACAACGGAAGATGAGTGAACTAGGTGAAGTGGTTAACATCAGCTACACGGTCGAGACGGTGATCCGTACCCGCTTCGATAAGATGGAAATCATTACGCCGCAAGGGAAACGCCACCTCAGGAAGCTCGAAGCTGAGAAAAAGCAGTTGACGCTTGATCTTTTCGGATAATAAATCGTCTTTTCGTCCGTGAATTGACAGTTTTATAATCTTAAAAAATGGAATGTTTTTTATGTCTCCAAAGCGTCCATGTAATTAATAAATAAGAGAATGGTAAAAGCAAAAACGGTATATGTTTGCTCCAACTGTGGGGCTGACTCTCCGAAATGGATCGGGAAATGTCCTTCCTGCGGGGAGTGGAACACGTATGTTGAGGAGATCGTGGTAAAGGAACCGGTCGGAAAGCGGGCACTTTATGGCGTTTCGGATGGTGGCAAAGTGCGTCCCGTCCTGCTTCGAGATATTACTTCTGAAGAGGAGACGCGTGTCGACCTCGGAGACCGGGAGTTGAACCGTGTTCTTGGCGGCGGTCTGGTAAAAGGATCACTGGTCTTGATCGGCGGGGAACCGGGTATCGGGAAATCGACCCTCGTCCTGCAAACCGTTTTGGGGTTGAAGGGACTCCGCACGCTTTACGTCTCCGGCGAGGAGAGCAGTCGCCAGTTGAAACTCCGTGCCGACCGCATCGCGCACGAGAATCCAGATTGTTTCATTCTCTGTGAGACCAATCTCGAACAGATATTCGTACAGACCAAGAACGTTCAACCCGACCTCTTGATTATCGACTCGATACAAACCATTTATACGGAGGTGGTCGAATCTTCTCCCGGAAGTGTTTCGCAGGTACGCGAGTGCAGTGCGGCTATTCTGAAATATGCGAAGGAGAGCGGCACACCTGTTCTTCTGATCGGCCATATCAATAAGGAAGGGAGTATTGCTGGGCCGAAGGTGTTGGAACATATCGTTGACACCGTACTTCAATTTGAGGGCGACCAGCATTATATGTATCGTATCCTCCGCAGCATCAAGAACCGTTTCGGAAGCACAGCGGAATTAGGTATTTACGAGATGCGCCAGGATGGTCTTCGCGAAGTCAGTAACCCTTCTGAACTACTCCTAACGCAGAATCATGAGGGATTGAGCGGCGTGGCGATCGCGGCTGCGATTGAGGGCATCCGTCCCTTCCTGATCGAGACACAGGCGTTGGTGAGTTCTGCTGTCTATGGGACGCCTCAGCGTAGCGCGACAGGATTCGATCTTAGGCGTATGAATATGTTGCTCGCGGTGCTCGAAAAGCGTGCCGGATTTAAGCTGGTTCAGAAAGACGTCTTTTTGAATATTGCCGGTGGGCTGAAGGTGAATGATCCGGCGATCGACTTGGCGGTGATCAGTGCAATTCTTTCTTCTAGCCTCGACATTTTGATCGAGCCGGGTATCTCGATGTGTGGCGAGGTGGGGCTTTCGGGAGAGATCCGTCCGGTGAACCGTATCGAGCAGCGCATCCTAGAAGCGGAAAAATTGGGTTTCTCGCGCATTATCATCCCGCACAATAACCTGAAAGGTTTCGACACATCCAAATGCAAGATGCAAATCGTGCAAGTGCGCAAGGTGGAAGAGGCTTTCCGGCAATTGTTCGGATAAGTTTATATGTATATGAATAAAAGTGTTGTTTATCTATTTGTAAGTGTTTTCTTCTTGTTTACAAGCTGCGAGTATCGGCTGGGGGAGAATTTTATGGATTTTGAAAAGTGGCAGGCTGATTCGGTTGCGATGAGTGTGGACTTCTATGGTCCGTTTATCCATGATTGGGAAAACAAAATCTTTGTGGTGGAACATAGTGGTAATGCTGCTTGCCAAATCAGTCCGTTGCCCGGATTTGAGGTTGAGAAGCAGATCGTCCGCATTGGAGAGATGGAATGGGAAAGCGATGGGACACGATGTGATTTCATGCTGGATGTGGATCTGATTCCGAATGGCTCTTATGAGTTGTCGTGCGAGGTTTTCGCCCGGACGAATAATGGGACGGTTGCCGGACAGGTCGGGGTCGAGCGATATGTGGAAAAGCGTAGTTGGCCCCTCAAGATAAACGCGCGTACCGAGTCGGAGTTCTCTTTGCGGCATCGTGTGAATGAAGAAGGACTGATCGAAATATTTTGGGAGGTAGACGGGGCACTCCGTGCCGGATTCGACCATTACCAGATAGAGTTCAGTACGATTGACGAGAATGCTCATTCAACCTATATCACGCAAAGGTCGGATTTCGACAAATGTTTTTATGCCGATAAGCGATATGCTGGGGAGAAGGGGGAATATAAGGTCTATATTTATTTCAAGTCGGAAGCCGACCGTCCCCGTTCGCTTGGATCGCTTGATTTGGAGCAAGCTGAACCAGAGGTGCAGGTAGAATATATGAAGGAAGATCGTATACGCTTGTCCTGGACATATCCTTACCGTTCGGCAGTCGATGTCGTCTATGGTGGTGAAATCGTGGCGGAGAAGGTGACGGACGGCATTGCGGAATTTTCTCTTGCCGGGCAGGAAGAGCGTGTGGTTGAATTGCGTTTTTCTCCCGTCGGTGACTGGGGTTATAAGAATGCAAATTATTCGTTTAACCTCGAAAACTGTCCGAATATATGAAAAAGGTATTATTATTTATAGCCATTCTGTTCTTTTTCGACCGTTTCGGGCAGGCTCAGTCGTTGACAATCGAATATAATATTGGTCACGGTTCGTATCAGATGTCCGATATGAAAGATATATTGAAAAATCAGATGCTTCCTGTTACCAATGCACAGGTTACAGATAATTTCCCCGGTTATGTGACGCAAGATGCCCGTGTCGGAGTCGAATGGCGGCGCCATCATGTGGGATTTCTTTTTAACTATATGAATACGGCGGGCAAGAATGGAGTAACGGATTATTCCGGCTCTTGCGACTACGAGTTGCGTAACAAAGGATATAAGCTCGGTACTTTTTACCACTTCTGTCTGGTGAAGGAAAAAGTCAGTATCTTTACATTCGAGCCGTATGTGGGGCTCTCGACAGGTTTTGTGCTGAACAAGGTGAACGAGATAAACCGCCTGTTCGTCGAGTCCGACCCGGAAGTTGGATACCGGAAGGATAATACTTTTTCCGGCAGGAACTTCTTTGTGGAGCCTACTTTTGGCATCAAGTTTAGCCTATGCCGCTATGTTGCATTAAACATGAGTATCGCTTATGAATGGGATGCTGTGATGCAGAAGTGTCAGAGTCGGAATCCAGATTTTCCATCGACTTTCAAAGTGGATTGGAGCGGATACAGGGCACAAGTCGGTTTGATTTTTTGTTTGAATTTAAAGAAGTAACAATGATACAAGAATTACAACTCCGTATATTGCCTGAAGAAGCAGTCAGCGAACAGTCGCTGAAGCAGGTGGTGGCTCGCGAGACGGGAACATCTGCCCCGTACATCCACACCGTTCGGGTACTAAAACGTTCTATCGATGCACGTCAGCGTACGATCTATGTGAATGTAAAACTGCGTGCTTTTATCAATGAGCAGCCAGATGAACCAGAATTTCAATTGGTGGAATATAAAGACGTATCAGCTGGGAAACCTGTCGTGGTGGTAGGAGCGGGGCCGGGTGGTTTGTTTGCTGCTCTTCGTCTGATTGAGCTCGGCTTACGTCCGATCGTGATCGAACGTGGAAAGAACGTGCGCGAACGTAAAAAGGATATCGCTCTGATCAGCCGTGAGCATAAGGTGGACGAAGAGTCCAACTATAGTTTCGGTGAAGGGGGAGCCGGTGCCTATTCTGACGGCAAACTTTACACTCGCAGCAAGAAACGGGGTTCGGTTGACAAGATTCTGAATGTCTTTTGCCAGTTCGGGGCGAGCACTTCGATTTTGGCGGACGCCCATCCGCATATCGGTACGGACAAGTTGCCGCGTGTGATCGAGAATATCCGCGAACAGATTATCCGCTGTGGTGGGGAGGTCCATTTCGAGACACGAATGGATGCCTTGGTCATCCGGAGTGGGGAAGTCGTAGGTGTCGAAACGAATACGGGCGAGAACTTTCTGGGACCGGTCATCCTGGCAACCGGTCATTCCGCCCGGGATGTGTATCGCTACCTCCATGACCGGCAAATCCCTATCGAAGCCAAAGGCATTGCTGTCGGCGTCCGTTTGGAACATCCGCAGATGCTGATCGACCAGATACAATATCATCGTAAGGAGGGTAGAGGAAACTATCTGCCGGCAGCCGAATATAGTTTTGTGGCGCAAGCCGGCGGACGGGGAGTCTATTCTTTTTGTATGTGTCCAGGCGGTTTCGTCGTCCCGGCGGCAAGTAGTTCCCGCCAGGTGGTAGTCAATGGAATGTCTCCTTCCAATCGTGGTTCCCGCTGGGCGAATTCCGGCATGGTGGTGGAGATACGCCCGGAAGACTATTCCGAATTGATGAAACACGAAGAAATGGCGGTCAGCAAGGATTCGCCGCTCGCTTTGATGGCTTTCCAAGAACGTTTGGAAGAACTTTGCTGGCTGAATGGCGGGATGAAGCAAACCGCCCCTGCACAGCGGATGGTTGATTTCGTGAATAAGAAAAACTCTTTCGATCTTCCCGAATCCTCTTATACGCCCGGTCTGCTGGCTTCCCCGTTGCATTTCTGGATGCCGGAGTTCGTCACCGGCCGCTTACGTGAGGGCTTCCGCCATTTCGGTAAAGTCTCCAGAGGCTTCCTGACCAATGACGCGGTGATGATCGGGGTGGAAACCCGGACCTCTTCGCCCGTCCGTATCCTGCGCGACAAGGAAAGCTACCAGCATATAACCTTGAAAGGTCTTTTTCCTTGTGGAGAAGGCGCCGGCTATGCAGGCGGAATCGTCTCTGCTGCTATTGATGGTGAACGGTGTGCGGAAGGGGTTGCCGGATATTTATCCCTTGTTTAAAGCATATATGTTAATAAGTAAACAACTGATTCCATTCAAATGTTATTTTGCATAATGAAAACAGTGGGATAAATACGTTGGTTTTACAGGATGCGAGGACGGAGTACGTTTTCTGTTTGTGACAGGACTGGGCATTTGATCTGTTTTCGTATCTTTGTAGCGTAATGCTTTTACGTTATGAGGAAAACATACTTGATCACTCTTTTGCTTTGTTGCTTTAGTGCCTTGCTGAATGGGGCTGTTTCACCTTTTTCTTTTTCTTCTTTAAAAATGGAAGAAGGTTTGTCGCAGCTTTCCGTCTTGAAAATACATCAGGATAAGAGCGGTTTCATGTGGTTTGCCACGCGTAACGGCTTGAATCGTTATGACGGTAATTCTTTTGTCGTGTATAAACATAGTAATGGCGACTCATTAAGCTTGTCCAGTAATCATGTGACAGCATTGGCTGAAGATGACCGTGGAAACTTGTGGGTAGGCACGATGAACGGTCTGAACCGGATGGATTTGAGGGTGGATCGTGTATATTCTCTCAACGATATGGCTGCTTATAAGCAGTCTCCCCTTTATCATACGTGGATTTCAAGCTTGTATGTGGATAGACAAAAGCGTTTTTGGGTTGGAACAAATAAAGGTCTATACTTGTATGATTATGAGAATGATTCGTTTATCTTGAACGACTTGGAGGGAGAACTGCCACGTGACCAGATTATGGTTATCAACGAAGACCATGATGGCAATCTGTTAGTCGGAACTTTACAAAACGGACTTTATATCTGTGACAGTAAGTTGAATCTCTTGTCTCATTATTTTAAAAATACGACTCCCTTTTCATTAACGGATAATAATATATCTGCTATCCATGAAGACAGCGAAGGACGTCTGTGGGTGGGAACCCGTTCGGGTGGATTGAACCGGATCGACACGGAGACAAATGCTGTTACGCATTATACTGCTTGGAACGGCAGACTGGGAAATAATTCGGTTCGTACAATCAATACTTATAATGGTCAACTAGTGGTCGGAACTTTTAACGGATTAAGTCTTTTGAACTTGGTGGACGGTTCATGTACGACCTATACGAATTTTGACGAACAAAAAGGAGGCCTTAGTCATTTTTCCGTCTTTTCTGCTTTCGTAGATAATGCGAATACGTTATGGATTGGCACATACGCTGGAGGTGTCAGTTACAGTAATCCTTTGAACAGCCGTTTTACTTTTTACGATTTGCAGGGTGGTTCAGACAAGCTGTTTGGAATCTTTGCCACGATGGCCTATCAGCCGGACCATACTTTGTGGATTGCTTCGGAAGGGCGAGGCCTACTTTCACTGGATTTGAATACAGATATGTTTGAACGTTTTCTGCTGGATGCTCGGCCGAATGCTCTGAATGATCGGAATATTATCAAATCTCTGTTTGTGGAGGGCGATTTCGTTTGGTGCGGAACGCAGAAAGGCACTTTATACCGATTCGATACCCGGACAAAGAAATTCTCTCTTTTTTATACTTTTCATAAGGAGGTTAGTATTTATACGATCACGCGTTGCAGTGATGGTGCATTGTGGTTGGGAACGACAGACAACACGGGAATTGTCCGTGTGTTTCCAGACGGCAGGATCGCTCCGTCGGATTCTGTTTTCGCCTTGTTGCCAAGTGTACGCAGTTTCCTGGAGATACGGGACGGTGTTTATTTGGTAGGTATGCATACCGGCGGACTGGCGCTCTACGATTCCCATACGCATAAGTTGATAAAATATAATACTCGTGAGGAAGGTTCCCGGAAGTTATACAACGACCAGGTAAGTAATATCGTAAAGGATAGGGAGGGGCGAATCTGGATAGGTACTTTCGGTGGAGGTTTTTGTCGCTTTGACGAAGAAAAAGGCATTATGGAGTGGTTGACGGCCGTCGAGGGGCTGAGCGACGATAATATCAATTCGATAATTCCCGGAGACGACGGTAAACTTTGGATCAGTACCGGTAACGGTATTTCTGCCTACGATCCTGAATCGCGCCAGTTTACCAATTATATGGGTAGAAGCGAGATCCCAGTTAATGAATTCAGCATGAAAGGCGGCATCAAATTGCCCGGTGACCGAATCTATTTCAGCGGAAGCAACGGCCTTGTCTCCTTTTACCCTGAACGGTTGATAGAAAACCGTTTTATACCTCCGGTCGTACTGACCTCTTTTACGGTTAACAATAAACCGGTTGTTCCCGGCGACCCTTCGGGGTTGCTCGATAAAGTTCTTGATTATACGCAGGCGATAGATCTTGATTATAATCAGAATAACTTCTCTGTTGGGTATGCCGCTTTAAACTATCTTTATCCGAATCAGAATAAATATGCTTATATGCTAGAAGGGTATGATACGGACTGGAATGATGCTGGTTCTCGAAAGGAGGCTTTCTATACGAACTTGAAACCGGGAGATTATGTTTTTCGTGTTCGCGCCTCCAATAACGACGGTCTTTGGAACGATGAAGGGCGGTCGTTGTCGATTCATATTCGGACTCCATTCTGGCAGACCTGGTATGCCTATATGTTGTATCTGCTGATTATAGGTGGCATCCTTTATGTGGTCTGGTATTATCTGCATATGAAGCGTAAGCTGGAACAGGACCTGGTCGAAAAGCAGAAGGAGCAGCAGCGGCAGGAGGAGTTCCATCAGTCCAAAATACGCATGTTTACCAATTTTTCGCACGAATTGCGTACACCGTTGATGTTGATCCTGTCTCCTTTGGAAGAGGTGTTGCAACGGGTAGATATGAACCCGAACCTGAAAGGTTCGTTGCGTCTGGTCTATGGAAATGCCCAGCGTCTTTTGTTGCTGGTGAACCAGTTAATGGATCTGAGGAAGAACCAGAGTGGCAACCTGCAACTACGTGTTTCGCATAATGATCTGTATCTGTTTACGCAGGAGATATATATTGCCTTTAATCAGATTGCGGTCAAGGAACGGATTACCTTTCGTTTGGAATCCGATGAGTCGGGAATAGATGCGTGGTTCGACCGTGTTTTACTGGAGAAGGTATTTTTCAATCTTTTGTCGAACGCTTTCAAACATACGGCTCCGGATGAGTCGATAACCATTCGTTTGCAATTGTTCTCAGTTGCCGGATTGCAGGAGCAATTTCCCGGCAGGATAAGTGGGGAAGTTCGGGGAACTTCTCGATATGTTTGTCTGTCTGTAGAAGACACAGGGAAAGGGATAGACGATTCCGACAAGTTTCATATATTTTCCCCTTTTTACCAGGGAACGGATGAAAGTGAGTCGAATACGGCTGGAACCGGTATAGGGTTAAGTCTGGTACTCTCTATCGTGAAATTGCATAAAGGGGTTGTATGGGTAGAAGACAACAAACCAAAAGGGGTTGTATTCCGTGTCTTGATTCCGGTAAACCGCGAAGCATATGCTCATGAGCAATTTGCAGAAGATGACTCTTCTGCGAGGAATCCCTACGGAGGAATAGAAGTAGCTGAGGATGAATCCAAAGTCCCTGACAATATGCAGGAACAGCTGCCTGTTTCCGGTCAGCGTTATACCTTGTTATTAGCCGAAGATAATCCGGATGTCCGTCGGTATATCTGCAAACATCTCGAACCTTATTTCAATGTGCTTGAAGCGGAGAACGGGGTAGATGCTTTCGATAAGATTGCAGAAACCTTGCCGGATCTGGTGGTAAGCGACATTATGATGCCGAAAAAAGACGGCTTGCAACTTTGTTCGGAGATCAAGCAGGATTTGCGGACCGGACATATCCCGGTTATCATCATTACGGCGAAATCGATGGTGATGCATATCAAAGAGGGATTCCAGTGCGGTGCGGACGATTATATCGTGAAGCCTTTCAATATGGAGGTCCTGCTGTGTCGTATTCGGAATATCTTGGCTTCTCGTGAACGGTTGAAGGAATTGTATGGGAAAAAATTTTCGTTGGAGTCATTGGGTATCGAGACGACATCGGCGGACGATACATTTATGCAAAAATTGTTCGGGGTGATTGAGCAGAATCTTTCCAATCCGGGGTTGAATGTGGAGATTCTATGTAAAGGAGTCGGTATGGGACGTGCCAACTTCTATAGGAAGCTGAAAGCGATAACCGACCTTTCGCCGGTGGATTTGATCCGTAACAAACGTCTTGAGATTGCTGCAAGGATGCTGCTGGAAACGGATATGAACATATCTGAAGTTTCTGCCAATATCGGTTTCAATTCCCATGCTTATTTTGCTACTTGTTTCAAAGCGATGTACGGCATGTCGCCGACCGAATATGTGCAACAAAATAAAAAAAATCTATATCATGTATAAATTATTACTTTATGTTATTCTTTTGTTATTTTGCCAATGCAAGAGAGATCCTTCTTTAAAGGAAGAAGTGACGGATTTACTCCGAACTGAAATTGTTATTCGTGGAGATAAGGCCTTGGTAGAAGAACCTGTGACCATTACTGCATATAGAGCGGAAAGAAGTACCGGAGGAATTCATGATTTCTACTCCGAAGGCGATTATTGGTGGCCCAATCCGATAAATCCGGATAGTGCCTATATACGTCGAGATGGGCAGACAAATCCCGATAACTTTGTTGCTCACCGTCATGCCATGATCCGCTTCAGTTCGCTGGTTGGCGACTTGACCTCCGCCTGGCTGGTGACGAAAGACGAGAAATATATTCGGCAAGCAGTTAAGCATATCCGCGCCTGGTTCATCGCCCCCGAAACCCGGATGAATCCAGACCTGCAATACGCGCAGGCGATCAAAGGGATCGTGACAGGACGGGGGATTGGTATCATCGATACGATCCATCTCCTGGAGGTCGTGCAATCCCTTATCAGGATGGAAGAGGCCGGCGTTCTTTCTGTTGAGGATGTGGCTGGTAGCCGTGCTTGGTTTTCCGATTATCTGAAATGGTTGACAACGCATCCTTACGGGGTAGACGAGATGAATGCTAAAAACAATCATGGAACTTGTTGGGTGATGCAGGTAGCCCAGTTTGCTAAGTATACCGGCGATAAGGAGATTCTCGACTTTTGCCGGAACCGTTACAGGTCTGTTCTGCTTCCTTCACAGATGGCGGAGGACGGCAGTTTTCCGCTTGAACTGAAACGGACGAAACCGTACGGCTATTCCTTGTTCAATCTGGATGCCATGGCTACGATCTGCCATATTCTTTCGGACGGGGAAGATGATTTGTGGCAGTACTCGATGGACGACGGTCGCAATATGCAAAAGGCGGTTGCTTGGCTATTCCCGTATATAGCAGATAAATCGAGCTGGCCTTTTGCCGAAGATGTCATGTTTTGGGATGAATGGCCGGTTGCCCAGCCTGCCCTTTTATTCAGTATTTGTAACACATCTAATAGGACTTATCTGGAAATTTGGAAAAGTTTGGAACATTTTCCGACAAACGATGAGGTAATCCGTAACTTGCCGATCCGACATCCGTTATTGTGGCTATGAAAACGGTTTAAAAAATGGATCTATTTTCTTTCAATATTGTATCTATTTTCTGAAACTCGCTTTGAATGCGGGTTTTTAATTTTTTGTCAGAACTGAATTTTAAAGTAAAAGAGATAAATTTTAAATAGATCGAAACCGCCATCTCATACATTTGCAACTAAAGAAAAACACAAAAAGTTTCAATCTTAATAACAATATTATGAATTACACGTACATGAAAGGTTGTGCTCTGTGCATGACATTGTGCCTGACTTCGGCTGCTCTGCCTGGCAGGGCGAATGCAGAAAGTTCGGCTATCGTGAATGAAGTCTTGCAGTCATCTGTTGTGAAAGGGGTGGTAAAAGACTCGAATGGTGAACCTCTGTTAGGGGTTAATGTCCTTGTAAAAGGTACGACAATCGGTGCCGTCACCGATATAGACGGAAACTTTTCTTTTGAAGCTCCTGCCGGTTGTACATTGGTTATCTCTTACATTGGATTTGAATCGCAGGAAGTAAAAGTAAAAGGCAATGCTCCTCTGAACATTATTCTGAAAGAAGATTCCGAAGCATTAGACGAAGTGGTAGTGGTCGGTTATGGCGTACAAAAGAAAAGTGACGTGACCGGAGCTCTTTCTTCTGTGAAAGGCGATGATCTGACAAAATTGTCCATATCACGTACCGATCAGGCTTTGCAAGGACAGATGGCCGGTGTGATGGTACAGAATAGTGTGGCTGCACCAGGTGAATCGCCTAACATTATTATTCGTGGCGGTAACTCCTTGAAAGGCGAAAATGCTCCGTTGGTTGTGATTGATGGTGTTCTCGGTGGTGACCTTTCTTTGATAGACCCGAATGACATTACTTCTATCGAAGTATTGAAAGATGCTTCTTCTACCTCTATTTACGGTTCCCGCGGAGCGAATGGTGTCATCATGGTGACGACCAAACGTGGGCAGACTGGTAAACCGACCGTTTCTTATAGTGGTTATGTTTCGCTTTCGCAGGTATCAAAGAAAATGGATATGCTGAATGGTCAGGAACTATATGGCTTATTGAAAGAAGCACAGGAGAAATATCCTACGACAGCATTGAAAATACCGGAGTGGATAGATCCTAATAACTTGAATAATACCGACTGGCAGGGTGAAGTGTTCCGTACGGCCCCTATCACGGGCCATTCGTTGTCTGTAAGTGGCGGAACAGAAACGACACGCTATAGTTTGTCTGGTAACTACTTGATGCATCAGGGTATTGTGAAGAACTCTGATTTCAATCGTGCCGGCATACGTGCCAATATCGAACAGAAACTGGGAAAGAAGGTGACGGTCGGAGCTCTTATCAATGCTTCCCGTTCGTCGTCTTCCAACGCCAGTGTCAATCAGATGAACGGTTCTGATGGTGGTGGTGTCACGTTCTCTGCTTTAGGTTTTGGGCCATTGGTCCCTGTCTACAAGGAAGACGGCAGCCTTAGCGGTCCGCTAAAGGATGGAGCACAGATGAATAATCCGGTAGCTCTGATTAATGATCAGGTTGTGGATAAATTCCGTAATTATTTTCAGGGTACTGCTTTTCTGGAATGGGAAATCTTGAGCGGCTTGAAATTTAAGACAGCTTGGACTTACACATATAGCGACCGTAAACAACGCCAGTTTACTTCCGGAGAGAATCTTCTTTCTTATAAAGGGCAGGGATATGCTTACATGAACGATCAGGAAACCACAAACTGGCTTGGTGAAAACACGTTGACTTATTCCAAGACATTCAATAAAGATCACTCTTTGAATGTTGTTGCCGGTTTTACTGCTGAGGCTTCCGATTATTTCAACAATAACAGCAGTGGTAAAGGGTTCGACATCGAATCGCTTGGTTATTGGAATATGGGACTTGCCAATAGCAGTCTGTTGTCTGTCGCTTCCGGTGGAAACCATTCTGCCATTGCTTCTTGGTTGGGCCGTGTGAACTATGCTTATAAAGGTAAATATTTGGCATCTGTTAGTTTCCGTGCTGACGGTTCTTCCAAGTTTGCGAAGAATAATAAATGGGGATATTTTCCTTCTGCTGCTTTGGGATGGCGTATCAGTGAGGAAGATTTTATGAAAGACATTTCTTGGATACAGAACCTGAAACTGCGTGCCAGCTATGGTGAAACAGGTAGCCAGGCGATTACAGCCTATCAGTCGTTGGCTAGTTTCAGTACGACCAGTTATGTCCTAAACGGAAGTTCTGCAGTGGCTCTTGTTCCAGGTCGTGTACCGAATCCCGACTTGAAATGGGAAACAACTAAACAGACGGATATAGGCATTGATTTGAGCGTATTGGGCGGACGTATATCTTTGGTTGCGGATTATTATTATAAAAAGACAGTCGATCTGCATTATGACAAGATCCTTCCGTACTATACAGGTTATTCTTCACAGACACAGAACATCGGTAGTAAATCCAATAAAGGTTGGGAATTTTCTCTGAATACACAGAATTTAGTGGGTGACTTCAAGTGGTCTACTTCTTTGAATATCGCTTTGAATCGGGAAAAAGTGCTTGACCTTGGCGATGATGAATACTTTTATACAAATGGTTCCGGAGGTGCTTTGGGAGCTGGTTTCAATGAAACTGGTATTGTGAAGGTCGGTGAGCCGTTGGGGAACTTCTACGGATATGTCTTTGACGGTATCTATCAGAATGAGGCAGAAGCCAAGGCGTTGGGGCTGACAAAAGATGATGTCGGTAGCGTGAAGTTCAAGGATTTGAATGGTGATAACAAGATTACGACTGAAGACCGTACGATCATTGGTAATGCTAACCCGGACTTTATCTTTGGTATTGGTAATGACTTTTCGTATAAGAATTTTGATCTGAGCTTTATGTTTCAGGGAACCTATGGCAATGATGTCTATAATTTGTTGAAAGTGACTTTCAGCGAATTACCGAGCAACTCGAACAATACCGGAAATGCTTTTGCGTTTGTAAAGGATTCCTGGAGAGGTGAAGGAACTTCGAATACGCAACAGGCATTTAACAAGGGTGTGGGTCCGTCTTCATCTCGTTTTGTGGAAGATGGATCTTATATTCGCTTGAAAAATTTGACGTTCGGCTATACTCTTCCTAAATCAGTTACATCCAAATGGGGCATTTCTAACTTACGTTTCTATCTGAGCGGACAGAACCTATTTACAATTACCGGCTATTCCGGTTATGACCCTGAAGTCAGTTCCCGTACAGGTAACTATAACTTAGGTTTTGACGGTGGTAGTTATCCGGCAACTCGCTCTTATACCTTCGGATTGAATCTTACATTATAATTGAACCATTAATATAAAGACGAAAATGAAAACATATATATATAAAGCAGTTGCAGGGGTGTGCTCCCTGATGCTATTGATGAGTAGTTGCGAGTCTTTCTTGTCGGAAGAACCGAAAGATTTCCTCTCGCCTGAAAACTTACCGAACACGGAGGCTGAATGCAATATGCTGCTGATGGGATCGCTGTCTTATTGGCGTAGCAACAACTTCGAACGTCATATTAACTTTATAGCCGAAGCAACGACTGATGCTGTTGTCAGTGCTACAGCCAATAATGTGGCTCGCGATGAAATGAACTCTTTGACTTGGCAAAGCGATAACGAGAGCCTTTATAAGCCCTGGCAGCAATTTTATGCTTGTATCAATGCTTCTAACATCATGATCGAGAAAGTTCCGAATGCTTCGAAAGTTTCGGATGAGGTCAAGACACGTTATGTCGCAGCTGCCCGTTATATGCGTGCGATGTCCTATTTCTATCTGGTGCGTATCTTTAATGATGTTATTTATCTGGACACGCCGGTGAATGACTTTACCAGTGCGAATAACATGACAAAGACACCGGCTAAAGAAATATATAATAAGATTGTTGAAGATTTGGAATATGCAGAAGCCAATCTTCCCGTAAAATGGGATTCTGGAACGGAACGTCCGACTGTCGCTGCCGCCAAGTCTTTGCTTTCATGGGTTTATATCACGATGGCCGGTGAACAGGTTAAAGACAATACCATGTGGGCGAAGGCGGCTTCCAAAGCGAAGGAAGTCATTGATAATGCCGCTACTTACGGTATTAAGCTGGAAGAAAATTATGCCGATCTTTGGCTGGTCAACAATCGGTATAACAAAGAATCGATCTTTGCCCTGAATTTTGCAGATGGGTTAGGAGATAACCAGTGTGGAGCCGAGTGGCGTCCGACCAGTATCGGGTCCGAATCAGGATGGGGATTCTTTTATACGAAACAATCCTATATCGATAAATTTGATGATAAGGATAAACGGAAAGCCGCTACCTTCTTGACCGAAATTGTCAGTACAGTTGATAATAAAACCTATACGACTGAGAATTTCGGTAGTCCGTATCCACATGGAAAGAAATGGTGTGATGGAGGTCGTGAAAATTTCTCACAGCGTAACAAGCGTACGGATATGTACATTCCTATCATCCGTTATGCCGATGTCTTGCTGATCTTTGCCGAAGCGGAAAACGAAGCCAATGGTCCGACGGCTGCAGCTTATGATGCCGTGAATCAACTGCGTGTACGTGCCGGTTTGGATAACTTGTCCGGTTTGTCTAAAGAGACTTTCCGTCAGGCAATCCAAAAAGAATGGACGTTAGAGACGACACACGAACGGATCTATCGTTTCAATTTGGTTCGCTGGGGCACTTATCTGACGGTAATGAAGGAATATTTCCAGAAAAATTTTCCTGAAAAGGTGAAGAATGTAACGGAAGAACGGTTGTATTTCCCTTGTCCGGAGCATGATTCATTGATCAATCCGAATTTGTAAGAAAATTTTTGAGTAGGTTTAAATAATCTTGGGGTATGGAATGACTGATGATTTCATACCCCTTCTTATAACACAAAATGGACAAAATGAAACTGAAAATTCTTTTTTTTGTTTTTCTGCTTGTCTGTAGTTCCTGTGCTTTGGACAAGAGGGATATTATCAGTTCGAATTTTGATTTTGCCGATATACAGTTGAAACATGCATTCGTGGAAATGGATTCGGTTTATAAAAGTACGGACAAGCTGCTTGCCAATCCTCGCAATATCGATCCGAACGGTTTCCTGCGCATGGTGGCGTCCCATGATTGGACAAGCGGTTTTTTCCCAGGCGAACTTTGGTATATGTATGAATATACTAGAGATGATTTTTGGAAGGAGAAGGCCAGGAAACAGACTGAACTGCTTGAACAGGAGAAATGGAATGGGAGTACCCACGATATGGGCTTTAAAATGTATTGTAGCTATGGTAACGGTTATCGGTTGACTCAGGATTCTGGTTATAAGGATATTCTGTTGCAGTCTGCCTACACCCTGATCAGACGTTACAATCCAAAAGTGGGTTGTATCCGTTCCTGGGATCATAACAGGGATAAATGGCAGTATCCCGTAATCATCGATAATATGATGAATCTGGAACTACTTTTCTGGGCTTTCCGTATGAGTGGCGATTCCATTTTCTACCAGGTTGCAGTCGACCATGCCCGTACTACGATGAAGAATCATTTTCGTAAGGACTACAGTTCCTATCATGTTATCGACTATGATACGTTGACCGGCGCAGTCTTGCATAAAAACACCCATCAGGGGTATTCCGATGCTTCGGCTTGGTCGCGTGGACAAGCGTGGGGATTGTACGGCTATACGATGTGCTATCGAGAAACTGGATTGCCTGAATTTTTGGAACGTGCCAAACAAATTGCCTCTTATATTTTCTCCAATCCTACATTGCCGGACGATTTGATACCTTATTGGGATTATAATGCTCCAGGAATACCGGACGAGCCGCGTGATGTATCGGCGGCCACCGTTACGGCTTCTGCTCTTTACGAGTTGAGTATGTATGATGAAACGAATAGAACCGGATATGTGGATAGGGCTGATAGGATATTGGAAAATCTGACGAACCGTTATCGGGCAAGTGTAGGGAAAGACTGTGGTTTCCTGCTTTTGCATAGTACCGGTTCCAAGACTCACGGTTCGGAAGTGGATGTGCCGATCGTATATGCGGATTATTACTATCTGGAAGCCTTGTTGCGAAAAGCCAAATTGGAAAAAGAAGGAACTGCTCTCTTGTAAAAATAATTGAATTTTAAATTGAATATTAGAATATGAAGTACTTGTTTGTTGCATGCTTATTGTGTTTGTCCGTTCTGTCGGCTGTGGCGAAAGTGCCTGCTATGAATAAGATTCGGCTGACGAACAATTGGGAATATCTGAAAGGTGATTTGGGGGGAATCTGGGAGGCTGTACGTCCTGCCGCACCCGGCAGTTCGGAGGCGGTTCCCATCTGGCAGCCTGTTACGTTACCTCATTGTTTTAATGCCGAAGATGCTGTTGATCCGGACGTGAATTATTATGAAGGTCCGGGATGGTATAAAACTTTGCTGGCGATAGACAATCCCTATCGGAACGGGCGGATCGTACTCGATTTCGACGGGGCGGGACAGAAGACGGATGTCTATGTCTATACGACTCATGTCGGTAGCCATGTTGGCGGTTATGACAGTTGGAATGTCGATATTACGGATGCGGTAAAAGCATTTCTCGGCAGTAAAGATGCGGAACGTTTCAAAGGGAAAGTACCTTTGTCGATCCGTTGCGATAATTCACGTGATCTGGAAATGATACCATCCGATCTGGCTGATTTCAATATCTATGGTGGTCTGTACCGGTATTTGAACTTGGTGTACCTGCCTGAAGTTTCTTTTGAACAGATTGGTTTGGAATCTTCCCTCTCTTCTAACTTGAAAGAAGGTATATTGAAGGTGAAAACTTCGTTTTATAATCCGGAAGATATAAGGAAGGCGGATGTGACCGTTTCCGTTTACGATGTGGACCGTAAACCAGTCTTCTCGAAAACACTGGAAGGAATACTTCCTTTGGGTGACCAGCTTTTAGCAGAGATGAAGATCAAGAATCCGGTATTGTGGGACGTGGATGTGCCACAACTCTATACTTGCGAGTTGACTGTAAAGACACCGGATCAGACTTTCACGACGGAAGAACGCTTCGGTTTCCGCCATACGGAGTTTAAGGACAAAGGTCCATTCTTCCTGAACGGCAAACGTTTGCTGTTGCGAGGTACGCATCGCCATGAGGATCACGCTGGTGTGGCACAAGCCATGACGGAAGATATGATGCGTCGTGAAATGCGGATGATGAAAGATATGGGCGTGAACTTTATCCGTTTAGGACATTACCAACAATCTGAAATCATTCTGGACCTTTGCGACGAATTGGGCATTCTGGTATGGGAAGAAATTCCTTGGTGTCGGGGCGGTCTTGGAGGCGATGTCTACAAAAAACAAGCCCGTCGGATGCTTGCTAATATGATCGTCCAGCATCATAATCATCCGGCTGTCATCATCTGGGGGTTGGGTAATGAGAATGACTGGCCTAACGATTTCAATACGTTCGACAAGAGTGCGATCCGTGCTTTCATGAAAGAGTTGCACGACATGGCGCACCGTTTAGACGACACACGTATGACGGCGATCCGCCGGTGTGAATTTTGTAATGATATTGTTGATGTCTATTCACCTTCTATCTGGGCTGGTTGGTATCGGGGTGTCTTTACCGATTATAAATCGATCTCAGAACAGGAGATGCAGAAGGTAAAACACTTCCTGCATGTAGAGTGGGGAGGTGACAGCCATGCCCGTCGTCATTCGGAAGATGCTTTTTATAATCTGAAGAACATCGAGGCAGGAAAGGGCGGTGATGAACGTGCCGGCGATGCTTCCTTGTATGGTGGCGTTCCACGTGCTTCGCGCGATGGCGATTGGTCGGAAAGTTATGTGGTCCGTCTGATCGACTGGCATCTGAAAGAGCAGGAGACGATGCCGTGGCTGACCGGTACAGCCTACTGGCCTTTTAAAGATTTTTCGACTCCGGTCCGTCCCGACAATCCTGTCCCTTATGTCAATCAGAAGGGGGTGGTTGAACGCGATTTTACTCCGAAAGAAAGCTACTATGTGTTCCAGTCTTACTGGACGGAGAAGCCGATGATCCATATCTACGGTCATACCTGGCCGGTTCGCTGGGGTGGAAAAGATGACCGCAAGGAAATCTTGGTATATTCTAACTGCGACGAAGTGGAGCTTTTTGTCAATGGTGTGAGCCAGGGTGTGAAACGGCGTAATAGTCAGGATTATCCGGCTGCCGGGTTGCGCTGGAATTGTGTTTATCAGGAAGGCATGAACGAAATACGGGCTGTCGGTGTAAAGAAAAAGGAGAAGAAGGAGGTTTCTGATGTCATTCGTCAGGAATACCAGACTGCTAAATGGGATAAAGAAGCCGCTTGCCAAGTGAGCTTGCTTTCCGAAGAGGGAGATACGGCTTTGGTACAGGTACAACTGATCGATAAAAACGGCATCCGTTGTCTCAGCTCCAAAAAGCAGATTACGTTTGAGATTGCCGGAGATGGCAGCCTGATCTGCAATTTAGGAACTTCGACCGGTAGTCGTAAAGTACAGGCGTATAATGGTCGTGCCCTGATCCGTATCAAACGGAACGAGGGTAATAGCGTGGTTGCTGTTAAATCGGAAGGCCTTCCGACTGCATTCCTGGAATTGAAGAGTCCCAAGTAGGGGTAGGTCGTTTTTTGATTGTAAACTGGAAAAAAACGTAGAGACGTCCCGCCGTGTTTTAATTTACGGCGGGACTTTTTATCCGGGTTGCACTAAGTTAAAAGTAAGGGGTAGATTATGAACGGCTGCTTATTATAAAAAATAGGTGAGTGAATTGAATTGCTGGATGTCTGGATTATATTATATTTGCAAAAAGTAAATAAAGAACGAATGGATAATATGAAACCCCTGAACCCCATTCAGAAAACGGTTGTTGGCGTTCAGTTCCTTTTTGTGGCGTTTGGTGCGACTGTTCTCGTTCCTCTGCTGGTTGGCCTTGATCCTTCTACCGCCCTTTTTACTGCTGGTATCGGCACGTTGATCTTTCATTTGGTGACGAAAGGGAAAGTTCCTATTTTTCTGGGAAGCAGTTTCGCTTTTGTGGCGCCTATCATAAAGGCGACGGAATTGTATGGGTTGCCCGGTACGATGTCCGGCCTGGTGGCTGTGGGGACCGTCTATGGGTTGATGAGCTTGTTGGTCCGGTGGAGAGGAATCGGTTTTATCAAGCGGCTTTTTCCGCCGGTGGTGATCGGGCCGGTTATTATTCTGATCGGCCTCTCGCTGGCAGGCTCAGGTGTGAATATGGCAAAAGAGAACTGGCCGTTGGCACTGGTAGCCCTGCTTTCCGCTATTCTCGCCTCTATGTTGGGCCGGGGAATGTTGAGATTGATCCCTATCTTCTGTGGAATCATCGTCGGGTACCTGACTGCGAGTCTGTTCGGCTTGATCGACTTCAAGCCTGTGATAGAAGCTCCTTGGTTTGCATTTCCGCAATTTGTAAAGCCTTCATTGTCGTGGGAAGCGGTTATTTTTATGATTCCGGTGACGATTGCTCCGGTGATCGAACATATAGGCGATGTGTACGCAATCAACGAGGTGACGGGCAAGGATTTCGTAAAAGATCCGGGACTTCACCGCACGATGTTGGGAGACGGCCTGGCATGTATCGTCGCCGGATTGATCGGCGGTCCTCCCGTCACGACCTATTCGGAGGTGACAGGAGCTATTTCGCTGACAAAGATTACAGACCCGGCCGTTATCCGTATTGCTGCCGTAAGCGGTATCGTCTTTTCTGTGTTTGGGAAGGTCAGCGCGTTGCTTAAATCGATTCCCGCCGCCGTGTTGGGGGGCATCATGTTGCTGCTGTTCGGAACGATTGCCGCTGTCGGCATCAACAGCTTGATCCAAAATCGGACCAATCTGGGCGACACTCGCAACCTGATCATCGTCTCATTGATCCTGACTTTCGGGATTGGTGGTGCTGCCATTGAATTTGGCGGTTTCACGATGGCCGGTATCGGGCTTTCGGCTTTACTGGGAGTCTTTTTGAACCTGGTGTTGCCTAAGAGCAAGACTCTACCGTAATTTTCAATTTTCAACTCTCAATTATCAATTAATTGTTACCTTTGTGCCGCTTTTTACGTGAAGAAGCGGAAATATGTTTAATCAGTATTGGTAAAGGGGAATCTGTCTATGCAAAAATCTGACTGCATCATTGGTGTGGAGCATGTGTCTAAATTCTTTGGAGACAAGGCCGTATTGAATGATGTGAATTTGTCTGTCCGTAAGGGCGAGTTTGTAACCATTCTGGGGCCGTCCGGTTGCGGGAAGACGACATTGTTGCGTCTGATTGCCGGATTCCAGACTGCTTCTAAGGGTATAATAACCATTGCGGGAAAAGAAATTACGCAAACACCCCCTCATAAACGTCCAGTTAATACTGTATTTCAGAAATACGCTCTTTTCCCTCATCTGAATGTCTTCAATAACATCGCTTTCGGCCTGAAGCTGAAAAAACTTCCGGCTGTCGTGATCGAGAAAAAGGTGAAGCAGGCCCTCAAGATGGTAGGAATGACCGATTATGAGTACCGTGATGTGGATTCCCTTTCCGGCGGACAGCAACAACGTGTCGCGATTGCCAGAGCTATCGTGAACGAACCGGAAGTGCTCCTGCTGGACGAACCGCTGGCGGCTCTTGACCTCAAGATGCGCAAGGATATGCAGATGGAGTTGAAGGAAATGCATAAGTCTCTCGGAATCACCTTTATCTATGTTACTCACGATCAGGAAGAAGCACTCACCCTGAGCGATACGATCGTCGTGATGAGCGAAGGGAAGATCCAGCAGATCGGGACGCCTATTGACATTTATAACGAACCGATCAACTCCTTTGTCGCCGACTTTATCGGCGAAAGCAATATTCTGAACGGACTGATGATCAAAGATAAGTTGGTATCCTTTGCCGGGCATGAGTTCGAATGCGTAGACGAAGGTTTCGGCGAACGGACCCCGGTAGATGTCGTGCTCCGCCCGGAAGACATTTATATTTTCGAGCCGTCTGAAGCCACCATGCTGACCGGGACGGTTACCTCCTCCATTTTCAAGGGCGTTCACTACGAGATGATGGTGCAGACGCCGGAAGGCTATGAGTTCATGGTACAGGACTACCATTGTTTCGATGCCGGGCAGGAAGTCGGTTTGCTGGTCAAACCATTTGATATCCATGTGATGAAAAAGGAACGTATCTGCAATACGTTCGAAGGAAAGATGGTGGATGCCACGCATGTGGAATTTTTAGGCTGTACGTTCGAATGCCGAGAGGTATCCGGCATTGACTCGGAAGCACCCGTGCAGGTCGAAGTAGATTTTGACCGCGTCATTCTGGAAGACAACGAGGAAGACGGCCGTCTGACCGGTGAAGTGAAATTTATCCTCTACAAAGGCAACCATTATCATCTGACGGTGTTTACCGACTGGGACGAAGATATCTTTGTCGATACGAATGATGTTTGGGACGATGGCGACCGGGTCGGAATCACGATCGCTCCCGAAAATATACGGATTGTTCAATCAACTAAAAAGGAAGGAAGTGATAAGTAAGATTTCAGCTTTTTTTATGCGGCGTAAGAACTGGACGATTCCTTATGCCCTGTTTTTGGCTGTCTTTGTCGTAATGCCCTTGTTGTTGATCGTATTATATGCGTTTACAGATGCCGACGGAGCGTTCACTTTTGCTAATTTCCGTAAGTTCATGGTACACCCCGAAGCGATGAATACGTTCGTCTATTCGATCGGGATTGCTATTATCACCACACTTGCCTGTCTCATCCTTGGCTATCCGGCAGCTTATATCCTGAGCCAGGAGCGTTTTAACACTTCCCGGACGATGGTCGTGCTATTCATCCTGCCGATGTGGGTGAATATCCTGATCCGTACGCTGGCTACGGTAGCATTGTTCGATTTCCTGAACCTGCCGTTGGGAGAGGGGGCGTTGGTTTTCGGTATGGTGTATAACTTTCTCCCGTTCATGATCTATCCGATTTATAATACGTTGCAAAAGATGGACCGCAGCCTGATCGAGGCGGCCCAGGACTTGGGAGCCAATCCGTTTCAGGTCTTTATGAAAACGATTCTGCCTCTTTCGATGCCCGGCGTGATGAGCGGGATCGTCATGGTTTTCATGCCGACGGTTTCCACGTTTGCCATTGCCGAATTACTGACGATGAATAACATCAAACTGTTCGGTACGACCGTGCAAGAAAATATCTATAACGGTATGTGGAATTATGGAGCGGCGCTTTCTCTTATTATGCTGTTGCTGATTGGTGTTACCATCCTCTTTACGAATGAAGAGGACAGTGCTTCGAACGAAGGGGGAGGTGTGATATGATGACGAAATGGATGGCAAAAGGGTATTTGTGGCTACTGTTGGTGCTGCTATATTCCCCGATTCTGATTATTATGATTTTCTCGTTTACCGAAGCGAAAGTCTTGGGAAACTGGACGGGATTTTCAACCAAATTGTATAGTTCGCTGTTTACAGGAGGCGTGCAGCGTTCGTTGGTGAGTGCGTTGTGGAATACGTTCGCCATTGCGATGATCGCGGCGACCGTCTCCACGCTGTTGGGTAGTATTGCGGCTATCGGTATTTTCAACCTGCGATCACGGACCCGCCAGGTAATGAATTTTGCCAATGCGATCCCGATGATGAATGCAGATATTATTACGGGCGTATCCCTTTTCCTGCTGTTCGTGAGTTTTGGCGTTTCACAGGGATTCACGACGGTCGTGCTGGCGCATATCACGTTCTGCACGCCCTATGTGGTGCTGAGTGTCATGCCACGCCTGAAAAAGATGAACCAGAATGTCTATGAGGCGGCGCTCGATTTGGGGGCGACTCCTTTCCAGGCGTTGCGCAAGGTGATCCTGCCGGAGATTCGTCCGGGCATGATCAGCGGCTTTATACTGGCTTTTACGCTTTCGATCGATGATTTTGCCGTTACCATCTTTACGATCGGCAACGAGGGACTGGAAACCCTATCGACCTTTATTTATGCGGATGCCCGCAAAGGGGGACTGACACCGGAGTTGCGTCCGCTGTCAACTATCATTTTCGTGACGGTGCTTGTCCTTTTGATTGTGATTAATAAACGGGCGGAGAAGTCCAAAAGCTAATGGAGAAAAGCAGGAAATGAATAAACTGATTACAATAATAGCGAGTTGCCTCTTTCTTTTGACTTTCATGTCTTCATGCAATCGTACGGATGAGGAGCGCAGTCATATTCTGAAAGTCTACAATTGGGCAGACTATATTGACGAGGATGTCTTGGCCGAATTTCCCGCTTGGTACAAGGAGCAGACCGGCGAAGATATCCGGATCATCTACCAGGTGTTCGATATCAATGAGATCATGCTTACCAAGATCGAACGCGGGCATGAAGATTTCGACCTGATCTGTCCGTCCGAATATATAATCGAACGGATGTTGAAGAAAAACCTTCTTGTCCCGATAGACCGCAATTTCGGAAAGACACCGGATTATCTGGATAATGTCTCTCCCTATATCCGCGGGCAACTGAACAAGCTAAGCCAGCCGGGACGGAAAACGACCGACTATGTCGTCCCTTATATGTGGGGAACGGCTGGGATTTTGTATAACAAGCAGTTCGTGGAGGAGAAAGAGGTCGAAAGCTGGGAGTGTCTTTGGGATTCGAAGTTCAGAAACAAGATATTGATGAAAGACAGCTATCGTGACTCCTATGGTACGGCCATTATCTACGCCCATGCGAAGGAACTGGAAGATGGGACCGTGACGGTCGAGCAACTGATGAACGACAATTCTCCCGAAGCGATCGCCATAGCCGAAGAACTTCTGAAAAAGATGAAACCCAACATTGCCGGTTGGGAAGCCGATTTCGGCAAGGAAATGATGACGAAAGGCAAAGCCTGGTTCAATTTTACCTGGAGCGGCGATGCGGTCTGGGCGATGGACGAAGCGGAGGCTGTCGGGGTGGAACTGGACTATGAAGTGCCCCGAGAAGGCAGCAATATCTGGTATGACGGCTGGGCGATCCCTAAATATGCCCGTAATGTAAAGGCGGCCAGTTATTTTATTGATTATCTTTGTCGTCCGGACGTCGCTTTGCGGAATATGGATGCCATCGGTTACGTCAGTGCCATTGCGACTCCCGAAATTATGGAAGCCAAGATCGATTCGACAATCGAGAAAGTTTCCGACTTGAGTTATTTCTTCGGTCCCGGTGCGGATAGCATCCGGATCAATCCGGTACAATACCCCGACCGCAAGGTGGTAGAACGTTGTGCCATGATCCGCGATTTCGGAGATCGGACGGAACTGGTTTTGGAAATGTGGAGCCGCGTGAAAGGAGATAACTTGAATACAGGGATCGTCTTGCTGATCTTTGCCGTGTTCGGAGTGTTATTTGTCTGGCTGGTATATCGCAGGATACGTCAATATAAACAGCGGCAACGGCATCACCGGCGTCGTCGCCGCTGGTAGTAAATAGTTAGAATCAAAATTGTCGATTATCAATTGTCAATTAAAAGAAGGTCATGGAAGGCATAAAAAATTTGGTTATAGATTTTGGCGGCGTGATTATCAATCTCACCCGTAATCGGTGCATCGAGGCATTCGAGAGTTTGGGGGTCGCGAATATACGCGAGCAGATTGTCAATAACTACCAGCATAAGGATCTGTTCATGAAGATCGAGCTCGGTTCCATTACGGTAGCAGAGTTTCGCGAGGGTATCCGTCATCTGACCAGACAGCCTTTGACGGACGAACAGATAGATGCCGCCTGGATCGCCATGCTCGATGATGTTCCGGATTATAAGCTGGATCTTTTGCTCGACCTCCGCAAGCGTTACAATACGATGCTGCTCAGCAATACGAACGAGATTCATTGGGAGTGGTCGGAAAAGACCTGTTTTTCCTATAAAGGCCACCATGCTTCCGACTTTTTCAATCATATTTATCTTTCCTACCGCCTCCATCTGCTGAAACCCGATGCCGAAATTTTCGAATATGTCCTGCAAGATGCCGATATCCGTCCTGAAGAAACACTTTTCATAGATGATGCCGTCCCCAATTGCCGTACGGCGGAATCACTAGGATTCCATACCTATACGCCGCAACCTCGTGAAGACTGGTCGCATTTGTTTGGAATTATGAATCATAAATCATAAATCTCTCACATTTAATATATTGTATGATGTCCCTACGTCATACACATCGTTACCGTCCACCTTCTTGATATAGTTTACAACACGGATGGTAACGGGAAGGATGATTACTTCATAGAGGGATTTCAGAACCGCCTGTGTCCCGATCATAATGAAAAGTTCGCCTATCGGTATCAGTCCGGCGAAAGCGATCGGGAAAAAGATCATCGAATCGGCACTCTCGCCGACCAAAGTGGAGACGATGGCCCGTAAAGAGAAATTCTTTCCGGCTGAAGCAATCTTCATCTTACTCATCACGTAAGCATTCAGGAACGAACCGACAAGAAAAGCCATCAGGCTTGCTATGGCGATGCGCGGTGCCATTCCGAACACGAAGTTGAAACCTTCTTCGCCTTCCCAAAATGGGGCGGCAGGCAACATCACCGCCAATTGTGCAAATCCGATTACAAGGAAATTAGAAATGAACCCGCTCCAGATAATCAGGCGTGCCTTCTTGAATCCCCATACTTCGGCGATACAGTCATTGATGATATATGAGATCGGGAAAACGATCAGTCCAGCAGTCGCTGTGATGCCGAATACCTGGATAACTTTGGTTTCTAACAGGTTTGAAGCTACCAGGCAGATATTGAACAGGATGCCTAACAGCATGAATGGTACGGTTACAGTAGATGTCTTTTGCATATTTCTTGTTTTTAACGAGGTTTATCAAGCACTCGGTGAATAATATAAAGGAATGTTTTTGGATTCCGAGGGCAAAGATAGTGATATTTTTATTTATGCCTATTATATGTGACAGCCGAATGAGGCGATAAGCAGCCTTAAAACCGACAGAAAGAGAATCGCCATTTCTCTGTCACTCTATCACATTTTGTCTTGTATGTGTTGATATCCATGTTGTGCAAGGTGTGATACATGCCGGATTCATGTATCACGCCTGTATCACACAGTGTCACACATCCGACTGGGATTTTAGCAATATATATATGATCTTGCTGCTAAGTATGTATCTTAATTACAAAGGATTAGTGTGATATGACTCCGGACACCCGGGTGTACCCTTTTCGGACATCCGGGTGTGGAGGGTGGTAACATCCGGGTGTAGAAAGCCGGAAGATGGGGGTGTTGTCAACCATTTCTGCTTACTTTCCGCTCTTTTTCTGCTTGTCTTTAGTAAAAAAGTGCCTTAGGATGGTAAAATGGCTTCTGCATAAATGCATATCGGTACGTTTCCTTTCGTTTTGTGGATAGATGTCTTCCTGCCTGAATCAGAACCGGTTGCGCAGTTCCTCCGATGCCTTGTAGCGGACTAACGACATATAGCCGGCTCCCATCCGTAAGTTCGGCAAAATGCGATAATTGATTTCTCCTATGGTAAGGAACCATCCGGCTTCCCTGAAATCGTCTCGCGGACGGATATTTTTACATAAATACCTGATAATTCTGGATTATAATTCCCCTGAGAGGCTGTTTGGTTTTTGTGTCCAATGATTTGAGATGGCCGGGAGGACGTTTAAAGTTGCCGGTCGGGATATTTTAGTAGATGTTGGCCATGCTAACCAGTGGCTCGTACAGTTTCTCTATATCTTGGGCGTCCAGTTCGATGGTGAGCTGGTCACCGGGGAGTATGGTTTGTCCGGTGGGGGAGATGTCTTTGCGGTCGCGGTGGATATTCATGATTACGCAATGGTTGGGAAGTTCGAGCGTATCGACCTCCTTGCGGTCGAAATAGGCTCCGGCCATCACTTCCACGTCCAAAGTCAGCCGCTTCTGCTCACGGAAGGCCGGTTTGTTGATCATCTCTTCATAGAACATTACGTTGAATGGCTTTATTCCCAACAGTTCCGTGAAATAATAGGTGAGTCCTCCTACGACGATGGAAGGATAGAAAACTTCGAAATGCCCTGTGATCTCCGTAATTAGGATAATGGCTGTGATAGGAGTGCGCACGACGGCGACCAGGAAGGCACCCATTCCGATCAGCATGACATAGCTCACACTTTCCATCCCGACGATCCCGTGTTGCACCAGGATGAGGGCATAGAGCTTACCGGTCAGTCCGCCTGTCACCAGAGTCGGGATAAAGCTCCCTCCCGGCAATCCGGAGGAGAAGGAAAAAACGGTAAATACCATGTGCAGGAACATCATCCCTGCAATCCAATAGATATTGTTGTTGCCGCCTTCCGCCTGTTGCATCAGGAACTGCTCGCCTCCACCGGTCAGATCAGTGACCGTCAGCGAAATGATGTACGCCATGCCCAGAAGACCTAACAGCTTGATATATTCGGGTTGCCGGATGGCCGGGTACATCCGTTTGGCGTATAGCATCAGTAGTGAATAGAGTTTGCCGAAAACCGATACGATGACGGCAAACAGGATATACAGCTTGATATGCAGTCCCATCGACAGGTCGGGCACGATGGCCTGTATGTCGTGGTACGGGTTGATCGGGAAAATCGTACTGGCGATCGCTCCGGCGACGACACCGGCCAGGATCGTCGTGATAGCCGTTTTCGGAGCATCGAAGCGTTCGATCGATTCGATTACCAGCGTAGCGGCGGCAAGAGGAGCGGCAAAGGCAGCTGCCAGTCCTGCGCCTGCGCCTGCGGCAAGGAGCTGTTTGCGTTCGCCGCTCAGGATATGTCCCCATTTGCTGACCAGGTCACCTATGTAGGAACCCATTTGTACGGAAGGCCCCTCGCGTCCCATCGAGAGACCGCTGCTGAGTGTCAGCACACCGCCCGCAAACTTAGCCAGCAGTTGACGAAAGGAATGTGTATACTCGATGCGTCCATTGATAACGCCCCGTGTCTGCGAAATGCCTCCGCCTCCGATGTAAGGCCACCGTCTGGCCATCCGGGCGACGAAGCAGAGGATACCCCATAGGGCAAGGAATAAGACGATATGGTAATACCAGGGAGGCGAAGACTGGAAGAAGTTCTTCCGCATATTGAAAAATAGTTGCAGCAGATAGTGGTAAGGAACCGCCACCAATCCGGTCAGCAGTCCTACGATCAGACTCACGAAATAGAGTCTGGCATCTACCAGCTTCAGTTTTACTATCCGATTAATCTTCATCTCCCCTTAAACAGGGAGCGAAGGCCGTTGGTTTAGCTTTCAATTCTCAAAAGCATCGGATATATCCCAACGAATAAGTCTCGTACAGGTTATCCTTCATTCCGTGTGTATACCGGAAGGAGATTATGTTTTTCTTGATCTCGTATCTGAGGTTGTTGCGCCAATGTATGGGGCGGTCACCGTTGTTTTCGTATCCGTAGAACCCGGCCAGGTTGGTGGCGAGCGTGAAGCCTCTGTATTTACCGGTGAACCCGACTCCGTATGAGATGGCGTCGTTCTGGCGATGCACCATGTCGTTCGTCATCCAGCAATAGAACCCGGCGAGCGCCTGCATACGGATCGAGGCCTTCCCGTCGGCACTTTTCCACAGGTTACGCCCCACGTTTACGTCGAACCAGTAGGAGGCGGCATCGGTAAAACGGGCGTCGCACAGGCGGCCTCCGCTGGCTGTCTTGATATTGGCGCTAATGGTCGCATCTACCCATTTCTCGCTTTTCAGGACTTGGAAAAAGGAGCTGATAACGATGTCGCCGTTATATTTGATCGGGCTTTCCGTATCCACGGCAAAGCGTTCGTCACGCGTTTCCGGTGTCATCTTATATTTTTCCTTGAAGCACCAGTTCACTTCGATTCCCGCGCGCCCCCTGAAGAAGGGCAGCAGGGCACGCCCCACGATGTCCCAGGTCTTGTCACCCGTATAATAATGGTATTCGCCCCGTACTTCCACTTCGTACCGCTCGCTCACCCGTCCGTCCCTCATTTCCGGGATCGGAAAGGCGTTCGGACCGAAATAGCGCGGAGAATATATGAGCAGTTCTGTTTTGTCGCGCCAACTGTCGGCATGGCTATAAGTGGCTGAAAAGACAAATACGAATGTTATCAATAATATTCGGGATAAATATTTCATCATGGATGTATTTTTTCTTAAGGCCACAAAAGTACATATTTCATATTGATTTAGTACATTTGCCTCAAACAAATCTTTAAACCATAAAGTACCATGAGACATTTACATTTTGGGAAGCTGTTTTTTGTTGTCTTTTCCCTCTTGTTAGCCTGTACGGTTTCGGCGCGTAAACCGATTAAAACATTACTGATCACAGGACAAAACAACCATAACTGGCAGGTGAGCCATGTTGTGCTGAAACAAATCCTGGAAAATTCCGGTCGTTTTGATGTGGACTTTGCCATCTCTCCCGAACAGGGCAAGGATATGTCCGGTTTTGTGCTCGACTTTAGCCCTTACCAGTTGGTAGTGCTGGACTATAACGGAGATTCGTGGCCGGAGGAGACGAACCGCCGCTTCCTGGAATATGTGCAGAACGGCGGTGGTGTTGTCATTTATCATGCAGCTGACAATGCTTTCTCCAAATGGCCGGAGTTCAATAAGATCTGTGCTTTGGGTGGTTGGGAAGGACGTAATGAGAATTCCGGCCCTTATGTGTATTGGAAGGACGGAAAACTGGTCAAGGACAGTTCGGCGGGTCCGGGTGGTTCTCATGGACGCCAGCACGAATATGTGCTGAACGGGCGTGACAAGGTGCATCCGGTTGTGAAGGGCCTGCCTTTGAAATGGCGTCATGCCAAAGATGAACTTTACGACCGTATGCGGGGACCGGGCAATATCCGGGATATTTTGTACACGGCCTATTCGGATAAGGAAACAAACGGTTCCGGTCGTGAAGAACCGCTGGTATTTACGGTCGATTACGGGAATGCTCGCATCTTCCATACGATGCTTGGCCATGCCGGTGCTACTACGGAAGATAATATAGCAATGCAATGTACGGGCTTCCAGGTGCTTTTGCTTCGTGGCGCCGAATGGGCGGCAACCGGAAAAGTAACCCAGAAAGTCCCGAAAGATTTCCCGACGGAGACTACTTGTTCTTATCGGAAAGATTATAAGGAGAATTGACAATTATCAATTGTCAATTCTTAAAGCGGATATTCCTCGAACGCATACAATGCTGTAGACAAATATCTCTCGCCCGTATCCGGTAATAATGCTACAATCGTTTTCCCTTCGTTCTCCGGGAGACGGGCCAGTTGCACGGCGGCATATACGGCTGCTCCGGAAGAAATGCCGACCAACAGGCCTTCCTTTTGTGCCAGTTCGCGTGATGTGCGGATGGCGTCGTCTCCTTCTACCTGGATGATTTCATCGACCACCGAGCTGTCGTAGGTTTTAGGGATAAAGCCCGCGCCGATCCCCTGTATCTTGTGCGGTCCGGGTTTACCGCCTGAGAGCACAGCCGAGTCGGTCGGTTCTACAGCGACGATTTTGACATCCGGATTGTGCGCTTTCAGTCCTTTGCCAACGCCGCTTACCGTACCGCCCGTTCCGACTCCTGCGACGAAGATATCGACTTTGCCGTCCGTATCGCGCCAGATTTCCTGTGCGGTTGTTTTAGCATGCCGGGCAGGGTTTGCCGGGTTTTCAAACTGTTGCAGGATAATGGAGCCGGGTGTTTCATCACGCAATGCTTCCGCTTTGGCGATGGCACCTTTCATCCCTTCCGTTCCGGGAGTGAGGATCAGGTTGGCTCCTAATGCTTTCAGTAGGTTACGACGTTCCAGGCTCATGGTTTCGGGCATTGTCAGTACCAATTTATAACCTTTGGCGGCCGAGACGAAAGCCAGTCCTACGCCGGTGTTCCCGCTGGTCGGCTCTATGATTGTTGCTCCCGGTTTCAGCAAGCCCTTTTCTTCCGCATCTTCGATCATTGCCAATGCAATGCGGTCTTTTACGCTACCTGCCGGGTTGAAATATTCCAGCTTTCCGATTACTTTCGCTTTCAGCCCTTTACTTGCGTTGAAGTTTGAGAACTCCAACAACGGTGTATTGCCTATGAGGTCAGTCAGTTTTTTTGCTATCATGGGTTATATTATTTATGATTTGTCAATTGAATTGATCAGTCGCTTCATTGTTTGCATTTTTGCTTCCGTTTCAAGCCATTCGCTTTCTATCTCCGAAGAAGCAAGAATGCCTCCGCCTGCATATAAAACAAATGATCCGGGCAAGATGTTCATGCAGCGCAAGTTTACATACAGATCGCTCTTCCCTTCGGGGGCCAACCAACCGATAAAGCCTGAATAATAGCTCCGGTCGTAGCCTTCGTTCTCCCGGATAAAGCGATACGTCTCTTCTTTGGGCAGTCCGCAAACGGCAGGCGTGGGATGGAGCCGTTTCAACAGTTCGCCGAGTTTTTTATTATCGGGCAGTGGAAAGCTGAAGTCGCTTCTCAAATGCGACAGTTCGCCGGCGCGTACCGGGATCGGAGGAGTTTCTGTCGGTTTGATACCTAATGCTTGCAGTTGTTTGCGTATGTAAAAGGCTACATATTCCTGTTCTTCCCTGTTTTTGTCGTCCCATTCTATCGGTAGTTCCCCGTTTTGGAGAGGTTGGGTGCCGGCAAGGGCGACCGTATGCCATTTTCCTTTCTCGCCGGAGAGGATGATTTCGGGCGTGCAGCCCAGCCATGTGCCTGTCGCGGGAGTATGGCAGAGATAAACATATGAATATTTGTACCGTCTGATTGCTTTATGGAAAGCGGCGGCAGGGGAGAAGTTGGCTCTGTCTGCCGGAATCGTCTGGCAGCGCGACAGCACGAGTTTCTCGAACTGCTTTCGGCGTAGCGGTTCGATGAAGGCATTGAAACGGCGGCTGTAGTCTTCCTTCGGGTTTTCGAGGAAGGAGACAAGCGTTTCACTATGATGGAATTCCTGTTCCGCAGGCATCAAGTATGAAACTTTTGTTTCCTCATCGGGCGGAAGTTTCTGGATGTCCGGCCGGATCAGTACGATTGGGTGCTGTTTGCTTACATGGAAGGGAGCAATGACGAAACCACTCTGTTCGTCCAGTTCCTCGATATGATAAAGAATACGTGCAGAACCGGAGGCTTGCATGGCGAAACGAGGCGATTCTCCTGGTATCCGCCAGAGTGCAAAACTCCGGTTCTTTCTGATCAATGTGTCGACTACGTTACAAATCCTTAATTCGTCTGGTGTCATTTCTTTTTTAATATGCTGTTGACTACACGGATGGAAGATACCAATTTATCAGTGGATGTAAATACATCGACATTCCAAACGTGTGAAGAACGTCCTTTGTGAATGATGGTTCCGACGGCGCGAACGGTATCTCCTTCATGGGCGGATGACATGTGGTTGCCGCTGACCTGCATGCCGACCACGATTTCGTCCGGTTTGGCCAGGATCATCGAGCCTAACCCGGCAACGGTTTCGGCCAGTGCGAGTGTCGCTCCGCCATGCAGGATACCGAATGGCTGGCGGGTACGTTCGTCTACCGGCATGGTTGCTTCTACACGATCTTCGGATGCATAGGTATACTGAATGCCGAGGTTTCCCATCAGGGCGTGTCTGGCACGCATATTCAGTTGGTCGAGCGGAACTTCCGTCGGACGTATTTCAGCCAGGATTGTCCGTTCGACGGCTACGGCTACGCCTTCTTCTTCGTTGGTGAGTGTCGTCTTGTCCACACAAGCCTTCACCGAATCTTCCGCATTTCCCATCGCGATCCCGACACCGGCAAGTTGCAACATGGTCACGTCGCAAACGCCGTCGCCGATCGCGATCACTTCTTCCGGCGATACGGACAGTTTGGTCATCAGCACGCCCAAAGTGTTTCCCTTGTCGATGAACTGGGGAACGACTTCTAAGAAATAAGGTTCCGACCTGAATGCATCCAGCACACCGTCGAGGCGTTTTTTCCAATGATTCTCCAAACCGATGAGCGCTTCTTCGTCGTCACTTGCCAGCATACATTTGCAGGGCGGGAAGTCGACGGCTTCGGCAAAGTTGTCGACACCGACAATCTGCATCTTGTTCAGGTTGGCTTCTTGGATGACATACTTGTTATCCGGTTTGTCCGTCAGGATGAAGTCTTTGTGATAGGTGAAGATGGCAAAGTCGTTTTTCTTTGCTTTCTTTTCGAAATAGGGGATCCATTCCGGATCGATGCGCTTCTCGAATAATAGTTCACCGGTCTGCACGTTAATGATCTGACCGCCGTTGTAAGAAAGGATGTAACCTCCATAATGATTCAGTTCCAGCTTTTCAGCGATGGGCATGACTCCATTAGTCGGTCTTCCTGATGCCAATACGATATGTACCCCCATTTGCTGTACCTTCAGAAGGGCAGCCAGGGTACGGGGGCTGATCTCTTTCTGGTTGTTGAGCAGCGTCCCGTCTACGTCGAGAACTAATAATTTATACTTCATGGCCTTTTTGTATTTTTTGTTAATGATACAAATATAGAAAATTTTTGCTTCCGCTCGCTTGACAGAAAGGACAACCGTGCTAAAAATAACCTTGTCCGCGCTTAGCCAAAGATCAAAAACCTCCTCTTATTTTTTCTTCATCAAGTCAAACCGTTGGAAGCTCCACACGTTTTCGTCATAATCTTCTCGCTTGTAATGGCTGTCGCAGATGTAAAGGCCGTCTTTCAGGACAACGATCGAACGGTTCTGATAGCGGTAGTCCGGCAACAGTGTCTCGCCGATGATGCGGAAGTTTTTGTCCAAAATCACAATCGAACAGGTCCGACGGCCGAAACTCCAAATGTCCTGTTGGTTCTCTTTTGGATCGACCTCCGATTCCGGGTAGGCGAGGCGGTAATAGACTTCGCGGTATTTGTCGTAGTAGATGTAATGATAAAATTGTTGCTGGTTGCTTTCTCTCAAATAATCATTTAAAGCAGCATAATGAGGTTTTGGAATATATTTGGCTGGTTTCAAGTACTTGCTTTTAGCATTATAACCTTTTACGTTTTTATGATCTGCTGTTGCAACATAAATAGAATCATTCTGGCCAAAAACATACACAAAGTTAGCTCCATCAAATAAACAAGACACATATTCATCACCAGCCCGTAATCTTCCTTTATACAAATCATCCATCGTCGGTTTTGAAGGATGATAAAAAGAAAATTGCTTGACAACTTTATGAACGGTATCCAACACCGCAGCCACAGATGTCTTTTCTTCTTGCTGATTATGATTATAATGGTACAATTGTATATGAACCAAAGAATCAATAAAAACAATAGACTCTATGGGCGGCAAAAAATTTCCAGCGTCATCCTTGCTACAATCATAACATCCTTGAACCACTCCAGCATCATCTACTTTGAATAAACATTGTTGTGCAGAAGGTGGGAGCCAGTAAAACTCACTCCATCCTTTTACATAATATCGGTGAGCTTTTCCTATCGCATTGGGCCCTTCCATTTGAAAAGTGATCTTCCTTACGCATTCCATCTTATCCACGTCATAAAACAGAAGTTGAGGCATTCCACTGTTTTTGATAATTATGTATTCTCGCTCGTCTTTTTCTATTACTGTCGGATACCATCCTATGTCCGTATCCTCATCTATCGGAAACTTCAACCATTTATCTGCAGGACGAAGTTCGACGATATCCAAAGGTTCCATATCGGAAGATGAATTCTTCGGGTGATCCGAACAGGACAGGGATATGCCGAATAAGGCTATGAATAATATCCATCTATAAATCATACTCATTGATTCGATAATTAATTAAACAAGGAGGTGTGTCAAAATCTCTTTGTCCCCGCACTTGATGCGGGGTCGCAAAAGGACAGGCCTTATCAATCAGGTTTTTATAGGGCCGGTTTTAATGCAATCCCGCGTCAAGCGCGGGAACAGGATAGTTTCGACACACCTCCTTTACGAATTTTACAAAAATCTTACATTAGTCAACTTCCTGGATTTGGAGGGTATGTTGGAGGAAATGGTCCGGGAGGTAACAAGTCATCACATGGAGCACATCCTATTTGCCCGTATTGAGCACAAGGTGTTTTTGTGCTTGTTAAATCCATCCAACATTGTTTTTTAGGATTCCCAGCAGTCAATGCTTTCAGATTTTCCGAAACGGAGGAGTTCAGTTCATTACCCATACTATCGGCCTTAGTGTCGGTAGTAAGCCCAATGCTCACAAATAGGAACAGGGCGAGCAGAGAAAACAGTTTCTGTTTCATAAGGCATTGTTTTTATAGTTTATAATTCCTGCTGTGCAGGTTTTATTTTCCCTTTCAATATTATTTTGATAGCTTTATTCGTATTACAACGTACAAGGACCGTTTCTGAAAAGAAACCTGAATGTTTCGGCGTGTAAATCAACGTAAAAATCAACTCTTTTCCAGAATCTACAGGTTTTTTATCATATTCGTATTGCATGCAACCGCATGTCGTTGCGACATCAGTGACAATTAAAGGCGATAATCCTGTGTTTCGGATTTTGAACGAGTGTCGGACAGGTTTGTTCCCGGCAATTTCACCAACGTCCTTTATGGGATCATCTACTATAGCCGTCGTTTCCAGCTTCACCCAATCGGGCTGCATTCCTAATATATGTTTCAAATATAAATTACGGATTTCAAGGTTTCTCATCGGATCACCGACGACCAGCACGCGGAAGTTACGATCTAATAAAAAAGCATGAAACTGCTCGTCTTCCGGAAATTGGATCAAATGATCCAATTCGTTTTTCTGGTCCAAACAAACCGGCCAGTCGAAATTTCCACTTCTCAAAATATTTCGTACATACTTTGGACGTTTGTTATGGATGAAAAACAAATACTGTACTTCTCCACCTGACGAATCGACCTCTTGCTTGAACTGTTTCCATTCGTTCAACTTCAATTTGCAATCCACACAACTATTAGAATCGACATAAAACAATATAGTATAGGGAGACGGATGGATATTGAAATCAACGGTATCTTTTCCATATCGTGTAAATACGGGATTCGTGGGGAAACTCACAACTTTGCCTTGCCATGTTTCCAATAACTCAGGCAAACTTTGCTTCTTTTCTGAACAGGAAAATAGCAACAACAATAATATGGCAGCTATCCTTTTCATATGAATGCCATAAATTTAAAAAACTTTTTGAATAAACAAATCTTTTCTTGAAAAATATCAAATATTTTATTTTCTTTCTTTCTCAAGAAGAGTTTTGTCAAGATGTATTTTGTGCTGTTTTTGAGGATGGAAGAGATGAAGTAGACTTTACACAAAATACAATATCCCCTGAAAATGGCGATTTTGCTTAGTCAATTCATTTTCTGTAGTATATAAAATTAGTAGTTTTTTAAAAAAATATTACCCTTGCGTGTAATTTGAATTAAACGGGGTATAAAATCGAAATAGATGCGGTAGTAGTTTCGATTCGGACCAATGGCTTTTTTATGAATATGACAATAAGGGGTCATGGCGGAGGAAGGGGGTGAACGTCAACCACCTGTCCGTTCTCCCGGATATATTCGTATAATTCTTTGTAGAAAACATGTCGTGTCAGTGTCGGTGCGTCTCCTAAAATCATCAATTTCATGCGGGCACGGGTGATGGCGACGTTCATGCGGCGCAGGTCGCCGAGGAAACCGATCCGGCCTTTGTCGTTGGCGCGTACGAGGCTGATCATGATCACATCTCGCTCCTGCCCTTGGAAGCCATCTACCGTGTGGACGGTTATCAGACGGCGGAAAGGTTTGAAGGAAACATTGCGCTTGATCAGTCCGCGGATATACTGAACCTGCGATTTGTAAGGCGAAATCAGACCGAAGTCAATGCTTTCGTCCAATACCCGTTCCTTGCCGATCTTTTCGATATATTTCTGCAAGGTCGAGACAAGCAGGGTCGCTTCGTCTTTATTGATACGGCTCATGCTGTCGGTGAGTTGGTCTTCTTCGAAATGGCAATCCGCTGTGTCGAGCCAGACGACAGGGGTATCGAATTCCAAGATGCCGCGATGCTTGACTTCCGGTGCGGATTGCAGCTCATCCCGGTAGAACCAGCGAGAAGGAAAGCGCATGATGCTTTCGTTCATTCGGTACTGCGTTTTCAGAAGTGAGACAGTTTCAGGCTTCCGGTCGGTTATTTTTTGCATCAAGGTGTGGTCTAAGCCGCCGCGTGCCGCTTCTATACATTTGATGGTAGGAGGAAGCTGGTGATGGTCGCCCGCTAAGATGACCCGATCCGCTTTGCCGATTGCGATCCAGCAGGCGGCTTCAAGTGCCTGGGCGGCTTCGTCGATAAAGAGAGTCGTGAAGTTACGGTTGGTCAACACCCGGTTCGCCGATCCGACCAGCGTGCAGGCTACGACACGCGCCTCGTCGAACAGTTCCGTGTCGATCTTTACTTCCAGTTCCGTTGCCCGGAAACGGAGGCGGGAGAGACGGTTGCGTACTGTTTCCTTCTCACTGTGGCTCTTTCTACGGAGATTGGATTGTATCTCGCGGATTGCTTTGCGGATTCCCCATAGTTCGGCATAGTCGGGATGCGATTCGAAACGTCGTTCATAAGTAAAAGAAAGCATCTTGTCGTTTACGCGTGTCGGGTTGCCGATGCGCAGGACATGGATACCGCGATCGACCAGTTTTTCGGATATCCAGTCAACGGCCGTATTGCTTTGGGCACAGACCATTACCTGGTTTTCCCGGTGCAAAGTCTCATAGATCGCTTCAACCAAGGTGGTCGTTTTGCCGGTTCCGGGAGGACCGTGCACGATAGACACATCCTTTGCCGCCAATACATGATTGACCGCCTCTTCCTGCGACAGGTTCAGCCAGGGAAAACGCATGGGGAAAAGTATGCGCCGGCCGGCGGGTGTTTTGCCTAACAGGACGTCCCGCAGATAAGCTAACCGGTTCCCTTTCGCTTGGATAACGGTAGACAGGGCGTTGAACATCGTCTTGTAACTGGTCTCGTCGAAATAAAGCTGGACGCCGATTTCGCCAGCCTTTTGTATTTCCGTAAGTGCGTTAGGAGAGGGTAATATTACGACCATCCGGTCGTCTTGCACATAACTGATGACAGCCGAGAAGTTCAGGTATTCAGGTTTCCCGCCTCCTTTTGTTGTGAAGAAGCAGACCGGACGGCCATATTCAAAATTGTGTTCGGTCTCTTTGTCCTCCAGCTGCCCTATTTCTACGACAAGTTGGTTCAGGGAGTTATAATAGCTCTTTCCCGGTACGACAGGATACCAGCATAGTCCTTGTTGGATGCGGCGGTGTATGCCGGCCCGTTCGGTTTGTTCCCGATACATCTCTTTTTCATATTCGAATTCTTTCTGCAGAAGATCGTACTGATGTTGCAGGTCTGCGGTCGGAGTCTTGAATTGAGTTGTCATCATTCTTTGTTTAATCGGGCGCAAACTTACATAAAAAAACGCAATCGGATAGGGGTTTTTCTCCTTTCCGATGTCATTAAATCAAATGGATGGTTATCTTTGTTTGTTAATTGGAAGGGTTAAAATAACTGAGTATGAAAAATAAAGTCCTATATGCGATAGTGTCTTTGTTGGTTCTGACAGGATGCGGATCGATGAAGAATATGAGCCGGGAAGACCGGGCTGGCGTAGGGGCCCAGATAGGCGCTTTTGTCGGATGGCTTTTCGGCGGAGCGGTCGGAAATGCTATAGACGATGATATAGGGGGTGACATAGGGGCGTTTGTCGGGACGGCGGTCGGAGGAATTGCCGGTGCGCAGATCGCAGCAAATACAGGTGACGTGGTAAGAGTGGAGAAGAGGAATCCGGGAAATTATACGCCGTCTTCACATGTTCTCCTTCCCGATTTGCAGATCGAAGACATCTTATTGGAAGAGGACAGTGTCACTCGCGACGATAAGATCAATGCGGGTGAGACCTGCCATATCTCCCTTGTGATCGTGAATAACAGCTTTCAGGATGCTTTGGACGTGGAACCAATAGTAAAAGTTGAGAAGGGCAAACATCTGAAACTGTCCGAACCTGTCAAGATCACCAAAATCACCCGCGATGACCGTATCACCTATAATGTCATGGTGCAGGCCTCCCCGAAGTTGCGTACAGGTGAAGCTGTGTTCAGCGTCCGTCTGAAAGAAGGGCGTGGCAACGGCACGGAAGAGGAAACCTTTACGGTTAAAACTGTCGGTGGTGACAAATGAGATCTTATCTGATGAGAGAATAAAACAGCCATACTGAAAGGAGGACGAATAAGACAAATATGGCTAAAAGTAATTTTATTTTGGATAGATGGTTGGCATCTGCTTTTTCTTTCTCTATAGTCTTTTTTCGAATTTCTTTCATTTCTTCAATGGATGTATCGGGTAGTTTGGTACTGCTCCCGATTTTCATGAGCCTGTTTCGGGTTTCCTTTAGGCGTTCTTTGCTTAATTTCCTGAGCTCGCGGTTTTCTTTGTCCCGTTGTAACATATCATTTATGCAGCCTAAAGTTCCCATAATTTATTAATTATTTATTAGATGAAACAAATGTACATTTTTCTGTCGGGTATTCCTTTATTTAATAAAGAAATAGTTCAAATTATCTATGTTCCGCAATCGAAATACCTATGTTTTGAAAAGGATGTCTTATCTTTGCCCCATTAAAGTCAAAGAAGTCTATATTCATGGATAAAACAACTCAAACACAAATCATCAAACTAATACATCAGGAAGTGATTCCCGCTATCGGTTGTACGGAACCGGTTGCGGTCGCATTGGCTGCCGCTAAGGCTGCCGAGGTTTTAGGCTGTAAACCGGAGAAAACGGAAGTATTTCTGAGCGCCAACATCCTGAAGAATGCGATGGGTGTCGGAATTCCTGGAACCGGAATGGTCGGGTTGCCTATAGCGATTGCTTTGGGTACGTTGATCGGCAAGTCTGCTTATGGCCTCGAAGTATTGCGTGACCTGACACCTGAAGCGCTTGCTGAAGGAAAGCAGGTGATCGAAGATAAACGAATTCATATCGCTTTAAAGGATAATGTCGACAAGCTCTATATCGAAGTGATTTGTTCAGCCGGAGATGAAACTTCGCGGGTGATAATCTGCCATGAACATACGAATGTCGTGTATGTGGAGAAGAATGGTGTGGTATTGACAGACCGGAGGAAAGAAGGTGTTTCCTGTGATGCTTCGGGCGATGAAGACGAATTGAGACTCTCTTTCTCTACTGTGTATGAGTTTGCGATGGAAATGCCGCTCGATGAGATCCGCTTTATTCTGGAAACTGCCGATCTGAACCGGAAAGCAGCCGAGGCTTCCCTGAAGGGAAATTTCGGACATACGGTCAGCAAGACCGTTTCCGGTGTATACGGACGTAAATATATGGGCGACTCTGCCTATACCCATATGCTGGCAATGACGGCTGCCGCCTGCGACGCCCGCATGGATGGCGCCATGATCCCGGTGATGAGTAACTCCGGTAGTGGAAACCAGGGGATTGCAGCGACACTTCCCGTCCTTTCTTTTGCCGAAGACATCGAATGTTCGGAAGAACAGTTAATCCGTGCCCTGATGTTAAGCCATCTGATGGTCATCTATATCAAGCAAAGCCTGGGGCGCTTGTCCGCCCTTTGCGGTTGTGTGGTGGCCGCCACGGGAGCCAGTTGCGGCATTACCTATCTGATGGGAGGCGATAAAGTGCAGATTTCCTATGCAATCAAGAATATGATCGGCAATATTACCGGTATGATATGTGATGGGGCGAAGCCCAGTTGTGCCATGAAAGTTTCCAGCGGTGTTTCGACTGCTATGTTGTCTGCGTTGATGGCAATGGAAAACAAGGTGGTGACTCCGGTCGAGGGCATTATTGATGAGAATGTCGACAAGTCGATCATTAACCTGACTTCTATCGGTTCCAAAGGAATGGAAGCCACCGATAAGCTGGTATTGGATATTATGACCGGAAAATCCTGCTAACAGTAAGAATATGTTGACCGATATTCGTCTGTTGAGCCATCAATTGGCAAAGCCCCGGTTCAGGAGTCCGAAGGAATTGGTTGCCTGGATGGGAGCTGTCCAGGCACAGGAATATACGATGGCGAAATGGGCGGTCGGGACTCGCTTGAAGTCTTCTTCGTTGCGGGTGGTGGACGATGCGCTTGCAAAGGGGGAAATCCTGCGTACCCATATATTACGACCGACCTGGCATTTCATCGCAGCAGAGGATATTCGCTGGATGCTGCAATTGTCGGGAGGTCGTATACGGACAGCCTTCGATTCTTATGCAAGAAGCCGGAAGATGGAGATAACCGAAAGCTTCTATACGAAAGGTTGTAGATTGCTGGAACAATTGTTGGGTGGAAACAAGAGTTTGACAAAACAGGAGTTGATGGATGGGTTCGGTCGGGCAGGAGTCGAGACAGACAATCACTTGATACATTATTTTCTGGTCCGTGCTGAAACGGATGGCCTTGTGTGCAGCGGGGTAGATAAAAACAAAAAGCCGACCTATGCTCTGTTGGAAGAACGTGTGCCTCCGATGAAAGAACTCAGCCGCGAAGAGGCGCTCGCCCGATTGGCTACCCTATATTTTCAAAGCCATTCCCCGGCTACATTGTCTGATTTTGTCTGGTGGTCCGGCTTGACGGCAACTGAGGCTCGACATGCGGTTGCATTGATCGAAACCGATCTGCTAACCGAAAAGTTTGATTCGGAAACTTTTTACCTGCATGTTACCTGTGACTTGAAGGCCCGTTGCCGGAAAGTGTTGCATCTGTTACCCTCGTATGATGAATATCTGATCAGCTATAAAGACCGGACGACCGTTATGCTACACGAACATCATCCTAAGGCATTCAATACTTTCGGTATCTTTTACCCCGTGATCCTGTATGAGGGCCGGATCGTTGGCAATTGGAAAAAAGATTCGAAGAAGAAAGCTCTTGCTGTCGAAACTTCTTTGTTCGATGAATCTTTCGATCTCCCGGAAGATTTGCTGAAAAAGGCAGTCGATTATTATTGCTCTTTCCACGCTCAAAAGTCGGGATTCCACACTTAATTGTGGAATTTTTACACACTTTCCCCAATCTACTCCACACTTCCCCAATTTCTTTTGTATTATATGTATTATTTTTATTGGTTTGTATATCAGTGGTTTGTTTTAAAATATATCTTTATTTCTATTTCTGGCACGTCCTTTGCTATTTATTTGTCAGAATTAGATATTATCCTTCCTGAGATATTGTTTTCTGATTAGATATTTGATTAGAAAAAGCTTATCGATTTTAAATCCGCTTCGCCTGTGAAGGTAAAGCGGATTTTTTAATTTAGAACCATTTGATCTTTCTGAAAATGAAAAATGATAAAGCTGATAGTGTGATGGAGATCATGACGATGATGGCAAAGCCATGCGGCATATTTTCTCCGTAGATCGGGACGTTCATACCGTAGAAGCTGGCGATGAGGGTGGGAACCATCAGGATTATGGAGATAGAGGTCATGCGCTTCATGATGGTGTTCACGTTGTTGGAAATGATGGAGGCGAATGCGTCCATCGTACCGGTCAGGATATCGCTATAGATATTGACCGTGAGGTGCGCCTGTTTTAATTCTGTTTCCACATCTTCCACCAGTTCGTTGTCCATATAGACCGGTTCTTGGAAGATGCTTTGCAGTTTGGTAAGCATCACTTCATTACCACGGATGGATGTGTTGAAGTAAACCATGCTCTTTTCCAGCTTCATCAGACGAAGCAAGTCTTCATTACGGATACTTTTTTCCAGTGCCTTTTCGGCATGCGCCACCTCGTTGTTGATTTGTTTCAGGTATTTCAGGAACCATACGGCGGACGAATGGATCAGACGCAGAATCAGGTCATATTTGTGACGTACGACAACCTCTTTGCGGCGGGTGTATCGGATAAAGTCCGGTATCAGTTCCGTCTTATAATAGCAAACGGATATGATGATTTCATTGTTCGTCATAATCCCCAGGGGGATAGTCGTGAAAGGGATTCCTTGTTCCTGGCTTTGTACCGGAATTCGAATGATAGTCAATAACCAATTTCCTTCATATTCGATACGCGGGCGTTCGTCCGTATCGGCAATGTCGCTTAAAAAAGATTCGGGAACATTGAATTGGTTTGTCAGGTAATGGATATCCTCCGGTGTAGGGCATTCTACATTGATCCAGCTGTTTGGAAGCCATTGGTCTTTTTCCACAAAGCCGGCTTCACAATAAAGAAAAGTTCTCATTATTGCCTCCTTTCGTTTTTGTCAACGTACAGAGGCCTTGCTGTTTACCCCTGCGCGTTATTTGTTACTTACTGTTTTTATTTCTCGCGGAATACTGTCGTCCATAATTTATCATTACTTTTTACGGCTGCAAAGATAGAAAAATCCGGTAATAAATGTATATCGGAGGCGGATTTTTGTCAAGTCCGTGAGACTGCATATTTGCGATAACGGTAATAGGCAATGCCGGCTAAGTCTGCTAGAAACCAACCGATAGGAATAGACCACCAAATACCGGTGACCCCAATAGTGGGAATGGATGCCAGCCAATAAGAAAGGACGATACGTGTACCTAAAGACAGAATGGTAAGCACGACAGACATTCCCGGCATACGGATGGCCCGGTAATAACCATAAAGGAGGAACAAGATTCCGATGCCTAAATAAAAAGCTCCTTCGATACGCAGGTATTCTGTTCCGATGCGAAGTATCTCAGCCTCATCCGGACGGACGAAAATAAGCATCAACGGCTTGGCAAAAAAGAAAACCAACAGCGAGATGACAAGAGAAAAGACGATCGTTATAAGAAATGCGCTGCGTACTCCCCGGCGGATACGATCCCCTTTTCGCGCCCCAAAATTCTGGGCGACGAAGGTGGAAAAAGCATTCCCGAACTCCTGAACGGGCATATAGGCGAAAGAGTCGATCTTGACTGCTGCGGCGAATGCGGCCATGACAACCGTACCAAAACTATTTACCAACCCTTGCACCATCAATATTCCGAAGTTCATCACGGATTGTTGGACGCAAGTCAGTGTGGAGAAAGAAGTGATTTCTCTCAGGCTGGAACGGTCGAAGCACATATCTTCCCGGTGTAATCGTAGCTCGGGGCGGGTTTTATAGGTATACAGCAAGATACCGGATGCCGCCGTTCCCTGTGCGATGACCGTTGCGACTGCCGCTCCTTCGATGCCTTGATCCAGGACAAGAATAAGAAACAAATCAAGCCCGATATTCAAAACGACCGATACAGCCAGAAACCATAAAGGTGTTACAGAATCGCCTACAGCCCGAAGCAACGCTGCATAAAAATTATACAGGAAAGTGAAGACTATTCCCCAGAAAATGATCCACAGATAGTTACGCATCAACGAATAAATATCATAGGGAACTTGTAACCATCGTAAAATCGGATCGAGCCATAGGAACACGGCAACATTCAGCAAGATGGTTACCGTGCCGATCAGCAGGAGAGAAACGTAGATGCTACGTCGCAGGGCGGACAGGTCTCCGGCTCCGTATTGCAGTGAGAAAACCGTGCCGCTTCCCATCGATAACCCCAGCAGGATAGAGATCAGGAAAACCATCAAGGTATAGGCGGAACCGACCGCTGCCAACGCATTTGCACCGATACATTGTCCTACGATCAGTGTATCGGCTATGTTATAGCATTGTTGTAAAAGCGATCCTGCCAGCATCGGCAATGTGAATTGTAGCAGGGTGGTGATTATACCTCCTTGTGTAAGGTCTCCTTTCCGTAACATTGTCAGCTCTTTTTATTCGTATAGTTTTGTATGAATCTGCAAAAATACGAATTAATCGGATAATCGTTCCTTCGGATCTCCGTAACCTGTCGGAGTGGTGCTGAGCTTTTGTTTTTGGGTAAAATGAACGCTAATCAAGCATCAAACTCATATAAGCTTCCCGGCTCTGATAGTTGAGCAACAAGCGGGTGAGCGATTGGGTGTCCATCTTTTTTAGTTCGCCGATGTTAAGAACGGAGTTTGCGTGGGTGAAGGCCCAGTGATGGATGAGGCGGTCGCGGTCCAAGACACGTGCCATGCCTAAAGGGAAAGTTCCCGGTCCGGTGAAAGGAGTACGGCAGACGGCCTTTTCCACCTTGCTCTGTGTTGTAGCTTCCTGTAAGAGCAGGTTCTTGATGTTGTCGTTGTCATACATCAATTCTTTGACATAGATATAGTCGCCGACAGGATAGAAAAAGATCATTCCGATCGGTTCTTCTTGAATGTTTAAGGCGGTCAGCATTTGTCCTCCGGACATCTGTAATTCGCGCAGGATAGTAACGAAATCGTCATAACCGTGCAGCACATAGCAAATACGTTCTCTCTGCTTCTTATTAAAAAAATTGTAGAGAGACTCCATCGAAGGTACTTCGGGCGGTACAACCAAAACACCCTGTTCCAGTGCTATTTCAGAAGGGCAGATATACGTTTCTTCTGAATAGTCGAAAGCTTCCGTATATCCTAAATCGCGGTAATAGTCGAACAGCCATGGATCGGCCGGGATAATGACTGTTAAGGCCACTTTCCGGCTTTCCATCACTTCGAATGCTTTCTGTATCAGTTGGCGCATAAGTCCCTGACCTCGTTCGGAGGGAAGAGTGCAGGCTCCATATATATAGTTTACGGATATCTCCTTTCCGTAGTAAGTCATGACATACGGAAGCATTTGAAGGGCGGAAACGATTTTTCCGTTTTTCTCTATAAACAGGGCGTTTTCTTTTTTGTAAACCCGATCGAAGAATAGTTTGATAAATTCTTCGCTGTCGTTGAAAGAAGTACGCCACAGGTCGATCAATTGAGATTTGTTGTTATCCATCGTTCAATATTATTTTGCAGGTTTCTTTATTGCCGCGGATTTTTCCAATAGGATGAACGGGTTATACGAAAGTTTAGCCTGGCGCAGACCGGGAATACCCAAGTCTTCCTCTCGGTTCACATAGGTGTATTTTTCCGGAAGGTGAGAGGCGAATTCTTTGTTGATAACAGCATAAGCCCCCTCATAGTTCACATTTGCCTTTTCTACGTGGACGCCGAAAGTATTATGGTTGATCGGGGCACCAAAAGTGAAAGCGACAATCTGATGGTCTACGCAAATGGCTCCTCCAATAAGTCCCAATTCGTCATAATGGTTCAAGGCGTAGATTATAGAACGGCGTTCGTCGTTCAGATCCTCCTCGTCATTATCTTCCCGGTTGGCTTTGTACCATTTACATTCGAGCTGAAGGCATTCGGGAACCAGTTCTGGTGTGATAGGAATATATTCGTAGGCAAACTTCTTATTGAATTTGTTGATATGATTGCGTTTTGCCTGGTATTTTTTCCCTTTTAGGGTTGCCAGGTCTTCACGCAAGTAGATGTAATCGAAATAATTCCGTTCGGGGATGTAGAAAAATCCGCCGGGAATTGCCTTTTCGAGTTCTTCTTTGGCATCTGGCGTTACGCCTAACATACAGAGCGGATGACCCTGTTCGAGCGAATCGGCTTCTAACAGATCGATGGCCTGTTTCAGGTCGCCTTGACCTGTAGGAGTCATATAAGCGACTCTCGTTTTGTTTTCGATCCAGAAACGGATCAGCAAGCTGCCGTTGACAATGGCGAACTCGCTATCGTAGAGAAACCGCCAACTGCAGATGTTGGCAAATGAATAATCGCAATTTTTATAATTGCTCGGTATCGTAAAGGATGTTATAATATCTCTATCTTCGATTTCAATTGGTTTAAACGGTATCTTCATCTTTTTCTTTTTTGATGTGCAAATATAAAACTAATAAAAATGGCTGAATGTTTTATCTTTAATAAAAACAATCGATTTTGTTTATTGCGTGATAAACCCTATAAATGCTATTAATAGCAATTTAACTAAATATAAAAATGATAGTGTATATTAAACTAACATCTATCTTTAAATGTTCGAAGTGAAATGGTTTTTATTTAAAAGTGAGAAGGAAATGAATGCTGATAAAATATTACCGATCGACCTCTATCATGCCGTGTCGATTGCAAATTTGACATTGGAAAGTGCTTTAAAGGTCATTCACGTCGAAGCTGGGCAGGATCATGAACTGTTGCCTTTGGAACCGGGAACTCTTGCTGTGATCTGCCGGGGAGGAAAGTTCGAATGCAAAGCACTTGGAAAGGAAATCTCCATAGTTGCCGGACAGGTGTTCCTGGCGTCTGTGGAAGATGTGAGTGAGATATCCCGTTTTTCGGAGACAGGTTTTGAAGGGATCGTGATCTATGCCGGTAGCGATCTGCTGATCAATCGGCAACGTCTGATGTTCCGGACGATTACACCGGACGAACTGAAGGAGTCCGGGCTTTATATCCAGCTGATGCAGTCACAAATCGAGCGAATGAGCGATGTCCGTGTCAAAGTGGTGGAATCGCTTTTGCGCGCCCTTATTTTCTTCCTCCAGCAGGAAGGGCATCTGGCGGACGACCGGGATAGCGAGGTTCCGCCTTTCTTCCACGATTTCGCTTTGCTGATTAGGCGTTATCATCATTATCCGGTTTATTATTTTGCCGAGAAGTTGGGAATGACTTCGGCGGAACTGAATAACAAATGTAAATTGCATTCCGGTATTTCGGCTGCGGAATGGATCAGCCAGTATGTATTGCTTGAGGCGAAAGACTTACTGATTAAAACTCGACTGAGATCTTCCCGCATTGCTATGATGCTTAATTTCTCTAATTATGATACCTTTGCGCGTTGGTTCAGGCGGCATACGGGAGAGTTGCCAGGGAACTGGAGGTAGTGGAATTTGAAAATTGAAAATTAAGATACCATGAAATGGACATTTGAGAATGCGAAAATAAAGGGGCGGATCGTCTTGACCGATTCGCTCCATGAAGACCCGGATCTTCTGAAAGACAAAACGCTGTATAAATTTATATGGGTGGATTCCGGCGAAGTGGAGTTGGATATCGATCATCAGCATGTTGTTTTGAAGAAGGAACAGCTCGTTCCGCTTTCCCATTTGCATCATTTGGAGTTTCTGCGCATCGAAGGCAAATGCTATGCTTTGATGTTCAACGGCAATTTCTACTGTATACATGGCAACGATCATGAGGTCTCGTGCAACGGGTTGCTGTTTCACGGTTCATCGCATGTGCTGACTTTTGTCCTTTCGGAAGATGAACGGCGGAAGATCGACACGCTGACGAGGATCATGCAAGAGGAGTTTCTCAGTACCGATCACCTGCAAGACGAGATGCTCCGGGTATTGTTGAAACGGTTTATCATATTATGTACGCGAATAGCGGAAGATCGGCAGGGAGCTGTTCGGGAGAACAGCCTCCAGTTCGAGACGATCCGCAAATTCTATGTCCTGGTCGATACCTATTTTAAGGAGAAAAAACAGGTGCAGGAATATGCGGACATGCTGAACAAATCCCCGAAGACACTGGCAAATATCCTTTCCGCCTATCAGCAGCCTTCCGCCATCCGTATCATCCATAACCGCATTCAGGCAGAAGCCCGGCGTTTACTGCTTTATACGGCTAAAAGCTCTAAAGAGATCGCTTTGATGCTAGGATTCGAAGACCAGGCTGCGTTCAGCCGTTTCTTTAAGAACGCAGCCGGACTAAGCGCGACCGAATATCGCCACCAATATAAAAAATGATAATAGTGGCGATGACGGGCTGGTCGCTTGTCCGGGTTGTAGTATCCGCTTATTGCCGGTATTTGCAACAACCCGGCAGTTGGTCGTAGACGTTTGATCCGCTTTATAAGTATCTGTGTCGTGCCCCGCTTTGGCAATAGCTTTGCTAATAGCGTCCACAGATGTTTTGGACGGATTGTATTGTAGATGTATCATCTGTTTTTCCTTATCCCAATGAACCGACGAAACGCCGTTTACACTTTTGGCTGCTGTTTCGATGCGTTGTTTACACATGTCGCAGGAACCTTTTACCCCGAACATGGCATGCTCGCCTGCCGGTTCCGGTTGTGCTGCGGATGTACCGTGCGCGGCATGCCCTTCGTGACCGCTCATCGTATGCCCTACATGGCCGCTCATCGGTTGTGCTTCGCCGTCATTGTTCATCATCGACTGTTTCCCTTCCAGTTGGGCACTGGCATCTATCGAGAAAACACCGTTCGTTACGACTTCTTCTCCTTCGGATAATCCTTTTAATATCACGTATGCGTTGCCGAGGGAAGGACCAAGTTCTACTTCACGCATCAGGAAGGTCGGAGTGGAGGTGTCCGGTTGCTTGACATAAACGATGGAACGTTTGCCGGTCCAGAGAACAGCAGTTTGCGGCACGGTGATCCGGTCTTTATATCCTTGAAGCGGGGCGCTGACCTCGGCGGTCGCATACATCTCCGGCTTCAGTTCCATATGGCTGTTGGGGACTTCTACCCGGACACGTGCCGTACGGGTGGACGGGTTGATGATCGGATCGATAAACGCGATCCGGCCCGTATAGGTCTTGCCGGGAAGAGCCTGCAAGGTGAAATGAACCTGGTCGCCTCTGTTCAGGAAAGGCAGGTCAACTTCGAAAGTGTCGAACATCGCCCATACGCTCGACAGGTTCGCTATGTCGAACAGGACAGCTCCGGAGGCGACATAATCGCCCTGGTTTACGCGTTTGGTCATGACGATTCCGCTTACGTTCGCTTTGATCTCGACGAGTGGGGAAACGCTACCGGACTGTTCGATCGCTTCTATCTGGGCGTTCGTCATTTTCCAGAGACGGAGTTTCTCGCGGGCTGCCTGGATCAGGGCGGGCTGCTTCATCTTGATGGCTTCCAACAGTTCCTGCTGGGCGGTGAACAGTTCGGGTGAATAAAGGACGGCAAGTGTTTGTCCGGCTCGTACGCTCTCACCGGTAAAATTGATGTTGAGTTGTTCGATACGTCCGCCTACATGCGCTGTCTGTGACTGTAAGCTTTGTTCGTTCGGGGCGATCTTGCCATACAGGCGGACTGTCTTGACCGGGTTTTTCCTGCTGACCTTTGAAGTCTGCACGTCTGCCAGGGCGGCCGCCTCTTCCGATAACTGGATTGCTTTCGGGTCGGAGTTCTCTCCGCCGCCGCTTCCTTTACGGACCGGGATCAAGTCCATCGCGCAGATCGGGCATTTGCCGGGTTTATCCTGGCGTATCTGGGGGTGCATGGAGCAGGTCCAGACGCCCGTCTCGTCCTGTACGAGGTCGTGACTGTGTCCTTCGTGCATCTCATGCCCCTCATGGGTAGCCGGAGCGGGGCTTTCAGACGAGCTGAACAACAACCAGCCGACTAATAAGCCGGCACAGGCTACTATTATATATTGAACCGGTTTGCTTTTTATTATTTCATTTATCTTTTTCATCTTGTTATTCATTTACGGAGGTTGATACTAATTTCTCTAAACTCGCGATCAGCGTGTTGTATCCGGCAACCGCTTCGCTCTTTTTAAGGCTGTAATCCAGTAACTGGCGTTCCAGTTGGATGATGTCCGTGAGGGAAGTCGTCCCTGCCGAAAATTCGCGGATCATCAACTGGTAGGTCGACCGGGACAAGTCTTGCTGTTTGGCGTACAGGTCTATTTTGCGCGAGGCATTGGCCAGTTGTTGCTTTAAGGCGATATATTCGGCATGTAGCTGGTTGAGCGTGTCTTCGTACTTCAGTTCGCTTGCCTCACGGTAATGCCGGCTCTCCCGCTGCTGGGCGTTATATTTCGGCGGAAGATCGGGATGCTGATCTTAATCATCGGCATGACCATATCCATGCCGTTCATATTGCTCATCCCTGACATCCGGGCCATCTCTTCTGAATTCTTAGCCATGATGGAATATTGCAGTCCGATGCCGAACATGGGAAGGCTCATCTTCTTGTCCATCTCCGCCTTTGCCTTATACGCGTTTGCCTCCGCTTCGAGCATGGAGAGCATCGGGTTGGAGAGGATGATGCTGTCCAGGACCGCATTGTCTTCTATGGAAAACAGTTTTTGTGCCAGCGAATCGGAAGTTTGTACCGGCAGATCCTGATCCCGGTTCAGCAGGCTGTTGAACCGGGCTTCGGCTGCTTTCCTGTTCGATCGGAGAGCTTCGAGGTTGTTTTCCAGTTCGACCATTTCGATCTGGATGCGAAGTACGTCGGACATGCTGCCGGATGAACCGCTCCCCATCGTACCACCTGCCATCGAACCGCCCGTACCCGACATCGTTGTATTTCCGCCCGGTGTCGCAGAGGCCGTGGAAGGAGAGGTCCCCATGTTTTCCATACCGCCCATACTGTTGTTTGCCGGTGTCTGGGGAACGGGAGATGCGACCGGAGGCGCAACGGATGGTGTCGGCCTGCCCAGAACGGACGAAGCTGTATAACGGCTCAGCGCCAACAGCTCCAACTGCTTTAACAGTTCGAGGTTCGCTGCTGTGTTCTTATACTGCTCATTCAGATTGTTCAATTGATACCACTGGCTTTTGACTTCGTAGAACAGGTTGTTGCGGGTTTCCCTGAATTGTTCGTAAGCCATGCGTGCCATCTCGGTCGCTTCGTTGCGGGCTGCTTTGCGGGTTCCGAACCAGGGGAACATCTGCATCAGGGTGAAGTCGGCTACCTGTTTGCCGGATAGCTGCTCCATCGGTTTGAAGAAGAAGCCCATTTCGAGTTCGGGATCGGAGAAAGCTCCCGCCTGCGGTATCTTTTCCAGGGATGCTTTGTAAAGGGCAAAGCTGGAATTTACCGACGGATTGTACCGGGCGGCCGTTTCCAGGTAATGGGAAAGGCTGTCGGTCGTTTGTGCCTGTGATGGGAGATACCAAAGTGCCGATAGCAGGATGGCGGCCCAACGTAAGACGGCTATATGCTTTTTTATTCTCATTCTACTAATATTTTATTTATATAAGAAAGTTTCAACTTTTTTCTCGGCGTGAAAATTTATTTTCATGCAATGGAAAATTTTTTTTCATCCGAAGAAAATTTATTTTCATGCTGAGGAACTATTAGGGGAAAGGGCATTAGGGAGAGGATTGCGGGTAAGTAAATGGAAATGAGAGCGATTTGCGCCATATCTCGGTGATTTGCACAGAGGGGTTAAGTGCAGAAGATGTGGATTTATGCAGAAGTTCCGTTACCAAATCGTTAGTCCATTCCTTGAATGGTAACGAAGAGGTAAGATGAAGGTAATTGACAGAAGAGTATTCGGTAACTCACCTTTCTGTCGTTACGGTGCTTATGCTTTGTATTACAATGTTTTGCGTAGCTAAAAACGCTTCTGTAACGGGTAATTTTGCCAATAAAAATAGAAGCGTATGCAAAGAGAAAAATTCAAGATTTTGCTCTACCTGAAAAAGAGCGGATTGGACAAGTTGGGGCAAGCTCCGATAATGGGGCGTATAACCTACGGGCGAACCATCGCCCAATTCAGTTGTAAGCTTTCATGTGCCCCCGATTTGTGGAACGCTCGTGAGAGCAGACTGAATGGCAAGAGTCGTGAGGCAGTGGTTACGAATGGCAAGTTGGAGCGTTTGCTCCTCTCTGTACAGTCGGCTTATAGAGTTCTTTATGAACGAGGTGCGGTCTTTACTGCAACAGACATCAAGGAGCTGTTCCAAGGAAGTATGCAAACTCAAATCACCTTTTTGGAGCGATACGACCGAATGGTTAAAGATATGGAACAAAAGGTGGGCATCGAAATAAAGGCTACAACTATGAGTAGTTACCACACTGTTCGCAAGCACTTACAAGTCTTTATTGGTGAGAAGTACCATACGGCAGATATTCCTTTCGGACAGATGGAAGAAGATTTCTTGGAATGCTTGCAACACTACTCTGTCGGAAAGCTGGGACATTCGCAAGGTCATTATCGTAAGATGGCTTTGGCAGTGAAGAAACTCTGCCGTTTGGCATATCGTGAGGGCTTGACAGAGCGACAACTGTTTGCTCACATAGAGATAGAGCGAGGAGAGAACAAACAACCTCGTGCCTTGGATAGGGCTTCGTTGGATAAGTTGCTGGGATTGACCTTTGAGCCTTATGAAGTGGAGCTGGAAACCGCCCGTAATCTCTTTCTCTTCTCCTGCTATACAAATGTTGCACAAAAATAAAATCTACCTGTAAATCAGAAGGTTATCATTAAGCAAAAAGAAAATAGGTAATGGTTTAGAAACCACCGAAGTTCACCATTCTGCTCATTCCCAATAAGTCAATCAACTGATGCAAAGATAGCAAATAAAATCCAAACAATTATATAATTTGCCAGATATTTGCGAACAAAGATACTTTGTTGATGATTTCTTTGGCTCTTTTCTGTTATGCACAAAGTTACGTTACTATTCTAAGGATTTTCCTATTAAAATATTAGATTTCGTAAAAATTAGACCACAATATGCCATAAAACGAGGGTACTTAAAGTCTTCAATCCTTGATATGTCCTTTTTTACATAATCTATGAAATGCTTGACTTCCTGATAGTTTCTGATATCTGTTCAAACCTTTTTCCAAGCCATATCGAAATTCTATAGGAATCCAAGTTTCAATATGAAAATTTGAATTGTTGTACAATTGTTTTGTATATTGCAAATCCATAATGCATAGTTGTTCTCTATTTTCACTTTTGTCAAGAACCGTTTGATTAATTCTATTATATTGTTGTTGATAATAATGGAAACATTTTAGATTTACAGATTCTTGGATTTTCATCTTTATATAGACTTGCTGAGTCTTTATTTCTTGAGCTACTTTAAAAAACTTATCTATTGTTTCAAAATCAGATGCACTTAATTTGTTTGCAAACATATGACTGTATTTTTCCCATTTATTTTCTTCAAAAATAATTTTAGAATAATACAAGGGTTGTTCAGATAAACTATTCCCGACTATGGCTTCAGCCTTTAGTACTTCGATATTTTCCTCAATATCCTTAATCTGAAGTTTTAATATTGTTGCAGCTGCTTGTAGCGTACTCCTTTTATTAAGTACATATATAATACCAGTAACAAATACTGTTATTATCATAACAAGAGTTTGAAACAGATTTGATTCCCAAAAACTTTGTTCCATAAAATTATATATCCCTTATATTTTTTACAACATGACAATTAAATTACTGATTGAATTGCATAGAGTTGGATTTTGGAAAGCTTAAGAAGCTATTTATGTCCACCGTTTCTCTTGCTCTCAACCTAACTTATTCAGTTATACAAAAATAGGAAACTTTTCTCAAAGTGGAATACAAGCGAAGCATATTTTTCGATATTTACATTTTTTCTTTTTGATAAATAGGTATAACTAAATCATATACTCTATCTATTAAGAAAATTCTATCATACTTCTCTGCTATAAGAGTTCCATTGTTTTCAAAACTCTCTAAATTTGCCGATAATGGGAATTTGTAGCCTCTTACTTTCAGGTAAGCATCATGTGGTATAGATATTCCAAGCCACCATTCTGTGACATCTTGATTCTTATTCATCTTTTTATAACCATGCAGTTTTTCTCTTTTTTGTTTTACTTTTAGGGCTATTGGGTCAAATTGCATACTATCAATTGGAAGTACAATTGACATCATGTCGGAAAGAATTTCTACTCTATCGCATAAATTAGCAGGCATATATCCTGTTTCTGAAATTTGTATTTTTTGAATATATCTTCCCGGGCATTGTATTTGATTCATTAGGCATTTTCTCAATTGCATTACAAATTCTTTGGCAATTTCATTTTTTACTTGCTTGCATCTATTAAAACCATTGGTTATTATTTCATGATGAAATATCGCTTGTATTCTCTTTGCCTTTTGCATTAAAAAGGCCATTTCATTGTCTTTTTCAAGAGTTTGAAATGCTGCTTCACATATATCCTTTAGTGCATTATTTATTTGTGGTCGATTACGGTAATTCTTATTTTTAAATCCTCTGCTATCTAAATAACATTTGACCATTTCAAGACCAATAGTTTTATTTGTGTTGGATTCTATGAATTCAACACGAATATCTGGCTGGTCATCGCAAATTACTTTTATCTCACTCTTATTAGAAAAGAAATCTTTTAGTATGTTCCCATTCAATAAGAATAAAGCATCATTCAATTCTTCTTTTTTCTTGTCACATAATTTGTTATAACTTTGTGGCGTTTCAATATAAAAATTATGATTGCTATCCATGTTGCGTTTCAATTATTACAATCCCTAAATTTAAAATTTCAGCAAAGGTAATGAATTTATTATATCTACTGTTCGACACGAAAGAATAATGACAGACAGAAGGAGGTCGAGGATGTAACGGGGTTGCTCGTGTTCCCTTGACCAATCGTTGGGGTCATTCTTGATTATGGATGCTTTGTCGATGGTAACGGCATAACGTTCCATTATCCAGTCGATGGCAGACTTGCCATTGACTATGTACTCGTAGGCTTTAAGTGGAATGTTCTCAATTGTGATATGACCGTTGTAAATGATGCGGGTCTTATCAGCAACGAGCTTCCCATTCTCATCACGGACTTTGGCGAACTTCATCTTATCCACGGCAAAGTATTGATAGGTTTCATCCGTCCATCCGTTTTGCCGGATGTCTATGTCGCCAAAAACTTTTACGCCAAAGAAACGATGTGCCAACATGGGCATTTCTGCGAAAAATATATAATCACCGTCATGTCCTGTTGTTTGCACGTTAATGCCCTGTTCGTAGTTCAGGTGCAGGTCGGCAAGCTCCTTTCCAGCTTTGTAAAAGGCCATGAAGTCCTGCACATTATCTACAATGGGGATGCGTGGCAATGACTTTTTCAGGTCATCGGCAAACCGCTCACGATATTGCTTGGAATGGAGCAGACCGTACACATAGTAGAAGATATGTTCTTTGGTGATAGCTCGTGAACCTCCGAAGCGATTGCGGACTTCTTTCAATATCCAGTCAGTTATGCCATCGCATCGGATATAACGGTTTGTTTCGGCATCATCGAAAAGCGAAGCCTGCGGATTTTTGTTTTCTTCGTACCAATACAGGGGCAAACATTGTCCATTACTTATCATTTGATATTCAGAAAGGTTATTGACCATAAGGACAGAAAAACCTTTTGACGAACCTATTCCTGACACGCAAATGACAACATTATCCAACTCTTTAAGTGGAAAAATGGAAGGTGATAATCCAATTGTTTCATTAAAACTCCTATCAAAATACATATTTGTTTTTACGAAAGGACGATATGTAGCACATCTCAAAGTTTCTTTTTCTGAATATTGAAATCTAAAGCCTTTTTTCGCCTTAATTTTCAATTGAGCTGTCCAGCTTATCTTCGTTGAGTCGTAACAAACTAATTTATCCAAACTTTCATACACAAGAAATGGAGATATTCGTTCCATTTCCGAATTGTAAAAGTTCATCATAGCACTTACATTTTTTCGTAATCCGTCAAAACTAAAATTGTAAGCCCAAGCATCTCTGTTTGTACAAACGCCAATATAATTAGTGCAAAAGATGGACTGACTTTTTGTATTAAATTTCTTCTCTGGAGTAAGAGGTAAATAACTGTCAAATAAACCATCACGCTGATTTATCCAATCAGCCTTTTCATTTGGAGTAATAATCTGCCAATCCAACTTCCGCGAAGATATGGAATGGAAATCCTTAACCATTTTGAGTTTTTGCTCACGGGTTAGGTAATCGCCTATATCATGGTAATGAATAGCAGCCTTTTCTACTTTCTTTGCCGGATTCTTTACGAGGAAAGTAATTGCGATAGGTGTACGTGAACCGCTACCAAAAATTTTGCCTCCTTCTTTACGTGAAAGTTCTCCCGATGTACGTTGATTTCCACGGAGATTAAGCACATATATGGATGTAAATTCTTTCTCTAAACAACAGCGCATACCATCCTGCGATACTCCATCCAACCAAGCACCATTACTAATAAAGGCAATAATACCTCCTTCTTTATTAGGTATGCGGTCAGATGCCCAACGAAAAGCCTTTACATATGCATCTTTTAATGCGATAGCTGATTGGGCTGAATGGTTGTTGCTACAAATACGATATGTATCAAAAATTCTTTTGTCAAGATATGGATAAGATAAATTCTGCGCATTGTCATTAGCCGACTTTTGTCCGATGGAATACGGCGGATTTCCCACAATCACCCTCACATGAGTAGCCATCTGTTTCTTCACCCGTTTGGAATTGTCTTGGAAGAACTCCGTGAAAAGTTCGTTGTGCTTCTTCTCTGCCAGTTGGAAAGTGTCCGTCAGGCAGATGCCGCTGTATGGCAGGTAGGTTTTCCGACGGGTAATGTCGTGGAATACCGATTCAATGTTCACATCAGCGATATAATAGGCCAGCAGTACGATTTCGTTGCAATGGATTTCATTCAGGTACTTGCGCTCCATATCCTCCGAACGGATAAGGCCGGACTGCAGCAGTCGCGTGATGAACGTGCCTGTTCCTACAAATGGGTCGAGGATATGCACATTCTGTTCGGTCAGCGAAGTGTCGAACTCTGCCTTTAGGATGTCATTCACGGAATGGATGATGAAGTCCACGCACTCCACGGGCGTATAGACAATGCCCAATTTCTCCACGGTGAGCGGAAACGCGCCCTTGAAGAACTTTTCGTAGAGGTTCTTGATGATGGTCTGCTTGCCTTCCAGATTGTCTATGCCGCCTACATTAGTCCTTACCGACTGATAGAACTTGTCCAGCACTTCGGTATCTTTCTCGAAAGCCTGCTCCTGCAAAAGGTCTATCATGCGCTGCATGGAGCGGCTCACGGCGTTGTTGTTCACGAACTGGTAATCGGCAAACAGCGCATCAAACACCGGACGGGTGATGATGTGCTGCGCCAGCATTTCGATGGCCTGTGCCGCATCCACGGACGGGTTAAGGTCACGCTGCAATCCTTTGAGATATTCATTGAACGCCTTTTTGTGTACGCCGGACTGGATGAGCTTGGATATGCGTTCGATGAACTTGTGCGCGATAAGTCCGATTTCCTTTGCCCAGTTCTCCCAATAGAGGCGGTCACCGCACTTCTCCACGAGCTTGGCATACATGCCGTCCTGCAATTCGCCGAAACGAAGCTCCAACTGCCGGGCGATTTCCGCGTTCTCCATCTGCCGCGCTTCTTCCTCTCCCTCCTGAAAGCCCAACCCCGGCCTGCCGATGGTTACAGACGGCGTATAGGATTGCTTGTTTGCTTTCTGCTTGTTGAGCGCAATCTTGTTCACCATCGCATTGAAACGGTCATCGTGGGAGCGCAATGCGTTCAGGATTTCCCAGACCACATCAAAGGTCTTGCTGTTGTCGAGTGCTTCTTCCGCTGAAACATCGGACGGCACGACAATAGGGATGATGATGTACCCGTACTTCTTTTCGTCGGGCAGCCCTTTGTGGAAAGTGCGCATTACACGGCCTACCGACTGCACCACATCCACCTGCGAGTTACGGGCGGAAAGGAACAGCACGGCATCGAGCGACGGCACATCCACGCCCTCGGACAGACACCGCACGTTGGTCACCACCCGGCACTCCCGGTCATTTTCCGGTTCGTCCGCCAGCCATTGCAGGATTCCGTTGCGCTCCTGTGAGTTCATCGAGCCGTCTATATGCTTTGTGGCTATCGAAACGGTATGCGAAAGGCTTTCCGCATCCAGATTCTCGTCGTACTTTTCCGATATTTTCGGCAGCGCGGAAGCCACATATTTGGAAGCGATGCCCACTCTGCTTGCGCTCCTGTCAATGGACGAACAGAACGCCACGGCACGGCGCATCATGTGCGGGTCGGCATCCCATGTACGGTGGTCGTCGCCCTGTATCATTTTGGACAGTCCGTTGATTACGCCGATGAGCTTGGACGTGTCGTCAAAGTTCAGTTCCGTGGTCGTGTCGGTGACATCGCGCCTGATGTTTTCCGGTACATCATCCTCACCGACGGTAAGCACAAGCACCTTGTAATCGGTCAGCAATCCGTTCTGTACGGCGTAGGAGAAATTCACGCGATAGAACTCATCCCCGTACAAAGCCTTGTCGTCCATCGAACAGAGGATGCAGTCCTTTTCCGACGCCTTTATCTTGGCCGATTCCCCATACAGCCGTGGCGTAGCGGTCATGTAAAGCCGTTTACGGCCTTGCACATTGTCGTTGGAGTGTATCTTGGTGAAATTGCTCTCGTCCTTGTCCGACAACTTCACGCCCGTGGTGCGGTGGGCTTCGTCACAGATGATGAAGTCGAACACGCCATACTCGCCGTCTGTTTCGGAAAGTATCTCCTGTTGTGCCGCTGAAACGGCATCAATGGACTGGTAGGTGGAAAACACGACTACCAACCCGTCGTGACTGCGGTATTTCTTCAACTGCGAAGCTATGGACTGCGGATTGGTGGACGCTGGCACGGCAAGGTCAACCACGCTGTCATCCATATCATCGTATTTATTCTGAATCTTTCGCGAGGCTTTGGAATCGGAACAGATACAGACGGCCTTGATAGGTTTCTTTGCGTCTGCCGACCATGCGTTGAGCGACTGCCCCAACAAGGCGATGGACGGAACCATGAACAAAACCAGTCCTTTGTTGCCTAACAACTGTTCGATGATGAGCAGCGAGGTGTAGGTCTTGCCTGTTCCGCAGGCCATGATGAGCTTGCCACGGTTGTTATTCTCTGTGATATAGTGCGTGTATGCTTTGGATATGGCATCCAACTGGTGCTTGCGCGGTTTCTTGCCTTCCACAAGCGCGGAGTTTCCTGTAAGTCCGTCCATCAGTTTTTGCCAGTCCACGCAGGAGGAATTCAGGTCAACCAGCCCAACCCGTGAAAAAGGTGGGTCTTGGTGGCGGATGGCTTCCTCTGCGTTGCTTCCCCAATGGTTTGTGGTGGAAATCCATATACGTTTGGCAAAACGGGTAGTCTGGAAAGTGACTTCGTTCGTGAACGTGCGGCTGGAGGTGGCAAGGAACGAATCCACGGCGGGCTTGTCTATCACGGCATCCTCCGCATAGCACTTGCACTGGATAGCCCAATAGTCGCCCATCTCGGTCTTGGCCACGAGGTCGATGCCCGTGTCCGTGCCTCCGAAGTCCTTGCGCCCCGGAAATTCCTCCCACAACCACACCTTTTCAAGCTCGTTGTAGCGTGGGTCTGTCAATAACCATGAGCGCATCAGACGCTCGAACTTTGTACCCTTTTCCCTTTCGGTGAATGATTCAGTACGGAATTTATGCAGTATATCCTTGAAATTCATCTCTTGATAAGAGTTATAGTTATATCGCAAAGGTACGTAAAATATTGCAGATTTTGTGAAAAGTTCTCATTTATAATGGGATAAAAGATGAAAATTGTACGGATTTGTTTGGCAAATCCACTTTTCTTGTTTGCTAACATCCTGATTCATAGGATTTATATCCTTGACGTATATCTCTTATCAAGAGATTCCGATTTTTGCAAAACAATTTTCTGATAGTATTCCCAATTACAAATCTTTCAGGATAAGGCTGTTCGCCCTATCCACCACGCTCGTGTCAAGCGATGCGAGATAAATGCGCGTGGTTTCCTCAGAGTCGTGCCCCATTCCCTCGCTGATGACCGAAAGCGGTATGTTCTTGCTCTTGGCAATGCTTGCCCATCCATGGCGGGCGCAGTACATGGTCAATGGAATCTGCAAATCCACCAAACGGGCAACTTCTTTCAGAGCTACGTTTACACGGCTGAGGGCGTTCATGTATTGTACCCGTTCATTGGCAAACGGACTGGTGATTATGGGCAATAAGTATTGCGTGGCGGAACGGCCTTCATATTTGGCCACGATTCCTTCCATGCACTTCTCCCACTTGATTGTCAGCTGTTGCCCTGTCTTTCTCCTGCGGTATGTCAGGATGCCGTTCTTCAAGTCCGACTTATTCAAATAAGCCATGTCAATGAACGACATTCCGCGGGTGTAAAACGAAAAGAGGAATATATCCCTCGCATAGTCCAGATGCGGCTTCAGCGTCAGGTCAAGTTCCTTGATGCGCTTGATAGTCTTCAATGGTACGGCACGCTTCACGGTCTTGTCTATACCTGTGTAAACGTGCTTGAATGGGTATTTCTGTTCCGTCAGTTCCTTTTCCACGGCACGGTTATAAACCGCGCGGAGTATGCGCATGTAGAACGAGGTGGTATTGGGGCAGTTGCCGTTGGCTTTCAGCCATGCCTCATAGAACATTATCGTGTCGCTGTCAATCTCACACAGGAGAATGTCTTGACCATCACGAAACTTCATGAAACTGGCAAGCGTGGCGGCGTATGTTTCCGACGTGCGGATTCTGTTCAGCCGCTTTAACTGGTCAATAATACCTTGCATGAAAGGGAACAAGGATTGTCCGTCCGCTTGCCTGTTGAATTTCACGAGGATGTCATCCACCGTGTAACCTTTGTTCCCTTTTTCAAGCAATGCGATGATTGCCGTCAGACGTTTTACATCCCATTCTATCCGATTGGAAACCGATTGCAGATAGTTCTTACGTTCATTGTTTGCCAGAACAGGAACGGCAACTGCCGATGTTTTGTCGTTCCATTCGCTTTCAAATATCCGGTAATCCGTCTTGAATTGGCGGACCGCGCGGTTGTGTATCACCTGATAGTAGATGCTGCCCTCCTTGCCGTTTACGGACGAAGGACGGAATTTCACTTTTACCGATGCCATTCACGTTACTTTTGGTTATTGTTATTCTTCGTTTGTTTCACTTTCAGCCTCTCCTGCATCAGACTGTCTGATAAGGTCTTTAATCTTTTGTCGTAGCCGTCAGCCTCCTGCCGTATCCATTCGATGGCTTCCTCGTTGCGGTGGATGTCGAACACGTCATTCAGCCAAAGGATATGCTTGGCATTGCAGCCTCCCCATGAGCGGATGACGCGGAACTTCAACGCATCGTCCGCATACTGTCGCTTGGATTTCCAAAGCTTGATGTTACCCCAAACGGAAAGGCTGCACACGATACCCATGCCGACCAAAAGAGAAAACACCTTGTTGGACTTGATGTCAAATTGATGACGATGGATATGCTCCTGCGGCTCGTCTTTCCGTTCTTCCGAGTTGGTAATAAACGACTCTTTCAAATCACGCAACAGACCAAGTATCCTGTTCGATGTCTTTACTTCCGCTTCCCCGAACTTGGTCAGCATGGCTTTGGTCTGTGCCTGATGCTCCTTTGCGAAACTGTCAAACAGCTCCTTTATGGAAGCCAAATCCATTGCAGGAGCTTGTTCTCCTAATTGACTGTTACTTACTTTGGGAGCGTTCTCCAATCTGTCATTGATGCCCTTTAAGCCATTCTTGATGTCCTCAAAGAGCGCATATATTTCGTTATTATCCATATTTAGAATCTTATTTTACGTTGTTTCTTTTTCTTGTTCCTGCGTTTTAATTCTTCCTCGAAACGGTTTTCCTCAGCTTGTCCGTCCGCATTGTCCGGCATGAAAAGGCCCATTGCCCCGCTGTATAAATCATTGCTGCCTCTTGATTCGGATGGGAACATAGGCAGTCCTTCACGATGCGGCGATGATATGATTCCCTGCCGTTCATTGCGTCTGTTATTGTCCAGTGCCGTGTTAATCTTGGAATAGCTAAACCGCCTGTCAATCTTGGAACCGCTGAACGAATAGCCGTTCATGGTGAAAACTACACCCTGCACCTCGTCCGAATTGCCCTTGTACTTGAACCGTATTTCCACACCTTGTTTCTTCAGATTAGCGGCAAGAATGTTCCAGTTACCACACCTTGAAACCTCCGATTTAAGGATGGAATAAAGCCCGTACTTGGTCTTGTCCGGCTCTTTCAGGCGGTGCTGCTTCACTCGTTCCTTGCCGCTGGCGAAGTACAGGTTATATTTCTTCGTCAGCTCCTTGCAGATGCGTGCGCTGCGTATCCGCTCGTTGCGGTCGCTGATTGTCCTGCCATTATTGGCGATTCGGTTGAACGCTATATGCACGTGCGGATGCTCCTTGTCGAAGTGGCGCACGACGAGAACCTGCGTGTCGGTTATCTCCATTTTCTTCAGGTATTCCAACGCTATTCCAGCCATTGCGCGGTCGGTCAGGCGGTGTTCATCTTCCTTATGGAAAGCCAACGAGATGTGTCCGACGGGCTTCGTTACCTTTGGATTCATCCTTGATTGCGCCTCGAAGCTCATGGCTATCGTGTCCTTGTCCTCGGCAAACAGACCGTCACAGACAAGGATTTTAGCGTTCTTTCCCTTGTCAAGAATGTAGCTTACCACACCCTTGAAACTGCTTCCCTTTACGATTTTAGCTATCATATCCGGCTGTCATAAGAGGATTAAATTCAGCAATTCCTCAATCCGTGCCACGAGTATGCGGCACTCCATTCTTACCGTGACGAAGCCTGTGGCGTTCGCCTTGTGCGCAAGCTGGTTCAGGTTGTTCGCCATGCCGCAGAGCTTGCGGACGTAATCCGTATGCTCCGGTGTGAGCCGCTCCTTCACCTGCCCGTCCCTCATGCAACGGCGCAGGAACTCCCCGGCGGATATGTCCGCACTCCGAGCCTTGCCTTTCAGCGTGTAGTAGTCCGATGTCGCCATCTTCACCGTGAGGCGGTATTTCAGCTTGTCTGCCGCTCCTTTCTTGGGGCGGCCTCCCTTGTTCCTTCTGTCAAATTTCCGTTTCTGTTCCATTGTTTTTTAATTGATTTCTACTGATTGGAATGTGATTACTGGTTAGACCAACGGGATGTAGCTTCCACGGAGTTCACGAGTGGGAGCAGGCGGTTTCGGTATGCCCGAAACACAAACTTGCTCCCCTCAAAACTCCGTTGGATAGATTCAGGGTAACTCTGAATTGCACCCCGTCAATCCACTTCTTAATTCTCAGAGTTTACGCCATGCCTCGATGTCCTCCCCGTAGGTGGCAAGGTGCTGCCGGGCGATGTTCTCCACCAGTCCAGACACGCTCATCCGCCGTTCGCCGAACATGCGGACGATGCGGTCAAGGGCATCACGCGTGCTTCTGCTTAGGAATATGGGCTTGCGGTCTTCGATGGACGGAACAGGGAGGAAGGCTTCCTTGTACTCCTCCAACGATGCCCGTCGCTGCTTGCCGCTGATGCGGCGTACCACCTGCGGAGTTCCGTCCGCCTGTTCCGATACGACTTCATCTGTTTTTTCCTGCACAGCCCCACTTGCCTGTTCCTGCGTGTCGGCAGGCTGTGGTTCGGGTTTCTGAGTTTCCATGCTCGGCTTGTTGCCTAAAAAATCCTGCAATGCTGCATCCATACTTTGGCTGCTTAAATTTTTCTTCATACTTGTTTGAATTAAATGTTTAACAATGTTGGTCGTTGTGCGCACAGTTGACCGATTATCGGTTGCAAAGGAAATGGCTATAAAACAGACAGTCAAAGGATTGGACGGAGTGTGGCAACAATGTATGGTTTTGCACTTTATGCACTGCCTGAACGGTTCAGGCTGCGCCGTTTTGCTATTGTGCACGAAATGGGCATTGGGAATTTTAAGGGCTTAATTGGAGCGGTCAGGGCGGATTTAAGGATATGGCTTTTTAGGAAACCCGAAGGACATATTTTCGGGCGGTATTAGAAACCGAAGAACGCCACGAAGTGCCACACCAACGCCAAATGCTGCCACGCTGATGTAAAGTGATTGGATTATGCCGGACTTCACTTTTCTTTGCATCACGGATGCTTGGAACAGCCATCGTAGGTCAGGCGAATAACGCCACTCCCGACCACTTGCTGCCACAAGCTGCCACCTCATTGCAAATCCATTGTTTCAAGCGAACAACGGATTTACTTTGCAGACAAAAAGAAGTACAAACAGTAAATATAATGAGTATGGAAGTAGTAATCATTTCAAAAAGCAAGTATGAGGAAATGGTCGGCAAGCTCAACCGCCTGTCCGACCGGGTGAATGAAATCCTCCACAAGAGAGAGGGGAAACGGCTTAGCCGTTGGATGGACAACCAAGAGGTCTGCCAACAGTTGCGCATCAGTCCGCGAACCTTACAGACGCTCCGCGACAACGGTACGCTGGCTTACTCGCAGATAGGGCACAAGATTTTCTACAAGCCGGAGGACGTGCAGTGCATCGTCCGGCTCGTGGAGGACAGGCGTAAGGATGCAGCCTATCGTGGCTGTAGCATCTAATCAGACAACACAATGTACAACCACTAAATCCACTGTAAATTATGAACGACTTGATTCTTGCCGACCGTGAACTGGAGGTCGGCTTCATCGGAAAGCTGGATGCCTTGTTTGAAGGTATCGAAAGAATGGATGCGGGGCACAAGGCTTCGCCAAGTAACGAACAGTTCTTGACGGACAAGGAAGTGTCGGCATGGCTCAAGGTGAGCCGACGCACCTTGCAGGACTACCGCAACAACGGGATGGTGTCCTACTACCAATTAGGTGGAAAAATTCTGTACAAGGAATCGGACATCGAAAAGATGGTGATGAGCGGTTATCGGAACGCATACCGCTTGGAAACGTAAATCTGAATGTGCAAAAACAAAGACAGCCGATGGTCAGGCAGTTATCCTGCCGCCATCGGCTGTCTCTTTATAGGAAGGTCGTTTCGCTTTATCCTAACACGTGCATCGTGGATAGGTATCGGATAGCGAAAAGAACAAATGGATGGAATTTCCTCTATTGAAAGAACAGAGTTTGTCCATGATGAACCGCCGGAAAGTCATACATTCCTTAGTGCGTAGTTTGAAGGCTATAGCTATTATCATTTCAAGACTATACACATCGTAGTTTATCCCGTTGTCTTGCCGGATGTACCGCTTCGTTTCGCTTTCCAACAATTCGCCATTCTTGTATATGGCATGGACAACCTTGCGGATGTCACAGCCGAACACATTGAACGCGTCGGACATTTCCTGCTGCGTCATCCAAACGGGAGCGGTCGGCATAGTGACCACCCCGTTTTCAGTGATTGTGATTATTCCTCTTTCCATACTTGCATCATTTTTCATTGTCTAAATTACGTTTACATTCCTTTTTCCAACCGCTGTAATTGCCGCACTTGAATACACGTGAGGGCATCCCGTCATCAGGCAGGGAGAACTTGCCCTTAGTGGTTTCGGACAATACAGCCAAGTCACGGCTCACCTTCTGGTTGGTGATTTCCGCATAGATTTGCGTGGTGCGGATGGAGGAATGTCCCATCATCTTGCTGATGCTTTCTATCGGCACGCCGTTGTTCAGGCAAATCAGGGTTGCGAAGGAGTGACGGCTTTGATAGTAGGTAAGGTGGCAGTCCAAGCCACATTGTTCGGCTATCATTTTCAGGCTGCGGTTGAGGTTTCCGGTGATTGGCACATAAAACAGTTTGCCGTCCTTGCCTTCCCCGCGATACTTCTCAATGATGCGCAAGGGTATGTCCAACAATTTGATATGGCACTCCGCCTTGGTCTTCTGACGTGCGATGTGAATCC
>PPYF01129318.1_pt1 | contig 82907 bp, 73 predicted proteins | sample 1559871 | NCBI WGS metagenome assembly PPYF01 (sample SAMN08240021, study PRJNA423297) | Human gut metagenome, whole genome shotgun sequencing project.
CTTCGTTGGTCTGTTTGCCGGAATCGTTGTCAGCAACGTATACGTAGTAGGTCAGGGTCTCGGAATCAACGGTCTTCCACTCGTCCTTCAGAGTAACCTTCAGGAATACAGAGTTAACAGTAATGTCAGCACCGAATCTCTGATAGGAAGCCACATCAGTAACAGTAGCTTTGTAGAGCTCAGCTTTCTCAACCAGCTCAGCAACGCCGGTGGACTTCTCGATCAGGTTGATGGACCAGTTCTTGTCGATGTTGCCAGTGTAGTGACCGTAGTCGATAGTCTCTTTGGTGTCAACAGGCTTGCCAACAACGGCATCTTTGCCCTCTTCCTCTTCAATAGTAACGGTCGCATAAGCGTTAGGATCATTGTTCAGAACAGCCAGTTTGAATTCATCTCTAGATACCTTATTAGCGCCTACATAATATTTTGCACTATTTTCTTTGACAGTTCTAGTAGCACCATCGTAAACAACAGTAGACGGAATGTCAAAGTCACCAGAAATTACTACATAAACATCATATGCAACGCCTTTTTTGATGCCCTTATCAGCATGATCGTACTGATATGTTTTGGTTTTACCAGTTGGTACCAGTACTTCGCCGGCATTCAGACCGTCAAAATCTTCAGCCTCCATGCCGTAGTAGTTATTGCCTACCTTAGCAACTTCCCAACCAGTAGCAAGAGTGTTATTTACCAGGTCAGAAGAATCAATTTCAACACTAGTAACCTGCTCTTTGTCAGAAGTTCCGTTCTGGTAGTAAGATTTATAAACTACCTGATCGTCAGCATACAGAGGCATCCAGATAACGTCACCTGGCTCGAAGTCAACAGACTCGTTGTCATTCAGAGCGGTGGAAGCTTCCTCGATGAGGTCGCCATCTTTGTTGGTTACAAACAGCTCGCCGTCGAACTGGAAGTTATCCGGCCAGTCTGCTTCCTGATTGGAGCCAGTGCTGTAGGAAATGGCGAAAGCGTTAGCGCCCATGCCAAGTACCATAGCAGAAGCCAATGCTACGGAAAGTAGGACAACATTTTTGTTAAGTGTCGTATATCTCGAAGAAAATTACAAAATCATAAAAAATAGGGCTTTTTCAAGCCCTTTTCTCTCCCGCCTGCCGGCCCAAAAATGACAGTTTTGTTACCTGTCCGCCAATTGTCTCAGCCGCGCCCTTTTTGCTTTTTGTCCAAACTATTATTCGACATTGTGCCGGATAAAGTGTCGTTTAATAAAACTCTTTCTCCATTTTATGTGATTTAATATACATTTTTCCTGTATTTTTATGCATCGATATGCAAAAATAAATACAGGCCCTTCAGCCTGCTTCCCTCTGCCCTTTTGATTCTGTTTTTTTCCTATTTATATAGGGGGTTATATGCTGCCTGCGGCTGGCTGCTGCCCATCATCCGCTCAATCATCTGCGCCATCTCACCCGCGGGCATCCGCATGCCGTCCTCCACCCAGGTGACAATCATCCCCTGCATCCCCGCTGTGGCGTACCGGCTGCTGTAGCGCGACTGATCCCGAAAAGCCTCGCCCATGCAGCGCTCGCTGATGCTGGCGCAAAGCTCCTTTAACAGATGGGGCGAGCCGCTCTCGCTGACCAGCATCCTGGCGATGTCCCGATGGTCCTCAAAATACTGCAGCACCTTGCTGAGCAGCGGGTAGGGGCCGTCCTTCAGCGCGCTTTCCGGCACAGAGCTGAGCAGCTCGGTCAGCTGGGCGGCGATGTCGCGGTCGGTCTGAATTTTTAAATCCATCGTGTCCTTGTAGTGGTTGTAGAAGGTGCCCCGGTGGATGTCCGCCTCCTCGGTCAGCTCGGTGACGGTGATCTCGGTGATGGTCTTTTTGGCCAGCAGGCGAATCAGCGCCTCCTCCAGCGCCTTCTTGCTTTTGCGCACGCGGCGGTCCTCGCTGCGATCCTCGAAACCGTTCTTGTTCATGTACAACTCCCTCTCTTTTTGTTGATTATCACACATTTTAATGACTATATGTTCAAAACATACAAAATCAGCCGCTAAAAGTGTGCATTTTTATTATAATTGACTAACCCATGTTTGTCAACGTACATTTAGCGCTTTTTAGACTTTGGACTAAAATATTTTTTTCTTTTGTGGAAGTTGTACAATAAGCAGGTAAAATAAAAAACGAAGCCCCTTGACTAAGCGTGGGCTTCGTGCTATAATCTTTGCTATAAGGGTGGCTCCCGTGGTCAGACGGCGGTCGTCCCAAAGTCAAGTTTACAGCTTGTAGAAACGCCGCTTCTTTCCTTAGGAGGCGGTTATTTCTTTATGTAGTCAATAACCTTAAAGATAACTGTGAACAACAAATTGAGCAATGCAATCAGCTCCAGCGTTGTCATACAGTCACCCCCTTTCGGGGAACAACCGTCGCCACCCTCATAGCGTGTTCCTATTATACCATGCTGGTCGAAAATTGTAAATACCATGGTAAAACAAAAAACGAAGCCCCTTGACGAACTGTGGGCTTCGTGCTATAATGCAAATCAGAAGGGCGGTTTCCTACTGCGAATAGGAAGCGGCCAACTCAAAATATGTTAGCTTGAAATTGCCGCTCCTGCGCTATGATAGGGGGCGGTTATTTCTTAGCTACGATTTTGTAGACCAAGTCAATGACCGCCACAATGAGTAATCCTAATGTCAAGACATCGTTCGTACTCATACGGCCACCCCCTTTCGGAGTTGACCGCCCGCCCTCTGATTCTCTTATTATATCATCTTTGTCGAATTCTGTAAATCCCTGCGCTTCTTTTGAGCGCGGGGATTTTGCACCTTATTCAACGCATAAATTCTGCCTTTTTGCAAAAACTACTTCCAGATTTCCCAGTAAAATCAAACTGAAATCAGAAAGGCAGGAAGCTTTATGAACGCCAAAGAGACTCCCATTTCCCCTACCTATTACAAGATCCTTTTCGCCATCCTGCTGGTACTGGCCACCGGGCTGGCGGTCTGGGCCGGCTACAATCACCTGCAGGTCAACGCCTACCGCACCGCTTTGCAGAACACCTACTACCGCGCCGCCGACCTTGCCGCAGACAACCTTTCCAACCTCTCCTCCGATCTGGTGAAGGGGATGTACGCCGGCACCTCCCCGCAGCTCTCGATGATCTCCTCCAAGATGTGGAAGGAATCTGCCGCGGCTAAATCTGCCCTTTCCTCGCTGCCCATCTCCGGCTCGACACTGGAAAATACCAACCGTTTTCTCTCCCAGGCCGGTGACTACGCAATGTATCTCTCCCGCAAAACCGCCAGCGGCGCTGAACTGACCGACGAGGAACGCAGCCAATTTGCCTCGCTGCGTGAATACGCCGACCGCTTGAGCGAGCAGATGGACGCCATCGCCTGCGCTTTGCAGAACGGGGAATTGACCATCGAGGAATTGATGGAGGAGGAATTCACCTCCAACCCAACCACCGACAACAGCCAGAACAGCGGGCAGACCGTTTCCGTCTCCACCCAGCCGCAGACGGACAGCCCCGCAGAGGCCCCTACTTCCGAGGAGGCTGAAACTTCCCACCTGCAGCAGATCGAGGACGGCTTCATGGGATACCCGACCCTGATCTACGACGGCCCCTTCTCGGATCATATCCTGGAACGGACCCCGCTGATGACCGAGGGCCAACCGGAAGTTTCCGCTGAACAGGCCCGCATCACTGCCGCCAACGCCGCCGGTAAAGAGCTGACCGAAATGCGGGAGGAGGATTCCATCCTCCCCTCCTACGTCTTCCACGACGCACTGAGCACCTCGGTCGCCATCACCAAAAATGGTGGCTATCTCTGCTACCTCATCACCGAAAAGCCGGATAATCTCACCGCCAAGCTCTCCTACGAGGAAGCGGTGAATAAGGCGCAGCAGTACCTCTCCGCCCACGGCTATGACTCGATGAAGGACACCTACTATGAGACCGACAACGGCGTGATGACCCTCAACTTTGCCTACTACGACTCCGCTTCCCAAACCATCTGCTACACTGACCTCATCAAAGTGGAAGTCTCGCTGCAGGACGGCTCCATCCTTGGGCTGGATGCGCGCGGCTATCTGGTCAACCACCACGACCGTACCATCGCGGAACCTGCCCTTCCCGTCGAGCAGGCGCAGGAATCGCTCAGCGACGCCCTCACCGTCGACAGTGTGCGTCCGGCTCTGATTCCCTCCTCCGGACAAAACGAAGTGGCCACCTACGAATTTCTCTGCTCCTCCACCACCGGAGACCGGATCTTAGCCTATATCAACTCCCAGACCGGCGCCGAGGAACAGCTGCTGATCCTGCTGCAAACCCCCAATGGCACCCTGACCAAATAAAAACACCAAAAACAAAACGCCCTCTGTGTTTTGCAGAGGGCGTTTTGTTCCCTGCAGAGACGATCCCTGCAGGATATTTGGAAGGATTATGTTGATTGTAGATGATGTCAGAAAGAAATTGGCAAAAAAGTTTTTGCAATTTATGAAAAATATTTTTGCATAACTACTTGACTTTTCTGTCTGTTTCTTATATTATACACTGTGTTTTTCCTTTTGTCAATGCGAAAAAATTTCTTCCCTCGTGAATTTTGCCCGCTTGCGCATCCACAAAATTTGCAGGATTTGCTTTACATTTTTTCATTTTTTACTTTTAAAATACTTCTATGTCGCTTTTTCTCCGCCTTTATGGTATAATAATATGAAGTAATTGTTATCTTTTTTCGCGATTCTAATTCAGAAAGGAGAATTGCCATGGCACTTGACGGAACCCTGCTGCGCCAGATTAAGCACGAACTGGAAGGCTGCCTGCTCAACGCGCGGGTCGACAAGATCCATCAAATTTCCCGGGAGGAGATGGTGTTCATCCTCCGCCTGCCGCAGCCCTCTCCGGACGGGGCTCGCACCGTAAAACTCTACCTCTCCGCCGGCGCGGACAGCCCCCGCATCCACCTGACCAGCGCCTCCTTCGAAAACCCCAAAGCACCGCCCATGTTCTGTATGCTGCTGCGCAAGCACCTGGGCAGCGCCAAGCTCGTTGCGCTGCGACAGATCGGGCTGGACCGCATCCTGCACCTGATCTTTGAAACCCGCAACGAGATGGGCGACCTGGTTCAGCTGACGCTGGCCATCGAGATCATGGGCCGCCACTCCAACATCATCCTCATCGACGAGGACGGCCGGGTCATCGACTCGATCAAACGCATCGACGACACCATGTCCTCGGTGCGCCCCATTCTCCCCGGCGTGCACTACACCCTGCCTCCGGCGCAGGATAAGCTCAACCTCATCGAATCCACCCCCGAGCAGATCGAGCAGCGGCTGCGCTCCGGCAAGGACACCCCCCTGTCCAAGGCGCTGCTCTCCGCCATCCAGGGAGTCTCCCCCATCGTCTGCCGCGAGATCGCCAACTACGTCTTTAACGGCGACGACTGCGTTGTCTCCCAGATGACTCCCAACCACTTCGACCGCCTGCGCTTCTTTACGGCGCGGGTCATCGACATGGCCAAAAACTACACCGGCACCCCCACCAGCGTCATCGATGCCCGCAAGAAGCCGGTCGACTTCTCCTTCATGGATATCCACCAGTACGGCGGCATGATGTTCACCCGTACATACGACACCTACAGCCACCTGCTGGACGACTTCTATACCCAGCGGGACAGCATCCAGCGGATGCGCCACCGCAGCGCCGACCTGCTCAAGATCCTCGCCAACACCTCCGACCGCATCGCGCGCAAGCTCAGCCTGCAGCAGAAGGAGCTGGCCGACTGCTCTGACCGGGAAAAGTGGAAAATTTACGGCGACCTCATCAATGCCAACCTCTATTCGCTGCAGAAGGGCGACCGTTCCGCGACGCTTGTCAATTTCTACGACGAGAACCAGGCCGAAATCACCATCCCGCTCGACCCGCGCAAGACCCCTTCCCAGAACGCGCAGAAATACTACGGCGAGTACCGCAAGGCCGACACCGCCGAGAAGAAGCTGCGCGAGCTGATTGCACAGGGCCAGCAGGAAGCCGAATACATCGACTCGGTGTTCGACGCGCTCACCCGCGCCCAGACCAACGACGAGCTCACCGCCATCCGCGCTGAGCTGGTGGAGCAGGGCTACCTGCGCCGCAAAGGCCCCGCCGCCAAAAAGGGCAAGGAGCCTAAACTCAGCCCTAAACGCTACCGCTCGGATGACGGCTTCACCATCCTGGTGGGCCGCAACAACGTCCAGAACGACCAGCTCACCCTCAAGGAAGCGCACGGCCGCGACGTCTGGTTCCACACCAAAAATATCCCCGGCTCCCACACCGTCGTGCTCAGCGAGGGCAGGGAGGTACCGGATTCCACCCTGCATCAGGCGGCGATTCTGGCTGCGGTCAACTCCAAAGCCGCCGACTCCTCCCAGGTGCCGGTCGATTACACCCTGATTAAAAATGTCAAAAAGCCCCGCGGCGCCAAGCCCGGCATGGTCATCTACGTCAGCTATCAGACCGCCTATGTCACCCCCGACCTGGAACTCGAAAAGCGCCTGCTGGTCGAATAAAGAGCAGAAAAAAATCCCCGCCAAGTTGGCGGGGATTTTTCAGGTTTTTCACTCCTGTTGTATTTTTGAATATTTTTATGATATATCAAATTATTCCCAGCAGATTGTTTTCCTGATTTAACTTTTCCGGCTGTCTTTTAAATATCAAAAACATCCAAATCTTTCCCATTTACCACCGCTCCGCTGTACCCCGCGTCCCTGATCTCCCGCAGGATGGCGCCGCAGCGCCGCTGCAGCTCGGCCGGCAGGTTCTGCCGGTTGTCCTGGATGTTCATGTGGTAGATGCGGTGGTAGGTCACCAGCAGCTTCGGCTGTGCCTGCCGCGCCATCCCGGCCAGGTCGGTGCTCAGCGTATGCACCTCCCGGTGATACCGCTGCCACTTCGGCTCCCGGCTGGCTATCCCGGCGGCATACTCCACCTCGTGCAGCAGGATGTCCGCCCCCCGCGCCTTCTGTGCCACAATCTCCAGCGGCGCGGTGTCCCCGCTGATAACAATCACCTTGCCGTCGGTGGTGGTGAACTTGTACCCGTAAGCCTCCAGCGTACCATGGCTGACCGGGAAGGCCTCCACCTCCACCCGGTCGTCCCGATACACAATCCCCGGCTCGATCTCGGTCGCCTGCACCTGATAGCCCACCTCGTTGGCCCGCTCAAACCCGTGCAGACGAAAGTCGATATCCACCGCGTAGGCCGCCAGGATGTGCTCGGTCATCGAGCGGATCCCCTTCGGCCCAAAGACCTGCAGCGGCTTGTCCCTCTCCAGCACCCACGGGGTAAAGATCAGGTCTGGATACCCCGCCGTATGGTCGGTGTGCAGGTGGGTGCAGAACGCCACCGACAGCAGGTCCGGCCGCAGCGCGTCCACCCCTTTGTAGTACGCCTTCGACGCCTGCCGCACCACCCCCGGCCCAAAGTCAACAAGGTATGCCCTGTCCCCCACCACCACGGCGGAGGCCGGCCCGCTGGCGTCCGGGCAGGCGTTCGGGGTTCCTGTCCCCAACAAAACTAATTTCGTCTCCATCATCCATCCTCCTTAAGAAAAAACCTCCGCGCCCGCGGAGGTTTTTGTTTTGTTTTTCGCCTTCCTCAGCCACCTAGGCCTGAACCTCGTCCGGCTCGTCGGTATCCGGGAACTGCTGTCTTTTCTTAAAATAGTAAATAATGTACAGAAGGCCGGTCAGCACCCAGGAAATCGGGTAGCTGTAAACGATCATGTCCAGCGTGTTGTTCAGCGGCAGAATGAAGAAAATCCAGACGACACGGAAGATGCAGATGCCGCCGCAGGTCATCAGCATCGGCAGAATGACGTCTCCTGTGCCGCGCAGCGCGCCGGAATAAATCTCGACAAAAGCAAACGCCGCATATCCGGGAGCCATCAGCCGCAGGATTCCCATGCCGATATCGATAACCTGCGCATCGGTGGTAAACAGCCGGAAAACAAATCCGCCAAAAATCAGCAGCAGCACGCTGATGGCCACTGAGCTGCCAAAATCCATCGCCAGGCTGATGTTGATGCTCTTTTTCATGCGGCCAAATTTTCTTGCGCCGTAGTTCTGTCCAACAAAGGTGGTGATCGCGATGCCGAACGCGCCGCTGATCATCCAGTACAGCGAGTCAATCTTGCTGAACGCCGTCCACGCCGCCACCGTGTTGGTGCCGAAGGTGTTCAGCGAGCTCTGGATGATGACGTTGGAGATACTGTACATTGCCGACTGCAGGCCGGCTGGCAGGCCGATTTTGAGGATCATGGCCATCGGCTGCGCGTAAAACCGGATCTTGCGCAGGTGCAGCTTGAACATATCGGTCGAGCGGCACAGGGTGATGGTGACCAGCACCGCGCTGACGCCCTGGGAAAAGGTGGTCGCGATGGCCGCGCCCGCTACGCCCATATGGAAAAAGACAACCAGCACAATGTCCAGCACAATATTGATAAAGCAGCAGACAATCAAAAAATACAGCGGCCTGCGGCTGTCGCCGACCGCACGCAGAATGCCCGCGCCCACGTTATAGATAAAGACAAAGATAAGCCCCGCAAAATAGATGCACAGGTAGGTCGCCGACATATCGATTATATCCTCCGGCGTGTTGAGCAGCTCCAGCAGGGGCCGGGTCAGCAGGATGGACAAAATCGAGACGATGACGCCGCCGACAATCGAAAAGGCGTAGGCGGTGCGCAGTCCCCTCTGCACGCCCTCCTGGTCCTTTGCCCCGTAGTGCTGCGAGATAACAACTGTCGCGCCGGAGGCCAGGCCGGTGAAAAAGCCGACGATCAGGTTGATGATCTGGCTGGTTGACCCGCCAACCGCTGCCAGCGCCTGGGTTCCCACAAATCGTCCCACAACCACCGTGTCCGCGGTGTTGTAAATCTGCTGGAAAAAGGTCCCCAGCAAAATCGGGAAGAAGAAAACCAGCAGCTGCTTCCAGATGACGCCATGGGTAATCTGGTTTTCCTTCGATACTGCTTCCTTCATGAATATGCTCCTCTCATAAAAAATCCGTCCTATAATATATAGCATAATCGGACCCGCTTGTCGATAGGAAATGCAAAATAAATTTGAAAATTCAGCCTTGACGTCCGCCTTCTTGCCGCCGGCCAGCCGGCAGGGACCGCGCACAGAGAAAAGCCCCTCTCCACAACGGTGGGGAGGGGCTTGCCATCTTTATTTTTATCCTTTGCTCTTCATGTCCTGATACATCGCATACATCGGGGACGGCAGGCCAAAGCCGCCCGCAACCGGCATGGTCTCGCCGGTGACAAAGGAGGACATATCGCTGGCGAAGAACAGCACCGCGTTGGCGATGTCCTCCGGCACAGCCGGACGGTTGAGCGGGACATTCTTCAGGAACATATTCAGAAATTCCGGGGACATGTTCTGCATGGCGGCGTCGGTCGCCACAAAGCCCGGCATCACCGCGTTGCAGCGCACGCCCTGCCGCGCATACTGCACCGCGATGTTCTCGGTCAGGTAGTTGATGGCCGCCTTGGCAATGCCATAGGCCGTGCGGGACAGATCCGGATATCTGCCGCCGACCGAGGAGATGTTGACAATCGAGCCGCCTCCGGTCTGGATCATCGATTTGACCGCGTGCTTGCTCGGGATATAAACGCTCTTAAGATTGTTTTCGACAATCTTAAAGAAGCTGTCGGTGTCGCCGTTGAGCAGGTCAAAATCCACCTTGACGTCGGTGGAGCCGTAGTTGTTGACCAGGATATCGATGCGCCCTTCCTTGGCGACAACCTCGTCCACCATCGAGCCGAAGGTTTCCTCCTTGCCCGCGTCGAAGTAAACCACGTCCGCCTGGCCGCCGGCCGCGATGATTTCCCCCGCTGCCTTCTTCCCCGCTTCCAGGTTGCGGACCGCCAGATAGACCTTGGCGCCGTGTTCCGCCAGCTTTTTGGCGCAGGCCAGGCCGATGCCTCTGGTGGAGGAGGTGACCAGCGCGATCTTGTTTTCACAAAGTTTCATTTGACATCCGTTCCTTTCTCTCAGGCTGATTCTAACGGCCTGTTGATACTTCTATGATAGCATCCATCTGTGTCCGATCTTCGTATAATCCATGTCCAATCCGAAAATTCCACCAAAAAAGTGTATTTTAAAATCGTTTGCGCTCAAAAAAGCTCGGAAAAGCACCCCTCAAATTTTCTTTTGCCAAATTGGGGGAGAGGTAGTATAATATGAAAAAAGATGAGAGGTGATCGAATGGATTCTAAAAACAGAACCTACCTGGAGTGCGAGCGCCAATGGGTGTTCGCGCTGCTGATCTTTGTGGGCGGCTTTTACGGCTCCTACACCTACCTGCTGCGGGGCGGCGTTTTCTGCAACGCCCAGACGGCAAACTTTGTGCTGTTCGCCATCGAGCTGGGCAACTTCCGCTGGGCGCGTGCGGCCTATTACCTGATTCCGATGACTGCCTATATGATGGGCGCGTTTGTCTCGGAGGCAATCTCCCTCAAGCTGACCCGCGTCAAGTTCCTGCGCTGGGAGACCATCCTGGTCGGCATCGAGATTCTCTTCATCGCGGCGCTGGGTTTTGTGCCCGATTCCGCCCCCTTCCAAATCTCCCAGGTGGCAATCAACTTTATCTGCTCGATGCAGTACAACACCTTCCGGCAGGCGGAGGGCGTCCCGATGGCCACCACCTTCTGCACCAACCACGTCCGGCAGGTGGGCATCCACCTGTACCACTTCCTCTCCAAAAAGGACTCCCCGTTTCTGCGCCGGTCGCTCAAGCACCTGGGGATGCTGGCGATGTTCGTGCTCGGCGGCGTGATCGGTGTGTTCTGCTGCAACGCCTTTGCGGGGCGAGCCATCTGGTTTGCCGCGCTGCCGATGCTGTTTTTGTTCATCGACCTGCTGCGGGCCGACCTCACCACCGAAAAGGACCTGCTCAACACCCTGCCGCGCGGGCACTAGCCAATTAAACCACAAGCAAAAAAGGGAGGTGTCTGCCTCCCTTTCTTTATTCCTTTGAAAAGGCGGCCAGCCCCGGGTCGGTGGGATGATCGACCACCAGTACCTCCCGCTGCGGCGCCAGCAGCAGCACGATGGCAAAGTCCCCCACCGCCACTGCCAGGCTCATCGCGCCGAACAGCATCAGGTTGACGTTCGGGAACACCAGCGAAAGCAGGATGGGCAGCAGCCCCAGCACCAGCCCCGGCGCCAGCGTGCCGGCGATGTATCCCCCTTTGTCCAGCGGCTGCGCGCAGTGGCAGTAGGGGGTGAGGGTTTTTAGCTGAAACCCAAAGTGAATGCTGTGCAACCCGTCCTTGCAGAAAAAGCTCCAGACAAGGCCGTGAATCAGCTCGTGGACAACAACGCCAATCAGGAAGGCAACCAGCGTCCAGACCGAAACCTCGATGGCGACGCCGCTCTCCGCCAGCAGGTTCCACCGCAGGATGAACAGGGCGCAGGGGATGCCAATGATTGGGACGATGACCAGCAGCGCAATCAGGTTGAGCTTCTTCGCGGAGATGGTGAGGTCGGTGCGGCGGTAGCCTTCGCCCTCCATCCGGCGGCAGGTCTCCTCAAACAGCTGCTGTTTATCTTTCTTTGGTTTGGTGGGCATTTGCGATCATCTCCTTCTCATACCGTCAGCTCAGCAAAACCGAAATCAGCTCCCACACCGCCAGCGCAAAAAGCAGAAGTCCCTGCACCTTTGCCAGGATGTTGAGCGCCCGGTTCTGCGCCTGCTTTGTGGTAAAAAGCAGGTCGGCGTTGATCAGCGAAAAGATCATAATCAGGCTAAAGTAGCTGGAGACGTTGCGCTCATTCGCCCGGTATAGAGCGAACGCATACCCCACCCAGAAAAGCGCCAGGGCAATCAGGGTGATTGCCTGAAAAATGCCCGATTCCTTCTTCTTTTGAATTGCCTGTACGGCCTGTTTTTGTTCCATCCGTCTTTGCTCCTCTCCTCCAAATTGATTTAGGCTGTGCGCCTGCCCGGCATTTCCCGCAGGCTCTTTAGCGTCGCGTCCAGATTTTTGCGGTGCCAGTTCATCGCCCCCGAGAGAGCGCCGGAAGTGCGAAACTCGCTGAGCTCCTTCTGCTGGGTGGTGAAGCGAATCATGTCGCTGCCGGTCTGAATCAGAATCTGGTAGTTGAGCAGATCCTCCCTGACCTCCACCGAGCGGATATCGGCATAGGGAATCTGCAGGGTCACTTCCTTTTTCAGCCCTGCTGTCAGCGTGCTGAACGGCACCAGCACCAGCTCCTCCCGGCACAGCTGCAACACATAAAACTCCATGCTGAAAAAGTCCGCAATCTTCCCGCTCAGGTTTTCGGGGGCATATTTGACAATGATCCCCCTGTCCTCCAGCGGGTCAAAGCCCGCGTCCCGGATAATTTCCCAAACTTTTTTCTCAGACGCCATGCAAAATCTCCTCCTGTTTTCGTTCTTTCTCCTTCCGATAAAATTCCTTCGGAAGGAACTACCAACAGTATAGCACTTTTTTCAGAAAAAGCAATATATTTCATACTTTTCAAAAAAAAAATATTGCAAAGCATCCTCCACGAACACTTTGCAATCGAAACTGTTACCGTATTTTTCGCAAAACCAGCACCACGATGTCCACCAGCAAAAAGAAGGCGAGGAACACCAGCCGGATGGAATTGGTGAAGATGATGACGTTGCTGGTGACGGTGTAGGTGAACTGGGTAAAAATATTCATCGCGATAAAAAGAGCGATCGCGCCGTAAAAGCACGCCGACCCCAAAATCGCCCGTCCGTGCTCGTCCCGCCCCTCCCGGGACACCGCGTACCCTACAAAAAAGAGAAAGGACAGCAGGCACAGCCCCCACAGGACATAGACGGTGGTGGTGCTGTTTAAAAAAGCAAGGATCATCTCTCCCATCTTCTCCCTCCTCCTACCGCACCGGCAGCCTGCGCGCAATCAGGATGACCACATCCGCCGTCAGCAGCACCGCGCTGTAGGCGGTCTGCAGACAGTTCATCGTCCGCGTGACGTTCTGGCCTCCCCAGCCGGAGCCGAACACATAGCCCAGCACGTTCATCACAATAAACAGCATGATAAAGGCACACAGAGCGGCGATGGCGATCACCTTGCGCCCGCGCTCGTCCCGCCCCTCCCTGGAAAAGTAGTACACAAAGAAAAGCCCCAGCCACACAAATCCCAGCAGGCTGTTTACCTTCAGGGCCACATCGCTGTCTATCAGGGCAACCATCCACTGCTCCATCATTCATCCTCCCGAAAATCAAACAGTTCCTCAATCGTCACATCAAATACCCTGGCGATGCTGTACGCCAGCAGCATCGACGGGTTATAGCGGTTTCGCTCCAGCTGCATGATGGTCTGGCGGGACACGCCGACCAGGTCTGCCAGCTCCTGCTGGGTCATCCGCCTGGTTGCCCGGTAGATGTGAATCTTGCTGTCGAAGGTGTATTTGCTTTTTCCCGCCACCTGCTCACCGCCTTTCTTTCTGGAGTCATAGGTCGTTATCAGTATAACACATTTTGCATCCCTTTTAAAAGAATTTTTTTCGGTTGCGCCCGGCCAAGCAGGAGGAGGGCGAAGACAGCAGGTGTCTTCGCCCTCCTTCAAAGGGGAGTGAATGAATTGTGCCGCAAAAATCGGCTTTCAAAAATGTCGTTTATCAGATCACGTGGTAGGCCAGCAGCAGCTTTTCGATTTCGGTCCCGGAAATCTTCTTGAGCGCTTCCTTGAGGATCATCCGCTCCATCATGCCAAGGTCCATATCGGTAATTTTCCTGCCATCGCGCAGCTCGACAGTCGCCTTGAGCAGCTCCCGGATATCAAAGGCGCTGCCCCACACCTCCGGCACACCGCGGTCGATATCGAGCAGGGTGTACACCGCCTCCATGCCGGTGCGCATCGAGTATTCGGTGGTGAAGATGGTGTCGCGCGGCGTCTCGGCAAACTGTCCGATAAAGGCAAAGTTGACCGCGCCTTCCGGCACCACATCCGGCCGGTCACCCGCTGTGCGCGGCATAAAGAAAGCGGTGATATACGGCATCATGCAGGGGATGGTGTTGGCGCTGTGTTCGGCCATCTCCTCAATTTCCGCCTCCGGCACACCCAGGTGGTACAGCCATTCCATGCAGATCTCCTTGCCGGTGCACGCGCGCATCGGTTTTTTGATATAGTTGCCGGGGCGGTCGCTGAACAGGCCGTAGATCCAGCCGACCAGCTGGCCTTTGGGCTGTTCGCGGAACTGCGGCTGACGGTTGAAGGTCCAGCTGAGCAGCCAGTTGGAATCCTTGACGGTGACAATCCCTCCGGTCACCACCTTGCCGCTGAAGGGGTCTCGGCGGCAGATTTTCTGCACATAAGGCGGAATGCGTCCGTCCAGCGTCGTGACGGTTGCGCTCATCCAGTTGGTCTGCTCCGGGTCATAGCAGAATTTGTCCGGGTTGCCAAAGCTCTCGTCCTGCTCGGCAATCCGCCGCCAGAGGTCCCAGCCGCCTCCCTGTCCAAGCGCCGTGTTGTAAGCCGCCGGCGTGTTCTGGGAGCCAAGAGCCGCGTTCTCCACACAACCGCCGTTGGTGATAAAGAGCAGATCGTTTTCGCTCAGGTCGATCCCCTCCGCCGCCTGCTCCGGACCCACCAGCAATTCGATATGCTTGGCCAGCTTTCGCTCCGGCTGGATGTCAAATCGGATGTCGCTAACCTTGGTGTTGTAGTGGAACTGCACGCCGTGCCCCTCCAGATAGCGGACCATCGGCAGGATCATCGACTCGTACTGATTATAGCGGGTGAAGCGCAGCGCCGAAAAATCCGGCAGCCCGCCGACGTGGTGGATGTACCGCTGGATATACCGTTTCACCTCCAGCGCGCTGTGCCAGTTTTCAAAGGCAAACATGGTGCGCCAGTACATCCAGAAGTTGGACTCAAAGACCTCGTCGTCAAAAAACTCGTTGATTCGTTTGTCATACAGCGCCTCGTCCGGAGTAAAAAACAGCCGCATGATCTCCTTTGCCGCCTCGTCGGAGAGACCGAACTTGTTGTCTGTGTGGGCGCTTTCGCCGCGGTTCTGGGTCGCGCGCATCAGCGAGTAGTTGGGGTCTTTCTTGTTGAGCCAGTAATACTCATCCAGCACGCTGACCCCTTCCGTCTCAATGGAGGGGATGGAGCGGTACAGATCCCACATCACCTCAAAGTGGTTGTCCATCTCGCGGCCGCCGCGCATGACATAACCAAGCCCCGGGAATTCGTATCCGTCGCAGGCGCCGCCCGGAATCGGATCCTTCTCAAAGATGTGGATATGGCTGCCCGGCATCTGCCCGTCGCGCACCAGATAGCAGGCGGCGGTCAGGGCCGCCAGGCCGGTGCCGATGATGTAGGCCGACTTGTGCTCAACATCCTTTGGCTTTTGCGGGCGGGCAAAGGCTTCATAGTTTCCGCTGGAATAATACATAAACGATACCTCCGTTTTTTTATTTTCTGCCTCTATCATAAACAATCTTCCCGCAGGAAACCATAAACAGATTGGCCCCGATGATGAAAAATTCATCATCGGGGCCAATCTGCCCAAACCTTCATACTCTGTTTACAGCTCATTCTCTGTCGGTTCTCATTTTTTCCAGAGCGCGGACGATATCCCCCTCGATCAGAAGGCTGATGCGCTCCACAATCCGCTTCGGGTCCTCCTGCATCCCGTCCCGAACCCAATCCAGCATGATCCCGACAAAAGCGTACTTATAAAAATCGGCGATGAATCGCTTGTCCCGCTCCGCCACCGGAATCCCCGCGGCCTGTTCCTCCACCACCGCAAACACCAGCTGCTGCACCATCCGGTAAAGATACCGCTCCACCTGTTCCCGGCTGACTGCGTGATAGACATTTTGAATAAAGGGCCTGTTTTCCAGCACCGCCTCAAAGATATTCAGAAATCCCTCCTGCCAGGTGGCATAGGTCTTTTTTCCATCCAGCGCCCTGGAAGCGTCCTCAAAACAGGCCCATTCCACCAGGTCATAGATGTCCTGAAAGTGATAGTAAAAGGTCATGCGGCTGACCCCGCAGTCCTCGGTGATGTCGGCAATCGTGATTTTGGTCAGCGGCTTTTGCAGCAGCAGCCGTTTCAGCGACGCTTCCAGCGCCTGCTTTGTAATGTTGGACATCACGCGTTCCTCCTCTCCGGCTGCGTGTCTCCTGTTTCTTCCAGGCATCTTGTATACAAAACCTCCTGCGCACCGAAGACATCTTTGCTTTCCGATGCCAGTAAAAAGCCGTTCTTTTCATAAAAGCGCCTGGCCCTGCCGTTCTGTTCAAAGACCCACAGGGCCGCCCGGCCATATCCCGCCGCCCGCATCTGCTGCAGGAGATGCTCCATCATCATCGAGCCGTACCCCCTGCCCCAGTTTTGGGGAAGGCTGTGGATGCAGACAAGCTCCGCCCAGCCCGGACGCTGTTCCGCCCGGAAGCCGCCCCAGAAAGCCATGCAGTGAGGGCAGTCGTTCAGCAACAGCAGCGAGCCTCTCAGCTGCTGCCCGGTCAGCACCCGGCGGTACATCTGCTCAATGCGCTCCAGCTCCAGATGTTTCTCCAGCTCTTCCCTCGGCAGGATGTCCGCATAGGCCGCCCTCCAGGACTCCACCTGAATCTGCGCCAATATTTTTTCGTCGCCAATTACTGCTTGCCGAATCTGTATCCTGTTCATCCTGTTTTTCCTCTCTACCGCTCCATCCGGCCCAGCGCGTTCTGCGCCCCCGCCACATCGGCGATATTTTCCAGTGCAAAGTAGTTGCCGTACCGTCGCCCGTTTCTGCCGTAGCTAATCTCTGAAAACAGGATGGTTCCGGTGCCGTTTTTGTGCAGATGGATGTCCATCGGCGGCAGATCTTCCGCCCGATAAATCCTGACCTTGTTGCCCGAGCGGATGATGAGCTTTTTGTTGGTGATGATGTAAAAGGTCTTGTCCCGCAGATAGAGCGTCTGCAAAAACCGCCCGAACAATAGATAGAGGCCGACCCCGATAAACGGCAGCCCCCACACCATCATCAAAAGCGACCCCGAGGTGGTGACCGCCAAATATTCCCAAAACAGGGCAAAGCCCAGCCAAATGACGCTGAACGGGAGCAGCACAATGTCCCTACTGGTCAGGCTTACCCCCTTCTCCGGCGCGCCCTCCCACAGAATGTATTCATCGTCCATGATGTACGGCTTGCAAAAATCGTAATGTTCCAAATTGGTCATCGGTTGCAAAAACCTCCTCTCATCGTTTTGCCGCTCACCGCAGCTTTTTGGAAAGATACAGCACCAGGTCGTCATCATTGCGGCAGTCGGCATAGGGCGCACAGACCGCGTCCCGGTACCAGACGCCGCTGCCATCCGGGATATACCCGCGCTTGATGTACATCCGCTGCGCGCTTCCATACCCGCTGTGCAGTCCAACCCCCAGAAAGACGGTGTCGGCATGCTCCGCCGCAATCCGCTCGGCCGCATCCATCAGCCTGCTGCCGATGCCGCGGTTGCGGTACTTTGCCAGCACCCCAAAATCGACAATCTCCGGGATGCCCTGCCCGGCAAACGCCCCCTGCTCCGGGGCAAGATAGACGTTGATGTATCCGGCAACCTGCCCGCAGTACTCGGCTGCCAGGGCAATTGCCTTCCCCTCCTGCTGGTCCCGGAGCCGCTGCTCATACTTTTTCGGGCTGGCGTTGACCCAGCCCTGTGCGACCTCCTCGCGGGCAATTACCTGCGCGTCCTCGGGCCGCAGGGAGCGGATGGTGATCTTCTCATCCATTTCGTAAATCATTCCGCCGCCCCCTTAACAGCCGCGTTCCAGATAAACCGACTCCCTGCCGTCCTCCACAAAGGATTCCTGCACGGCAAAGCCGTTCTTTTCCAGCACCCGAATCGAGGCTTTGTTGTCCGCAAAGGTGAAGGCCCCGACCGAGCACAGCGAAAAGCGCTCCACTGCCTGCTGCAAAAACAGCCCGACCGCTTCGGTGGCAGCACCCTTTCCCCAAAGGGCCTTGTCGAAGATGCAGTAGCTGAGCATCGCGTTGGGGGACTGCTCGCAGTCGATGCAGTAACACCAGACGTCCCCGACGTAGCGCCCGTCCGCGTAGATGGTCCTTCCAAAGCTCGCAGCACCCGGCAGCAGGGTCGCCTCAAAGTTCGCCAGCGCCTGCTCCAGGCTCTCCACGCTTCGCGGCAGCATCCGCTCAATCTGCTCATCCTGCGTCTGCTCAAAATAGACGCGCACATGCCCGGCGGTGCGCTCGCGCAGCTCGATCTTCATCTTCGCTCCTCCGTTCTTCCTACAGCTTGTTTACCAGCTCTTTAAAGTGCCGTCCCCGCGCCTCAAAATCCGGGTAGAGGTCAAAGCTCGCGCAGGCCGGGGAGAGCGAGACGATGTCGCCTTCCCCCGCGATTTCCCGCGCCTTCTCCACCGCCTGCTGCATGTTGGAGACGTGGTAGATGGGCAGCGCCTGCTCGTCAAAATCCGCGCAGGCCCGCACCGCCGCCTCGATTTTTGGGGCGGTGACGCCCATCAGAATCAACGCCTTGACCTTTTCCACAATCTTGGGGGCCAGTGGCTCGAACGGAATCTTCTTGTCGTAGCCGCCCGCAAGCAGGATGATTTTCTGGTGGAAGGAATTGAGCCCCGCAATCGTCCTGGTCGGGCTGGAGGCAATCGAATCGTTGTACCATTTGACCCCGTCCAGCTCCCGCACAAACTCGATGCGGTGCTCGACGCCGGGGAAGGATTTTGCCACCGAGACGATGTTCTCCCGGGAAACCTCACCCCACACCGCGCTGATGGCCGCCAAATAATTTTCGACATTGTGGATGCCGGGGATACGAATCTGATCCATCGGCAGGATGGCGGTGGTGCCTTTGCGGTCGTTCATGTAAAGAACGCCATCCTCGCCGAGATAGGCGCCGAGCGCCGGCTTTGTCCTGCGGCTAAACTGCAACGCCATACCGCGCACCTGAGGCACAAAGGAGGCGGTGATCTCGTTGTCGGCGTTGAGCACGGTGCGGCTCAGGCCCCCCTGGTGCAGATAAATGTTGCGCTTGGCGTCGATGTACTCCTGCATGTCCTTGTGGACGTCGAGGTGGTTGGGCGAGATGTTGGTGATGACCGCCACGTCGGGGGACTTGCGCATCGAAATCATCTGGAAGCTGGACAGCTCCACCACCGCGCGGTCCTCCGGGCCGATCTGCTCGATGCGAGGCAGCAGCGGAAAGCCGATGTTGCCGCCCAAAAAGACGTTGAAGCCCTGCGCCTTTAAAAATTCCGCAATCACCGAGGTGGTGGTCGTCTTGCCGTCCGAGCCGGTGACCGCATAGATCTTGCAGGGGCACAGGTCGAAAAACAGCTCCATCTCGCTGACTACCGCTACGCCGCTGCGCTGCGCCTCCTGCAGGGCCGGGTGATAGTAGTACATGCCCGGCGTGCGCAGAATCATGTCCTCCTCACACAGGTTGTCCAGATACCCTTCCCCCAGAATGAGCCGGATGCCGAGCGCCTCCAGCTGCCCGGCCTCCTCGCCGATCTGCTCCCGGGTGCGCTTGTCCCGCAGACTGACCCGCGCGCCCTTCGATGCAAACATCGGCAGCAATTCCCGATGGCTGCGGCCCAGTCCGATGAAGGAAACCTTTTGATCCTTTAGGCCGCGATAAAATAATTCCAGTTTGTCGTTCATATCGATAACCCCCTTGTTTTGGTTCAGGCAGGAAGATTCAAAATTCTTTTTTCATTATACACGTTCGCGGGGCCGCTGTCGAGTAAAGATGGTCAATTTTTCGCCCTCCCTCAAAAGATTCCTTCCCACAAAACGGTGGAAAAGGGTTTGACATCGATTGATAAAATCGATATAATTATAGTAAAGCAATTCATTTTTTCTATCTTGTTGCAAGGAAAGGAGACTTCTTATGAGAAAGATCGTTTTGTACGGAACCGGCACATGAGGCGGCTGCCCACCAGTGAAAGAGGTTCTTTCAGAGAATAACATCAAATATATGTACGTCGACATCTGCGAGAGCGTCGGCAAATTAAAACAGTTCCTCAAAATTCGCGACACCGCGGACGCCTGCAAGGAGATCCGCGAGCAGCATCGCGCCGGCATCCCCTGCATCGTTATCGACGACGAGGTCATCCCGGTCAACAGCCCGGAACATATGCAGCAGCTGATCGAGCAGTATCAACTTCTTTTGGCTCCACCCTTTTCCTTTCGGCAAAGAAATGCTGGAATCCGATTCCGCTCAAACTAACAGTAGCGCTAAAACCCTTTCTTTTGGCTCCACCCTTTTCTTTTTGGCAAAAAAAAGCTGGAAATCGATTTCGCACAAGCTAACAGTAGAACTAAAACCCTTTCTTTTGGCTCCACCCTTTTCTTTTTGGCAAAGAAAAGGTGGAAGATATTGAAAAAATATTTCATCTAATGCGGTCTGCTTTTTGAAAAGCAATTGGACACCCCCTTCAAGCCCGGGTATAATGAAAATGGAAAAAAGTACCCTTTAAACCCTAAGCCGGAAAGGAAGCGTTATGATGAGAAAAATTGTCTTTTATGGTACCCCCACCTGCAGCGACTGCCCGCCCGCCAAGGCGGTACTGGAAGAAAACAACATCAAATTTCTCTTTGTGGACGTCTGCGAAAGCGTCGGAAAACTGAAGATGTTCCTCAAACTGCGCGACACCGAGGACGCCTTCCAGGAGGTCCGGGAACAGCACAAGGTCGGCGTGCCCTGCATCGTCATCGACGATGAGACTATTGTCATCCAAAACCCCGACCACGTCCGCCAGCTCATCGAGCAGTATCACCTCAAGGAAGAATAAAACCTAAACCAAAACAAAAGACCTCCCGGCGGGGAGGTCTTTTGTTTTGCGCTTTATGTCTGTCAGCGAAGGAAATCCTCCTGCGGGAGAGAAGCGCCGCCTGTCAGCCAGCCGATTATATCAAGCCTCCCCGAAAGATAGGCCTCCTCCGGAACCGCAAAGTGGTCGGCTCCTTCTATGACAGTAATGTATGCTTGGGCATTTTGCTCGGATAGAGCCTCGACCATCTGCAACGAAAGGGAGGGATCGACAACCGCGTCCTCGCTGCCAACCACCGCCCATACAGGTAGACTGCGCAGCTTGGAGACATTTTCTGCGCTGGCCTGTACGCTGCCGCTCAGCGGCGCAATCGCACAAAAGCTGTCCGGATACCGAAGCGCCAGCTACCACACGCCGGTGCCGCCCATGCTGTGCCCGGTGAGGCTCACCCGTTCCGGGTCGGTGTGGCAGCTTTCCTGCACCGCGCTGATCAGCTTCATCAACGCCTCCTGCACATCTTCCCAGCCCCTGCAGGCAGCGGGCAGCTGTGGGATCAGGACATAGGCCTCCGGGGCAAGCTGTCCGTTCTGCAGGTACTGCGGCAGGCTGTCAGCCTGGGTGACCAGTTCCAGGTCGTCCCCCTTGCCGCTGCCGCCGTGCAGGTAGAGAATAAGCGGCATATTTTCCACCGCTCCCGCCGGCGTATAAAGCCAGTAGCCGATCACGCGGCCGTTGCGCAGCGTAAAATGCTGCTGCGTAAAGGAGGCCTGTTGAACCTCCTCCTCGTTTTGCTGCTCCTCAGGAACAGCGGTCTCCGACTGCTCTGTCAAACCCTGGTCACCGGGAACAGATGGTTCAACCGGTGTTTCCGACATTGCTGTTTCACCCGCTTTATCAGGGTCGCTCCGCTCCGCGGCCTCTTCCTGTTCGCCGGAAGTTTCTTCTGCATCTTCTTCCACAGCCGCAGGAATCAGCGTCGTTTTTTCAGTTGCGCTTTCCTCATTCGGGCGGCAGCTGCTCATGGTAAGCAAAAGAGCAATCGCTAAAACGCAGGCTAAAATCTTTTCCATCGTTTCCTCCACAACAACAGGCGTTTTTTTGCAGAAAGCCTTCCGCCTTGCCTTCTTCTTTCAGCAGAAAAACCTCCCGGTGGGAGGTTTTTCCGGATTGTACAATATGGTCATTTTTAGAAAGCTTTTTTCTGCAAAAGCCCCACGCAACGCACAGCCTGTCTTTCCAGTCAGCTGCAAGCGTGACTAGGCGGCCAAAGGCTTTGCCTTTGGAAACCACAGCCTTTTGAAAAAGGCTGGCGAAAACTTTATTTTGCATAAACCCGGTGCCGCGAGGTAAAAAACTGGCCCCCACGCCAAACCAATACGTGAATTGGGCACAGGCTCAGCCTGCCTATTTGGCGTAGTCGACGGCGCGGCTTTCGCGGATGATGTTGACCTTGATCTGTCCCGGATACTCCAGCTCCGACTCGATCTTGTTGACGATGTCGCGCGCCAGAATGGTCATCTTGTCGTCACCGATCACCTCCGGACGAACCATGATGCGGATCTCGCGGCCCGCCTGAACCGCATAGCACTTCTCTACGCCGTCAAAGGAGTTCGCAATCTCCTCCAGCTTCTCCAAGCGCTTGATGTAGTTCTCCAGGTTCTCCCGTCTTGCTCCCGGGCGCGCCGCGCTGATGGCGTCAGCGGCCTGGACAATGCAGGCAACCAGTGTCTTTGGCTCCACGTCGCCGTGGTGCGCCTCGATGGCATGGATGACTGCCGGGCTTTCCTTGTATTTTCTAGCCAGATCGACACCGATCTTGACGTGGCTTCCCTCAATCTCGTGGGTCAGCGCCTTGCCGATGTCGTGGATTAAGCCCGCACGTTTGGCGGTGGCGACGTCGGCGCCCAGCTCCGCCGCCATCACGCCGGCAAGCTGCGCAACCTCAATCGAGTGCTGCAGCACGTTCTGGCCGTAGCTGGAACGGTAGCGCATGCGGCCCAGCAGCTTGACCAGATCCGGGTGCATGCCGTGCACGTTGGCCTCCAGAACGGCGCGCTCGCCGTCCTGCTTGATCTTGTTTTCAATCTCACGCTGCGCCTTCTCAACCGTCTCCTCGATTCTGGCCGGGTGGATTCTGCCGTCCTGAATCAGGCGCTCCAGCGAAATGCGGGCAATCTCGCGCTTGACCGCGTCGTGGCTGGAGAGGGTGATCGCCTCCGGGGTGTCGTCGATAATCAGGTCGACGCCGGTCAGCGTCTCCAGGGTGCGGATGTTGCGTCCCTCGCGGCCGATGATGCGGCCCTTCATCTCGTCGTTTGGCAGCGGCACAACCGAGACGGTCATCTCGCCGACATAATCGGAAGCGCACTTCTGAATGGCGGTGGCGATGATCTCCTTGGCCTTCTGCTCGGATTCGTCCTTAAACTTCTGTTCGTAGGCGTTGATCTTGACCGCCTTCTCGTGCACCAGCTCGTTTTCCAGGTTGGAAAGCAGGTACTCCTTGGCCTGCTCGGCGGTGTAGCCGGAGATCTTTTCCAGCGCCTCAAACTGCTGGGCCTTGATCTCGTTGGCCTCGCGCAGCTTGGCCTCCGCCTCCTTGATGCGGTTCTGCAGGGTGTCTTCCTTCTTCTCCAGGTTATCCATCTTGCGGTCGATGGATTCTTCCTTCTGCTGGATGCGTCTTTCCAGGCGCTGCACCTCGTTGCGGCGCTCCTTGACTTCCTTTTCTACCTCGTTGCGCTGCTTGTGGATCTCGTCCTTTGCCTCCACCAGCGCCTCTTTTTTCTTGACCTCAGCGTCCTTGATGGCGTCGCTGATGATGCGTTTTGCCTCTTCCTCGGCGGTGCCAAGCTCGGCCTCCGCCACCTTTTTGCGGTACTGGATTCCCAACGGGAACGCCACCGCGATGCCTGCTGCCAGCGAAATGAGGATGCAGGCCAGATAACTGATCATAGAACCCATGAAAATGTTCTTCCTCCTTTATCAATCTGTCCAAGAGTTTCAGCGCGGAAAAACTTCCGCCTGTGAAAATTAAAAAAGGGCCGCTGCCCGCCTGCATTTTTTCCGGACATGACAAAACTTCCGAACCGCGCACCTTTTTACAAAATGCACGTTCAGAGCCCATTCTCAAAGACAGGAGAAAGAAGCGAAGTGACCTGTTTTTCGATATTGTTTTTTTACTATCTGTAATAAAAGTAAAATAAACTCCAAAGAGGATTGCAATTTAATCAGGATGTTGGTATGAAAATATCTGTTTTGCCTTTACACCTTGAACCCAAAACGACTGCATTGCGCAAAGCGCGCAACTGTCCTCCATCAAAAGGGGTCGTTTCGAAAATCTTATTCGATCTCAACTCATCCGAGAATATGCTCTGAAAAGCCATCTATTTTGCTGCCGCCACAGGCGTGCAACCAAAAAAGCGCGGCGCCGCGTCTTAAAAAAACGCCTCCCAAACCGGTGGAGAGGATGCGCCGGGCGCTTTGAGAATAACCTTACCGCCACAATTTTTTTACCGAAAATGTGTTTGGTACATCTTTATTTTATCTGTTACGGTAGGACTTGTCAAGAAAATTGTGTTGACATTTCAGAGTTTGGGTGGTAACATGAAAACAAAGTAAAAAAGGAATATCCCAAAATCGTCGAAGGGGAAGCTGGACAGCAACACTTTTGCCGGACAGAGAACGGGCGCAGCACCTGAGGGTGCGGCTGGAAGCGCCCGCGGCAAAAAGCAGCCCGGTACCGCCCCGGAGAGCGCGTGAAAAATTTTTTTAAGCGCGACGCAGCGGCAGCGTTACAGGCCGGACAAGTGACGTCCCCTTTTTTGGGCGGACGTAATGCGGGTGGAACCGTGGAGCTTTGCAAATTTTTGAGCTTCATCCCAGATTTTGGGATGGAGCTTTTTTATTTGAATCCTTGGCTTTTTTCAGAAGGGGGGAAGGCGGATGGAAAAGGACGACACTTCACAAACCAAAGAGATCTGCGACATCTATGACGTCTACGGCAACCGCACCGGCAAGACCTTTGTGCGCGGGGAACCGCTCTCCAACGGGCAGTATGTCATGGTGGTGGATGTCTGGATTGTCAACAGCCGGGATGAAATTCTCATCCAAAAGCGTTCCGAGCAGAAAAAGGACCTGCCCGGCACCTGGGCCACCCACAGCGGCTGCGTCCTGGCCGGGGAAAGCTCCCTGCAGGCCTGCATCCGCGAGCCGCTCGAGGAGATCGGCATCCACATCCTCCCTTCCCAGATTCACAAGCTCAACCGCAAACTAAAGGGCAAGCTGCTCTCCGAAAATTTTGTGGTGGAGCAGGACTTTGACCTCGCCGACGCTGTCCTGCAGCTCGAGGAGGTCAGCCAGGTCAAGTGGGTGACGGTGCCGCAGCTGAAACAGATGGCGAGCCGCCGGGAATTTTACCGCTACCCCGAATTTTTCGACGTGGTTCGGTTTCTGGAGGAGCGCAGGAAACGAAAAAGAAACACAAAACCTTTTGATAGACCCTAAAGGAGGAAATTATCTATGATCCATATCACTCTCAAAGACGGAAGCGTCAAGGAATTTGAAGCGGGCGTTTCGGTCATCGACGTGGCCAAATCCCTGGGCGCGGGCCTTGCCAAAGCGGCCTGCTGCGGCAGAATCAACGGCGAGGTCGCCGATCTGCGCACCCCCATCACCGAGGACTGCCAGCTGGAAATCTGCACCTTCGACGACGAGGACGGCAAAAAAACCTTCTGGCACACCTCCTCCCATGTGATGGCGCAGGCGGTCAAACGCCTGTACCCGCAGGCTAAATTCGCCATCGGTCCGGCCATTAAGGAAGGCTTCTACTACGACTTCGACGTGGAGAAGCCGTTCACCCCGGAGGACATCGAGAAGATCGAGGCCGAGATGAAGAAGATCGTCAAGGAAAAGCTGCCGCTGGAGCGCTTTGAGCTGGACGTTCCTCAGGCGCTGGAACTGATGAAGGACGAGCCTTACAAGGTCGAGCTGATTGAGGAGCACGCCGGCAAGGGCGAAAAGATCAGCTTCTTTAAGCAGGGCGAGTTCACCGACCTGTGCGCCGGCCCGCACCTGATGGACGTCTCCCCCATCAAGGCCTTCAAAATCACCTCCGCCACCGGCGCTTACTGGAGAGGCGACAGCAGCAAGGCGACCCTGTGCCGCCTGTACGCAATTTCCTTCCCGAAGGCAAGCGAGCTGGAAGCGCACCTGGCAGCCATCGAGGAGGCCAAAAAGCGCGACCACCGCAGACTGGGCAAGGAGCTTGGCCTGTTCATGATGGCCGACGAGGGCCCGGGATTCCCGTTCTTCCTGCCAAAGGGCATGGTGCTCAAGAACACCCTGCTGGAATACTGGAGAGAGTGCCACAAGCGTTACGGCTATGTGGAGATCTCCACCCCGATCATCCTCAACCAGGAGCTGTGGCACCGCTCCGGCCACTGGGATCACTATAAGAACAACATGTACACCACCGTCATCGACGGCGAGGACTACGCCATCAAGCCGATGAACTGCCCGGGCGGCATGCTGGTCTATAAGAACGAGCCACATTCCTACCGCGACCTGCCGCTGCGCATGGCCGAGCTGGGTCTGGTTCACCGCCACGAGCTCTCCGGCGCGCTGCACGGCCTGTTCCGCGTCCGCTGCTTCACCCAGGACGACGCGCACATCTTCATGACCCGCGACCAGATGAAGGAGGAGATCAAAAACGTCGTCAAACTGTTCGACGAAATCTACTCCACCTTCGGCCTGACCTACCAGATCGAGCTGTCCACCATGCCGGAGGATCACATGGGCGACGAGGAGATCTGGCACTTTGCGGAGGCTACCCTGCAGGCAGCCATCACCGAGATGGGCAAGGACTTTGTCATCAATGAGGGCGATGGCGCCTTCTACGGCCCGAAGCTGGACTTCCACCTTGCCGACTCGCTGGGCAGAACCTGGCAGTGCGGCACCATCCAGCTCGACTTCCAGATGCCGGAGCGCTTTGAGCTGGAATACACCGGCGAGGACGGCCAGAAGCACCGCCCGGTTATGATTCACCGTGCGCTGCTTGGCTCGATCGAGCGCTTCATCGGCGTCATCACCGAGCACTATGCAGGCGCCTTCCCGACCTGGCTGTCCCCGGTTCAGGTCAAGGTCATCCCGATCTCCGAGAAGGTTGCCGACTACGCCAAACAGGTCACCGAGAAGCTGGACGCAGCCGGTGTCCGCGTTGAAAACGACCTGCGCCCGGAGAAGATGGGCTACAAGATCCGCGAGGCCCAGCTGCAGAAGATTCCTTACATGCTGGTTGTCGGCGAGAAGGAAGCCCAGGCAGGCACCGTCTCGGTCCGCACCCGCAACGGCGAGGATCACGGCGCGATGGCACTGGATGAGTTCACCGCTCACATCCAGAAGGAAATCAAGGAAAGAACCAACTGCCTCTAATCCTCTCAGCCGCAGTGAACAGGGCTAAAGCGCATAACATTCAAAAAAGACCTCCCGACGGGAGGTCTTTTTTATAACCCTAAAAAACTTTCCTGTTTTCACCGTTCACTCAACCGGACCGGCTGGCGAATGATGGTCCGTCTTTTCTCCGGAGCCACCTTGCGGGCATCCGAAAGGTAGATCTCGTGGTGAAGGCGGGTGCGGCTCAGGTCGGTCTGATAGCCCTGCTCGCTGACAAAGGCGTTCATCCGGTCGATGGAATCCTGCTCGCTGTCAAAGCTGCCGGTGTGCAGAATCTGCGCGCACAGCCCCTCCTCCACCCGCAAAAATTCTGCCGGGGAGCAGTCGAGCTTCTTCTTGCGCTCCGCTGTCCGGACAGCCCACTCAAAATCCTCCCGCCGGACAAAATCGGGCAGACGCAGCACCGAAATCCAGTGAAAGGCCGACTTGTCCCTGAGGGAAATTTTCGCTGCCTCCTGCCACCAGAAACCCTCCAGAGGAGGGACAACATAGTCGAAAAAGCCCGCGATGAAATGCCCGTTTCTGGGACTCATTTTCAGTGTGTAGGCCACGGCGTAAAGGATCGAAACAGCCTGCTGATAGCTTCCCTTCGGCTGGTTGGGGTCGCCCTGCCCGCGGACAGCCAGATAGCTGCAGGGCGGCACCTGCACAATCTGCGGCTGCCGGCCGGCCCGGTACAACGGTTCCTTTTTAAAATCGAACGGCATCGTTTCCCCTCCTTCCCGTTTATTCTGCCAGCGGCACACAGACCTCGGTGACCCAGTGGTCAGGGTTGGGGTCCATGGCCGGGGAGACATGGTAGATGTTGAACATCGGCCCCTTTATGCGGCAGCCGTTCTGCTCCACCCAGCGGGCGATCTCGGCATAGACCTGACCAACCTGGTCGTGCCTGCCATTCAGCATCGCGGTGGCGGCGGTGATGGAGGGGATGGTTTTAAACTGCACGTTTTGGCAATCGGAAAAGCTGCCGGAGACGACGCTGCGGATCTCGACGTCTACCTCCCGCTCACAAAAGCCCTCGTCGTAATAGACGGTCATCAGGCCCTTCTTCTCCGACATCTGGCCCTCCGCGCCCAACTGCCGGAGGGCCTGCCGCATTTCCTTCCACAGCTCTCCCTCCTGCTCATAGCAGGGGATCACCCTGCGCAGGGCTGCCACCTGCATGGCGGGAAAGGTTTTCTTTTCCACATGAAACAAAGACATATTCTGCTCCTTTCTTAGGCGGTCGATTGCCGACTGCACCAGGGCGATCCGATGCTGCAGTTCCTGCTGCTGGTCTTTCAGCTGCAGCTGCTGGAGGGCCAGAAACCGCTCCAGCTCGTGCGGATTTTGCAGCTGCTGCAGCATTTGGCCGATTGTCTGCAGGCCAATGCCCATCTCCCGCAGCAACTGGATGCGGGCAATCTGGCTCAGCTGCTGCGCGCTGTAATACCGGTAACCGTTTTCCGGCCCCACCTGATCGGGACCCAGCAGACCAATCTCGTCGTAGTGGCGCAGCGTGCGGATGCTGACCCGGGCTAGCTTTGAAAATTCTCCGATTCGAAACATAGAAGGTACCTCCTGTCAAACGTTTTGCTGAGCTCCCTTTCAGTATAAACCCTCCCCCAACGGGAGGGTCAAGCCGCAGAAAATAAAAAGTTGCTCCCCTCCATTTACCGCATATTTTGTAAAAATTGCGCCCTTCGCCTTGCACATTTTCCGCGATTCCTCTATAATAAAATCGGATTGATATGCAACCTGATGTTTTTTCTTCCTTTCTCGGAGAAAAAACAACCATAGGAAGGAATGGATCGGTGAACCATAAAGTTTTATTGTTGAACGCCGGCTTTTCCCTGTATGGCCTGATCCAGCAAAACCCCACGCTCAAACAGCAGTTTGCGCTGCTGGGGCTCAACTTTGGCAACGAGGTCATGGTGAACGACCGCCAGCAGCTGATCGGACAGATCAGCCAGTCGGTCAAAAACTGCCGCCTGCTGCTGCTGGTCGACAACGCTCCCGAGCTGCGCGCCCGGGAGATTCTGGCGCAGGGCTTCAATAAGCCCCTGCATCAGAATGAAAAGGCCCTACAGGATATCCGGGAATATTTAAGCCAAAACGGGCGGATGGCAAACGCCCGCCTGCAGAACGCCATGATTCCGCAGGACGCGGTTCCCTTAAGCGACCCCGGCTGCGGACAGGCCGGATTCGCCCTGTTTTTCCCGCAGACCTGCGTGGCGCTTGTCTCCGGTTCCGCCAAGGATGTGCTGCGGCTGGTGGCCAACCAGCTGTTCCCGCTGCTGCTGCGGCAGCTCTATCCGGGCGCGGTGACGGCGGACATCCCGCTGCGCGACGACCGGGTGGAGGAGGTGGAGGACTACATCGACCGCACCTCCAGCCGCCGGGTCAGCGGCTTTCTGCCCATTCTGGGCGGCAGCGCCTCCAGCCCTGTGCTGCGGCTGATCGCCATCCAGGAGGACGAAAGGACCTCCCGCCAGTGCTGCGACAGCTTTTTGGAGGACCTCACCAGCGAGTGCGGCAAGGTCAGCACCATCCCCGGCCTGGGAACCCGGGGCCTGCGCGCGGTGGAAAAAAAGCTGGGCCGCCGGCACGAGCCGGTCGCCGCCTTTGCCGCCAACACAGCAGCTGCATCTACCGCCCCTGCGGCGGCAGTGACAGCAAAAGCATCCTGCCTCGCTCTGGACGATGAGGACCAGCTGTACGCAATGCAGGAATATGAGGACGAGGACGACGAGTACGAGGATGAGGACGACTTCGACGAGCAGCCCGTCTCCCGCCGCCAGCAGAAAAAGGAACAGAAGCGCGCCCGCAAACAGAGCAAGAAACAACGCGAAGAGGACGACCGGCCACGCCGGCGCTCGCCGCTTGTCAAGGTGCTGCTGGTTGTCTTTATCCTCATCTTTGTCGGCTCGGTTGGCTACCTCGGCTACTACTACTGGAAGTCGGCCCAGAACCGCGCCAACTATCAGACGCTGCGCGAGGTGTACGACAGCCCCACCCTGATCGCTCCGGCCGGCTACCCGTCCGACTATGACAAGTCCTTTGCGGCGCTGTGGGAGATCAACCCCGACATCGTGGGCTGGATCAGCATCGACGGCACCGACCTGGACTATCCGGTCGTGCAGACCACCGACAACACCACCTATTACCGGACAAACTTTGAGGGCGAATACAGCGAGCACGCCGTCCCGTTTGTCGACGCGGCGGTCGATCTCTCCAAACCCAGCACCAACACCATCATCTATGGCCACAACATCCGCACCGACGGCCAGATGTTCAACATCCTCAAGGGCTATACCAGCCTGGAATACTACCAGCAGCACCCGGTCATCCAGTTCGACAGCGTCTACCGCGAGGGCAAATATAAGATTATTTCAATTTTCTACACCAACACCCTCTCCGAGCACGGGGAGATCTTCCCCTACCATGAATTTATCGACGCTGCCAGCGAGCAGGAGACGCAGGAATACATCGACGACGTGCTCATCCGCAGCATCATCAACACCGGCGTGGATGTGCTCCCGTCCGACGAGCTGCTGACCCTCTCCACCTGCACCTATGAGTTCCACGAGGCCCGCTTTGTCATCGTGGCACGCAAGGTTCGCGATGGGGAAAGCGAGACGGTGGACACCTCTCAGGCAACGATGAACCCCAGCCCGCTCTATCCGGATATCTGGTACCAGCTGTTCGGCGGCACCAAACCGGACGAGGCGCAGCTCAAAGCCGCGCTGCACGCAGGGCAATAAATAAACAAAAGCACCAAAGGAGGAACTGACAAATGATACAAGCGCAAAACGTACAGCAGCCGCCACAGGGCGTAACCGCTGAGCTCTACAGCCAGCTGGAGGACTACCTGGCGCTGGGAAGGCTGGACTCGGACATCGGCAAGGAAGATTCCCAGCAAAAGACAACCCGCCGGGTCATCAAGAAAAAGAGCAGCCGCCAGCAGGAGGAAGAGAGCAGCGCAACCAGCTCCGGAACACTCTCCATCCAGGTAAACGGCGAGGTTATCCGCGGCTCCGCGTCGAAGATTATCGGCCGCATGGTGGAAGCGGAGATGGGACCGACCTTCCAGGAGGAGGCGCTCAAGGCACAGGCCGTCGCGGCGTACACCTATGTGCGCTACCACAATCAGCGCGGAACCTCCCCTTCCGTTGTCGCCAAGGATACCGTTTCGGATGAGGTGCAGGACGCGGTCGACCAGGTCATCGGCGAAGCGATCTACTATGACGGTGAGTACATCAACGCCACCTTCTGCGCCTCCAATGCGGGGCAGTCGATGGACGCCGAGCACGTCTGGGGCGGCTATCTGCCGTATCTGGTCAGCGTAGAAAGCCCCGGCGACACCACCCTGAAGGCTTACGGCGCGACCGAAAGCTTTTCGGAGGAGGAGATTGCCGACTACATCGCTGACTACTGCGGCGTCAACCCCTACAGCTACGGCGACCCGGAGGACTGGTTCTCCGATCCGGAATACATCAACGGCCACTATGTCGACAGCATCCTGGTCTGCGGCCAGCAGCTCAGCGGCCGCGAGGTGCGGGAAAACCTGCTGGAAGCAAAGATCAACTCCGCTGCCTTTGAGGTGGACTATGCGGACGGCGTCTTTACCTTCACCACCTACGGCTACGGCCATGGCGTCGGCATGAGCCAGCAGGGCGCGGACTATTACGCCATGCAGGGCTGGGACTATGTGGACATCCTCACCCACTACTACACCGGCACCACCGTCCGGTAAGCACTTGCAAAATAAACCGTAAAAAAAGGCTTTTCCAATTCGGAAAAGCCTTTTTTTATTTGCCCTACTGCGGGGCCTGATAATACTGCGCGTGGCGGCTCTGGCCGCCAAAGAGGTTGTCATAGGCAAGCGTGCGGTAGTCCTCGATCAGCGCGGTGTACTCGTTCTGCTCCAGATGGCTGTAGGCCTTGCCGCTCTGGTCGATGTACCCCACAAAGGTCATGGCCGGCAGGACCTCCTGAAAATTTTGCAGGTAGTTTTCGTACAGCGAATTTTCAATCCCCGCGTAGGAGAGCAGATATTGTCCCAGGAAATTTAAGCTGGTGGTGGGGATCTCGTCATCCGGCAGGTCGTAGTTTGCCCAGATCAAAAACGGGGTCTTGTACTTGCCCATGTACTGCTCCATCGTCATCTGATCCTGGGTGACGCCGTAGGCTTTGTCCAGAAATTCCTGCTCCACCGAAGGCTGGTGGTCGCCGAACATCAGGATGATGGTCGGCTCCTCCTGCTGGCTGAAGTAGTCCACCAGCAGCCGGAAGGCCTCGTCGGTCTTGTTGGCGAGGGTCAGGTACTGCTCGGCCATCGGGTACTTGCCCGGCTCGTCGGTGAGCTGCACCTCGGCGGGGTAATCCTCCACCGTGTAGCTGCCGTGGTTCTGGATAGTGACGTTAAAGAGGAACAGCCGCTCCTCCGGGTCCTTGTGCTCAAACTCATAGATGATCTGGTTGAAGGAGGACTGGTCGCTGACATAGCCGTGCTCCTCGGTGACCGGCACGTCCATGTCCTCCACACACTTAAACTCGTCGAAGCCGAGCAGCGGGTAGGCCTGGTTGCGCTGCCAGGAGGTGCGCTCGCCGGGGTGGAAGGCCAGGGTACGGTAGCCGTTTTCCCTGAGCAGCGAGGCCAGCGAAGCCGACGGCTCCAGAATGTACTGCTGATAGGGGATGCTGCCCGACGGCAGAAAGGCCATCGAGTTGCCGGTCAAAAACTCAAACTCGCTGGCGCTGGTGCCCGCGCCGAACACCGAGGTGTAGGTATGGCCAAAGATGAGGTTGTCCAGCGAGTCGATGTAGTCGGTGACGCTCTCGCTCAGCGAAAGGTTTCCGAAATCCTCAAAGTCCGCCCAGGACTCGTTCATGATAGCGACGATGTTGGGGCGGGTGTCGGTCGAAACGGCCGGCTCCTTTTCGGTGACGCCGGCGGCGATGCGCTCAATGTTTTCAGCAGAGGGATCCTGCGGCTCCTCCACCGACATGAACTGGGTGTTGCGCAGAAAGACCGCCAGCGCCCCGTCCTGCGAGTAGGAGCCGGACTGATCCCAGACATCGGTCTGGATGCCGAAGGTTTCCAGTGCGGCAGGATGGAGCACCGGGTAAGCGCAGGCCACGATGGCGCACAGGTAGCCTGCCCGCAGCCGCAGCCGGTTTTTGGAGGGGCGAAACCGCCCGCGCAGCAGCTGTTTGCGCAGCAGAAAAATCATCCCCACCAGCAGCAGGACACAGACCACCATCTGCAAATTGAGCGAGAAGCGGTAGCTGTCCGCCACCGCCGCCGCTGTCCCCAGGGCGGTGAAGTCCCACGGCAGGATGGGGGTACCGCGAAACAGCGAAACGTAGTAGTTGGCGATCCCCCACACAAAGCACAGGACGTGGGTAATCACACTGCACAGAACGATGTAGTTGGTCAGGGCGCACAGGGTGAAGTGCACCACCCCGATGCACAGGTAGTTAGCAAGCAAAACACTGAGCGAATAATCCCAGGGCAGGTTGCCGCAGTAGGCAAACTGCATCAGATAAAAGGCGGTGATGGGGGTGAGCAGCATCAGCAGGGCAAGAAACGTCTCCTGCCGCGAAAAATGCCGGCGCACAAATTCTTTTACACGATTCATGATCGGATGGATTCCTTTCTAACACAAAAATGAAAGCGGTCGGCCTTCCCTTATCCAAACGGGAAAGGCGGTCGATTTTCGTCAAAAAATCAAGGGCATGTAAAAATCATGTAAAAGCTATTATAGAACAATTGTCGGGGAATGTCAAAGGGAAATGGATGGAGGCGGATTTGATTTTTGTGGAGCGAAAAGTTTCGTTTCAGGGACTGGGGCTTGTGGCCTAAAATAGAAAAACCTCCCTGCGGGAGGTTTTTCTAGGTTGTACGATATGGTGGATTTGCCGGGAACTTTTTCTCTTACAAAAGCCCATCTCAAGCTCGGGAAGCTGAACTGTGTTCAGCTTCAGGTCACGCTACACCAAGCCAAATTTTCAGCCAGCTACAAGCGTGACTTGGCGCTTGAACGATAAAGGGATTTCGCCGTTTCTCTGCAAACCTGGAAAGTTGAACGCAGTTCAACTTCGAGTCACGCAACGCATAATCTATTTTCCCTGCCAGCTACAAGCGTGACTTGGCGACCAAAGGCTTTGCCTTTGGAAACCACAAGCTTTTAAAAAAGCTTGTGCAAAACTTTTATTTACTGGAACCCGGTGCCGCGAGGTAAAAAGCCAAGGCCCCGCACTTAACCAATGCGTGAATTGGGTGCGGCATCATGCCGCCGCACGGGCAAAAGCTTTTTTGCGGACCAGGAAGAAGCAGAGCAGATGAACGCCCGCTGTCAGAATCCAGGAAATCGGGTAGGAGACGTACAGGCAGTCCAGCGTGTGCTCCACCTGGAAGATGGTGAAGATCCAGATGATACGGAACGCGCAGGCGCCGGTCAGCGATACCAGCATCGGCATGATCGAATAGCCCATGCCGCGGATGCTGCCCACCATGACATCCATCAGGCCGCACAGGAAATAGGTCGCGCAGACATAGCTCATACGGGTGATGCCGTAGGCAATAACCTCCGGGTCGGTGGTGTAGATGCTCAGCAGCTGCTCGCCCAGCAGATAAGCGCCGCCGCCCAGCAGGATGCCGACCGCCGAAACGACGCACAGGCACTCGAACAGAATTTTGTTGACACGGCCAAACTGCTTGGCGCCCATGTTCTGGCTGGTGAAGCTCAGAGAGGTCTGGTAGACCGCGTTCATCGCGTTGTAGACAAAGCCCTCGATGTTGCTGGCCGCGGTGTTGCCCGCCATGACCTGCGAACCGAAGGAGTTGACCGAGGACTGGATCAGCACGTTGGAAAGGCTGAATACGATACCCTGCAGGCCCGCCGGCAGGCCGATGCGCAGCATCTGGCCGAGCTGGTTGAGGTGGAATTTCAGGTGCTTAAAGTCCAGATGGCAGGGGCCCTCCATCTTCATCAGGCACAGCAGAACCAGAATCGCCGAAACGGTCTGGGAAATGATGGTCGCCAGCGCGACGCCCGCAACGCCCATGTGGAATACGATGACAAAGAACAGGTTCAAAAAGACGTTGATGACGCCGGCCAGGGTCAAAAAGTAAAGCGGACGCTTGGTGTCGCCGATCGCCCTGAGGATGGCCGAGCCAAAGTTGTAAAGCATGAAGGAAGGCATCCCCACAAAGTAGATGCGCATATACAGCACCGACTGGTCGATGACATTGTCCGGGGTGCCCATCAGCTCCAGCAGCGGGCGCGCCAAGGCAATACCGACAAAGATCAGAAAGACGCCGCCGATCAAAGCGGTCAGAACCGAGGTATGTACCGCGCCATGTACGCCGTCATAGTCCCGCGCGCCGTAGTTGCGCGCAACCACAACGTTCGCGCCGACCGAGATGCCGACAAACAGGTTGATAATCAGGTTGATCAGCGCGCTGGTGGAGCCGACCGCCGCCATCGCCTCGCTGCCGGTAAAGCGTCCAACAACCACGATGTCCGCCGCGTTGAACAGAAGCTGCAAAATGCCGGAGATCATCAGCGGGATGGAAAAGATCAGGATCTTGCTCAAAAGCGGACCGCTGCACATATCCATTTCGTATGATTTCTTCATGACACACATCCTTTTCTACATCAAGATTACTCTCGCCCGTCCCTCCAAATGATTCTCTGCCCGGGGCCGGAACCTTCCAATATTGTTTATTATAGGCAAGGTCCGCCCGAAATGCAATAGTGAAGTTGCACACTCTCGGGCATAAAAACACAGAAAATTTTACCGTTAATTAACACACGCTTTACAATGCTGCCCCGCCACTCCCCAAAGGGGCCATACAAAAAAAGTCCGGAACAGTATGTTCCGGACTTTTTCTCCATGAAAATTTATCGCATGAGCATGTCGGCAGCGTCAAACAGGCGCTGTTCGATGATTGGAATCTGCTGTTTGTCGTTGGTGACAATGGTCAGGTAGACCTTGATCTTCGGCTCGGTTCCGGACGGACGGACAATCACCTTCAGATTGTTTTCCAGATCGTACTCCAGCACGTTGGAGGTCGGCAGCGAAATGTCCGCCTCGCCGCCGCTGCGGAAATCCTTGCGCTTGGAAATCTGGTAGTCCGCGCAGGCCAGCACCTTGTAGCCGGAGAAGCTCTTTGGCGGGTTCTCGCGCAGCCGCTTCATGATGCCTGCCATCGTCTCCATGCCCTCGGTGCCCTCGTAGGTGTAGCCTTTGACCTTGGAGGCGTAGACGCCAAAGCGGGCGAAGATGTCGTTCAGAGCGTCGATCAGTGTCTTGCCCTGTCTCTTATAGTACTGCGCCATCTCGCAGATAATCATCGAGCCGTTAACCGCATCCTTGTCGCGCACATGGCCGCCGGTCATGTAGCCGTAACTCTCCTCAAAGCCGAGCAGGAAGCGGTTTTCCTCGCCCTTCTGCTCCAGCAGGGTGATCTGCTCACCGATGTACTTGAAGCCGGTGAGGACGTTGATCATCTGGATGCCGTAGCTCTTGGCGACCACGTCAGCTAAAGGGGTGGAGACAATCGACTTGACCGCTACCGGGTTCTTTGGCATGGTGCCCTGCGCGATGCGCTGCTTGGCGATATAGTCCAGCATCAGCACACCCACCTCGTTGCCGGTCGGCAGGATGTACTCACCGTGGTGGTTGACCGCGATGCCGACGCGGTCCGCGTCCGGATCGGTGGCCAGCACCAGGTCGCCGTCAATCTTTTTGCACAGCTCGATGCCAAGCTCCAGAGTGGATTTTTCCTCCGGGTTTGGATATGGGCAGGTCGGGAAGTGGCCGTTCGGCAGCTCCTGTTCCCGCACCACCGCAATGTTCTCAATGCCGATGCGCTGCAGAATGCGGCGGACCAGCTTGTTTCCGGTGCCGTTGAGCGGGGTGTAGACCACCTTCAGGTCGCTCTTCTCCACCGGCGCCTTGGAGACGCGCAGCGCAAAGACGCGGTCGAGATACTCATCTACCAGGTCGTCGGAGATGTACTCGATCATGCCGGTGCGCAGCCCTTCCTCCAGCGAGATCTTTTTGACCCCGTCAAAGATATCGGTCTTGCTGGCAAGCTCCAGCACCTTGGCGGCAGCCTGCGGGTTGAGCTGGCAGCCGTCCTCGCCGTAGGCCTTATAGCCGTTATACTTGGAGGGGTTGTGGCTGGCGGTGATGACGATGCCGGCGCTGCAGTGCAGCTGACGAACCGCAAAGGAAAGGGTCGGGGTCGGCATCAGTTCCTTAAACAGGTACGCCTTGACGCCGTTGGCCGCAAAGACCCGCGCGGTGACGTTGGCAAACAGATCGCTCTTGATGCGGCTGTCATAGGCGATGGCCACCGACGGATTCTCAAATTTCTCCTTGACATAGTCGGCCATGCCCTGGGTGGCAAGCGCGACGGTATAAATATTCATCCGGTTGGTGCCCACGCCCAGAATGCCGCGCAGTCCGGCGGTGCCGAACTCCAGCATCTTGACAAAGCGCTCCTTGATCTCGTGGTCGTTGCCCTCGATGTCCACCATCTCTGCAATCAGATCCGGATCTTCCAGATGCTTGGACTTCCAAATGTTGTATGTGTCAAGATAGTTCATCCCAATCATCCTTTCTAATGTTCGTCATTTCCCATGTGGTTTTTCGCACAAGATTATGTGCAAATTAAATATATCCCATTTTTATTCTATGACTTTTTTATTAAAAAGTCAACAAAATCCAGTCGAAAACCCCGGCCTTTTCAGGAAAATTTTCCGTTTATTCACACAGCCAACAGAAAATCGACCGCTTTCTTCCCTTTCCGCCTGTACAACCCGCGCGGCGGCAAGCGAAAACGGATTGATTTTCCAGCCGCAATTGTTTATAATAAAAGACAGAAAAAGACGTTCCAGACAGATGGCATCCACAGGGACGAGGCTTTCAGATTAAGGAGGAATTTTTCTATGTTAGTTTCTGCAAAAGAAATGCTGGACAAGGCAAAGGCCGGCAAGTACGCGGTTGGACACTTCAACATCAACAACCTGGAGTGGACCAAGGCGATCCTGCTCACCGCGCAGGAGAATAACTCCCCGGTTATCCTGGGCGTATCCGAGGGCGCCGGCAAGTACATGGGCGGCTACACCACCGTCGTCGGCATGGTCAACGGCATGATCAAGGAGCTCGGCATCACCGTTCCGGTTGCGCTGCACCTCGACCACGGCAGCTATGAGGCGGCCAAAGAGTGCATCGAGAAGGGCTTCTCCTCGGTTATGTTCGACGGTTCCAAGTATGACATCGAAGAAAACGTCGCCAAGACCAAGGAGATCGTCGCGCTGGCACACGCCAAAGGCGTCTCGGTTGAGGCCGAGGTAGGCGCCATCGGCGGCGAAGAGGACGGCGTGCTGGGCGGCGGCGAGATCGCGGACCCGGACGAGTGCGCCAGCATCTGTGAGCTGGGCGTCGACATGCTGGCTGCCGGCATCGGCAACATCCACGGCGTCTACCCGGAAAACTGGCCTGGCCTGCGTCTGGATGTCCTGGCAAAGATCCAGGAAAAGACCGGCACCATGCCTCTGGTCCTGCACGGCGGCACCGGCATCCCGGACGAGATGGTCAAGGACGCCATCAGCAAGGGCGTTTCCAAGATCAACGTCAACACCGAGTGCCAGATCGTCTTCACCGAAGCGACCCGCAAATATTTTGAGGAGAACAAGGACCAGCAGCCAAAGGGCTTCGACCCAAGAAAGGTCCTCAAACCGGGCTTCGAGGCCATCAAGGCAAAGGTCAAAGAGAAGATGGAGCTGTTCGGCTCGATCGACAAGGCCTAAAAACTATCTTTTGGACAAATCTTTTTGCGGGAGAAGGGCGCTTCCTTCTCCCGCTTTCTGTCACAAGGAGGTGTCCGTATTGCAATACCAGCCCCAAAATATCCGGCTGCGGGACGGCCGCACCGCGCTGTTCCGCCAGCCCGCTCCGCAGGACGCCGCAGGGATGATCGCGTATATGAAAACCTGCTACGGTGAAAGTCCGTATCTCCTGCACACCCCCGAGGACTTTGTGATGACCGTCGAGAAGGAGGAGACGTTCCTCGCGCGGATTTTAGATTCCGAGTACAACCTGATGATCGTCTGTGAAATCGGCGGGGAGATCGCCGGCAACTGCCAGCTCTCCTTCCACAACAAGCCCAAGACCCGCCACCGTGCCGATGTCGCCATCGCGCTGGTACAGAAGTACTGGGGCCTTGGGATCGGCTCCGCCATGTTTGAGGAGATGATCCACATCGCCAAAGAGCGCGGCATCGAGCAGCTTGAGCTGGAGGTCATGGAGGGCAACGACCGCGCCATCCGGCTGTATGAGAAGTTCGGCTTCGAGCGGTTCGGCGTCCGCCCAAACGCCATCCATCTGAAAGACGGCACCCGCCTGCGGGAGCTCTTGATGGTCAAGGTCCTCTAAGCCGCAGCAATTTGGGGACTATATCCAAAGGAGGAACCGATGAAAGCAATCTCCCATCTGCCCGCCGGCTACCGTCAAATCGACTCGATCGACCTGCAGAAGGACAAAAAAGCCGCCCTCACCGTCAATGCCCTCGCCCTGCTGATCGGCGCGGCGATGATTCTGGGTGCAAATCTGTTTGTCCCAATCGCCTCACTGTTCACCGGGTCGGACAACCTGACCGTCGGCCTGCGGTTTTTGGTGCTGGGCGTCTTCATCTTCGCTTATCTGTTTTTGCACGAGCTGGTCCACGGCATTGTCATGAAGGCGCTCGGCACCAAAAAGGTCCGGTACGGCTTCACCGGCCTGTACGCCTTTGCAGGCAGCGACGACTATTACGACAAAAGCGGCTACCTGACCGTTGCCCTGGCCCCAATTCTGACCTTTGGCGTTCTGTTTGCCGCCATCCTCCCGCTTGTTCCGCAGGGGTGGTTTTGGGTCGTCTATCTTTTGCAGGTCATCAACCTTTCCGGCGCCGCCGGCGACCTGTTTGTGACCGTCCGGTTTGCCCGGCTGCCAAAGGACATCGCCGTCAGGGACTGCGGGGTCAGCATGACGGTCTACTCGAAAAGCGAATGTTAAACGAAAATCCGCGCAGGGAGGGAAAATCATTTCCCTCCTTCCTTTTTTAGAAGAAGATTGCGGCAAAAAAACTTTTTTATTTTCTTTACAAAAATGGCGACATCATCCGCTCTTCTTCGGTTGATTCATCCGCCAAATCCGTTTATAATAAAAAGAGCAGTTTGCAAAGGGTATAATCCGACGCCCCGCGCGCACACTATTCCGGAAGAAATCTTTCTACGGAGGTGCGGCGTATGGGCCGAACAAAAAAGGAACAGCAGCAGGAAAGCCTGAAACAAAACCCCGTCAACGAGACCCCGGAGGACAGCGATTCTGCGGAATATGAAGAGATGCCTGACCAGTCCGAGCAGATCATGCAGACCGGATCGGTCACCGTGACCAAGGCAAAACATGTCATCCACTGCCTGACCATCGTCGGGCAGATCGAGGGGCACTACATCCTGCCCCCGCAGAACAAGACCACCAAGTATGAGCACGTCATCCCCCAGCTGGTCGCCATCGAGCAGGACCCCTCCATCGAGGGGCTGATGATTATCCTGAACACTGTCGGCGGCGACGTGGAGGCGGGGCTGGCCATCGCGGAGCTGATTTCCGGGATGAAAAAGCCGACCGTCTCGCTGGTGCTGGGCGGCGGACACTCGATCGGCGTGCCGCTGGCCTGCAGCGCGCGGCAGTCGTTCATCGCGCCGTCGGCCACCATGACCGTCCATCCGGTGCGGATGAACGGCCTGGTGCTGGGCGTGCCGCAGACGCTGTCCTACTTTGACCGGATGCAGGAGCGCATCGTTCGGTTTGTCACCGACAATTCCAAAATTTCCTCCAAGGACTTCCGGCGGCTGATGATGAACACCGGGGAGCTGGTGATGGACGTCGGCACCGTGCTGGACGGTGAAAAGGCGGTGGAGGAGGGGCTCATCGACCATCTGGGCGGCTTGAGCGAGGCCATCGCCTGCCTCTACGAGATGATCGAGGGCGGGGACGGCGGCAAAAAGGCAGCCAAAAAAGCAGCCAAAGGCCGCCGCACCGCCAAAGCAAAAGGGGGCAAGCAGAAATGATCCTCCACTCCATCGTCCCCGTCGAGGCCATGCAGCAGATGGTAGCCGACTGGCAGGCGCAGGGGATGCAGCAGCCCGCCCGGCAGACCTTCTTCCTTTCCGCCACCTGCGCGGTGGAGGGCACGGTACAGGATGGACAACTGACCGTCGAGCGCATCTTTTCCACCAACCCTGCCGATTTCCTGGGCAAAGAGCTGTTTCCGTCAGCTCCTGTCTCCCTTTCCTGGCTGCCCAGGACCTACCCCTTCCCCTAAAAAATTGCGCGCTTCCCCTGCGCGCTTACATAAAAAAGCCGGAGCCTTGTGGGAAAGCCTCCGGCAGTCACTCAATCGCCCTTTCCGGCAGCGTTTTTTCCTGCGCTGCCTTTGATAAAAAACGACCAAAAAGGCGCAGCGCCACGCTGCCCGCGCTTTAAGGAGAGATGATATGGCAAGCAAAAAAACTTCTTCCCGCGGCAAAAGCGCCGCCGCAAGCGAAAAGGAGCGAAAGAACCGCGAGGCGCACTCCCGCCAGCAGTTCTGGGCAATCGTCGTCTTTGCTGTGGCGGTGTTCATCATGGCCACCACCCTGATCGAGGGGCAGAATGTCTGGAACTGGATACATAACTTCTTTCTCGGGATGTTTGGCTGGAGCGCCTACCTCATCGCTCCGCTGCTCTTTTATATCTCGATCATGACCACCCTGGACAAGCCCATCGGCCTGGTCGGGCACAAGGTCTGGCAGACCATGCTGCTCATCTGCCTGCTCAGCGGCGCCACCCAGGTGTTCGGCAGCGGCATCCCCAACGGCAACCTGATTGAAAAGTTTCTCACCCTGTTCCAAAACGGCATCGACGGGCACGGGGGCGGCGCGGTGTCCGGCATCTTCGGCCTTCCGCTGCTGTACTGGTTCGGCCCCACCGGCGCCAAGGTGACGATGGTGCTGCTGATCTTTGTGGTCATCATGGTGCTGACCGGCGGGACGCTGATCGGCCTGTACCAGTCAGCCAAAAAGCCGATGAAAAAGATGGAGGAGGTCTATGTCGCCCACTCCGAGATCCGTGAGCAGCAGCGCCAGCTGCGGCAGGAACAGATGGAGCAGGAACAGAACAAGCCGCACTTTAACATCAACATCCCCGTTGCCGGGCAGGAATCGCCCGACGACGAGCCGCCCCTTCTGACCGATGGCGGCTTTAACCCCAGCAGCTTCTTTAACGCCAAGCGCAAAAAGGAGCAGGAGCTGCAGCAGATGCAGCAGGCCCAGCAGGAGGACACCCGCAAGGGCCGCGCCGCCATCAAGGAGAGACTTGCCCAGGAGCGCGCCGAGCAGAAGCGCCAGGAGGAGGAGCGTGCCCGCCAGATCGCCCAGCAGCGCGATGAGCTGCAGGAGGCGGTGGGAACCGAAGCCTTCTGGAACCCGCCCTCTGAGGAATCCCTGGACGAGACAGCTTCCGTCTCCCCGGCAGCAGCCGACACCGACGAGCCGGTCAGCTCCCCCTATCTGGACGATTTAATCAACCGCGTGGCCTCCGGCAAGCCCTCCCTTGCCAAGGAGGATCAGACGGTGCTGCACACCTTAAAATCGAACATGCCCATCCCGCCGGTGCGCCCGGTGGCGGACTCACAGCAGGCGCAGCGCACCATGAAGCTGTTTGAGGAAAACCTCGGCGACGTGCAGCAGACCGGCCTTTCCTGGGAGGACAGCCCCGATGTGGAGGACGACGGCCTGATCGCCCCGGAGGATTTCCACTTTGGCGAGCACTTCGAGCAGCCTGAGCCGCAGCCGCCGGTCGAAGAAATCCCGCTGCCGCAGGCTTCCGCTCCAGAGGAACTTCCAGAGGAACTGCCGGAAGAGCCAGCCGCCTCCTTTGACCCGGACAATATCCATCTGGAGGAGGAGCCGGAGGTAGAGGACCTGCTCCCCACCCCTGAGCGCAGGCAGACAACCCATGAAATCATCGAGGTCTCCCCCGACGAAATCAGAGCCCAGGGCATGAGCCTGGAGGGCGTCTCCCACTCGGCAGACCAACCCGAGCCGGAGGAGCCGGAAGAACCCCCGTACATCCCGCCCCCGATCGATATCCTCAACGAGATCGAAAAGCCCAACGAGGAAAACCTGCAGGAGGAGCTGCGCTCCAACGCCGAGAAGCTGGTCACCACCCTGCAGAGCTTTGGCGTGCAGACCCGCATCATCGACATCGCCCGCGGCCCTGCCGTCACCCGCTATGAGCTGCAGCCGTCGGCCGGCGTCAAGATCAGCAAGATCACCAACCTCGCCGACGACATTGCCTTAAACCTCGCCGCCTCCGGCGTGCGCATCGAGGCCCCCATCCCCAACAAGCCCGCCGTCGGCATCGAGGTGCCCAACAAGGTGGTCAGCACCGTCTCGATCCGGGAGATCATCGACTCCCCCGAGTTCCAGCAGGCCAAAAGCCCGCTGGCGGTCGCCCTGGGCCGGGACATCGCCGGCAAGGTGACCATCGCGGACCTGGCCAAGATGCCGCACACCCTGATCGCCGGCTCCACCGGTTCCGGCAAGTCGGTGTGCATCAATTCGCTGATCGTCAGCATGCTCTACCACTCCACCCCGCAGCAGGTCAAGCTGGTGCTCATCGACCCCAAGATGGTCGAGCTCGGCATCTACAACGGCATCCCGCACCTCTTGATTCCGGTCGTCACCGACCCCAAAAAGGCCGCGGGCGCCCTCTCCTGGGCGGTCAACGAGATGCTGAACCGCTACCAGCTCTTTAAGGATTACAGCGTACGCGATATGGCCGGCTTTAACCGCGCCGCCGAGAAAAACGGCCTGAAGCCGATGCCGCAGATTGTCATCATCATCGACGAGCTGGCCGACCTGATGATGGCTGCCCCCGGCGAGGTGGAGGACTCGATCTGCCGCCTGGCGCAGATGGCCCGCGCCGCCGGCATGCACCTGGTCATCGCCACCCAGCGCCCCTCGGTCGACGTCATCACCGGCGTCATCAAGGCCAACATCCCTTCCCGCATCGCCTTTGCGGTCTCCTCGCAGATTGACTCCCGCACCATCCTGGACGCCAGCGGCGCGGAAAAGCTGTTGGGCCGCGGCGACATGCTCTTCTCCCCCATCGGCGCCTCCAAGCCGACCCGCGTGCAGGGCTGCTTTGTCACCGACGGGGAGGTGGAGCGGATTGTCGAATTCATCAAGCAGTCCGGCCAGAAGATGACCTATGACGAGCAGATTCTGCAGGAGATCGACCGTCACGCCGTCACCGATAAAAAGAAGGGCAAGGATAAGGACGACGGAGGCGGCTTCTCGGACGAGGACGAGATGCTGCCCAGCGCCATCGAGATTGTGGTCGAGACCGGACAGGCCTCCACCTCGATGTTGCAACGGCGCTTAAAGCTCGGCTATGCCCGTGCCGCCCGCCTGATGGACGCCATGGAGGAAAAGGGCATCATCGGCCCGTTCGAGGGCAGCAAGCCCCGCCAGGTGCTCATCACCAAGGAGCGCTGGATCGAGATGAAGATGGTCGCCGCCGCCAGGGCAGAGGACAATAAGCGCAACTATTAAGGGGGAGGTTCCTTATGTCTATTTTGTTCGACCTGCTTGCTGATTTTTTGGGGGATATTGTCGACTGGCTGATCGAAAGGTTCACCGGCAAAAAAGACGCCGCCCCCAAAAAAGCAGCCCCTCCAAAATCGAGCAAATAAGAAAACCCGGTATCCACGCTTATTGGTGTGGATGCCGGGTTTTTACTTTTCTCTTTTTCAAAATTTCCTGCATCGGCTCTTTCGCCGCTTTCGTCCGTTTTGGCCGGCGCAATCAATCCGCCTTTCCCGCGCCCTGCTGCTTCCACCGCTCCGCTTCGGCCAGCAGGCGCTGGATGATTTGCTCTTCTCCCTGCCGGGTTGTATAGAATCAGTCGAGGTTAGCAAGCAGCTCCTCGCTGTCTTCCTCCATAAAATAAAGCCGACAGCTCCCCTTAGCCAGAGCTTCCTGAACCCTGTCGGCCGTCTCCGCGGCAGTGCAGCAGGTGGAGTCGATGACGTTTGCCTCATACTCCCCCAGATGCGCAAACTGTCCCCACATCGCCTCCACCAACTCTATGTTGGTTTTCCGGTTCAGCTTATCGCGCGCAATTGCCCGGCGAAGCGTCTCCTCTTTGCTGGCTCGAAGAACGATGTAGTGCACCTCGTATCCTTCCCGCACCGCTTTCCGCCACGGCTCCAGAAACCACGGGCCCACAATGCCGTCCACAATCACATCGTATCCACCGCGAGCATAGCGCTTGGCAGCCTCCAGAAAGGCCTCTATCACAATTTGATTCTGCTCGTTCGACTCCGGCAGATGGGGTGGAATCGCCCCCTTGCAAAGGCCGTGATAGAAATCGTCAGTGTGCAGCCGCACCGATCGCTCCAATGTGGACTCATCTGCCACGATAGCCGAAACGGTGGTTTTCCCCATCCCAGGGGAGCCGGTAATCACTACGATTCTTCCCGATTTCATCAACATCCTCCTTGTTGTCCGCTTGCTTGCTCTGTGCCCTTGTGGCGTTCGTTGCTCAGCGCCACAAAGCCCGCCGCGACCACCAGCGCGGGCAGCAGGTCGTGCTCGCCCGCCGGGTCAAGGACGATTGCCCCCACCAAAGATAGGGCGGCAATCCACAAGGCCGCTGTCAGCATCCCGCTCATGATTTTTCTGCTCATCCTATGCCCCTCCTCACATCTGCCGGTCAAAGTACAGCGTCGCCACCAGCTCCAGCAGGTTGCGCAGCCCGATAAAGAGCAGCGCGCAGGTGATGGCCCGCTGGATGGTGATGGTCGCCTGGGTGTCCACCACCACCTGCAAAACGATCAGCAGCACCAGCAGGATGGTGTTGGCCCAGTTGGCCGCGTCGCCGGCCTTGACCTGGATGGTCTCCCAGCGCTCGTCACCCTTATACTGCACCTCTTTTCTGGCCTTGAGGATGTAAAGTCCCAGCGTCACGGCAAGGGCCGCAATCAGCAAAATCAACAAAACAATCTGCTCGTTCATCCTATTCTTCCTCCTCTTCCCGGTGCTCGAACACTTGATCGATCGAGACGCCGAAGGCCTCTGCAATCTTGAAGGCCAGCTCGAGCGACGGGGTGTACTTATACTTTTCGATCGAGATCACCGCCTGGCGGGAAATCCCGACCCGGTCCGCCAAATCCGCCTGCGTCCAGTCCCGCTCGGCCCGCAGCACCTTGATGCGGTTGTAGATCAATGTCACCGCTCCCTTCCAAAATGTAATGAAGTGATTACGTCTTTATTATAACTGCTTCATTACATTTTGTCAAGATAGGAGGACAAATTTTTTGACACAAAAAAGGAGGAAGGCCCTTTTAAGCCTTCCTCCTTTTTGGGAATTGCCTTGCGGCAAAACAGGTTTATTCTTCCTCGTCTTCGCGGGTGGCCGCATCCAGCAGGCGGTCGATCTGCTCGCGCTCCTGCTCGGTGCCCTGCGGCAGCACCGCTTCGGCAGCCGAAGCGTCAGATTCTGCTTCTGCCTTCCCTTCCGCAAATGCGTCAGCATTTGGCGACGATGAACCTTCAGATTCATCGTCTTTTTCCACCGCCGCGATGCCGATGATGCTGGTCTCATTGTCGACCTTCATCACCTTGACGCCGCCGGCGTAACGGGACTGCTGGGAAATCTGATCGGCCGGGATGCGGATGATGACGCCGCTGTCGGTAATCAGCATGATGTCGTTGTTGTCGTCCACCTTCTCAAAGCCCGCTACCGGACCATTCTTGTCGCAGTAGTAGTTGCGCAGGCCCTTGCCGCCTCTGGACTGCAGGCGGTACTCGGAGAGGTCGGTGCGGCGTCCCAGGCCGGACCTGGAGACGGTGAGGATGTCCTTGCCCGCTTCGGCGACCACCATGCCGATTACCTCATCGCCCTCCTCCAGGGTGATGGCTTTGACGCCGCGGGCAGTTCTGCCCATCGAGCGGGCATCCTGCTCGTTAAAGCGGATGCTCATGCCTTTTTCGGTCGCCAGGATGATGTCGTCGCTGCCGCCGGTGATCTTCACCCACGCCAGCTCGTCGCCCTCGTCGAGGTTGATGGCGATCAGGCCGCTCTTGCGCACGTTCATGTAGGCGTTGTATTCGGTGCGCTTGATGACGCCGTGGCGGGTAACCATGACGTAGTACTTATCCTCCGCCGCGATGTCGCCGGTCTTGATGACGCAGGTGATCTTCTCCTCCTGCTCCAGCGGCAGGATGTTGACCACATTGGTTCCGCGCGAGCTGCGGGAGCCTTCCGGAATCTCATATCCCTTGATGCGGTAAACCTTGCCCTTGTTGGTGAAGAACATCAGGTAATCGTGGGTGGAACAGGTGTAGATCTCGCTGACAAAGTCCTCGTCCCGGCGGCTCATGCCGCTGATGCCGCGTCCGCCGCGGCGCTGGGTCTTGTAGACGTCCAGCGGCTGGCGCTTGAGGTAGCCAAAGTGGGTCAGGGTGACCACGCACTCCTCCTGCGGAATCAGGTCCTCGATGTCGACCTCGCCCTCCACCGCTGCAAGCTCGGTGCGGCGCGGGTCGTTGAACTTCTCTTTGATCTCCAGCAGCTCCTCCTTGACGATGGCGCGGACCTTCTTCTCGTCGGCCAGGATGGCGTTGTACTCGGCGATCTTGGCGTGCAGCTCATCCACCTCGGCCTGGATCTTCTCGCGCTCCAGCCCTGCCAGACGGCCCAGCGGCATCTGCACAATGGCCTGCGCCTGCGCGTCGTCCAGACCGAACCGCTCCATCAAGGCAGCCTTGCCTTCCTGCACGGTGTAGTGGGAGCGGATAATCGAGATAACCTCGTCGATGTAGTCCAGCGCGGTCATCAAACCCTCCAAAATGTGGGCGCGCTCCTTGGCCTTTTTCAGGTCAAAGATGGTCCTGCGGGTGATGATCTCTTCCTGGAACTTGATGTATTCGTCCAGCATCTGGTGCAGGGTGAGCGTCTTTGGCTCGCCGCCCACCAGCGCCAGCATGATGACGCCGACGGTGTCCTGCAACTGGGTGTAGGAGAACAGCTGATTTAAGACAATCTGTGCGTTGGCGTCCCGCTTTAACTCGATGACGATCTTCATGCCCTTGCGGCTGGACTCGTCGCGGATATAGCTGATCTGATCGATCTTCTTCTCCTTGACCAGCTCCGCGATGCGCTCGATTAAGCGCGCCTTGTTGACCATGTAGGGGATCTCGGTGACGACAATCCGCTCGCGGCCGTTCTTCATCTCCTCAATGTGGGTCTTGGCGCGCAGGGTGATCTTGCCGCGGCCGGTCGCGTAGGCCGCACGCACGCCGGAGCGCCCCATGATGATGCCGCCGGTCGGGAAGTCCGGACCCTTGATGTGGGTCATCAGCTGCTCCAGGCTGGCGTTGGGATTATCCAGCAGGCAGCAGACGCCGTCGATGACCTCGCCCAGGTTGTGCGGCGGGATGTTGGTCGCCATGCCGACCGCGATGCCGGTCGAGCCGTTGACCAAAAGGTTCGGGAAGCGGCTGGGCAGAACCACCGGCTCCTGCAGGCGGTCGTCGTAGTTTGGCCGGAAATCGACCGTCTCTTTATCGATGTCGGTGAGCATCCGCATCGAGATTTTGCTCATCTTGGCCTCGGTGTATCGGTAAGCCGCCGGCGGGTCGCCGTCGATCGAACCGAAGTTGCCGTGGCCGTGCACCAGCGGATAGCGCAGTGAAAAGTCCTGCGCCAGGCGCACCAGCGCGTCATAGACCGAGGCGTCGCCGTGCGGGTGGTATTGGCCCAGCACGTTGCCGACGGTGTCCGCGCACTTGCGGAAGGCGCGCTCCGGGTACAGGCCGTTGCCGTACATGGTGTACAGGATGCGGCGGTGAACCGGTTTCAGACCGTCCCGCACGTCCGGCAGAGCGCGGCTGGCAATGACCGACATGGAGTAATCCAGATAGGCATCCTTCATCTCCTGCTCAATATCTTTTTGGATCAGGTTCTCACCCGATGTCAGGTTTTCACCCGATGTATTCATCTGTTCTCATTCCTTTCCACACAAGCCGGCAAGACTATTTCTGGGTCAAATCGTGATAAGCCTGCGGCGCCTTCTGCTGCATCAGGCTGGCAAGCTCCTGCGCCTGCTCCACATTCAGCACACTTTTGGGGATGACATAGACGTGGTTGCCCTGATAGACAATCGAGAAGCAGTGCTTGAGCTGATAGCAATGGGCAATCTCGCTGTAGGCGACCTCTTTTTCGTTCAGGTAGAGCTTCTCCTCCCCCACAATGACACGCTGGTCGCCCTCCTCCTCAAAGGCCTTTGCAATCGCGCGGTTGGCCTTCTGGTAACTGTTTCGCAGCACCAGCGCCATGGCGCCCAGCACAATGGCAAAGACCAGCGCAAAGCCGTTGCCGCTGTAGGCATACCAGATGACCTGCGCGCACATCAGCAGCGTCAGGATCACAAACAGGCGCTTTGGCTTTTTGTTGGTGCCGTCAGCCTTGTCGGTGGCCTCCAGCCCCTCAAAAATATCGACATAGCGCACCGCAAAGTCGATGCGGTAGCCTTCCGGAGCGTCGTCCTGCGGGGTCTCCTCCAGCTGCTCCTGTTCCTGTGCCTGCTCCATCTCCTCGTTTTGTTCCAGCTGTTCCTGCTGCTGTTCCATCTTCTCTTCAAGCGGTTGCATGATTTAGCCCTCTTTTCTTGTTTGATGTGTTGGGGTCCCTCTCTATTTTCCCAGCGCTGCCACCTGCTCGCGGATCACCGGGTCCGCCTGCTCCAGCGCGGTTTTTGGGATGATGATTCTCTTGCCGTTTTTGATCTTGAGCACCAGCGTCTGATCGTTTTTTTCCACCTCAAAGATTTCGCTGCACAAGGTGGTGCTGCGGTGCCTGCCATTTAAAAAGCAGACGATCTTATCCGGCTCGAAGGCGTATTCCATCGGTTCCAGCAGGCTCGTATCCTTTTTGAGCTCCTTGGAAACCGAATGCCGCAGCGCGATGGGGAACATAACAAAGTTATAAAACAGGTTAAAGAGCTGAAAGACGATCATCAGCACGCCGGCCACCAGGTAGATTTCCGACATCCATCCCTCCATAAAGGCGCCGCGGTAGATGGCCACACAGCCCACAACGGTGAACAGCACCGCCCACAGGATGGCCCGCTGGCGGCCCTTTTTGATCTGATCCTGCGAATGGGCCATGGCATAGTCGATGTAGTGCTGCTCGGTCAGCTGGATGGTCATGCGGTGCTCAAAATCGTTGACCGAGCGCTTCTCGGATGTGTTCTGTACGTTTTCTTTTTTCATAACCGGGCTCTCCTAGATATCCAGATTGTTGACAAATTTGGCGTTCTGCTCGATGAACTCCCTTCTGGGGGCAACCTTGTCGCCCATCAGGATGGTGAAGATCTCGTCAGCCCGCTCGGCGTCGGCCATGGTCACCTGGATCATGGTGCGGCGCTCCGGGTCCATGGTGGTCTCCCAAAGCTGCTCGGCGTCCATCTCGCCAAGACCTTTGTAGCGCTGGATATCCACCTTGCCGCCATCGGCGCCAAGCTCCGCGATGTACTGGTCACGCTGCGCGTCCGAATAGGCGTAGCGCACCTTTTTGCCGCGGGAGAGCTTAAACAGCGGCGGCTGTGCCAGATAGATGTGTCCCTGCTCGATCAGCGGGCGCATGAAGCGGAAGAAGAAGGTCAGCAGCAGCGTGCGGATGTGCGAACCGTCGACATCGGCATCGGCCATGACGATGACCTTGCCGTAGCGCAGCTTTTCCAGGTCGATCTCGTCGCCAACCCCGCAGCCCAGCGCGGTGATGACCGGCAGCAGCTTCTCGTTGGTATAGACCTTATCCAGCTTGACGCGCTCGACGTTGAGCATCTTGCCCCACAGCGGCAGGATGGCCTGGAAGGAACTGTCCCTGCCCTGCTTTGCCGAACCGCCCGCCGAGTCTCCCTCGACGATATAGATTTCGGTGCGGACGTTGTCGTGGTCGGAGCAGTCGGCCAGCTTGCCCGGCAGGCTGACGCCCTCCAGGGCGGATTTGCGCTCGCGGGTGCGGTCGCGGGCCAGGCGGGCAGCCTCGCGCGCCTGGGCGGCGGTCAGCGCCTTTTCCATGATGACCTTGGCCGTGGCCGGGTTCTCCTCAAAGTAGGTGCTCATCTTGTCATAGGTGATGCGGTAGACCAGCGACCGGATCTCGGTGTTGCCGAGCTTTGTTTTGGTCTGTCCCTCAAACTGCGCTTCCTCCAGCTTGACCGAGATAATCGCCGTCAGGCCCTCCAGGACGTCCTCCACGCTGTATTTGTCGCTCTCCTTTTTAAAGACACCGGTCTTTTTGGCGTAGTCGTTAAACGCCTTCAGGAGGGCTGTGCGGAAACCGATCTCGTGGGTGCCGCCGTCCCCGGTGTGGATGTCGTTGGCAAAGGAGAGCAGGGTGGTGTTGTAGCTGTCGTTGTACTGCAGCGCCACCTCGACGGTGGAGCGGTCGCCCTCGCCGGAAAAATAGATGACGTCTTCGTGCAGCACATCCCAGATATTTTTCTTGCGCTCATGCAGGTAGGTGACAAAGCTGCGGATGCCGCCCTGATAGTGCAGCACCTCGCCCACCGGCTGCTCGCCGCGCTGGTCGGTGAAGGTGATGTTGACACCGCCGTTGAGGAACGCCTGCTCCCGCAGCCGCTTTAACAGCACCTCATAGTCGTAGGTGGTGGTTTCGGTGAAGATCTGCGGATCAGCCTTAAAGGCGATCTGGGAACCGGTCTCGGTGGTCGGCTCCATTCTTTGCAGGTCGCAGACCGGCTTGCCGTACTCAAAGCGCTGGTAATAGCGGTAGTGCCCGTCGCAGACCTCCACCTCCAGCCACTCGGACAGGGCGTTGACGACCGAAGCGCCTACGCCGTGCAGTCCGCCGGACACCTTGTATCCGCCGCCGCCAAATTTGCCGCCGGCGTGCAGCACGGTAAAGACAACCGTCACCGCCGGGATGCCCAGCTTTGGCTGGATGCCAACCGGGATGCCGCGGCCGTTATCCTTGACGCGCACAATGTCCCCCGGCAGCAGGTCGACCAGGATCTTGGTGCAGTACCCGGCCATAACCTCGTCGATGGCGTTGTCCACAATCTCATAGACCAGGTGATGAAGACCCTGCGGCCCGGTGGAACCGATGTACATGCCAGGGCGCTTGCGCACCGCGTCCAGTCCCTCCAGGACCTGGATATCACTGGCATCATACTTTTCGGTCACTGCCGGATTTTTTTCAGGTGTATTTTCCAAAGTGATTCCCTCCATCATTTTATCGTTTCAAAGCCCTTGTTTGCCCGGCGATTTTCCCTTTCCTTTTCTGCCCCTGTTCCCCTGCGGGAGAACGGCGAAAAAAGCGCGGCAAAACAGGGATTTTTCTTTTCCGAATACCTTTTTATTATACCATAAAACACGCTGTCTTTACAATGTTTTTTGGCGGATTTCTTTCTTCTTAATGGGCTTTTTTGAAAAAGGTCAAAAGTGGGTTGAGAGAAAGCCGCTCCGCCCCTTTTAAGCCCTCCCTTTTCGCCTTTTCACATCGGGAATTTCACCGATAAACACAAAACAAAAAGGCCGCCGACCACACTCGGTCAACAGCCCCTTTTTTATCTCTCGGCAGCCACTGTTCTACAAAATTCCCAGCCGCTGCACAAAGCCGCTTCTTTTTTTGAGGGTGGAGCAGGAAATCTGCGAAATGTAGACGGTGATCTCCCCCTTTTCCCGTCCGTCTCCGCTGCTGCAGACGATGAAGGATTTTGGCAGCTCGGTCGAGACGTTCACTACCCGATGCTCCTTCTCCTTGCCGCCCAGATACTCCTTGGTGATCTTGGAGACGGAGGTGTTTTCAATGTCGAAGATGCCGATGATGTCGCGGCTGCGCACCACCACATCCTGTCCCAGATGCAGATACATCCTTTCCGCCTCCTTTAAAAATCCTCGGTCCGCTGCAGCTGACCGGCATCGATCAAAAAGCTGCGGCCGTTGCGCAGTTCCCGAAAGCTCTCGTCGTCACAGCAGGTGACAAACACCTGCCAGTTGTCCAGATGGTTGAGCAGGTAATCCCGCCTGCCCGCGTCCAGCTCGCTCATCACATCGTCCAGCAGAACGATGGGAGCTTCGCTGGTGGTCTCCTCCACCATGCTGCACTCGGCCATCTTTAAAGCCAGCACACTGCTGCGCTGCTGCCCCTGTGAGCCGTACAGGCGCGCGGGAACCTCGTTGACCAGAATCTCCAGATCGTCCCGCTGGGGGCCGCTGCGGGTGCTTCCCCGCTGGATATCCTCCTTGCGGTCGTGCAGCAGCTCCTCCCGGTAAAAGGCGCGCAGCTCCTCCCGGGTACACAGATGGGCGTCCTTGAGGCCGCACTGATAGCTCAGATCCATTCTTTCCCGCCCGGAGGAGATCCCCTCATAGACCTGCGCGGCCTTCGGGCGGATGCGCTCCACATACCGCGCCCTGCAAAAAGCGACCGAAGCGGCCGCTTTGGCCAGGTTTTCCTCCCAGACATCCATCGTGTCCTGCAGCTGCGGAAACTGGGCGATGTCCTTGAGCAGGGTGTTGCGCTGCAGCAGGATGCGCTGATACTCTCGCAGGTAATGGCTGTACTTTGGCATGAGCTGGCCGATGGCGGTGTCCAGGAATTTGCGGCGGAAGGCCGGACCCTCCCGCACCAGCGACAGGTGCGCCGGCGAAAAGACCACCGCATAAAACTGCCCGGCAAGCTCCGCCGCGCTTTCCAGCGGGACACCGTTGAGGTGGACCGACTTCGACTTTTTCTCCAGCAACGACTGGCTGGGAGCAAACAGCTCGATCGAGGCGGTCTGTTCCCGCATGGCGGTGGCAAAAACGGTGTGGACACTGCATTTCTTCTGCCCAAAGCGGAGCATCTCCTTGTCCTTGGCGCCGCGGAAGCTCTTGGCGCCGGTGAACAGCCAGATCGCCTCGATGATGTTGGTCTTTCCCTGGGCGTTTTCCCCGTGGATGACATTGACCCCCGGCACCGCATTCAGCTGCATCGCAGCAATATTGCGAAAATTGTTCAGCTCAATGCTTGCAAGCCTCACCCGTTTTTCCCTCCTGCTTTACTCTGCAGCCGCCTCAAAGCGCCGGCCGTCCGCCTCCACCACGTCGCCGGGGCGGATTTTTTTCCCCCGCATGGTGCAGACTTCCCCGTTGACCTTCACCATTCCTTCCAGCACCATCTCCTTGGCCTGTCCGCCGGTATCGGTCAAACCCGCGTACTTCAAAAAAGAATCGAGCTTGATAAACTCGGTTGTAATCAAAACTTTCTCGGTATTAGTCATCGTTCTTCACCCTCACTGGCAGCACCAGGAACAGGAAACTTTCCCCTTCCAGCGGCAGAATCCGCATCGGAGAGAGCGCGCCGTTAATCTCCAGCTTGACCATATCGCAGTCGGAAGCCTTGAGCGCGTCCATCAGATACTTGTTGTTAAAGCCCATGCTGACCGCCTCGCCGCTCATCTCGCAGTCCACCTCGTCGTGCGCCTTGCCCATCGAGGTCGAGCAGTTCAGCTGCACCTTCTGGTCCATCGCGGACAGGCGGATGGGGCTTCGCAGCCGGTCGGAGATCAGCAGAGAGGTTCTCTCCACCGCGTCGGTCAGGCTGCGGGTATTGATTTTAACCGTTGTCTTGCTGACCTTCGGGATGGCCGCATTGTAGTCGAGGAATTCGCCCTCCAGCAGGCGGGAGACAACGTAGTAACCGCTGATGCGGAAGACGATGTGCTTCTGCGACAGCGCAAGATAAGCCTCCTCGTCCTCCTCTTTGAGCAGCTTGGAGATCTCCGCCAGCGTTTTGCCCGGCACAATAAAGCGGGTGGTCAGGTCGGAGACAATCGGCTCCCTGCGCAGCGCCAGCCGGTAGCCGTCCACCGAAACCAGGGTGACGCAGGAGTCCTTGACGTCGAACAGCGAACCGGTGTGCACCGGCTTGGAGTCGGTGGTCGCGATGGCAAACAGCGTCTGGTCGATCATCGACTTGAGCACGCCCTGTTTGAGCACCAGATCCGACTGCTGCTCAAAGTTTGGCAGCTCCGGATATTCCTCCGCGTTGAGTCCCGGGATGGTAAATTCCGAAGCGCCGCCGCGGATGGTCGCCAGGTCCCGCTCATCCGAGAGGATGCTGACCGTCTGCGCCGGGATACGGCGAATGATGTCCAGCAGCAGTCTTGCTGACAGGATCAGCTGGCCGGGCTGCTCGGTTTTGGCCTCGATGGTGGTGACGATGCCCAGCTCCAGATCGTAGCCGGTCAGCTGCAGCTGGCCATCCTGCGCCTTGAGCAGGATGCCTTCCAGCGCCGGAACCGGCGATTTGGCGCAGGCAGCGCGCGCCACATTGGAAACTGCTTCGACCAAAAGGTCCTTTTCGCAGATAATTTTCATGATGGGGAGTTCCTCCTTAAAACTAAAAAAGCGAACCATTCTATCCCTCAGCCTTGGCAATCAGGGCCGGGAGGGCATTTGTAAAAACAATTATAACATATTTCCGCCCTTAAAAAAAGGCCTAATAAAAGATTTCTTGCAAGGACTGTGCGCACGGAAAAAACAGAGGCGAGCGTGGATGTGGAACAAAAATTCCGTCAATCCTTATCCCGACTGCAAGCCTTTTATCTTCTGGTTGCAAAATGTTTTAGCGATTTGATTTTCAAACCATGCCTTCCAATGATGGAAAGGGAAGGAAAGAAAGAATCAAAAGAATAGTAATAGTAGTAGGGGCGGTGGATTTGTTAAAATCGATAAAAATGCGCAGGATGAAGGGAAAAAAGCGAAAATAGACCCTTGGAAAAACCGCGATATTTTTTGTGAAAAAGTGGAGAGGAGGAAACGGGATGCGGAAAACAGTTGAAAACCTCGTGGAAAATGTTAAAAACAAGTTGAGTGATTGGGGCAAAAAGGAGAGGAGAGAGAGGACGGGATGCAAGCGACGTGGAAACAGGTGAAATGTGGAAAGCGGAAGAGGGCTGAAAAGAGGTGGAAAGGTGCAACAAAAAGCGAATTTCCACATCGATGCGCACAAAAAACGGGGCGGTTTTTCACAAAAGAACCGCCCCGCCATTTTTAAGAATCGCGGATATTTTTGATGATATCCTCCACAGTTTCCTTATACTTGGTGTCCTGCTTCATGTTTTTGACCACCTGGCTGGTTGCGTAGACGACGGTGGAGTGGTCGCGCCCGCCAAACTCGTTGCCGATGGCAGCCATCGACATCTGGGTGATCTCACGGATGACGTACATGGCGATCTGCCGCGCGTTGGAGATCTGGGAGGAGCGCTTGGAGGAGCGGATATCCTCCGGGCTGACCCCGAAGGTGCGTCCCACCTCCGAGATGATCCGTTCGACGGTGACCGGAATCGGCTGGTTGTCGGTGAGGATTTCGCGGATGGCGCTCTGCGCGAGCAGGATGGAGGGAGGGGTCTGCGCCAGCTTGTTGTAGGCGTTGAGCTTTTTGACGACCCCTTCCAGCTGCCGGATATTGTTTTTGACGTGGTTGGCGATGTACTCCTCGACAATGCTGGGGATTTCCAGATCCAACAGCTCCGCCTTGCGCTTGATGATGGCGATGCGGGTCTCAAAATCCGGCGGCTGGATGTCCGCGATCAGGCCCCACTCGAAGCGGGTGCGCAGCCGTTCTTCCAGCGTTTTGATCTCCTTGGGCGGCCGGTCGGAGGTCAGGACGATCTGCTTGTTGTCCTGGTAGAGCGAATCGAAGGTGTGGAAGAACTCCTCCTGGGTACTCTCCTTGCCGCCGATGAACTGGATATCGTCGACTAACAGCACGTCCGCCTGGCGGTACTTGTCGTGGAAGTCCTGGGTGGACTCGTTGCCGATGGCGGCGATCAGCTCGTTGGTGAACTCCTCGCCCTTGACATAGATGACGTTGGTTTTGGGGCGGCTTTCCTTGATCTCGCTGGCGATGGCGTACAGCAGGTGGGTTTTGCCCAGACCCGAACCGCCGTAGATAAACAGCGGGTTGTAGGCGCTGGCAGGGTTCTGCGCGACGGCGCGGCAGGCGGCCTGGGCAAACTTGTTGGAGCTTCCGACGATGAAGGTGGCGAAGGTGTACTCGTACTCACCGCCCTGGCTGTTCATGTCGATCTCCTCCTGACTGTAGGAAGGCAGCACCGCAGAGGGCGCGGAGGTCTGCACCGAGGCGGGGGAGAGCTCCTTCTTCTCCGGATTGGAGGAGGTTTCGCACAGGATCTCCACCTTGACCGGGAAGCCCACCACCGCCTCAAAGGCTTTGGTGAGCAGGCCGAGGTATTTTTCCTCCACAATCTTCTTCATAAATTCAGCCTTGATGTACAAAACGGCGGTGTTGCCGTCAAAGCTGACCGGTTCCAGGCTTTTGATCCAAACCTGGTAAGCGATTTCAGACAGCTCTTTGGAGTCGATCACATACTGCCGCGTGTACTCCTTGACCATCTCAAACAATTCCTTAAATGATTCCATAGCTCGTTCCCTTCTTTGTTCTATGCCAAAGCACATATCTTGCCAAAGATCCTTGCCTGCAAACTCCCTAAACCAGGCAAAAAGAGATAGCAAAGCCCCCGCTCTATCAGCGCAGCAAGCAGGGGGTGAATAAATATGCACTTTTGTTTCACGATTTTAAAAACAGATTAAACGGGTTGTCCAACAGCAAATCCACCACCTTTCAAGATACAGGAAAACCGGTTAAAAAACGGCGGCAGGAATGGTGGAAAAGAGATGGAAAAATAACTTTCAACGATTTTTACACCACTTATTTTAACACAGGACCGGCTCGGTTTTCAAGGGCTTTCCACCGTTTTTAACAGGTAATCCTACACAGATTCCGGCAGCAGTTTTTGTCCTTTTTTGTAAGGGGGCCGGAAAGGGGGAGGAAAAAGGCGGCGCGAGTGACGTTTTAGAATACAGGAAGGAAGAAAAAAGCCGGTCCTCTCTTGACTTTTGGCGAGATTTTGTCTATAATTCTATTCTGTAAGGTTTCGTCTTGAAGGGAGGGTGAGAGAGAATGTTCAGAACCTATCAGCCAAAGAAGCTTCAGAGAAAGAAAGAGCACGGCTTCAGAAAGAGAATGGCCACCAAAAACGGCCGCAAAGTTCTTGCGCGCAGAAGAGCAAAAGGCAGAAAACAGCTGACCTACTAATTCCTGTTCGGCAGCCTGTTGCTGACCGCCAACATATCCAGCGCATCCTTTTTGAGGGAATGCCGGGAGGAAACAGGGAATAGGCTCCTGTTTATTCTGCCTTCCATGTTTCATTCCAGAATAAGCAGGCCACTTATCCCGATAAGTGGTCTTTCTTTTTATCTATCGCACTATCGTAGGATGGAGGACAAGCCTTGAACAAAAAGACGACCTTAAAGCTGAATAAGGAATTCAGGCGCCTTTACTTTAAAGGAAGCAGCGCAGTCCATCCGCTGATCGTCACCTATGCCTGCAAAAACCGCCTGGGCCGCAACCGGATCGGAATCACCGCCACCAAAAAGATCGGCAAGGCGGTATGCCGCAACCGCTGCAAAAGAATTATCCGCGCGGCGTTTCATCAGGTGGAACCGCAGATTGGGCAGGGTTGGGATTTTGTCTTTGTGGCAAGGGCAAAGACCGCACAGGCAAAGTCCAGCGAACTTGTACCGGTGCTGAAAAAACAGATTATGAGCCTTACAAAGCCCGATAAAGAAAAGAAAGGATCTGCGGCAAAAAAGAAAAAGGATCCAACCGTCTCGTAAAAGGAAAAAGCGGTGTTTGCCGCCGGCGTGTGCGGCAGCTATATAAAAAAGAAAACAAGCAGACTCTTTAAAAAACGGGCCGCCTGCTGGGCAGGGGTTCGTCAATGGGGAGTGGAGGGAAGGGGTTTTGATGCAAGATGAAATATTTGATGCTTTTGCTGATCCGCTTTTATCAAAAGTTTATTTCTCCCCTTTTTTTGCCCTGCTGCCGCTTTTACCCCACCTGTTCGGCTTATGCCTTTACAGCAATCGAACGGTTTGGAGCAATTAAGGGAGGATATCTTGCGCTGCGGCGCATCTTAAAATGTCATCCTTTTCATCCTGGGGGCTACGACCCGGTCCCCGAAAAAAAGCCCGGAAAAAAGGAGAGGGACAGACACTACCACAGCCTTTAAAAGGCGGGCACAATGCCTATACCAGAAATGTCCCGCCGGGCACAGGCGCCCGCGCCCCATCTGTGAGGGGGCAGAGGTGCAGAATGGAGGTTTTCGATGAATATTCTTGGTTATCCGCTAGGGCTGATCATGCGCCTGCTGTACAATATCCTGCACAGCTACGGCTGGTCGCTGATCCTGTTTACGCTGCTGGTCAGATTGGTTTTGGTGCCGCTGTCCATCAAGCAGCAGAAATCTTCTGCCAAGATGGCTGCCATCCAGCCGCAGATGCAGGAGATCCAGAAGATGTACGCCAAAAACCAGACAAAGATGAACGAGGAGCTGCAGAAGCTCTACCAGCGTGAAAAATATAATCCGGCCGGCGGCTGCCTGCCGATGCTGATCACCTTGCTGGTCCTCTTTGGTCTGATCGACGTTATCTACAACCCCATGCAGCACATCCTCGGTATCAGCGCCGATGTCATCGCGCAGGCCACCGAGATCATGAAGGGGCTGGGAGTCGCCTTCAGCCAGTACTCCCCGCAGACGGCCATCATCTCCTCGGTTCAGGCAAACCCCGAGGCCTATGCGGCGCTGGGCACCGATTTTATCAACACCCTGCAGTCGTTTGATCTGAACTTCTTCGGCATCAACCTGGGCGAGACCCCGTCTTTGTCGCTGAGCCCGCTGATCCTGATCCCGATTCTGTCCGGTGTCACCGCCTTTATCCCGTCCTGGCTGTCGATGAAAAACAATCCGGCCATGCTGGAGGGCCCGGGTGCGGGCAGCATGAAGGTCATGCTGCTGGTATCGCCGCTGATGTCGCTGTACATCGCATTCCAGGTCCCGGCCGGCGTCGGTATGTACTGGATTTTCTCCAACGTCTTCATGATGATCCAGACCATGGTGCTCAACAAGTTCTATAATCCCAAGGAAATGGCCGAAAAGGCAAAGCAGGAGGCCGAGCAGCGCCGCGAACAGGAACGTCTGGAGCGCATCGAGGCCAAAAAGAAAGCGCGCGCAGGCGACGCGGAAGCAAAGGAACGCGCCAAAAAGCAGAAGGAAATTAACCGTCAGAAGCTGGCCGAGGCCAGAAAACGGGATGCGGAAAAGTATGGCGATGTCTATACTGAAGTGACCGACGACGATTTGGAATAACGGGAGCGATTTTTCACTGATTATCAGAGGAGGTATCAGTTTGAAAGAGATTATTGCAACGGGAAAAACAGTTGACCTGGCCATCGAAGAAGCCTGCCAGCAGCTGGGTGTACCAAGAGAAAAAGCGGAATTTGAAATCATTGACCTGCCCAAAAAAGGCCTGTTCGGCTTAAAGACCTACCCGGCAAAGGTGCGCGTCTTTGTCAAAGAGGACAAGGCAGAGATGGCGGTGGAATATATCTCCTCCATCCTCCGGGCGATGGGCGCGCAGTCCTTCAGCGCTACCCCAAGCCTGGAAGGGGAGAACCTGCACATCACCCTGCAGGGCGACGACCTCGGCTTTGTCATCGGCCGCCGCGGCGAGACCATCGACGCCATCCAGTACCTGACCAGCCTTGCCGTCAACCGCCTGGATGGGGACTACATGCGCATCACCATCGACAGCGGCAACTTCCGCGAGAAGCGTGAAAAGACACTCGAGTCGCTGGCCAAGCGCCTGGCGCGCAACGTGGTCCGCAGCGGCCGCAGCGTCACCCTGGAGCCGATGAACCCGTATGAAAGAAGAATTATCCACGCCACTGTCTCCACCATTGAGGGGGCAACCTCCTCCTCCATCGGCGAGGAGCCGAACCGCCGCGTGGTGATCAGCTCGACCAATCCGGTCAAGAAAAACAACAACTATAAGGGTAAGAAAAAGCCTTACAACAACAAAGGCGGCCGCCGCTCCGGTTCCCGCCGTCCGCAGGGCGAGGGAAAGGGCCAGGGCCAAAATCAGGAAAACCGCGAGGGCGGCGAGAAGAAGCCTTACGTTTTCCGCCAGAACTCCAACCGTGAGGAAGGCGAAAACCGCAGACGCCAGCCGAGAAAGGACTCCTATAAGGGAGAGCGCCGGCAGGAGGAAAAGGCAGCTTCCAACGACAACATCCGCAGCGAGGTTCCGCGCAGCACGCCGCCGAGCGAGGCGCAGGACAAGCCGCTCTACGCAAAGATTGATCTGGACTAAAATAAAACTTTTTCCAATGGGCGAAAGCATCCGCTTTCGCCCATTTTTTTGTAAAATCAAGGAAAAGGAAAGATGAATTTTACATTAATAAATTTAAACGATAGAGCATGAACGAGAAAACGGGAGCATTTTCAAGATCACCCGGCGGTGGACAAGGGGAGAAACGGGCTGGCTGCAAAATCCATCCGAATTTGCAGGAAGAGCCGGTTTGCTTTTGCCGCCGCCGGCAGGCTATAATAGAGGTACCCGGGAAAACAGAAAATCGATGAGCTGCAGCTTTGTTTTTATTTTTTTAAGGTGAGTGAAATCATGGAAACCGATAGGTTATATCGGGTAACAAAGCAAGATGAAACCAAACTGATCACGCTTTTGACCGAGTGCTTTATGGGCGACCCGCTCTATCAGGGGCTGATCCCCGACCAGCACAGAAGGGAAAAGCTGCTGCCGGAGCTGTTCCGCTGCGACCTGGATGAGATGCTGGACGACTGCGAGATCTACGCTGTCAATGAAAATCTGGATGGCATCATCGTTGTCTCGGACGAGACCGAGCCGTACAACCCCTTCCAGTATTTTGCCGAGCAGCTGTACAGCACCCTCAAGACCAACGCCTTTTTGATTAAGGACGACCCGTCGCTGGAAACCTTCTTCAACTTCCTGCGCGGCAGGGACTACCTCAACAGCGGCTGGACCGACGAGCTGGACGAAAACCGCCTGCACATCATCTACCTGGCGGTGCGCCCCTCCTGTCAGGGCAGGGGATACGCCAAACAGCTGATGAGCGCGGTGCTCGACTGCGCCGACCGCAAGGGTCTGCTGGTCAGCCTGGAAACCCACAACCCCAAAAACGTGGGCCTCTACCGCCATTTTGGCTTCTCACTGTTCGAGACAATCGACCACTACCCCGACCTGGTGCAGTACTGTATGGTGCGCCAGAGCAAGGTCCGCCTGCTGCCAAAGGCGGCTTGAAAAGCAATATCCTAAAACCCCTTCGGAGGGGCGCGCATCTGCGCGCCCCTCTTTTTGCGTTCCGCGCCGCTGCGGGCTTTTCAGAAGCGGGATTTTTTGCTATAATATAAATATCTATGCGATTGTACACAGAGGGGAAAGGGGAGACTTTAGCATGAACGCATTTTCGGAGGATACCATCGCCGCCATCTCGACGCCGGTCGCAGCGGGCGGAATCGGGATGGTGCGCATCTCCGGCCCGCAGGCGCTGGAGGTGGCGGACCGGGTTTTCCGGTCGGTTTCCGGCAAACAAGTGCAGCAGACCGAAGGCTACCGCGGCCTGTACGGCCGGGTACACGACGGGCAGGGCGAAATCGACGAGGCGGTGGTCTTTGTCTACCGCGCGCCCAAAAGCTATACCGGGGAAAATGTGGCGGAAATCTGCTGCCACGGCGGCGTGTACCTGGTGCAGCGCACGCTGCGCGCCTGCATCGCTGCGGGAGCGCGCCCGGCGCAGGCCGGAGAGTTTACCCGCCGGGCCTTTTTAAACGGCAAGATGAGCCTGACCCAGGCCGAAGCGGTGATGGACCTGATCGCCTCCCAGGGGCAGCAGAGCGCTCAGGCGGCGTTGCAGGCCAAGGACGGCGCCGTCTTTTCCAAAATCCATCAGGTCATCGACCGGATGCTCTCCATCTCCTCGGCGCTGGCGGCCTGGGTCGATTACCCGGACGAGGATATCGACGAGGTCTCGGACGACAACCTGCGCGCCGGGGTGGAGGAGATCTGCCGCCGGCTGCACGACATCCTGCGCGGCTATGACAACGGCAAAATCCTGCGGGAAGGGGTCAGCACTGTCATTGTCGGGCGGCCAAACGTCGGCAAATCGACGCTGATGAACCTGCTTTCCGGACAGGAAAAGAGCATCGTTACCCAGATTCCCGGCACCACCCGCGACATCGTGGAGGACACCATCCGCCTGGGCGACATCGTGCTCAACCTGGCGGACACCGCCGGCCTGCGCGACACCGACGACCCGGTGGAGAAGGTGGGCGTCGAGCTTGCTCGAAAACGTTTGGATACTAGTTATTTGGTGCTGGCGGTGTTCGATTCCTCGGAGGAGCTGTCCGAGGAGGATATGGAACTGATCGAGAAGATCAAGGACCGCCCGGTGGTGGCGGTCATCAATAAGAGCGACCTCTCCCGCAAAATAGACGTAGAAAAGATTCGACAGAAAATCCCGCACATCGCCGAGCTTTCGGCCAGCGCAGGGGAGGGTGTCGCCGAGCTGGAGGCTCAGGTGCGCGCGCTGCTGCACCTCTCCGACCTGGATTCGTCGGCAAGCGTCATCGCCAACGAGCGCCAGCGCGCCTGCGTCGAGCAGGCCAGCCGCACGATGGATCAGGCGCTGGAGGCCCTGCAGGCCGGGCAGACGCTGGACGCCATCAACGTCTGCATCGATTCGGCCATCGACAGCCTGCTCGAGCTGACCGGCGAGCGCGCCTCCGACGCAGTCATCGATCAGGTTTTTGCACGGTTTTGTGTCGGCAAATAATAGGGCTTGCTGCCCTGACGCACCCCACAGCCGGGGAGGGCGCTCCGCCCCTCCGACCCCGGGTTCCTTTCTTGCGAAAAGAAAGGAACCAAAGATTCGCCAAGGGCTGCGCCCTTTGGAATCCCCCCGGTGTGAGGCGCTCGTCCTATTGTGCGGCGCTATCGCTTGCACCCGGACTCGTTTGTGCGTTGTATCCAAGTCCGATTTGCCGCGCTTTGTTTGGGAAAATCACCGGCTTTTCCGTCTCCCTTCATCTGTGGTAAAAGGAGATGCTTTGTGTTCTGTCTCGCGCGGCGCGGCAGTCAAGATATAGCACAACGATGGGAGAACAATCACTTTTAGGAAAAATCAAAAGGAGTACTTTATGGAATACACAATGGGAAGCTATCAGGTGGCCGTCATCGGCGCGGGGCACGCCGGCATCGAGGCGGCGCTGGCGGCGGCGCGGCTGGGCGCCAAAACCGCCATCTTCACCATGTCGCTCGACGCCATCGGCAACATGCCCTGCAACCCCTCGATTGGCGGCACCGCCAAGGGCCACCTGGTGCGGGAGATCGACGCGCTGGGCGGCGAGATGGGCAAGGCGGCGGACGCTACCTTCCTGCAGAGCCGGATGCTCAACCGGGGCAAGGGCCCGGCGGTGCACAGCCTGCGCGTCCAGTCGGACCGCGAGGCCTACCACCACGAGATGAAGCGCCGGCTGGAAAAGCAGAAGGGCCTGGACATCATCCAGGCAGAGATCTGCGACATCCGTCTGGACGAGAGCGGCGCGGTTAAAGAAATTGTCACCAAGCTCGGCGCGGTGTATGCGGTGCAGACGGCCATCATCTGCTCCGGCACCTTCCTGCACGGCCGCATCTATGTGGGCGATGTCTCCTACGAGAGCGGCCCGGACGGCCTGCACGCTGCGGTGGGCTTAAGCGAGGCGCTCGAACGGTTGGGCGTTCATCTGCGCCGTTTTAAGACCGGCACCCCGGCCCGGGTGCGGCGGGACAGCATCGACTACGACAAGCTGGAGGTGCAGGAGGGGGACGAGAAGATCATCCCCTTCTCCTTCGAGACCCTGCGCGAGGGCCTGCGCAACCAGGTGGTCTGCCACATCGCCTACACCAACGATAAGACCCACGAGATTATCCGCCAGAATATCCACCGCTCGCCGCTCTACGGCGGGATGATTGAGGGCGTCGGCCCGCGCTATTGCCCGAGCATCGAGGACAAGGTGATGCGCTTCCCCGATAAGCCCCGCCACCAGTCCTTTGTCGAGCCGATGGGTCTAGACACCGAGGAGATGTATCTGCAGGGGCTTTCCTCCTCGCTGCCGGAGGACGTGCAGCTCGCGCTCTACCGCTCGATTGTGGGCTTTGAGCGGGTGCAGATCATGCGCAACGCCTACGCCATCGAGTACGACTGCGTCGACCCGCTCGACCTGAAAGCCTCGCTCGAATTTATCAAGGTGCCGGGCCTGTACGGCGCCGGACAGTTTAACGGAACCTCCGGCTATGAGGAAGCGGCGGCCCAGGGCCTGATTGCCGGCATCAACGCTGCTCGCAGGGTGCAGGGCAAGGACCCGCTCATCCTCGACCGCGCTTCCAGCTATATCGGCACCCTGATCGACGACCTGGTCACCAAGGGCTGCTCCGACCCCTACCGCATGATGACCAGCCGCTCGGAATACCGCCTGCTGCTGCGCCAGGACAACGCCGACCAGCGACTGACCCCCATCGGCCACGAGCTGGGCCTGATCGGGGAGGGGCGCTGGCAGCGATACCTGCACAAGCAGGAGCAGATCGAGACGGAGCGCAGGCGCATCGAGAAGCTGACCTTCGGCCCGTCGCCGGAGCTCAACCGGATGCTGGAGGAGCACGGCACCGCGCCGCTGGAGACCGGCGCGCACGCTGCGGACCTCATCCGCCGCCCGCAGATCGGCTATCAGGATTTGGCGCCCTTCGACCCGGAGCGCCCGGAGCTGCCGGACGAGGTGACCGAACAGGTGGAGATCCAGATCAAGTATGAGGGCTATATTCAAAAACAGCTCATGCAGGTCGAACAGATGCGCAAACTGGAAAACCGCCTTCTCCCGGAAAACATCCGATACGAGGAGATTCGTGGCCTGCGCCTGGAAGCAATCGAAAAGCTCCAAAGGGTTCGTCCGCACAGCATCGGCCAGGCCTCCCGCATTTCGGGGGTCAGCCCGGCGGATATTTCGGTGCTTTTGATCTATCTGGAGAGCAAAAAACAGGCAGAATAACCGTTTCATGTGAAACATTTTGTCGCGGCGGAACGAACAGCCGCGGGAAAGGATAGAAAAATGATCGATCAACAACTGCTTTTGGATGGCTGCGCGGCCTTTGGCATCACCCTGCCGCAGGGCGCGGCCGAAAAGCTGGATCGCTATGCGCAGCTTTTGGTGGAATGGAATCAGAAGATGAACCTCACCGCCATCACCGAGCCGCGCGAGATTGTGTATAAACATTTTGTGGACAGCCTGCTGCTGTTAAAGGCAATCGAGCTGCCGCAGGGCGCCAGCCTGATTGATGTCGGCACCGGCGCGGGATTTCCGTCCATGCCGCTCAAGATTGCCCGCGAGGACCTCAAGGTCACTCTGCTGGACAGCCTGCAGAAGCGCCTGACCTTTTTGCAGGAGGTCAACGTCCAGCTGGGGCTGGACTGCGCCTTCATCCACGCGCGCGCCGAGGACGGCGGCAAGGACAAAAAGCTGCGCGAGCAGTTTGACTTTGCCAGCGCCCGCGCGGTGGCTCACCTGCGGGAACTGGCGGAATACTGCCTGCCCTACGTCAAGGTGGGGGGCTACTTTATTTCGCTCAAAGGCCCGGAGGTGGAGCAGGAGATCAGGGAGGCAAAGAACGCCGTCGCGACGATGGGCGGCAAGGTCGAGCAGGTTCTGCATTTTTCGCTGCCGGACGACAGCGGAAGAAGCATCGTGCTGATCAAAAAAATATCGCACACTCCGCCTTCCTTCCCCAGAACCGCCGCCAAAATGGCAAAAAAACCGATTCTCTAAATCGGTTTGCCGGACTTGAAGTCGAAATAAGTCGAACGATTTTTCTGGAAAAACGGAATACTCTGTGCTATGATAGAGGTATGGACGCGGGACGGCAATCCGCTCCCAGTGTCCATGCCTTTTCTATTCCTATTTTCCTTTCTTTTGCTCGGCAGGTACGGTCTCCCTAAGCCGTCCCTGCGAACATTTCTGCTCCCATCATTATCTCAATCACCTGCGTCCCAGCCGGCGCCCAGCCGGCTGGGCGGGGCGCTTGAGAAACAAAAGAAGGAGGAGATCAAAGCCCCATGAAAGCACTGTTGGCAAAACAGAAGATGATCAATAAGGTTGTCCTGATTCCCGAACATAGAATAAAGCCCAACCCCTATCAGCCAAGACGGGTGTTTGACCAGGAAAAGATCGAACAGCTGGCCGCCAGCATCGCCCAGTACGGTCTGCTGCAGCCCATCACCGTGCTGCCTCTGGAGGACGGCAGCTACCAGCTGGTGGCGGGGGAGAGGAGGCTGCTGGCCTGCCGCAGGCTGCGCATGCAGGAGGTGCCCGCCATCCTGACCACCATGGATGAGGAGCGGAGCAGCGCGCTGGCGCTGGTGGAAAATATCCAGCGCTGCGATTTAAACTTCTTTGAAGAGGCGGCGGCCATTCAAAAGCTGATGAAGATGGGCGGCTATACCCAGCAGGCTGTGGCCAAAAAGCTGGGGAAAAATCAATCGACCATCGCCAATAAGCTGCGCCTGCTGCAGTTTTCCGAGCCGGTGCGGGAGGCGATCCTCGCGGCAAACCTCACCGAACGCCACGCCCGCGCCCTGCTTAACCTCAATGAGCAGGGGGACGAGCCGCTCCTGCAGGCGATCAAGGCGATTCAGGAGCGGGAGATGAACGTCGCGCAGGCCGAAAAGTACATCGCCCAGCTGGAGGGCAAACAGGACAAGCCCAAGGAAAAACGGCTGTTTATCGTCAAGGATCTGCGCATCTTTTTAAACAGCATCGATAAGGCGCTGGAGACGATGAAGCTGTCCGGCATCCGAGCCAAAACCCAGATGCAGGAGGAGAACGACGAGGTGGTCTACACCATCCGTATCCCAAAGGAGAGCGCCTACGCAAAGAGTAAACACTGAGCAGGCTGAGCCTGCACCCAATTCGCGTATTGGTTTGGTGCGAAACCCTACTCGCTGCCTCGCGGCACCGAGCTTGTGTGGAAAAAATAAAAGTTTTCGCCAGCCTTTTTCAAAAGGCTGTGGTTTCCAAAGGCAAAGCCTTTGGTCGAGCTCCGCAGAGCTCGAAAAACTTTTATCGTTCAAGCGCCAAGTCACGCTTATGGCTAGCTGAAAATTTGGCTTAGTGTAGCGTGACCTGAAGCTGAACACAGTTCAGCTTCCCGAGCTTGAGATGGGCTTTTGTAAGAGAAAAGCCCCCTAGACAAGCAGCCGATTTGCACATCCCAGCCCAACCCTCCGGTGGATGGTTGGGCTGCTGTTGCTTATGGGAGCAAGTTTTTATAAAATAAAGTTTTCGTCCACCTTTTCCAAAAGGTGGCAGGTGTCCAGCGGGCAGCGCCTGCTGGTCGCCAAGTCACGCTTGCAGCTGGCCGGGAAATAGGGTTATGCGTTGCGTGACCCGAAGTTGAACTGTGTTCAACTTCCCGGGCTTTTATCGTTCAAGCGCCAAGTCACGCTTGCAGCTGGTTGAGGAAATAGGCTATGCGTTGCGTGACCCGAAGTTGAACTGTGTTCAACTTCCCGGGCTTTTATCGTTCAAGCGCCAAGTCACGCTTGTAGCTGGTTGAGGAAATAGGCTATGCGTTGCGTGACCCCGGCTTGGAGAGAACTGGTGAAGCTTTTTCCTTCGCGAAATGAACTATATCAAAACAGGAACAAAATTTCCTCTTATCAAAACAACAGGGGCTGACGCTTTGCGTCAGCCCCTGTTGTTTTGCCATACAAAGAAGAGATTAAAAATGTAAGAAAATAAGAAGGTGTCAAAATTATTCAAACTGCTTGCCGTGGCCAAACGCGCCGTGGACCATGCAGGTTTTGGCGGAGAACTTGCTGCCGGCGTCCATCGCCGCCATCACAGCGCTCTCCAGCTCGGAGGGGTCGTGGTTGCCTTCCAGCCACTCCACAAAGGAGAGCAGAAAGGCGGTCAGGAAGGAGTCGCCTGCGCCCAGGGTGTCCAGCGCCTCGACCAGGTAAGCCGGGTGGGTGAACAGATGGTCGCCATCCGAGAAGACCGACCCGTTTTTGCCGCGGCTGGCGATGACATACCGGCAGCCGCGCTGGTGAATCCGCTCGCACCGGCGCTGAATCTCCTCCATGCTGGCGTCGCCGCAGGAGGTGATGGCGAAATCGATGTGAGGGCAGACCGCGTCAAATATTTCATCCGTTTCCAGAATGGAAAAGTCGTATGCAACATAAGGTTTAAGGGGACGCAGTTTTGGCAGCTCGGGATTGATGTGGCTGTTGATGCTGGTGCAGATCAATGAGAAGCTGTCCAGATATTCCAGGTCCGCCTCCTCAAAGTGGATCGGCTTTTCTTTGGCGACGCCGCCCTTGTTGCTGCCCAGGAATTTGCGGTCGCCGTCCACCAGGGTGATCATCGCGTAGCCGTTTTCACCCTCCTCCACACGGCAGTGGGAGGTGTCGATGCCCAGCTCCCTGGCGGTGGCCTGTACCAGCTGTGCGGCCTCGTCGCTGCCAAAGACGCCCATGTAGGAGGAGGAAGCTCCCAGCATGGAAGCGTAAGCGGAGAAGTTGAAGGCGTTTCCGCCCGGATACATTGTTTTGGTATGCATGTATTTATCGACAACATTGTCGCCCACACCGATGACCCTGATTGCCATATGAACACTCCTTTGTGAAAAAAACTACGAATACATTCCCAAATGTACCGGCATGTTTACAAGGATATCATAATCGCTTTTGTCGGTTTTGTCAAGTGAAAATTCATAAACTTGTACATAAAAAAATCAACAAGAAATTCAATAATTATTCTATATTGACAAACACAATTTGATATGTTAGAGTATGAATTAGCATGAATGGGTATGAATGTCAGCCGGTCGGCTGCCGACAGGCTGACCGGCCGGCACATCCGAGATAAGAGCGAACAGTCAACGTGACAGGCAGAAAGGAGAAGGAGAAGAAAATCATCATTCAGTAAAAATAAAGAGGTGAAAAGCGTGATTAAGTACACAATCAAGAGACTGCTGATCGCGATACCGGTTTTCCTGGGAATTACCTTTATCGTATTTTTCCTGGTCAACATCGCACCGGGCGGACCTCTTGACATTATGGCGTCTTCCGGCGAGCTGTCCCAAAGCGACCTGGAAGCACTGAGGGTTTCCCTGGGGCTGGATAAGCCGATCATTGTCCGGTATTTTATCTGGCTTGGGGAATTGTTCCAGGGGGATCTGGGCACCTCCTACCGCACTTCGCAGGAGGTCAGCCTGATGATCGGCCAGCGCCTGCAGGCTTCGCTGATCCTGACCGGCACCGGCATCGTCATGGCAATCATCATCGGCGTCCCGCTGGGCATCATCTCGGCATACAAGCCGTATTCCAAATGGGATTCGCTGGCGAACTTCATCGCCTTTTTGGGTTCGTCGGTACCAAACTTTTTCCTGAGCTTGATTTTGATCTATGTCATCTCGGTCAAATTGGGATGGCTGCCGACCAGCGGCATGTACAGCACTTCGGGAAACCGCGAATTTGGGGACCTAGTGCAGCACCTGATTCTGCCGGCTATTGTCTGCGGCATCCAGCCGATCGGCAACTACATCAAGCAGACCAGGGCCAGCGTCATGGAGGTGCTCAACGAGGAGTACATCAAGACGGCCAGATCCAAGGGCCTGAAGGAAAACATCATCGTTGTCAAACACGCGTTCCGCAACGCGCTGATTCCGGTTGTTACCTCGATCAGCCTTTCCATCCCGTTCCTGATCGGCGGCGCGGTCGTCACCGAGCAGATCTTTGCATGGCCTGGCATCGGCAGCCTGATGGTAACCGCCATCAACAACCGCGATTACCCGGTCATCATGGGCGTCACCGTCCTGATCTCGGTCGTCGTTCTGGTTGCAAACCTGATTCTGGACCTGATCTACGCGAAACTGGATCCGCGTATCAGCTACGATTAAAGGAGGTGCGAGAGTGGTAAAATCAGAAACAACAACGATGGAAAAACGGGTGAAAAGCCAGGCGCTGGAAAAGTTTGTGCACAACAAGCGCGCCGTCTTTGGCGTCATCGTCGTGCTGGTTATTGCCCTGTGCTGCCTGCTTCTGCCGCTGGTGATGGATCTGGATCCGTACACCACCGACGAGCTTGCGGGCTTTAACAGCGCTCCATCGGCAGAACATATTCTCGGCACCGACGATGTCGGCCGCGACCTGTTTGCCCGCCTGCTGTACGGCGGCAGAATCTCGCTCTTTGTCGGCATTGCCTCCACCATCATCAGCGTGCTGATCGGCGTTCCGCTTGGCCTGCTGGCAGGCTATTACCGCGGCATCTGGGAAACCATCATCATGCGCGCGGCGGACATCTTCATGTCCTTCCCGTCGATGATTCTGATCCTGGTGCTGGTGGCGGTGTTCGGCCCGTCCATCATGAACGTCACCATCGTCATCGGCGTGCTGGGCTGGACCTCTATGGCAAAGCTGATCTACGGCAACACCCTGTCCATGCGTGAAAAGGAGTACATCGAAGCCGCCCGCGCGATGGGTATGAAGAACAGCAAGATCATCTTCAGCGAGATTTTGCCCAACGCCATCGCTCCGGTCTGGGTCAGCATCGCGTTCCGTGTGTCCAGCGGTATCCTGACCGAATCCTCCCTGAGCTTTCTGGGCCTTGGCGTTCAGACGCCGCAGGCCTCCTGGGGCAACATTATCTTCGCGGCGCAGAACCTGCTGGTGCTCACAGCCCGTCCATGGGTCTGGATCCCACCCGGCATCTGCATCATTTTGGTCGTCATTGGCTTTAATTTTATCGGTGAGGGTGTGCGCGACGCACTCGACCCGAAGATGAAATAAACAAAAAGGAGATGTGAATTCATGAAAAAACATATGCTGCGTGTATTGAGCATGGCCATCGCGCTGACAATGTCGATGACATTTGCACTGAGCGGCTGCGGCAGCGACACCGGCAGCTCCACCTCCGGCGAAGGAACCACCTCGAGCACCGAGGAAAGCACCGGCACCGAGGAAGGCGCTTCCACCGAGGAGACCGGCGATACCGAGACAGCACAGACCACCGATTACTCGGATGTTGTCATCAACTACGGCCTCACCACTGCCTGGGATAGCTTGAATCCGTACGGCTCCTCCAGCGGCTCCACCTTCCAGCACCTGGTTCTGGATAAGCTGTATGACCGCCTGGCCTACATCACCGAGGCAGCGGAATCGATCGAGCCAAGAGCCGCCGAGTCCTGGGAATCCTCCGAGGACGGCATGACCGCCACCTTCCACCTGGATCCGGACGCAAAATTCCACGATGGCACCCCGGTCACCGCAAACGACTGGGTATTCACCGCCTACCTCATCACCGATCCAAACTTCGACTTCGGTATGAAGAGCGAGTTCAAATTCTTTGAAGGCACCGACGACAGCGGCGTCAGAACCGGCGACACCCTCGGCATTGAAGCGGTCGACGACACCACCCTGGTCATGCACTTCAAGACCCCAACCCCAGTTGAAGACTGGATCATGCTGCACAACAAATACTTCTATGTCCTGCCAGAGCACCTGCTGGGCGACATGGACCCGGCGGAAGTAAACGCTTCCGACATCTGGGATAACCCGAACGACCTGGGCTCCGGCCCCTGCACCTATATCTCCGAGCTCTCCGGCAGCCAGCTTGAGCTTGGTTCCTTCGCGGATTACCAGCTGGGCGCTCCAAAATTCGGCAAACTGGTTTACACCGTTATCTCCGCCTCCAACACCGTCACCTCCGTTATGACCGGTGAGCTGGATATGTTCATCCAGAGCGCCAGCATCGAGGACTCTCTGGCAGCGGAAGAGATGGGTCTGCCGGTACAGAAATCTGACCTGCCGACCAGCATCGTCGCTTTCCTGATCAACAACCAGAACGTTTCCGATAAGCGGATCCGCCAGGCGATGAACCTTGCCATCGACAAGGAAATGCTGATTGAACAGAACGTTGAGGGCCAGGGCGTTCCGTCCGCAACCTTCATCATCCCGGGCTCCGAGTACGACGCGGGCATCGAGTGGTCCAGAGACGTCGAGCAGGCCAAAGCCCTTCTGGAAGAGGCCGGATGGGACAGCAGCCAGACTCTGACCATGGCCGTCACCTCCACCAGAGAGAGAATGGCAGCTGTTATCCAGCAGAACCTGGCCGAAGTTGGCATCAACATCGAGATCCTGACCGTTGACCTGGCGACCGAGTTTGCGGGCCTGCAGGACGGCACCTACGATCTGGGTATCTGCGGCTCCACCGCCACCAACTACCCGCTGTGGATGGAAGGCTACTACGATTACAGAAACGCGACCTACTGCCAGATCACCGATCCGACCTTCGCGGAATATCAGGAAGAGATCGCTGCCGCTCTGGACGAAAGCATCCGCAAGGACCTGGTCAACGAGTATCAGCAGTTCTGGTATGACGAGATGCCTCTGGTTATGCTCTACCACGCCTACTCGTTCAGCGTCGTCAGCCCAAGAATGTCCGGCGTCCATCAGTCCGACTCCGGCATGCTTAACGAAGCGGTTTGGAACTGGGAAGTAACCGAATAACACTGTTTTGATGATGAGGGTGCATCAAATATCTTTGATGCACCCCTTTCAGAATCACGGATTTGGTGCTTTTGCCAGCCGGATCATGGAAGAAACAAATAAAGGAGGAAACCTCTCATGCCAGAGCCTTTATTGAAAGTGGAAAACTTAAAGGTCAGCTTTAAAATCAAAAAACAGAAAACAGCGGCAGTAGAGGACGTAAACTTCTCCCTGGATGAAGGAAAGATTATCGGCATTGTAGGAGAATCCGGCTGCGGCAAAAGCGTGACGGCAACCTCAATCCTGCGGCTGATGCCGCCGAGCCTTTGTGAAATTGACGAGAACAGCAAGATCCTGTTCCAAGGCAAGGATCTTTCCAAAGCCTCCAACGCGGAGATGCGGGACGTGCGCGGCAACAAGATCTCGATGATCTTCCAGGAGCCGATGACGTCGCTCAACCCGGTCTATACAATCGGCGCGCAGATGGTGGAGATGCTGCAAACCCACCAGAAAATCTCCAAGCACGACGCGATGCAAAAGAGCATCGAGATGCTGGAAAAGGTGGGCATCCCCTCGCCGGAACAGCGGATCAAGGAGTATCCGCACCAGCTCTCCGGCGGTATGCGGCAGAGGGTCATGATCGCCATGGCGCTCTCCTGCAACCCCAAGCTGCTCATCGCCGACGAGCCGACCACCGCGCTGGACGTCACCATCCAGGCGCAGATCCTGCGCCTGATGCGTCAGCTGACCCACGATTTCAACACTTCGGTCATCCTGATCACCCACGATATGGGCGTTGTGGCGGAGATGGCGGATCACGTCATGGTCATGTACGCCGGCAAGGACGTGGAGTACGGCACACTGGAGCAGATTTTTGACCATCCGCTCCACCCCTACACCAACGGCCTGCTGCGCTCCATCCCGCGCATCAACCAGAGAAAAGATGAACGTCTTTACACCATTGACGGAACCGTTCCCACCCTGGACGAGATGCCAAAAGGCTGCCGCTTCTGCACCCGCTGCAAGGAAGCGACCCAGCGGTGCTGGGAACAGGACCCCGGCATGCACACCCTTGCGGATGGCCACAAGGTGAGATGCTGGAAATATGTTGAGGAAGGAGGAAGTACAGATGGGAGCTCCGCTGCTGGAAATCCATGATTTACAAAAACACTTCCTCGTGAAAAAGAGCTTTTCGGCTCAAAACCGCGTCTACCTCAAAGCGGTGGACGGCGTTGACCTGACGATGGAAAAAGGAGAGACAATCGGCCTGGTAGGCGAGTCCGGCTGCGGCAAATCGACGCTGGGACGCACCATCCTAAAGCTGCACTCGGTCACCGGCGGCCAGATTGTCTATGAAGGGAAGGATATTACCAAATACACACTGGACCAGATGATGGAGTACCGCAGAAAGATGCAGCTGATCTTCCAGGACCCGTTTGCATCGCTCAATCCAAGAAAGACCATCATGCAGTCGGTGGAGGCGCCGCTGGACCTCTCGCACGACATCCCCAAAGCGGAACGCCGCGAGCGGGTCATCAAGATGCTGGATGTTGTCGGTTTGGGTGAAAAATACCTGAACAAATATCCGCACGAACTTTCCGGCGGCCAGCGCCAGAGAATCGTCATCGCTAGGGCCCTGATCAACAACCCCGAAATGGTCGTCTGCGACGAGCCGGTTTCGGCGCTGGACGTTTCGGTCCGCTCCCAGGTGCTCAACCTGCTCAAGGATTTGCAGGAACAGATGAATCTGGCCTACCTCTTTATCTCCCACGACCTGAGCGTCGTGCAGTACATCTGCGATAAGGTCGCGGTTATGTATTTGGGCAAGATTGTAGAAATTGCGAACAAGGAGGACCTCTTTACAAAGCCGCTGCACCCCTACACCAAGGCGCTGCTGTCGGCCATCCCCGTTCCGGATATCCACCACAAAAAGGAGGAGATCATCCTGGAAGGCGAGGTCCCAAGCCCGCTGAAGCCGCCGAAAGGCTGCCGCTTCCACACCCGCTGCCCCTATGCGACCGAACGCTGCTCGCAGGAGATGCCGCAGCTGACCGACGTGGGCGGCAAGCGCAAGGTTGCCTGCCTGCGCTATCAGGAAATCAACAGCTAGAAAAAAGGGGAGGGGAACAACGATGCTTTATATCAACCAGCGCAAATATCCCGATATGCCGTATCAGCATAACCTCAAACACGGCGGCGCGCCGGCGGATAAGTCCAACATCTCCTCGGCAGGCTGCGGCCTGTGCTGCCTGTGCATGGTGGTGGAGAACATGACCATGCACAGCTTCTCCCTGGAGGAGTGCCGGCAGATGGTGTATGACCTCAAGGCCAACATGAGCGCCGGCAGCGACCTGCAGATTATGGGCCCCGCTGTAGCGGAAAAATTTGGCCTGACCTACGACCAGACCGACGACATCAACAGGATGCTGGCCCACGTTCATGCCGGCGGCATGGCGGTGGCCAACTCCGGCGGCGACCGGGAAGGCTACGAGGGCGTCTTTACCCACGGCGGGCATTACATCCTGGTGGTTTCCGCCGACGAGACACAGGCCTGCATCCTCGACCCGGCGCTGGAGCCCGGCAAGTTTGACTCCCCGGGCCGAAAAGGCAAGGTGGAAGTCCACGAGCCGTTTGCTTACTGCGACTTCTCCGTTTTGAAAAAAGATTGCGAAAACCGCAGCCCGGCATACTATCTCTTTGCCAGAAAGCGGTAACCTTAACAGGAGGTGAAAGTGCGATGGATTTAAATCTGTACCTCAAGCAGCTGGAAACGCTGGTCAACATCGACAGCGGCTCCCATAACGCGGCGGGCGTCAACAAGGTCGCCGACGTGATCGAAGGCTGGTACCGGGACCTGGGCTGGCACGTCGTCAACCACGACGTCGGCCCCGAGGCGGGCAGACTGATGGAGATCTCCAACCGCCCCGCTGATCACTACGATGTGATGTTTGTCGGCCACATGGACACCGTCTTCCCGGACGGCACAGCCGAAAAGCGCCCCTTCTCGATGGACGAGGAAAACGTCTACGGCCCCGGCGTCGGCGACATGAAAAACGGCGACACCGCCATGTATCACGTTGCGCTCAACGCGGACCCAAAGGTTTTAGAGAACCTGAACATCTGCATGCTCTATAACCCCGACGAGGAGATCGGCAGCCGCTATTCCCGCGAAAAGATGGACGAGATCGGCAGAAAGGCCGACATCATCGTCGTCATGGAATCGGCCGGCAATAAGGGCACCCGCCACTGCTTTGCGCGCAAGGGCTCGATGGGCTACGAGCTGGAATTTCACGGACAGGCGGCGCACGCCGGCTTTATGTTCAGCGTGGAAAACGCCTCCGCCATCCTGGAGATGGGCCATTACATCGTCGAGCTGATGGCTCTTGCCAGCCGCGAGGAGGACACCACCGTCAATGTCGGCCTTGCTTCCGGCGGTACGGCGGGAAATGTTGTCCCGGATTTCGCCAAGCTGAGCGTCGAGATGCGGTTTAAAAAGGAATCGGAACGCCAGCGCATCGAGCAGGCGGTTCAGAAGATGGTGGAGGGCGAGCCCTTTGTCAAGGGCGTTCAAACCGTCGTCGTCAAACATCGCTCCGGACCTCCGATGATGAAGTCGGAAAAGACCGCAGCCTTTGTCGAAAGGCTGTATAAGCTCGCCGACGATCTGGGCATCCACTTTGAGGAGAAGGATCGGGGAGGCGGCTCGGACGGCAACCACCTCTCGCGCTGCGGCACCGACCCCATCGTCCTGGACGGCATGGGCCCGCACGGAGCACTGGATCACAGCGAAAAGGAGTACGGTTATTACCCCTCCGCAGTGGATTGCGTCCGCCTGCTGTGCGCGATGCTCGAGATGATCAGCAATGATAAGCAGCAGAAAAAATAAAAACTGGACATAAAGCCGGAGGAAAGGGAGATAAGCATTATGGAAAACAAAGAGAAAATCAAACAGATTGTTTCGGAAATCAAAGAAAAACTGGCCCCGAAGGGCGGGATCAAACACGTCTATTTTGTAGCCTGCGGCGGCTCCAAGGCGGCCATTTTCCCGGGACTGTACCTGCTCCAGAGCGAGGCCAAAACCTTCAGCGCCACCACCTACACCAGCAATGAGTTTGTCCACGCCACCCCAAAGGAGCTGGACGAGCGCTGTGTGGCGGTCATCTGCTCGCTGAAAGCGACGCCGGAGACGGTGAAAGCGGTCGAAACCGCCAACGCCAAGGGCGCCATCACCATCGCGATGACCGGCTCGATGGAAACCGGCATGGCAAAGGTTGGCCAGTATGTTGTTGTGTACTCCAGTGGTGCCCCGCAGGATTACAGCAACTCCAACCAGGCCTGCTCGCTGCGCATCGGCTTTGAGCTGCTGCATCAGATCGAGGGCTGGGACAAATACGACAAGGCGATGGACGCCTACCAGTACATCAACGAGATTGTGGACGAGGCCAAAAAGGAGTGTCTGCCCGCTGCCCAGGCCTGGGCGGAGAAGGAAAAGGACGAGCCGGTCTTCTATGTGCTGGCCTCCGGCTCCAACTATGGCGTCGCCTATTCGATGTGCTGTTGCCACTTCATGGAGATGCAGTGGAAGCACGCGGTCTGCCTGCACACCGGCGAATATTTCCACGGCCCGTTTGAGACCACCGACAAAAAGCTGCCGATGGTGCTGATTATGGGCGAGGGCAGAACCAGAGCGCTCGACGAAAGATGCTTAAAATTCCTGAAGACCTACGCCGAAAACTTTATTGTCATCGACTTCAAGGAGCTGAATAAGGGCAGAATCGATCCGGATGTCGTCGAGTTCTTCAACCCCGTCGTCCTCATCCCGATCGAGCGCTACTATGTCTTCCAGATGTCCCAGGTCACCGGCCACTCGATGGACGAAAGAAGATATATGTACAAGGTAGAGTACTAATTTGTTAATGGCAATTCTCTAAAATTCGCAAAGCGACAGTGAAATGCGCAGCAAGGCTCATTCTTCCACGGGATGGGATCCCTGCTGCGCATTTGCTGTCTGAAAACTTCGTTTTATGTCAAAAATTGTTTTTAGGTGTAGAATACAGGCAGAAAATAGTGCCTTTTTCTGGCTTTTTTTAGGAACTATTCCCCTTGTATTGTGTTCTTACAATGTATTATAATTAGAGTAATCTCTCTGTGAAGATGACATGACGAAATGATACCAATGATAAAGGGGGGAAATGCAGATGTTGGATCCAACCGCAATCACGCCGCTGTACGTTCAGCTGATGAATATGATTGAGGAAGATGTCAGCGCCGGCCGCTATCATACGGGAGATCGCCTGATGACCGAAAAGGAAATGGCGGAAACCTACCACATCAGCATCAATACCGTCCGCCGCGCGATCGATAAGCTGATTGAAAAAGGACTGGTCGAACGCAAACAGGGAAAAGGAACCTTTGTCACCAAGCCCAAATTTGAGCGCAACATGAAAAAGCTGCAGAGCTTCACCGAACTGTGTCACCAGATTGGCGTGAAGCCGGGCGGCAAGATGCTGGAGAACAAGGTGGTCACCGCGGATGAGAAGACGGCTAGAAGGCTGGATATTCCTGTCGGCAGCAGGGTGGTCTTTCTTTCCAGGGTGCGCTATGCCGACCAGGAACCGGTGGTCATCGAGGGAAACTATTTCCCGATGGAGTATTCCTTCCTGCTCGACAATGATTTTGACAACAATTCGCTGTTTGATTTCATCGAAGAAAAGACGGGCAAGCGCATTGCCAGCTCGGAAAAACGCATCGAGCTTTGCCGCGCCACCGCCCATGAGGGAGAGCTGCTGCGGGTAAAAAAGGGTGAATACCTGCTCTATGTCAAGAGCACAGCCTACGACGCAAATGGGATTCCGATGTATGTAGGAACACAGCTGATCAATGGAGAACGCTTTTCCCTTTATGTTTATGAATCTGCAATTTAATGGGCAGCGCCCCAAAATAAAGAGGCTCGGGTCAATCAAAATTGACCCGAGCCTCTTTTTGTGGTGAATCATAAAAGGGGTTTACAAAAGAAAGGTTACTGCAGAGGGTTGTAGACAGTGCCGACAAACAGCGGCGCCTCATCCTGCGACTCGATGACAAAGAGGAATGGGCGGTCCAGCGAGAAGTCGTACTGCTCCATCGGGACCGGCATGCTCATCCGCATCAGATCCATCTTGGTGTAGGCGGCAGCTTTGCAGCCGTTCTCATCCACCTCGACGTGGCTCTCCTGCTTGACGCTGGAGAGGGAAACGCGCTCGTCGGTGATGCCGGAAAGGTCCGCTTTGCCTTCCAGCAGCTCCTCCAGACCAAGCGCCTTGCAGGTCTCGTTGAGGTCAAACTCGCTGTCGAAGCTGAATTTTGGCAGCTTGAAGTTGACGTCGGCGTAACGGACGGAACTTTCCTCCTGCTCAGAGAGAATCTGCTCCAGGCTTTCCTGGTCAAGCAGTGTCTCCAGAGCGTTGCCCTCCTTTGGCAGGACAAACTTCATGGTCTGCCCGCCTTCAAACGGAACCTCAAACAAAGTGTAGTCGTCGGTTTCATAGTAGGTGGCGCCCTGGAAGGTCCGATTCATATAGGTGGCATCCACCTCGCTGCCGTCCTCGAGGGTGAAGGTTTCCTCTGTGTTGTTGGCGGCGTCAAAGGAATCGACCCAGGCCCCTTCAAAGTACAGGGTGTTGATGATCGAAAGAATCTGGTCCGGATTTGCCTGGAAGGTTGGATTCAGCAGGCCGCTGGTCTGCTCGGAGATCCATTTGGCCATCGCATCGGCGGTCGCCTGCTCAGAGAAGTCCACCGAATAGGCCGAGGCATAGAACTGCTCCGCAGCCTTTTTGGCGAACTCTTCCTTAATTGGGTAGTCCTCCTGCAGCCAGAGAGAATTGGCGATCTTTAAGATACCGCCCTCCTCGTCGCTGTAGTTGCTGTTATAGAATTTATTCAGGCCGTTGGAGATCACCTTCATGTTGGTCGATTCCAGCGCCTTGGCAATGTCGCGGGAGGTCTGGCCGCTTGCACCGCTGCCCAGCACGCCCAGCGCATAGGCGAAGCTGATCGGCGAATAGGTCTGGTTGGTGCCGTTCTCGCTTAACACCATCGAGGATGTTTTGGCGCCAAATTCCTGCATACTCTCGATAAAGGCCTCGGATGCCTGGTTGGCTTCCAGGAAGTCGTACTGCTCCTGTGCATCCTCCGGGATGTCCGGCTCGGTGACGCGGGCAACCGGCTTGATTGGTTTTGGCTGCGCCGGCAGAACCTGGATGGTTGGGCTGGACGAGTTGGTGCTGCCGCCGTCTGCGCTGTAGGAGACGCCTGCCATCGAGAGCAGCATCGCTGCGCAAAGGGCAACGGGGAGAATCTTTTTCATCATTTCATAAACCTCCTAAAATTTGGTCGGTCGAAATCAAAGGGTTCAACAACCTCTTTCCTTATAGGTGTGCACATATTGGGAATTTGTTGCAGCTTCTTTAAAAAAAGTTTTTTGTTTCACATGAAACATCGGCAACCTTCTGCGCGGAAACGTTTCACGTGAAACAAAGGGACGGGAGAAAAACACCTGTTTCACGTGAAACAGGAGAGGGAAGCGAGAAGAAAAAGGTTTCACGTGAAACATGGACGGACAAAAAGGTGAAAAAGACAAAAGGAGGGAGGAAAAAGGGAGTTTTTTCTTTCTTTTCGGCGACAGATGTGCTATAATCAAACTAAATCCGATGTTTTGCGCGTCAGCGCCGGGAAAGGATGTTGTTGATATGAGTAAAGTGATTGCGGTAGCAAATCAAAAGGGCGGCGTCGGCAAGACGACCACCGTCATCAATCTGGCTGCCGGTCTGGGGAAATCGGGAAAGAAGTGCCTGCTGGTGGACATCGACGCGCAGGGCAACGCGACAAGCGGCCTGGGGGTCAACAAGCGCGAGGTGACCTGCTCGACCTATGAGCTGCTCAGCGGGGAGGAACGGACCTCCAAGGCGGTCATCAAAACCGAGTTTAAAAATGTGGACCTCATTCCGTCCAGCATCGATCTGGCGGCGGCGGAACTGGAACTGGGCGATGTGCCGGAACGCACCATGAAGCTGCGGCAGGCGCTGGCTTCGATCCGGGACAACTACGACTATATCCTGATCGACTGCCCGCCGGCGATGGGCCTGGTGACCCTCAACGCCTTCGCGGCCTGCGACAGCGTGCTGATTCCGATTCAGTGCGAGTATTATGCACTGGAGGGACTCTCCCAGCTGATGGCGACCGTCCGGCAGGTCAAGCGGCTGTACAATCCGGTCATCGAGGTGGAGGGTATTTTGCTGACCATGTACGACAAGCGGCTGCGCCTGACCGAGCAGGTGGAGGAGGAAGTGAAGAAGCACTTCCCCGATAAGCTGTACAAGACGGTTATCCCGCGCAATGTCCGCCTGTCGGAAGCGCCCAGCTTCGGTATGCCGGTGATGTATTTTGATAAGCTCTCCAAGGGCTCCAGGGCCTATATGGACCTGGCAAAGGAGTTTTTGAAGAAAAATCGTGTTAAGAAAGGATAGGGGGAATCAGGATGGCAAGAGCGAAAAAAGGAGGGCTCGGCAAGGGGCTGGACGCCCTGTTTATGGACAATGAAACGGTGGACAGCGGGGGAGTGGTCACCCTGCGCCTGAGCCAGATCGAGCCAAACCGCGACCAGCCGAGAAAGATCTTCTCGGAGGAGGCGCTCAACGAGCTGGCGGATTCCATCCGGGAGCACGGTGTGCTGCAGCCGCTGCTGGTGCGCCCCCTGCCGGGCAGCAGCTATCAGCTGGTGGCAGGCGAGCGCCGTTGGCGCGCCAGCCGCATGGCGGGCCTGCAGGAGGTCCCTGTCGTCATCCGGGAGATGGATGAGGAGCAGGCGATGGAGATCGCGCTGATCGAAAACCTGCAGCGCGAGGACCTCAACGCCATCGAGGAGGCGACCGGCTATAAGCAGCTGATGGAGCGCTACGGCATGACCCAGGAGCAGGTGGCAAAACGAGTGGGTAAGTCCCGTCCGGCCATCGCAAACGCCCTGCGCCTGCTCAACCTGCCGCAGAAGGTCATGGATATGGTGGGTGAAGGGGAGGTTTCCCCCGGACACGCGCGCGTGCTGCTGGCCTTTGACGATCAGGATCGGATTGTGGAGATC
>PPYF01660251.1_pt1 | contig 82533 bp, 78 predicted proteins | sample 1559871 | NCBI WGS metagenome assembly PPYF01 (sample SAMN08240021, study PRJNA423297) | Human gut metagenome, whole genome shotgun sequencing project.
TTTTGTGCCCTCAAAACCAAAAAATCCTGTCAACGAATCACCACTATGGTAATCCATCAACAAGATTTAGTGTAGAGCCATTTAAGCTTACTTCGGCATTTCCCCGGCGAGGATTTGCTTCGCTTGCTTCGTGGTTAAGTCGTAGTTGTAGTAAGTCTTGTAGAAGGACTTGGTCTTCTTAACCATGTCCAGGTTCTTGAATTGGTCTGGGTGAAGCTTTTGGGCGGCCCAGAGGATTTGCAGCGCTTCTTCAGTACTGTAACGGTCCCACGGAAAGGTCCCTTGTGGGTTACCGTAAACCTTGTTATCCTTGACAGCCTTCAATTGGGAAAGGGTGGAATCAGCCTTCAAGAGCTTACGAGCGTTGGCGGTCGTGGTTTGACCAACGATGATCACGTTTGGGTTAGCCTTCACGATGTCTTCGGCATTAACGGTGATCATGTTACCGGCAGTAGTGATGGCGTTCTTACCTCCGGCCATCTTAATCCATTCGTCAACGATCGTCTTGGTCCCATCAACCTTAGTCAGGTCAGCTGGGCTCGTGATGTGCAAAACGGAAGGAGTAGTCTTAACACCCTTAAGTTGCTTTTTAACGTAGGAGATGTTGCCGTCGAGGTACTTGATGTACTTCTTAGCGATCTTCGGGGCGTCCCCACCTAGGATGTCGGCCGTCAAAGTGATCGACTTCTTCATCCCGGCGAAGTCTTGGAACATGGCGTTCACGGCGGTTAAGTTAGCTTGCTTAGCCTGCTTAACTTGTTCCGAGTTGGATGAAATCACAACGTCCGGCTTCGTCTTAACCAGGGATTCGATTTGAATGTCTTGACCGGAGAACGGCGCCGTTACCTTAGAGATTCCTGGGTCAACGGTTTTAAACCAGCCCTCTTGCTTGATTATTGGCGTGGTGGCAACCAACTTCTTTTGGCCGCCAAGCAACAAGACCACTTGGTTGCTGGCGTGCCAGAGGTCAGCCACCCGTGTTACCTTGGTTGGAACCTTCACCTTGGTCCCGGTCATATCGGTAACCGTCTTGGTCTTAGCTGCGGTACTAACGGTAGTTGGAGCGGTAATCCCGGTAACCGGTGCAACGACCCCGGTCAGTAAGGTTCCGGCCAGTACCAGGCCCGCAAAACGCTTCCACTTGAACTTCATTGATTTTTCCTCCTCAATGGCTATTCCAATAAATTATTCTTTTATTAAATAGCCATATTCAAACATTGTTCATAAAAAATTATGACCCCCACAAAAGGTTTTGTGGGGGTCTTGGTTGCGATTTCAGGCAAAATTAGGGTTTTCCCTAACTTTAAAAATTATTAACCGATTGAGCCTTCCATTTCAAAGGAAATTAGGCGGTTTAACTCAACGGCGTACTCCATCGGCAACTGCTTGGTGAATGGTTCCACAAAGCCCATGATGATCATTTCAGTGGCCTTTTCTTCGGAAATTCCGCGGCTCATTAGGTAGTAGAGCTGCTCTTCTGAAATCTTGGAAACCTTGGCTTCATGCTCCATCGCCACGTTCGAGCAGTTGATTTCGTTGTAAGGAATCGTATCGGACTTGGATTGGTCGTCCATAATGATCGTATCGCATTCGACGTGGGCCTTGGAGCCTTCAGCGTTCTTGGTGAAGCGAACGGTCCCCCGGTAGTCAGTCGAGCCCCCGGTCCGGGCGATCGACTTAGAAACGATCGAACTGGAGGTGTTCTTGGCGTTGTGGATCATCCGGGCCCCCGAATCTTGGTGGATCCCGTTAGAGGCCACGGCGATCGACAACATCGTCCCCTTGGCCCCCTCACCATCTAAGTAAACGGACGGGTACTTCATCGTTACCTTGGAGCCTAGGTTCCCGTCGACCCATTCCATGGTCGCGTGGTCCATCGCCGCCGCCCGCTTGGTTTCCAGCGAGTAGACGTTATCCGACCAGTTCTGGATCGTCGTGTAGCGGCAATAGGCGTCCTTTAAGACGTTCACTTCCACCACGGCGGCGTGCAGGGAGTCCGATGAGTAGTTCGGGGCGGTACACCCTTCCACGTAATCGACTGAGGCCCCTTCGTCGACGATGATCAAGGTCCGCTCGAACTGGCCGGTATTCTCGGAGTTTAACCGGAAGTAAGACTGAATCGGCGTTTTAGTTTGAACGCCCTTGGGCACGTAAATAAAGGAGCCCCCCGACCAAACGGCGGCATTAAGGGCGGCAAACTTATTGTCATCTGGTTGAACCAACTTGCCAAACCACTCTTTAAACAGGTCCGGGTACTCGCGTAGGGCGGTATCGGTGTCGGTAAAGATAATGCCGAGCTTTTTGAATTCCTCGCGCATGTTGTGGTAAACCACTTCGGATTCGTACTGGGCCGATGAGCCGGCGAGGTACTTACGTTCAGCCTCTGGTACCCCTAGCCGGTCAAAGGTCTTCTTTAAGTCGTCCGGAACCTCTTCCCAGTCGCGGAACTTCTTGTCGGTCATCTTTTGGTAGTAGAGCATGTGGTCAAGATCTAGTTCTGATAGATCCGGGCCAAACTTGGGCATCGGCATCGCTTTGTAAATTTCGTACGCCTTAAGCCGGTAATCGAGCATCCACTCGGGTTCATTTTTTTCCTTGGAAATGGCGCGCACGACCTCCTCGGTTAACCCCCGGCCCGTTGAGAAGACCGGGTGGATGTCGTCGTGGAAACCATATTCGTATTCCTGGTCGTCATGCAGGATTTCGCTAGCCTTGGTCATCAATATCCTCCTCATCAGTGTCCTTTAACAGTGCCCGCTGTAAGGCCCACCAAGCTAGGGTGGCACACTTGATGCGGGCGGGGAATTCCATGATGCTGGTTAGCACCTGGGCGTCCCCTAACGCTTGTAGGTCCGCTAGGTCATGGTCCTTACCGATCGCCATGTCCGAAAAGATCTTAGCCATTGCCAGAGCCTCGTCTGGGCGCTTCCCCTTGACGGCTTCGGTCATCATCGACGCCGATGCCTGTGAAATCGTGCAGCCGTGACCGGTATAGCCAATTTCGTCAATTAAGCCATCTGAACCTACCTTGACTTGCAAGTCGATTTCGTCACCACAAGTCGGGTTATTTAAGGTAATGGCGTTAGTGGCGTCCTTTAAGGCTCCCTTGTTGTGGGGGTGATCAGCGTGGTCTAAGATAACCTCCCGGTATAAATTATTTAACTTAGATAGTCCCAATTCTGAAGAACTCCTTTGCTTCCTTTAGTGCTGACACCAACTTCTCAGCGTCAGCCGCGGTGTTATACAGGTAAAAGCTGGCCCGGGCGCTGGCCTCCAGACCAAGGTAATTCATCAATGGTTGTGCGCAGTGGTGACCCGCCCGCACGGCGACCCCTTCCATGTCTAGCGCCGTCGCCAGGTCGTGGGGGTGCAGGTGGCCGAGGTTAAAGGAGATCACCCCGGTGTGCTTAGCCGGGTCGGTCGGTCCGTAAACCGTTAGCCCCTCAATTGCGAGTAATTGAGGCAAGACCGTTTGCACCAGCACCCGTTCGTGGGCTTCAACCTGGTCCATTCCAATCGCCGTCAAGTAATCGATCGCCGCCCCTAAGCCAACGGCCCCGGCGATGTTTTGGGTCCCGGCCTCAAACTTGTACGGCAGGGCCGCCCAGGTACTTACCTGTTCGGTTACCGTGCCAATCATTTCGCCGCCGTACTGATAAGGGGGTATGGCCTCCAACAGGGCTTGTTTGCCATACAAGACCCCGATTCCGGTGGGCGACATCATCTTATGGCCGGAAAAAGCGTAAAAGTCCACGTCCAATTCGGTTACGTCAACCTTCATGTGGGGAACCGCTTGGGCCCCGTCGCCGACGATAATCGCCCCGTGTTGGTGGGCCAACTTGGCCAATTGTTTTAAGGGCGTCACCGTTCCCATCACGTTGGAAGCGTGAGTAACGGCGACGATCTTGGTACGGTCGGTAATCTTAGCCGCCGCATCTGCCAGATCCAATTCGCCCTCCTTCGTTAAACCGATGTACTTAAGGGTGGCGCCCTTTTTAAGCGCTAGCTGTTGCCACGGAATCAAATTGGAGTGGTGTTCCATAATTGAGATGACAATTTCATCGCCGGCCTGGATGTTTTGCTCGCCGTAAGTGGCGGCGACCAGGTTTAAGGAATCGGTGCACCCCTTGGTAAAGATCACTTCTTCTCGCTTCTTTGCGTGAATGAACTTCTGCACCCTATCGCGGGCCGCTTCGTAATCGGCGGTTGCCCGTTCCGCTAGGGTGTGGACCCCGCGGTGCACGTTGGCGTTATCGGTTTGGTAAAAGTCGAGTACCTGCTTAAGAACCGGGGTGGGCCGCTGGGCCGTAGCGGCGTTATCGAGGTACACCAGAGGCTCATCGTTAACCCGCTGGTCCAAAATCGGAAAGTCGGCGCGAAGGTCACTAATACTTTTGTCCATCTGCAAGCTTCCTTTCTAGTACCGCTACCAGCTTATCGCGAACGTTTTTGGCCGGGATGACGGTTAACACGGAGCCCAGGAAGCCCCGGATGACCATCCGCTCGGCGGTCGCCCGGTCAATCCCGCGGCTCATTAGGTAATACATTTGTTCCGGATCGACTGGTCCGACCGAAGCGGCGTGACCGGCGACCACATCGTTTTCGTCAATCAAAAGAATCGGGTTGGCGTCGCCATGGGCATCCCCGGACATCATCAGGACCCGGTTTTGCTGGTCGGCCTTGGCCCCGTGCGCCCCGTGAACGATTTGACCAATCCCGTTAAAGATCAACTCGGACTTTTCAAGTAGGACCCCGCGCTGGTTAATCAACCCGGTCGTCTTCTTGCCGCGGTTAGTAACCCGGTTGTTGACGGCCATCAACTGGCTGCCGGTGGTCACGGCGATCGCCTTAGCGTCGGCATAGCCCCCCTGGCCAATCAATTCGGAGTCCATGTCCCCCAGGGTGTTGCCGTCGTTCATTAAGCCAACCGCCCATTCAACGTGAGCATCGCGGCCAATGTTGGCCCGCCGCTTGAAGTAAACGTGGGTGTTAGGCCCCAATTCATCCAGTGAGGAGAAGGCGACGTTGCTCCCCTCTTGAGCGACGATTTCGACCATCATGTTAGCCGGCACCGACCGTTCCCCGACCGTTTGTAAGTGCTGGAGGAAGTGGATCTTGGACTGGGCCTCGGCGACAATCAAGAGGTGGGAGTTTAACGGTTGGTCCTTGGTGGCGTCTTGAATGATCTCGGCTTCGATCGGGGTGTCAATTTCGACCCCCTTGGGAACGTATAAGAAGACCCCGGCGTTTAAAAAGGCTAAGTGTGCGGCGGTCATCTTATTTTCCCCCGGCTTAACCACCCGGTTCATAAAGAAGCGTTCAATCAAGCGGGGATGAATCCGGGCCGCCGAGAAAATATCGGTTAAGATAACCCCTTGTTGGCGCAGTTCTTCCGGCAGCTGAACCTCGGTAGTAGTTTGACCGACTTGGACAATCCGGATCACATCCGGGTCGGAGTCAAGCAACCCCTCGGCCAGGTGCGGGTCGGAATCCTCAAAGGCCAGTGGTTGGTCGCTTAACAGTGGCCAATCCTCAAAGTGGTAACGCGGAATCGTTGGCATCTTTTGGTCGGCCATCAGTTGCAAAGCTTCCAGGCGCCGATCCAATAAGGTGTAGGGCTCCCCGTGTTGGTGGGAAACTTCCTCTATTTGGTCGGCGATCGTTTGAACATCTAATGTCATCGTCGTCCTCCTTAGTGGTTGTCATCAACGAGCTTGACGTCGAGGCCCAGTTCGTCACGCAAGCCAGCGTACCCTTCTGCTTCCAGTTTCTTGGCCAATTCGGCGTCACCGGTCTTGACGATCTTGCCGCCCATCATGACGTGAACGGTGTCTGGCACGATGTAGTTCAAGAGCCGTTGGTAGTGGGTGATGATCAAAGAACCAAAGTTATCACCGCGCATCGAGTTGACCCCCTTGGAGACCACCTTTAAGGCGTCGATATCCAGACCGGAGTCGATTTCGTCGAGGATGGCAAAGGACGGTTCGATCATCAATAATTGTAAAATTTCGTTACGCTTCTTTTCCCCCCCGGAGAAGCCTTCGTTGAGGTAACGTTCGGTCATGGATTCATCCATGTCCAAGAGGGCGAGGTTGTGGTCCAGTTTTTTGATAAAGTCCATCACCGAGATTTGGTCGGCGGCGGGGCGGCGGGCGTTGATGGCCGCCCGCAGGAATTCGGCGTTGGTCACCCCTTGAATTTCAGCCGGGTATTGCATGGCTAAGAATAGCCCCTTGCGCGCCCGTTCATCAACTGGCATCTCGAGAATGTTTTCGCCGTTTAAGAGGATTTCACCTTCCGTGACTGTGTAACCGGGTTGACCCATGATCGTTTGGGAAAGGGTCGACTTCCCGGTCCCGTTCGGCCCCATGATGGCGTGAATTTCGCCAGTCTTCATCGACAGGTTAACTCCCTTTAGGATCTCCTTGGTTTGCTTTGTCTCGTCATCGGTCACCGAAACGTGTAGGTTCTTAACTTCTAATGTTGCCATGTCAATTCCTCCAAATCAGGCCTATTATTCCAATTCTATATAAAGAATCCAACTGGGGGCCCGTTTATTAATCACTTGTCTTACATTATAGTCGTTACAAGGTAAAATAAAACTAGGAAATTCCCCGATATCTGTTTCTGGAATCTTGTATAATAATATCACTAACTAATATAATGAAAATATCAGGCAATTTATTATATATTTTTGGAATAATATTACAAGGAGGGGTTTTTGATGCCGGCTAAATATACTCTGACCCACTTTGAGTTGCTCAACGAAGCCACCCAAGAGCGGCTCCACAACCTTGGTTTATACGAAGGAAAGGACGTGGCGTTGATCCAACGCTATCCATTCCACGGGCCAGTCATCATCGAAAGTGATCGCCAGCAAATCGGCCTACGTTACCGGGTCTTTTGTCAACTAACGGGAGGGATGGAGTCATGACCACCGTTGCACTCTTGGGTAACCCCAACACCGGAAAAACGACCATCTTTAACTCCCTAACCGATAAGTACGCCTACGTCGGGAACTGGACCGGGGTCACGGTCGAAAAAAAGCTTGGCCAAATTAAGGACAGCGCCGTGACCTTAGTCGACTTACCGGGGGTCTACTCCTTAAACCCCTTAACTAAGGATGAAGCGATCGTCACTTCTTACCTATTAAACGACCACCCCGACCTGATCTTAAACGTCACCAACGCCGGCCAACTGAAGCGCAACCTTTTGTTGACCATTGAGGTCTTAGAACTCGGGGCGCCGGTGATTTTAAACCTCAACATGATCGACGACTTAAAGCGCCAGGGCAAGTACTATGACCCCAAGGTCCTCGAAGAATGGCTGGGCTGTGAGGTGAAGACCACCAACGCCCGTTCCCACGAGGGGGTCGCCGCCCTCAAGGCCGAACTGGCCAGCTTAAAGGAGCGCCGCCAGGCCAAACCACTGCTCCTCGACTACCCGCCGATGGTTAAGCAGGCAATCCGTCAGGCCACCGAGGCCCTCGTCAAAGATTACGATATGGACCACGATTACGCCCAGTGGCTTTCGATTCAATACATCAACAAAAACAAGGCGGTCCGACGCTTCGCCCTCTTTAGGGACTTGACCCCGCTGCGTAGCCAGGAAAAATACTACGACGCCCAAAACTTCGAAGACCAGATTTTCAATACCCGCTTTGCCTTCATCGAAAAGTTGCTGGGGGCGGCCAGCCAACCCATCGCCTCGACCAGCAAAGTGGAAATGACCTCTAAGATTGACCGGATCGTGACCAACCCCGTTTTAGGGTTGCCAATTTTTGCCGGGATCTTCTTTTTGATCTTCAAACTGTCCTTTGACTGGGTGGGAACGCCCCTGTCTGACATGCTAGACGGCTTCATCTCCGGCCCCCTTTCGACCACCGCTGACCAGGTCCTGACCGCAGCCGGGGCCTTACCAGTGTTACGGTCCTTGATTGTGGACGGCCTGATCGCCGGGGTCGGGGGGATCTTGGTCTTTATCCCCCAAATTTTCGTCCTCTTTGCCTGCATCTCGCTGCTAGAAGATTCGGGTTACATGGCCCGGGCAGCCCTGGTGACTGACCGGATCATGCAGTTTATCGGATTAAACGGGAAGTCCTTTATTCCCTTGATCATTGGCTTTGGGTGTAACGTGACCGGGATCATGGCGGCGCGAACAATTGAGCAACCAAAGGAACGGTTAATCACAACCTTAATTTCACCATTCATGTCCTGTTCGGCCCGCCTGCCGGTTTACTCACTGGTGGTCGCCGCCTTCTTCCCGAAGCACCAAGCACTGATTGTCCTATCAGTTTACTTCCTGGGGATTATCGTCGCCCTCTTAGTCGCTAAGGGTTACCAACTCTACTTTGGCGTCACCGACTCCTCGGTCTTCATCGTTGAACTACCTCAGTACCACCTCCCCCGCTTTGACGTCATTTGGCACGGGACTTGGGACAAGGGGAAGGGCTTCGTGAAAAAAGCCGGGACGGTCATCTTTGCCGGGACGGTCATCATTTGGCTATTGGCCTCCTTTGGCCCCCACGGTTTCGTCACTAATTCTAGCCACTCCTTTGCCGCTAGCCTTGGCCACCTGTTGGTTCCCTTCCTTGCACCGGTCGGTATCACCCAGTGGCAAACGATCGCCGCACTCTTTACCGGGGTCTTAGCTAAAGAAGCGATCACTTCCAGTATGATGGTGATGTTTCACACCAGCAGCCAAGCGGTCTTGATTAGCGCCCTGGGCCAATTCATCAACCCGGTTGCCGCTTACGCCCTCTTGGTATTTATCCTCTTGTACGCCCCGTGTTTTGCCACCTTGGGGACGATCAAGCAAGAAACCGGCTCGACCAAGTGGACAATCTGGTCCTTGGTTTCTAGCCTGATCATTGCTTACGGCCTGGCCTGGCTGATTTACACGGTCGGCAGCCTCTTCATTTAGAAAGGAGTTTCCCATGCTTAGTTTAATTACCAACACCGTCATCATTTTGCTAATCATCGGCTGCGCCTTTTGGCAACTCGTTAAGGTCTTTAAGCGGGCCAAGAAGGGCAAGTGTGCCGCTTGCGATTACGATTGCGCCGTTAAACAACAGGTCTTAAAACAAGAAAAGCACGGTGCCCAATAAACAAAAAAGCGGGCGACGGGAAAATTTTCCTGTCGCTCGCTTTTCGTTAATGTTATGTTAATTGGTGTTAAATCAACCCCACCGCAAAGGTCACGACCTGGACAAGGGAACCGATTAGTAAAATCCGGATCGCCGCCGGAAAGGTTTCTTTTTTGACCTGCTTGTTAAATAAAAGCTTGGTTTGCTTGACGACAAACGGGATAATTAAAAGGGTCAACAGGACCGTCCACGGCGTTAAGCGTAACACTGCCGCCGCAATAATGGCTAAAAAGGCAATGGTGTTTTTAACCGCAAAGGCGTACAGCGCCCACTTCTTACCGATAAAGTGGACAATCGTGTGGCGGTGGTTATCGTTATCCTCTTGTTCGTCGCAAATGTTATTTGCTAGCAACAGGTTGGAGATCCATAGTTCATCAGGCAGCGCCACTAAGAAAATAACCCCCAGGTTAGTCCAAGACCAGGTAAAGTCCGCTCCGGTGTTCACAAAAACCGAAATCAGGGTGATCATAAAGCCCATCGTGAACCCGGAGAAGAATTCACCAACCGGCAGCCCCGATAATGGAAAGGGACCCGATGAGTACAAAAAGCCGACCGCAAAGCAAAACACCCCGAGCCAAAGCAAGGTCAGCCCTAGTTGGGTCACCAGGTAGATTCCCAGCAAAGCGGCGATAACCACTAGGGTGATCAACATCGCCAACACTAAGTGCGGAGATAAGTTTTCGCGCCCGATGATGTTGGTGTTTTGCTGATAGTCCTCGGTGTCGACGGCGTGAACGTAATCGTGGTAGTTGTCCAACATATCGACCGCCATGTTAAACAAGAACATGGCGATAAAAAAGAGGAGCGCCAGCATTGGTTGCACGGTGTGGTAGTGATAGGCCGCTAAAAAGAGGCCGAGTATGAAGGGCAAGACACTGGCGGTCTTGGCCTTGATTTCAACCAATTCTAAAAATACTTTGACAGACATTAAATAAGTCCACCCTTTCCCTTATTTATTCAATTCCCTATTTAGGGTACAATAGACAGTATAAACCTTAAAGGAAATTTAATGATGAAACAAACACATTTTCCGCACAACCCCGAATTAAATCGGGCCCTCTTAGCCGTTAGCGACCTAATGGCAGCCCGGATCAAAACTAAGGATGGCCAACTAGAAAGCGCCCTGCAAAAAATGGCCACTAACGGCGGTAAGTTTTTGCGCCCCGCCTTTTTCTGGCTCTTTGCTTCCCTGACCGGCCAACCGCAGCCAGAACAACGCGACCGCTTAATCAAGCTGGCCACCTCGATTGAAGTCCTCCACATGGCCACTTTAATCCACGATGACATTATTGACGACTCCCCCGAGCGGCGGGGACGCATCAGCATTCAAGCCGAGTTTGGCAAGGACGTGGCGGTTTATTCCGGCGATTACCTGTTCACGATCTTCTTTGACCTGATCACCACCACCACCGCTACAACTCCCTTTTTGACCACCAACGCCCAGATCATGCACCGGATCTTAAGCGGTGAACTGGGCCAAATGGCCGACCGTTTCAAACAAGACCAAACCTTCCTTTCCTACCTGCGCAACATCAACGGTAAGACGGCCGCCCTCTTCTCCTTGGCAGCTAGCGAAGGGGCCTACTTTGGCGGTGCCGACCAACGGACCGTCGCCCTAGCCAAGCGGATCGGCCAAAACGTCGGGATCGCCTTTCAGATCTTAGACGATATCCTCGACTACTCCAGCGGCGACCAACTCAACAAGCCGGTCCTAGAAGACCTGGCCACGGGGGTCTACTCACTCCCCTTGCTGTTAGCGATACAAGCTAACTCGGCCGCCTTTAAGCCCCTCTTGGACAAGGGACGGTTAATGAGTGAAGCGGATATGCAGCTCGTCCGTCAATTAGTGCTTGAAAACGGCGGGGTCGAGCAAGCCCGTCAACTAGCCACCGCCTTCACCAAGAAAGCCGAAGCAGAAATCAACCAGCTCCCCGCCGGTTCCTCCCGGCGTGCCTTAACCAAGCTGTGCCAACGCCTGTTAAAACGGAGCTCATAACTAAAACACCCCCACTTACCAACTGCAAGTGGGGGTGTTTTTAATTAACCGGGTAGAGTGGTCGCTTACCGTTGACAATCCGAACCACGTCATCGAGTCCCATTTCAACGATGTTTTTGATTGCGGTATCGGTGAAAAAGGCTGAGTGCGGTGAAATCAAGACGTTGGGCATCGCCCGCAAGGTCAGATAGGATTCTGATACTTCTTCTCTGCTGGCTTGGCGTTCAAAGTAGCCCGTTTCGTCGGCGAGGGTGTCGAGGGCCGCCCCGGCCAGTTGGTGGTTTTGCAGGGCCTTGATCAGGGCCGCCGTATCGACCAACCCGCCCCGGGCCATGTTAATCAGGTAGGCGCTATCCTTCATCTTGGCAAAGGCTGTTCGATCCAGGAGGTTTGCCGTTTCCTCATTAAGGGGGGTGTGGATGGTTACAATGTCAGCTTCCCGAAGCAATGTCTCGAGGTCGACGTAAGTCAAGTCGGCCTCTAGTTCCGCATGGTGAACCGGGTCGGTGGCCAAGACATTGGCCCCCAGGGCGCTGTACAGGCGGGCGGTGGCACCGCCAATGTGGCCGGCACCAATTACCCCCACGGTCAGGTTGTAGATCTCAGTTGACTCCAGCCCCACCCAACGAAAGTCGTAATTATCCATTCGCTGGTCGTAGTAACCAAGTTTCCGGACTAGGCGCAGGGCCTGGGTGAGCCCCATTTCGGCAATCGCCCGCGGCGAGTAGGCCGGGACGTTGGTCACCAGTAAGTGGTGGTCGGCCGCTTGCTTTAAATCAATCATATCAAACCCAACCATCCGGGCGGTCAGCTGCTTGATCCCTAACCCCTCTAGAGTCGCGTAGACCTCCGGATCCAGGTCATTGGTCTGCTGAAAATCGATCCCGTCAAAGCCCGCGGCCCACTTAGCGGTCTCCTTATTTAACCCCTCTTCGACCATCTTAACTTGGTGGCCTGTTTTGTTTACCCAGGCCTCCACGTAGGGGCGTTCGGTGTCTAAGATCGAATACATCAAAATCTTCATTTTAATCCTCCTTTTGGGGGTCAAAGCTTTGCCACTTAGCAACCGCTTCTTTAAGGGTCGCCATTGGCTGAGTGGCGGCAACACGGACAAAGCCATCGCCACCCTTGCCAAAGGCCAAGCCTGGCACCACTAAAATCCCGGTTTGGTTCAAGAGCCGGGTAGCGTATTGCTCCGAACTAAGCCCGGTCTTACGAATGTCTAAAAAGGCGTAGATCGACCCGCCAACCGGATTCACGGCGTGGTTCGGCAAGGCGCCCAGGGCCGTTTGTAAATAGGTTAGCCGCTCTTGGAAGGCCACCACCAGCGGGGCAACCAGTTCATCATGGTGTTCAAGGGCATAGAGGGCCGCATCTTGGCTGATCGTGGGCGCCGTGTAGGCCACGTTTTCGTTGACCGCCGCCGTAGCATCGGCTAAATACTTTGGCCCCACTAACCACCCCAGCCGCCAGCCGGTCATGGCAAAGGACTTGGACATCCCGCTAATCGTGACCGTATTATCCGGAGCCTCCTTAGCCAATGGGTAGTAGTGGTGACCCGGCATTTGGAAGTCGGCGTAGATTTCATCGGTCAAGAGGATCAGGTTGTGGTCAATTGCCAACTGACCCAGGCCCTGGGCAGCTTCTTGATCAAGCACCGCCCCGGTCGGGTTATTCGGCGAGTTGACGATGATCGCCTTAGTTTTATCTGTAAGCGCCGCTTCGAGTTTGGCCGGGTCAATGGCAAAGCCCGCCTCGGGGTCCATGGCCACCATCACCGGAACCCCACCGGCCAGTTTCACCTGGGCGGCGTAGGGAGAAAAGCACGGCTCGGCAATCAAGACCTCGTCACCCGGATCAAGTAAGGCGTATAGGGCCAACAAGAGGGCATGTTCCGCACCCACCGTCACCATCACCTGGGCGGCTTTGGCGGGTACCCCTAGTTTTTGATAGTATTCCGCAATTGCTTCTCGCAGCTCCGGCATCCCCATCGCCGCCGTGTAGTGGGTGTGCCCTTTTTTGGCGCGTTCGGTGGCCGCCTCAACAATGGGCAGCGGGGTGGCGAAGTTCGGGTCGCCGACGGAAAGGTCGATCACGTCGTCCCTGGCCGCCGCTAAGTTGCAGACCTCGGCTAAAATGTTGCGCTCTTCGTGTTGGGAAGCTTGACTCAAAATTGACTTGTCCATACTATTTCTCCTCAAATTTTAATCATTAGGGGAATTGTACCCTACTCCCGGGTGAAAAACAAGTAAATATACGTAATATAGTTAATAAATGCGGCAATAATTGCATTTTTATGCGTGTTGATACCATTTGCCTTTCCCCTGTCGTAAAGATGGTTTCTCCCCACCACTAAAAAAGCGCCCTTAGGCACTTTGGTCTTGGTGGATCCGTAAAAAGGCGATAATCAACTCGGCCACCGCCGTCGGTGAGAGCTTATCCGTGCGAATGGTGAGGTCGGCACAACGATCGTAGGCGGGGCGGCGGGCGTCTTGGAGGTCCGCTAACTCCGCCGGGGTTAGCTTACTTGCTAGCGGGCGCCCCTCCCCGTCCCCTAACCGCCGGGCGGTCTCGGCGGGGCTAGCCGTCAGCAAGATTACCGGGGCCTGGGCGTGTTCAAGCAGTCGTTGGTTACGTTCCGCCACTGGGGTCCCGCCACCGGTCGCTAAGATTCCCTGGCGCCGCTTAACCACCTCCTTAAGGGCGCTGTGCTCCAGGTCGCGAAAACTCGCTTCGCCGTCGTCTGCAAAAATTTGGGGAATCGGCTTGCAAGCTGCCTTCTCCACTTCGTCATCGAGGTCGTAGACTGGCTGCTGTAAGGCCTCACCAAGCAGGGTGCTGACGGTGGTCTTGCCGCTACCCATGAAGCCAACTAGGATTAAGTTCATTCTTGGTCCCCCCGTTCAATTATTTCGTAATCGTTGAGGACCCCAGCGGCCCGCCTTTGATCGGCGGGGGTGCTGAAGGTCAGTTGCAAGACCCCGTTAATTTCATCCCGCAGTTCCAACACTTGCAAGTGGATGACGTTGACGTTGGCCGCCGCTAAACGGTTCATGACGCCGGCAATCGCCCCCACCTGGTCCGGAATGTTAATGAAGAGGTCGTAAAAAAGGTCCTTACTTTGTTGGTTGAGTCGGTTGCGGCGTACCCGGGCCTTGGAAAAGGTTTCAAACAGCCCCGCTTGGTCTTGCTTATCAATCAGGTCCTTGAAGCGTTGCAGCTCCCTTAGGTAACTGGCTAACTGTTGGGAGATCAAATCACGGTTGGTCGCCATGATCGCCGCCCACATTGTCGGATCCGAAGCGACAATCCGGGTCACCGATTTAAAGCCCCCGGCCGCCACCCGTTCCCCTAGCGGTTGCCCCGCAAAGGCGGTCGCCGTTTGGTTAACCAGGGCCGTCGCAATCACGTGGGGGAGGTGGCTAACCTGGGCCACCAAGTAATCGTGCTCCTCGGCAGTGACGGTCAACCACTTCGCCCCGGTTCCACTCAGCAGGTCTTTTAAACTGGCCCGGTGGTCAACCGGGCCGGTGGGAACCAGGAAGTAAAAGGCGTTTTCCACCAGGTCGCGCCGACTGGCTTGGACCCCACTCTTGTGCGAACCGGCCATTGGGTGACCGCCCACGAAGGCGACCCCGGCGTCAACTAGCGGTTGGGCGGCTTTTAGCACCGCTTGCTTGGTGCTCCCCACGTCGGTCACCACCACCCCCTCTTTCAGTTCCATTCTCGCCAGGTCAGCCAGGTCTTGGCAGATCGCCAAGACGGGACCGGCCAAGATGATAAAGTCCGCTCGTTGTGCTCCCGCGAGTCCAGTGGTCGCCTCGTCAACCAACCCCACTTGCAGGGCGTAATCCAGTGCGGCTTGGTTTGGATCGCTAGCGATGATTTGATCCTGGGGATGGCTAACCCGAATCGCCCTGATCAAGGATCCCCCGATCAGGCCGAGGCCGTGAATAAAGACGGTAGTCATTTAAGCACCTCCTAACTTGGCTAAGTCGGCAAAGAAGCTGGGGTAAGAGACCGCCACGGCGTCCGGGTCAATCAAGAACAGCGGCGTCGTTGAGCGGAGGGCCGCCACGGCCGCTAACATCCCCAGCCGGTGGTCGCCGTGGCTATTTAAGTTTGGCTTTTGAACTTGCCAATTGGGGCGGCCGACAATTCGCCAACCATCCGGACCTTCTTCCACGTCCACCCCTAGTTGCAAGAACAGTTCGGCGACCGTTTGAATCCGGTCGGTCTCCTTGACCCGCAGTTCGCCCGCCCCGCTAATCTTGCTTACCCCGTCTGCACAGGCCGCTAGCAGGGCCACTAGCGGTAGTTCGTCAATCAAGTCCGGTACGTCCTTAGCGGTCACCGTCACCGCCCTTAACTGGCTGGTTTGAATTGTCACATCCCCTAACGGCTCGCCCCCGCTAGCCGTCTCTTTAATTGAAAGGCGCGCCCCCATTTTTTTCAGGACCCGTATGAGCCCCGTCCGGGTGGGATTTAGGCAGACGTCTTTAACCGTCAGGTGCGAATTGGCGATCACCGCCCCGGCCACCAAGAAGAAGGCCGCCGAGGAAGGGTCGCCGGGGACCAGGACCTCTTGGCCAACCAAGCGCGCCCCGGGGGTCACGGTGATCGAGTTCGCCGCCCGGTCGACGGTTAAGTTCGCCCCAAAGGCCTTCAAGAGCCGTTCGGTGTGATCACGGGTCGGTAGTGGTTCACTCACCGTCGTTGACCCCTGAGCCTGGAGGGCCGCCAAGATCACGGCGCTCTTGACCTGGGCCGAGGCCACCTCTAATTTCACCCGTGCGCCCTGGAGGGGGTGCCCCACCACGGTGGCCGGCAAGGTCCCCGCCTCACTCAGGCCTATTTGCGCCCCCAGGCGGGCCAGCGGTCCTTGTACCCGCTTCATCGGGCGCCGGCTCAAGGAGGCATCCCCCACCAGTTGGCTAGTGAAGGACTGGCCCGCCAAGATCCCCATCAAAAGACGGGTGGAGGTCCCCGAGTTATTCATTTGAAGGGGCGCCGCCGGTTCAACCAGGCCGGCGATTCCCCGTCCAATTACTTCGACGTGCTCCCCTTTTCGCTCGATCTCGACGCCAAGGTCTTGCAGAGCCCGTAAAGTGCTCAAGCAATCCTCCCCCGCCAAAAAGTGATCAATCACCGTGGTCCCCTCACTTAACGCCCCGATCATCAGGGCGCGGTGGGAAATGCTTTTGTCACCAGGTACCGCCAGTTCCCCGTTCAGGCCCCGGCTATTAATTGTTAACGCTCGTTTTTGCATCCGTTTCTCCCTTAACTTGGTACACGCTCCACAGCATCTTTAAGTGAATGGTTTTGATTACCCGGTCGGCCGGCCCGGCAAAGGCCTGGCTGGTCAGGGTATACCGCCCGTCTGTTTGATAGCACCGGTAAGCCTGCCACTTGCTCGGGCAGGGCATAATTTCCAAGGGACCCTCAACGTTTCTCGTTAAGTAATCAATCGTGGCCGGGTGGCAATAGGCCCGTTGACCGCTTCGCCCCCGCCGTTCCAAAATGGCCAACGGGGAAAGTTCGGTGATTAGGCTGTCGATTAGCTCCAACCGGTCACCGTATTGGTAGTGCAGGTCCCCCCAACTGGCCCCGGTTGGCGTTTTAACCGCCGCGGGAATTAATAATAATTCACCCCTTAGTTCCGGGATTGACTGGTAGAGCACTTCAAAACTGGGGTGGCCAACCACCTCAAGATTTTCGTGGTCAGCCCGGTATTGCTCGGCGGCCCGGTAAGAATCGGTTACCGCCGGCCCTAAGGTGTGAATCTTCATATTAATAACCCCGCAGTTCTTCTCGATAGGCCGCTAACTGTTCTTGCAGCCGGGCCAGGTTGTCAGCGTTAAAGCTGTTAGTCAAGGCCTTGGCTAATTCGATGGCGACCACGTTTTCAATCACGATCGAAGCCGGCACGATCGCGGTAGTGTCGGAACGCTCGACGCTGGCCTTTTCCACTTCCTTGGTCACCACGTTAACCGTCTTGAGTGCCTTGTAAAGGGTCGGGATCGGCTTCATGGCCGCGTTAATAATCAGGGGCATCCCGTTGGTCATCCCGCCTTCCAAGCCCCCGAGGTGGTTGGATAAACGGTGGTAGCCATCGGCGTCGTGGCTAATCTCGTCCATCCCCTGACTGCCGGGGTGGCGACTGATCTCAAAGCCGTCGCCAATGCTAACCCCCTTCATGGCGTTGACCCCCATCACGGCGGCGGCCAACTGACTATCTAGCTTGGTATCCCAGGAAACGTAGCTCCCGATACCGGCCGGCATCCCGTTAACGACCACCCGGATCCAACCGCCCAGAGTATCGCCCGCACGCCGGGTCTGGTCAATTAGGTCGTGAAGTTTCGCTACCCGGTCTTGAGCAAGGATCCGCAGGTCGTTTTGGGTGATGGCGTCTTTAATTTCACTCACCGTTTGGGGCTTAGTTAGGTCGGTGTCGACCGGGCCGATTGCTTGGACGTAGCCAACCAAGGTCACCCCCAAGGCGGCCAGTAGTTGTTCACAGACGTTGCCAACCGCCACCCGGATCGCCGTCTCGCGGGCCGAAGAACGTTCCAAGACGTTGCGCAGGTCGCGGTGACGGTACTTCATCCCCCCCACCAGGTCGGCGTGGCCGGGCCGGGGCCGCTCCACCTTGCGTAGGGTGTTTTCCGCGGTGGCTGGGCTGGTTGGGTGCATGATCGACGACCAATGGGCGTGGTCACGATTTTTCACCACGAGGGTGATCGGTGACCCTAGGGTAAGGCCGTGGCGGACCCCACCCAGAATCTCAACCTGGTCGTGTTCAATCTGTTGCCGACTGCCCCGGCCATACCCACCTTGGCGGCTTGCCAAATCGGCGTTGATTTGGTCCACGTCAATGGCTAGACCGGCCGGAATTCCTTCAATAATTGCGGTTCCTTGGGGGCCGTGTGATTCACCGGCCGTGAGGTAAGTTAACATAATTTTTTCCTTTCTAGTTGCTTGGCTTGATCCATGATCGTGGTAAAAACTTGCGCTACGGCGGGTTGGTAATCCTCGTTTGCCACTAGGTCGACCACCCGCTTCAATACCGCCCGTTCCCGGGTTGGATCAAAGACCGGCGCCCCGCTTGCTTGCTTCGTGCGGGCAACCGCCTCAACGATTTCAAACCTTTGCTTTAAAAGGGCGACGAGCCGTTCGTCGACTTGGTTGATCTGGTTACGGAGCTGCTCTAACTCAGCCATGGTGACGCCCCCTTTCGCTAATCAAAACGACGAGCATCAGGGCGCTACCGATTAACCCCACCACTAGGTCACCGGTCATCGCCGCCCGCATGCTAGTGGTTGACAAGACCCCGGTAATTAGCGGAACGGTGAAGGAAGCAATGCTACCAAAGAAGTAGTACACCCCGGTGACCATCCCCCGGTGGTGCGGGAAGAAGCGCATGAACAGGGTCAAACCGACTTGCATGATTCCCCCGGCGGCACTAATCCCGAAGACGAAGCTAGCCACCTGCACCATCACGGTACTGGTGCCAACCAGGACCCCTAACAAGGCGAGGACGGCAATCACGTTCATGCTAATCAACAGGTGGGTCTCCTTGACGTTGCGTTTTAAGAGGGCAAAGATCAACATTACCCCGCTGATCGAACCCAGGCTGTAAAGCGACAAGAGAAAGTGGGCCTGACCGTCGGAAAAGTTCAAGCTGTCAGCGGCAAAGAGGGAGATCCACTGGGTAAACCAGATCATCACCGCCATGGAGGTGTACCCGTATAAGACCAAAGCGATCGTGGTCACCCAGTTTGGTTTAACCTTTTTTTCTCCGCTGCCTTCTTGGGCCGGACTTTGGTTAGGCAGGGGGAAGGACAGGGGCAAGATCAAGACGAAGTTGATGACCACCAGGGCGGCCATGGTCATAAAGGACCAGCCAAACCATAGCCCGTTGGCCGTTAGTTGGGCGATGAGCAGTGGCAAGACGAACTCGCCAGCCGACATGAAAGCCTTGATTAAGATCGTGGCCGCGCCGTTACCGCCGTTTAGTTCAACGAAGGTGGTGTAGGTGCCGGCATCGAGGGCCGAGTTGGCAATCCCGGCCAGGATCGCGAAGAAGTAGGCGACGTAAATGTTGTGGCTGAAGGGGATTCCGATCGCAAAGGCTAGGTAGGCGCTCATCCCCAGCAAGACAAAGGCCTTACGGCTAAATAAGTCAGCTAAAAACCCGGTAATCAGGTAGGACAAGAGGCGCCCGATCCCAACTCCTGAAATAACAAAGGAGACAATTTTCAGGGGGCTGTTCCAAGCCGCCCCCAGGCTAGTCATGTTCTGGGCCAAGATAATTAGCCCGAACCCGTGAATGAAGTAGTTGATGTACAGCGACCAGGCCAAGCGGGCCCGGTGAATGGTGGGTGCCTTGACGGTTAAATTAGATTCCATGTTCATTCCTCCAAAGGTATAAAAAAACCGGCTAAACTAAGACGTTGCTCAGTCTAGCCGGTAATCACCAAAGGAAATGAAAGTGAGAGATGTCGCCACCATTCCTTGCTAGACTGCCCTAGCAAGGAAGTACCAAAAACCCTTGCTTAGGTCTGAACGTCGTCGTCCGGACCTAAGCGGTGCGGACGCTATTCGAAATAAGCAAAGGAAAAATAGCTGTTCGTAAGGTGGGTTAATTGATTCATGGTGGTGTTCCTCCTTCAAGTTGATAACTACATTAAAACATTCTCATTTAATCTCGTCAAGGATCAATTCTTATTATTTTATTCTAATCATTCGCAAGGAGTACTCCGGTCGACACACCGCCAGCTGTTGGTTGGTTTCCGCACCACCTTTGTGTAGTGCGTCACGTCTTTCCCCCCTAATTACACGCAAAAAAGGGACCACCCTCACCAGAGCGGTCCCCTTTAAATTAATGAATATTAACGTGGCAAAATTGCTAGACTGGTTACCTGAGCGCAACTAATCAACTAGTCGTTTTTGCCTAATCAACGCCACCCATTAAGTTGTGGATCCGTTTAACGAAGAACATCAGGATGATCCCAAAGGCAATCGAAACGACCCCCACGGCGATGAAGTACGGTACTTCGGTCGCCGATGAGTAGTACTTAACGATTTGGGCGTTGACGGCTTGGCCAACTGAATCGGCCATGTACCATAAACTCATCATTTGAGACTTGAAGGCCTTAGGGGCCAACTTGGTCGTTACCGACAAGCCAATTGGCGAGTTCAGCATTTCCCCAATTTCGACTAAGAACCAGGAACCGACCAGCCACAGCGGTGAAACCCGGCCGGCCGTTCCAAAGAGCATCCCCGGAATTGCCATCCAAACGTAGGATAACCCGGAAAAGACCAACGCCCAAGCGAACTTCCCCGGTGAAGTCGGTTGCTTTTTCCAGTGGTCCCATAAGAGGACGAAGGCCGGCGTCAGTAGCATGATAAAGAGTGGGTTTAAGGTTTGGAAGTTAGCGGCGGCAAAGTGCCACCCCCCGATGTGCAAGACCGTCCGTTGCTCGGCAAAGAGGGCCAAGACCACGGAACCGGACTCTTCAATCCCCCAGAAGATGGCGGCGGCAATGAAGAGCGGGATGTAGGCAACCACCCGCTTGCGTTCTAACTTAGTGACCTTCTTTGAGTGCAGCATCATTACGAAGTAAACGATTGGCATAGCAATGGCGATCACCGTGATTAAGTTGATGACACCGTTAACGTTGAAGCTGTGGAAGACAGCCATGAGCCCCAGGACCGCCACTAAGGCGATGACGATCACCGCCGCCCACTTGATTACCGTCTTTTTCTCCGCTTCTGTCAGCGGATCGTCCGGGGTCAGGCTACCTTCGGGTAAGTACTTTTTACCGTCCCAAATGTATTGGAGCAAGCCAAAGAACATCCCAATCGCCGCTAGGGCGAAGCCGGCGTGAAAGTTTTGCTCGCTACCAAAGAGGTGGAGACCAAAGCCGCCAGCGGCCCACGGCACCGCCCACGGGGCAACGACGGCCCCCAGGTTGATCCCGAAAACAAACATCGAAAAACCAGCGTCACGGCGCCGGTCGTTTTCCGCATACAAGTCCCCGACCATTGACGAAGCGGACGGGTTTAACAGCCCCGACCCAATCACAATGAAGACAATTGAACCATACAGGGCGCTCACCCCAAAGGGCAAGGAGAGGCAGATGTGGCCCAGCATGATGGAAAAGCCCCCTAAAAAAACGGTCCGGCGCGTTCCCCAGACCCGGTCGGCCAGCCAGCCCCCGACAATCGTCGAAATGTAGACTAAGGAGCCATAAATTGACATAATCGAGGCAGCCGTAGTCTGGTTAATCCCCAGGCCGCCCTTAGTAACGGCGTAATACATGTAAAAAAGTAGGATTGCCCGCATCCCGTAGTAGGAAAACCGTTCCCACATGACGGTGAAAAAGAGGGTCGAAAGCCCCCGCGGTTGGCCAAAGAAGGCCGTATCCGTTTGTCGATCCATTAGATATCTCCCATCTGAATGTATAATTATTAACAATGGGTTCAATTATACAACCATTGCATATTGGGTCAAGAGAATGGGCTTAGTTGAACGCTTCCAAGAAAAAAATACCAAGAAATTCACCAAAATCACTTGCATTTTAGAACGACTCCGGGTAAGATAATTAAGTAATTTAATTGGGCTATAGCCAAGTGGTAAGGCAACGGTTTTTGGTACCGTCATGCGCTGGTTCGAACCCAGCTAGCCCAATAGTATGGCGGTCACGGTTTCGTGATCGCCATTTTTTGTTATTAAAGGAGGAATTTCAATGTCATTACCGTTTCAGGCAGTCACCTTTGATATGGACGCTACCTTCGTCCACGACGATAAGAGCTACGACCACGCCCGTTTTGAACGTATCTTATCCCAACTTGAGGACCAGGGGGTCAAGGTAATCGTGTCGTCTGGCAACCAATACGAGTGCCTCACCAATTACTTCCCGGACACTAAGGAGCGCCTCTACTTCGTGTCCGAAAACGGCGCCCACGTGGTCTACCAAGGCCAAGATCTGGTGCAGACCACGGTTGAGCAAGCCGTCGCTGACGAGGTGATTCGGTTCTTGTGTAATGACTTGAAGCTCACCCCTTCCCTCTCCGGGGTTAAGCACGGCTACGTTTACGCTAAACTCCCCGCCGCGACCCTTAAGCGCCAACAATTTTACTTCCCCAACCAAGTACTGGTCGACGATTACAAGGACCTGCCGGCCGATCGCTACTATCAGCTCTCCTTTTTACTGGACCCAGCTAAGGTTGACGAACAATTGGCCGCCCTACAGGACCGCTTTGGCAATCAAGTTCGGATTACCCCGAGTGGTAACGGCTCCGTTGACGTAACCGTCCCGGGGATTAACAAGGCGACCGCCCTCAACGAATTGCTCTCCTCTTGGGGCCTTTCCGGTGCCGACCTGATCGCCTTTGGTGACGGCGGTAACGACGCCGAGATGCTCAAGCTCGCTAAGTTTGGGTACGCAATGAAAAACGCCGGCCCGGTTGCCATCGCCGCAGCTAACCACCTTACGGCCCTCGACAACAACCACGACGGTGTCTTGGCCGTCCTAGAAGACTACCTCACCAACCAAGGCTAACCCCAAACCCCTCCAATGTGTTACAATTAAAGTTACACAAAGGAGGGATTTTTATGTTGATTACCGTCACCGGGGCAACCGGCCACCTGGGTCGCCGGATTGTCCACCAACTAAGCAAAACTCTTTCGCCCAATCAAATTCGGATTGGCGCCCACAACCCTAGCAAAGCCGCCGCTCTAAAGGAAGCTGGCTTTCAGGTTGCCCACTTAGACTACCAAGATCCCGCTACCCTGACTCCCGCCCTGGCCGGGAGCGACGTGGTCGTTTACGTCCCGTCATTAACCTACAGTTTGACCGGCCGGGTAACGGAACTGGAGAACCTGTTAACGGCGATCAAGGATGCTAACGTCCCTTCCATCGTCGCGGTCTCTTTTTTTGCCGATCAAGCCAATAACCCCTTCCAGATGGCGCCCTTTTACGCCTACTTACCTCCCCGCTTAGCCGGGAGTGGGCTTAACTACGCCGTCATCAAAAACAGCCTCTACGCCGACCCACTGGTTCCTTACCTACCGGAACTGATTAAACGGCAGAACGTTATTTACCCGGTTGGCGACCAACCAATGTCTTTTATTTCCCAGGAAAACTCCGCCGAGGCAATCGCTAAGGTCGCCTTAACCCCCGCCCTGCGGGATCACCACCAAACCTACCTCCTTAGCCAGTCAACCAGCCTCCCAATGACCGAACTAGCCGCCATCATGACTAAGGTTAGCGGCCACCAAATTGGTTACCAGCCGGTTTCGGTTGCTGAGTTCGCCCGGTTATACCGAGAAGAAGGGGATGGTGACGAACTGGCCTCGATGTACCAAGCTGGTGCCATGGGCCTGTTGAGCGGAACTAGTGATGACTTTTGGACCATCACCGGCCACGCCCCCACGTCAATGGCTGATTTTTTGGCCGCTAACTACCGCCCCAAATAAATGATAAGAAAAAAAGCTGGAGACGACGCCGTCTTCAGCTTTTTTAGCTTCCCTCACTTAATCAACGGCCCGTCGAGTAGGTTGGGGCGCACTCACTCCTATTTTCTCCATAAGAAGTCGATCAGGTAGCGGTCGACCTGGGCGTTGCTATGCAGTTTGGAGTGTTGTGCTTGCTTACCAGTAAAACGGTGGGCTTGGTATGACTTGGCCCGGCCGCTCACCAGGTACTTAAGCGTCTCACTGGAAATGTTGGCAACGCGGCCGTCGCTGCCGTTACCGATGTTGCCGTACAGGTTGAGGACCGCCGCTTGGCGTGGGTAGACTTGGCGCAACTTCAAAAGCTCCTTAAAGCTGTCCGTCATCTTGTTAGGCTCCCCCGTCTTTTGGTTGATAGACAAGCCCGCCGGTTGGTCGTAACCAAGAATCCCGTCGAAGTGACCGGCAATGTCTACCTGTTTTTTTAGCTGGGGAAGTTTCTTATCGTTGGCATTATTAACCAGGTAAAAGGTAATCGCCATGTTCCCCATCGAGTGGCCAACCATGTTCATCTCCTTAAAACCGTACCTCTCTTGAAGGGCAACAACCACGTTTTTAGCGTAGCGAGCGTCTACTTGGTAGTCGGGGTTACGGTTGTCGGCGAAGTTGACTTCGACAATTGGGTTGATGGCCCCCTTTTTGATCGTCCCCACTAGGTTAACCGTCCCCTGCTTAGTGACGTTAGCGCGGATGATCGTCTTGGTTACCCCGGCTTTTTGCGCTGCTTTGGCCATGTGATCTTCGGCGTTGGCGCTGGAGCCAAAGCCGTGGAAAAAGAGCGTGGGCGTTGTTGATTGAACATATTTTGTTGAATTTAATTGCCTAGCTTGGGCCCGGACTAGCCAGGTCCCCGCTAGCACTAAGACACAAATTATGGCAATCATTATTACCATGCGCCGATTTTTATTATTTTTCATCCTAACTTCTCCTCCACTCACTTGTATAAAAACTTAAATCGCCGTTATTTTATGAAAAACAACTTCTTTCTCTAAATTATCGTTAACGGTTTCATCGTTGTCAAATGCCCGTTTTAAGGCAACAATAATGCATAGGGGGCATTAATTAGTTGGTAAAGATTTTCTTAAAGATGAGAAACTTTTAACTTACGAGGCTAAAAAAACTATGGTAATGTAATCAATTGTGAAATCAAGAGAAGGAGTTGTAAATTAATTTATGGAAAAAGTTCAAATGGAACAAGCCCATCCACGTACCACCTCAGCAAGCCGGGTTCGGCACCCTAAGCTTGCCATGGTTTCGATGCTTCTCGGCGCCTTTGTCGGGATGTTTTCAGAAACGTCCCTCAACATTGCCTTACCAAAGTTGAGCATTGCCTTTAACATGTCGACTGCCACTTTGCAATGGTTAGTAACGGGTTACATGCTGATTATTGGGATCATCATGCCCCTTTCATCAATCATCTCAAAGTGGTTTTCAACGCGTAAAATCATCATCTTTGCCTTATTGGTCTTTATTTTAGGGAGTGTACTTTCGGCCATGGCCCCAGGCTTTGCCCTCCTATTAACCGGGCGTATGATCCAAGGGATCGGGACCGGGCTTATTTTGCCGCTAATGTTCGCCGTTGCGATGCAAATCTTCCCACCCCAAAAATTAGGGGCCGTAAACGGGATCATGGCATTGGTAATCATGTTTGCTCCCGCCATTGGGCCAACCTTAACCGGGTTGATCTTAGGGATTGCAAATTGGCGTTGGATCTTCTGGTCCTTCATTCCCCTGCTCGTGATTGCCTTAATTTTTGCGGTCATGGAACTGGAAAACGTCGGTCACATCAGCAAGCCGCGTGTTGACGTATTATCAATCATCGAATCAATCATCGGTTTTTCCGGGATTGTTGCTGGGGCGAGCCTTTCTAGCCGTTACGGTTGGGCTAGCTGGCAGGTAATTGTTAGTTTAGTAATTGGCCTTGTCGTCTTATTCCTTTATGTACACCGTCAACTAACGTTAGAATCACCAATTCTAAACCTGAAGGTCTTAAAGAACAAAGAATTCACCGTTGGGACCATCTTGGTAATGCTGGACTTCGCAATCATCCTGTCTGCAATGTACCTGATGCCACAATACATTCAAAACGGGGTGGGAATTGCCGTTGCCTTAACTGGGGTGATCATGCTTCCTGGTGGGGTGATCAACGCCGTGACCTCCGCAATTGCCGGTCGGTTATACGATAACATTGGTGCACGTCGGCCCGCCATTCTCGGTTTTATCATCGCCTTTATCGGGGCCGTTATGTTAGCCATGGCTTCCGATACCGCAAGCATTGTTTATATCATCGCCGCTCACGTAATCTTAATGATCGGGGCGCCTTTAGCAATGTCGCCCGCCCAAACTTCCGCTCTGAACTCCCTGTCCGGACGGGAAGCTGGTGATGGATCTACAATTCTCAACACGATGCAACAAGTCGTAGGTGCTTTAGCAACTGCCTTTGCCACTTCCTTCTTGGAATTGGGTCGTGGAGCAGCCACCGGTTCCGCCGCCGCCCGCTTTACGGCGGGAAGCCACACCGGTTTTTACTTTACGATTGCCTTAATTGTCGTCGCCTTCATTGTTTCCTTCCAACTTAAGGATCGCCAACGGAGCCGCTCAATTAAACTTGACGAAAGTGCTAAGAATTAACTATGATTTATATCAGGGACCCTACATTGGGAACCTGATTTTTTTGATCATTGGGAGGATTAAAAGGTGCGTAAATTAACAACTGATGGTAAGTGGTTTGACGTTCGCTATAACGATGAATTAGATGACGACGGCCTGGCCAACGAAATGTCAATCGTCCCCCGGGACCACCAACTCTTCTTGTTACTATCGAACCAAGCCGTCACTGGTCAAGACCAAGTTGACGCTACCTATTCCATTACCAAGGACGAAGCCATCGCACTTCGCGACTACCTTGGTAACTGGCTCAAGTCAGATCAATAACGATACTTAAACCTAAAAAGGGGCCAGGAGAAAATTTCTCCCGGCCCCTTTTAAAAACTTTGAATGTTACACAGCAGGCTTAGCAAGCCCAATCCACCACATTGGCCAGCCGCTTTTCCCGAGGGACCATGGTGATCGGTTAAGAACTGCCAATTAGCGGCAATTTTGACGTTATCTCCAGTCCTTACTTGGCTCGACGCCGTTTGAACACTAGGGTGGCCAAGGCTGCCATTAGGGTCCACCCAAGCCCTACCAAGCTAACCTTCGCCCCCAGCGTCAGTCCTGGTACGTGATAGCGTAAAACAACGCGGTGGTGTCCCGCTGGAAGCCGAAGCCCCACGAAGGCCTGGTTAGTACGTAGCAACTTAACCGCCTTTCCGTTAACGGTGGCCGTCCAGCCGCTCGAATAAGGGATTGACGAAGTTAAAATCCCAGTCCGGTTCGTCGTGATCGTCCCTGACACCTGGTTAGTCTTGAAAGTAAGGTCCTTTAGGGCGTGGCTTTGAATGGTTTTAACTTGTTGATCATACTGTTTACCCAACTTTTCGGCTTCAACCGTATACTTTAGCCGGTAGGTTCCTAGCTTACTGAAGGTAACGCCGACACTTTGGGGAAGCTGACCACCAAAGTACCCTAAGTTCAAAGAGCCATCCGTTACTAACTTAAAGAACGAGAGGATTGACTGCTTGGGTTGGGTGATTGTCTCTTCCCCCTTTGAAGAAGTGAGCGTAATCGTAAACGACTTATCGGGAGCCCCCTTTAGGACTAGCTTACGCCAATTTTGGTAGCGGGCAAACTTAGCGTTATACGTTGAGCCCGGGTTGGTCAGCATGTACTGATCGTGGGCCGCCTCGTAAGCAAGCTCTTCTTTCATACTGAAGGGGGTGAACTTAATGGATGAAACGTCAACGTGCAACTCACTCCCCTTGGTAGCTTTAGCCACGGCCTTTTTAGTCAGGTCCGGGAAGGTCAAGCGATAGGTTTCATCTGGGTCGGTTTGAACCAACTGGCTAGCCTTGACCGGGGTTAAGCGGTTAGAAATCAAGGTGGCAGTTAACTTCTTAACCTCCCCAGCGAGGTTGGCCTTCTTTAACCCCTTAATAGCGACTTGGTTACCCGCCACCACCACCCCACTTGCCAAGGCCCGCTCCTTTTGGGTCGCCGATAACTTACGGTAGGTCGCTTGGCTGATGGCGGTGTCTTGCCAATACAAGAGCGGGAAGGCGTTTTTGGTCGTATAGCGGCTGGTCTGAATCGTCGTTAGATCCGCCGCCGTCTTGGCATTGCTTGGTTGCCCCTGGTCGTAATTGATGATGGGCGTCGTGGTTTTATCCAGGGTGTAACCGGCCGGAATCTTGGTGGCGTTATCGCCATTAGACTGGACGAAGAGGTACTTGACCCCCAAGAAGTTGTTTAGGACCGTCCGATCGTCGAGTTGGTTGAGCGGAATGTTAGATTGGTACTGCACGTTACCCAGTGACCGTGAGAACGCCCCGACGTACTTATTTTGAAGTGAATAGTAAGACTTAACGGCGTTCAAGCCACTGGTCAAATCGTTGTACATCTTCAACGAATTGATGATGTCATTATTGGAGATCGTGTTGACCCGGTAAAAAGACTTTTGTGCCAGGCCCTGATTTAGACCCCCGTAGCGCTGGCTGGTAATTGCCTGGTACTGGCCCCGGGTGAGCATGTCATTGGCAAAGCCACCGTTATAGGGTAAGGCAGCGTACAGGGCGTTAAAGCAGACGTTAGCTAAGATTACCCCTAATAGCCAGCGTTCGCTCCCCGGCCCCGGGTGACCAATTGCCCGGGAAATAATCATCAGGGACACCAACAAGAAGATGACCGGCACAAAGAGGTCATCATCATTTTGGAAAAAGTAGGTCGCCAACAGAACTAGCAGGTAGCCCCCGGTGGCCAGTATCATAATCCTGAGGGTTCTTTGGTCTAACGTGGGGACATTTTGCAATAAGACGCAGACCGTCATCGCCAGTGGTAAGTAAATTAGGAGCGTCCACCGGTTGGAAGCCGACATCATCCCGTTGAAAAAGGCCCCGCAGGCTGGAATCAGGAGCATCACCAAGGAAAGGGCCAAACTGATGGCCAGCAGGGGGTATTGCCGGGGACGGGTGTAGACGTAGACGATGGCTAAGAAGACGATTGCCGCCAGTCCCAGCGCCGACCAGAACATGAAGGTCGTGTCCCCACCGTTAATTAATTGCTTAGGTAAAAAGAGGTAGTAGTACAGCGGATAGGTCTTCAGGCCGTTAGCGAACTCGGCCCCCGCCCGGGTCGAGTTTTGAACCGCCAGTAGCTCTGGAACTAATAAGACCGCCGCTAACAAAATGGAGGTCACGGTTGCAAAGACTAGCTTAAGCAAGGTCTTTCCGTAGTCGAGGGCACGGCGGTAGTGAGTGGCCACCCGTAAGACCAAGTAAATGATCGTCCCCACCCCCACCACGAAGGCGAGGTAGTAGTTAGCCACCAGCATCCACAAGAAGGCCCCGGTCAAGGGCCAAGCACTCCCCCCCTTTAAGACCCGTTCCACTTGGATGACCAACAGAGGAAAGAGCATGAAGGTGGTGGTAAACATTGGCTGGGCAACAGCCACATACAAAAGGTAAGAGTTAACCATGTACACCGCCGTTCCCGCCAGGATGACCCGGTCAGAAAAGTCGAAGTGCTGGGCAAAGTAAATGAAGGCCAAACCAACGCAATACATCCGCAAGACGATGATGACCTGGTAGGCCAAGGTAATCTTGGCCGCCGGAAATAGGAGGGCCAAGTAAGCGAAAACGTCGCCAATCGTGTAATAAGAATAAACCTGAAAGGTATCGGTGCCGATCCCCATTTGCCAAGACCAGGCTTGGTGACTTGAAAAGGGGTGGTGGAGCCAGTTAAGTACGATCTCCCGGTACTTAGCCATCAGTGGGAGGTGCTGGTTTAAGGCATCCGTGTTCCAAATCAGGGTGTGGCTGGTCACCACGTAGCCCCCAAACATTGCCAGGGCAATTAGGCCAAACATCAGGGTGTATTTAAGATACAGAGTGCCAAGTGGGCGGCGGCGAAAAGAAAAGTCCATAATTATACCTACTTCAAAAAATTCATAACCCCTTCATTTTACCGCATGCCATAACGGCTGGGGGAATCTTAACTAAAAAACTAGTTAAGAATCGTTTACGAACGGGGCACTTGGCCAGTTCTTTTCCTTGCTAATCTTTTTCCTGATGTAAGTATAGCTGGTGGCTACGGGGGAACTCGCGTTTAAAGGCTTGTAGTAGGGCGTGTTTTGCTTGACCATCGCTAAGGTTAAGGGAGATTTGTCCGGTGTAAAATCCCCGCTCGTCGATCACTACGGCCGCCGTCCCCCGCTCGATCGTTAGTTGGCGATCCTCCTTGCGGGTTAACAGGGTGACCTTAGTGACCGGTCCCGCTTTGGCCGAACGCCTTCACCAGGCGTTCGGCCTGCTTGACGTTAATACTCTTCATTTGCTGACCTCCCGCAATACCCGGCTCACTTCGCTGGTGAAGGTGGCCTTTTGTAAACTAGTAGAAATAAACCAGATCCGCGCCACCTGGCCGTCTAGGATGAAGGCCACCCGGACTGAACCGAGTTTAGCCAGGTTGCAGCGGAGCTCAAAGCAGGGGCGCCCGGCCACTGGCTGGCGGAGGGCTAACTTGACCTTTGTCAGCCCAGTCGCTTGCTCCCGTTCCAAGATTGCCCCAATGCGTTCCTTAGCTAGGGCTTGACTGCCAGCGTGCTTTTTAAAGAAGGGCTTGGTTGTTTTTTCTAAAATAATTTCCACCCCAATTTCCCCTTTCTGATTGTACTTTGGTCCCGCATAGCATATGATTGATTTCGTTAATTTGCCACCATTATAGCGCAAGAAGGGCTTTTCTTATCAGCCCTGGCAAATTGGATTAAAATAATAGTAATCAACCCGGCTATTTACCGGGAAACGAAAGGGAATTGTCATGCAGCAAGGAAAGAAAAATCTCGCCCTGATGGGGCTGATCACCATTGGGATCGTTTACGGCGACATTGGAACGTCGCCACTTTACGTAATGACCGCCCTGATTAACGATGCTGGCGGTCTCAACAAACTTAGCGAAGACTACATCATTGGTTGCCTCTCCCTCGTCTTTTGGACCCTAATGTTAATGACGACCATTAAGTACGTCTTGGTCGCCTTACGGGCCGATAACCATGGTGAAGGGGGGATCTTCGCCCTCTACGACCTCGTTCGTAAGCGCCGTAAGTGGTTAATCTACCCGGCCCTCCTTGGTGGTGCCGCCCTGCTGGCCGACGGTACCCTAACCCCGGCCGTGACGGTGACCACAGCCATTGAAGGCCTCAAGGGGGTTGCGCTTGGTCCGGCTACCCCGATTAACAGTCAAACCACGGTTATCTGGGTCACTTTTACGATCCTGTTAATCCTCTTTTTAATTCAGCGCTTCGGGACCGTCTTGATCGGCAAGGGCTTCGGGCCCCTGATGCTGATTTGGTTCTCCTTTTTGGGGGTCTTTGGGATCGCCAACTTGATTAAAGAACCGCTGGTGGTACGCGCCATCTCCCCCCACTATGGTTTAATGCTCCTCTTTTCGCCGGAAAACAAGGTCGGGATCTTCATCCTCGGCTCCATCTTTCTGGCGACGACCGGGGCTGAAGCCCTCTATTCGGACATGGGCCACGTCGGGCGCCAAGCCATCTACATCACCTGGCCCTTCGTCTTTTTGACTTTAACCCTCAATTACTTTGGTCAGGGGGCCTATTTGATCCATAACCTGGGCCACTTTACCACCACTAGTTCGGCCTTTAACCCCTTTTACGAAATGCTGCCATCCTGGGCCTACTTATTTGGGGTTGCCATCGCCACCATCGCCGCCATTATCGCTTCCCAGGCCCTGATCACCGGCTCCTTTACCCTGGTGGAAGAGGCAATTGGGCTCAAGCTCTTGCCGAAGATGGCGATCATCCACCCGTCCTTGTCGCGTGGTCAGATCTACATCCGGACGATCAACTGGCTACTGTGCGCCTGCACAACCCTGGTCCTATTTTACTTCCGGACCTCTGAGCACATGGAGGCCGCCTACGGGCTCGCCATCACAATCACCATGTTCATGACGACCCTCTTGCTCTACCAATATCTAGCTAGCCGGCGCCACCACTGGTTCGCCCTCCCCTTTGCTTGCCTCTACGCCGTCATCGAAATCATCTTCCTGGTTTCCTCTTTAACCAAGTTTGACCACGGGGGCTACGTGACCCTCTTCATCACCCTGGTGATCGTTGCCATCATGGTGGCCTGGTACTTTGGCAACAAGCTCCGCGACTTCTTGGATGGTGAAACGGCGTGGACCCACCTGGGCGATTACAAACGGACCCTCCAAGAGCTAACCGATGATGAAGCAATTCCCCTGTACATCTCCAACTTGGTCATGCTTACCAAGGTCAGAGACGGCGACGCCATCAAGCGTGAGGTCCTCTACTCGATTCTAGACAAGACCCCCAAGCGGGCTAAGGTCTACTGGTTTGTGACGGTCAACACCACCAGTGAACCCTACACCAATTACTACACCGTCGACATGATGGGCACCCGCAACATCGTCAACTTGCAACTTTACCTAGGCTTTAAGATGAACCACCATGTTCCCTTGTACCTGCGTCAAGTAGTTAATGACCTGATGCGCCAAGGGATCATCGACCCACAGCCGCAAAAGTACACTACCACCCCCGGACGCCAGGTCGGCGACTTCCGCTTCGTGATCATCCAAGACCAGCTATCGTCTAGTACCCAGCTCCAGGGCTGGCAACACCTCTTAATCGGGGCGCGGATCTTTATCCAAAACCACTCCACCACCCCGGTTCAGTGGTTTGGCCTTGAATTCTCCCAGGTGACGGTTGAAAAGGTCCCCATTCTCTTGAACCGCCGGGCCGCCCCAATGGTCAACCAGCGGGCCGTCTACCACCAAAAACCCAAGGAATAGCTGGGTGGGAAATAAGCTTCAGAACTAAAAAAATGAGGTCGGGAAAACATCTTTTCCCGACCTCTTATTGTATTCATGAATGTTAGACAGGTAACGTGGCAACCAACCGCAGGCCTAGTGCCTAAGTACGGGCGAAGAACACCGCGTTCTTGCGCTAACCTGCACCCTAGCTTAGTCTAACGGCCTGCCAAGGAGGTGGTTGGCCACTCACTCCTGTTTTATTCACCTGTCGCTTGCCAGTACTGGCGGATCATCGCTAGCTCCCCCACCGATTGGGTGTGCAGGTCAAACTTAGCTAATTGAGCTTGCACCACTCCCACTTGTGCATCCGCCAGCGGGTTAGCTAGCGCCTGGGCTTGACAGGCGTGGATGCATTGGCAAGCCGCTTGCTGGGCCACCACTGAGGTATAGGGTTCCATTTCAAGCACCCACTCCGGGTGGGTTTCTACTTGCGTCACCCACCGACTAACCCCGCGCCAGTAAGCAACTTGTTGGTGCGGAACTCGCCCGGTGGTTGTTAAGTCGGTTACGACCGGCTGCCAGCTCGCCATTAGTGCCAGCAAAAAGTTCTCCGTGACCATCAGTCCCGCTAGGTGGTTGTGATCAATGATCGCCTGAATTCTACCAGCAAGCTGCCGGACTTGCCGTACCGTTACCCGGATCATTCCTCAGCACCGTGGCTAAAGTAGCGAACGGCATCTACGGCTCGTTGCCATCCGGCGTAGTGACGCCCAGCCTCTTCTTTGGTCATAACCGGGTCAAAACGGTCACCCGACTTAGCCAACTGCTTGAGCTCGTTTTGATCCTCCCAGAAGTCCACCGCCAACCCAGCCAAGAAGGCGGCCCCTAGCGCCGTGGTTTCTTCAATTTGGGCGCGGACAATCGGCGTTTGTAAGAGGTCGGCTTGGAACTGCATCATGAAGTTATTGCGCGACGCCCCGCCATCCACCGCCAGGGTGGTCAACGGTAAATTAGTGTCTTTGACCATCGTGTCCACAACGTCCTTGGTCTGGTAGGCGATTGCCTCCAAGGTGGCCCGGACAATATTTTCCCGGCTACTCCCCCGGGTGAGGCCAAACATCGCCCCGCGGACCTCTTGATCCCAGTAGGGCGCCCCCAAGCCGGTAAAGGATGGCACTACATACACGCCACCGGTGGTCTGGGCATCAACGGCCATTTGCTCAGACTCCCCGGCCGACTTAAAGAGCCGTAGCCCATCGCGGAGCCACTGAACCGCCGAGCCCGCTACGAAAATCGACCCTTCCAGGGCGTAATGTACCTCGTTGCCAATCCCATAGGCGACCGTCGTCAGGAGGCCATTTTGCGAAAGCATTGGCGTCGTCCCGGTGTTCATGACCGTGAAGGCCCCGGTCCCGTACGTATTCTTGACGCTCCCCTTTTCAAAGGCGCCCTGGCCAAAGAGGGCCGCCTGTTGGTCCCCGGCGATCCCGGCGACCGGAACTTGGACCCCGAAAAAGTGGTAATCGGCCGTGTAACCATAGACGTGCGAGGACGGCTTGACCTCCGGTAAAATTTCCCGGGGAATATCGAGCAGGTCTAAAATGTCTTGGTCCCAGTCAAGGGTGTGGATGTTAAAGAGCATCGTCCGGCTGGCGTTGGTAACGTCCGTAGCGTGCACCCGCCCGCTAGTTAAATTCCACAAGAGCCAGGTATCGATGGTGCCAAAGAGTAGGTCGCCTCGTTTAGCCCGCTCCCGGGCCCCCGGTACGTTATCCAAAAGCCACTTGATCTTGGTGGCCGAGAAGTAGGAATCAATGACTAAGCCGGTCTTTTGGTGGATCTGGTCCGTGTAGCCCTCCTCGATTAGTCGTTCAGCAATCGGGGCGGTCTGCTTTGATTGCCACACTATCGCCCGGGCGATTGGTTTACCGGTCTTCCGGTCCCAAATCACCGTGGTTTCCCGCTGGTTAGTAATTCCGATCGCCACAATCCGGTAGGGCTTAACTTGCGCCTTGATGACCGCCTCTGAAATCACCGATTGAACGCTATCCCAGATCTCTTCGGCGTCATGTTCGACCCAGCCGGGCTGGGGGAAGTACTGACGGAATTCCTTTTGCGCAATCGCCACTTCTTTACCCGCGTGGTCGAAAATAATCGCCCGTGAGGAGGTCGTCCCCTCATCAATGGCCATCACATATTGTTGCTCATTCACGCTCGTTCATCCTTTCTAGGTAGGTAACAAGAAAAAAAGGGCTCCGCATAACGGAACCCCCGGGTCTTTACTTGTCGCTAGCCATCTTGCCGGCAACACTGTAACGGTCGGGCCGCATTTCGTTTAAGACAATGTGGATCCGTTCTTCCGGTACGTTGGCGTTCTTAGCGATGGCAGCCGTAACGTCCTTCACTAACCCCTTTAATTGTTCTTCGCTACGTCCTTCAATCAGGTCGATGTGTACTAATGGCATTCGTTTGGCCTCCTTAATTGCTTGTTTTGATTTTAACACAGCCAGCCGTCGCCTTCAATTGAGCTTAGTTTGGGCGGGCAAATTCATCGCGCAGGTTGGCCACCACGTCCTTATCCTTCGCGGTAAAGATAATCCGGTCACCATACTCGATCACCGTTGTGCCATGGGGGGTCAACCAAGTCCCGTTACGACGGATCCGGCTGATCGTGATTTGGTCAATCATTGGCAAGTCCATCAGTTGGATGCCACTGTAACGGTGATTCTTCACCCGGACTTCAAATAGGCCGGCCTCGGTGCCGGTCAACAGTTGCATGATTGACGGTGACTCGATCAGGGCCCGTAAGACCGACGCCTGCACGTTGTAAGTATTAAAAATTTCGACCCCCGCCTCAACTAGGGCTTGAGTCTGCTCATTAGCCGTCCGCATCGAAGACTGATTGGCGATGACCCGGTCAACCCCCGCTTCCTTGGCCCCCAAGGCGAGCACTTGGTTACGCTCCCCTTTTTGCAGGCCAATCACCAAGATGTCGGTCATCAAAAAGCCGGCTTGCTTCAGGGTCGCAAGGTTGAGTTGTTCAAGGTAGTAAATGTTTTGCAGTTCGGAATCGTAGGTGTGGTAACTATCTTGATCATCGGTGACCACCCGGACGTCGTACCAATTGCGTTCTAATTGCTGGGCGATTGGGATCGTCATAACGTTAGCCCCAATTATGACGACCCGTTGCTTGATCCGGTCCGCCTTTGCCAAGCGGAAGGTACTATTGAAGACCACCGGGGCAAAGATGCAGACGATCACCGCCGCCAAAACGAAGGCATCAGACTGGGTTTGGGTGATCGAACCTAGGTTTTTGGCTACCTCCAGCGATGGCAGCACCAAGGTAATCGTGGTAACGGTCAAAAAAGTCCCGGCAAAGGAATTTCGGTTGCCAAACCGCTGCCGGTAGACTAAAAAGGTCCCCAATTTAGCGATGACCAACCCGGCCACTAAAATCGGAATTAACATCAGGGCGTGGGGATTAACCAACAGTTCACGTAGGTTTAACTTAGCCCCAGTCATGATGAAAAAGATCGGGATGAAAAAACCATACCCAATCGAGGTAAGCTTGTCTTGGGTTGATTCATAGGGCTCTAATAACTTCATTACCATCCCGGCTAAAAAGGCGCCCAGGATGTTTTCGGCCCCCACCGCCTCGGCAACCAGGACCAAGGTGAAAATTAAGAACACCGCCAACCGAATATCCAACTGGGTGGTCGCCTTGGTGACCCGGTTAAACCAACTGAAGTGGCGGTGAAACCGGTGTAACAAAATAACCGCCACTACTAACGGGATCACAATCAACCAGATTTTGGTCGCATCACCCCCGCGAACGGAAGCGTACACCGTCAGCAAGACCAACGGTACTATTTCCCCCAACACCGCGGTTAACAAAATCGTTTGGCCGATTGGTTTACTGAGGATCTCCTTTTCCTTTAGGGTGGCAATCACCACCCCTAAGGCGATCGTGGTGAAGATGATCGTTGCTAAGAAGACGTCGCTAAAGAGCCCCAATTTTCGTAGCCCTAAAGCCAAGCCAAACGCCACGATCAAACTGACCATGAAGGCCTCCACCGCCAACTTGACTGGTGAGGCCTCGTGATTGGCACCCTTGCTTTTTTCCGGCCGGAACAGGGAAAAATCGATCTCCATCCCCGACAAAAACATTAACACGATCACCCCCACCGATGACAAGAGGCTCAGGTTGGTGGTCGTGTTAACCACTTGCAAGCCGCTCTTACCCAAGATCACCCCTACGATGATCTCAGCCACCGCGGTTGGGACCCCAGTAATTTGAAAGCGGGCCATCAAGATGGGGATTAAGAGGGCCGCTAAAATCACAATAAACATTGACAGGGGCTGGCTACTTACCGCACTCACTGCCATTACCAAACTTTCCATATTCATCCCCTCCGCCATTAATGATCACCCGGGAAATATCCGGTTCTGCTTTAGATTAGCTTTGTCACATCAATCACTCGGTCCGTAGCTAGGGACGGGTGACCGTCACTAAAGGTTTTCGTCAGTCTTAAAGTTAAGCGGGCTGTAATCCGTCATTTTGGTCAGTAAACTTAGTGATAGGTCCCGGTAGGCATTGAGGGCGTCGGTCGCAAAGTTGATACTTTGGCGGGTTAAGTAGTTTGCCCGCTCCGTCGCCGCTTTCAGCTCCTTTAAGTGAGCATCCGTTTGGGCAACCATTTTGACGGCGTTAACGTTAAGTTCTTTTTGAACCGCCTGCAGGTCAGGTAAGAAATCGTGATAGTGGCTGTCGACTAAGACGCCCGCCTCCTTATAAATCCAGTAAGCGGAGTTGCGTTGGGCGGGCAACTTACCGCGCTTGTATGGGGCCGGCACGTCATCAATCCCGGCAAAGAAGGGTACGTAAACGCTTTGGGCCGCAACCCCCAGTGCCAACCAATGAATATTGGCGCCGCCACGATTCATCTGCAACAGGTGTGACTCCTGGGTCTTGGCTAACGAAATTGGCCGGTAGCGGTGCTTTTCCTCTTGGCTCCCGCGCCCCACCGGATCAAACGGCGTTCCTTGGTAGTGGGAGGCCAGGTAGCGTTGGGCGTCCAAAATGCTCAGTTTACGATCCGGTTGCATCAAAAATGGTAGGTCCTGGTCTTCTGGTTGTTCGGCTTGGGCCTTAGACTTCGAGAACAGTTGGTGACCGTACCAGACCCGCGGGGTGGAGTAGATGGCATCGGCCCGGTCGTGAGTGCCAAAAATTTCCCGGAAGTTAAAGCCCTCTTCATGAGGGTTCAAGTGGTGTTCGGACACAAACGCCTGAATTCCGGGGTGGAACATAAAGTTATCCGGGTCGTTAAAGTCAACTTCTTGAATTGCCAGTTGGTTGCCGACCACCGCATAGGCGTCATCGGGGATCCGTTGGGCAACCCAGTAGTGACCGCCACCCGTTTCAAAGTACCAGGCTTCATCGTTATCGGCAAAGAGGACCCCGTTGGTTTCTCCAGTCCCGTGCTCGGCAATTAACTGACCAAAGCGGGCCACCCCTTCCCGTGCCGTTTTTACGTAGGGGAGGACGACCGTGATCATTGCCTCTTCGTTAAGGCCGTTTTCCACCAGCGGGTCGTATCCCAGCACCAGTTCATTGGTGTAGGCGCTCTCGGTGGCTGACATCGCCACGTCATACTCGTTAATGCCGTCCTCTTCAAAGAGCCCGTCCTTATCGGTCCACTCCGGGGTCGCCATGTATTGAGCGCTGTGGGCCGGTAGTTGCAAGGTCAGCTTCGTTTCTTTGGAAATAAAGAGGCGTTCCATGCTATCGCGGGGGTGAATTTCCACCCGTTTGGGCCAGGCCGCCTTCGCATCTTCGTTACGGCCAATTATGATCGTGCCGTCAATCGTCGCTTTCTTCCCAATCAAAATACTAGTGCAAGCGGAGAGTTTCTTAATCATCGTATCATCCTTTCTCGTGCTTAGTTGCTACTCAACTGGTTTTGCCGGTTACTGCGGTTTTTGCTGCCCGGCCGATTGCCATTTTGGTTCAAGATGTATTCCTTAATCAGGGAAACGATTTGTTGGTTTTGGGGCAGGTCGGAATGTTGGGCGTCGTTTCCGGTGACCGTCATCGTCGTATAGTGCTTAACCACCTTTTGGTAGATGTACTTACCAGCTTCCACACTCCCCTCCGGCACCAAGCCGTCGGAGTTGTAGGTCTTCGTTCCCATCACTGATAACACCGTTAGGGAACTGGGGATCATCTCCCGATCGGCAATCAGGTCACTTAACATTTGAGTTTTATTGGAAACCGAGCTTTCCGAAAAGTTATACGGGGTCCCCAAGGTCATCAAGGTCTTAATCTTGGCCCCGTCAGCTTCGTCGTAATACTTTTCTAACCAGACCGTCCAAATTAACCCCCCGTTAGAGTGACCAAAGGCCTTGAAGTTATTGAACTTATAGGTTTGGACCAGCTGTTCGAAAGCCTCGTTAAACATCTTAGCCTGTTTTTTGATATTGGAGTAACCATCGTGGTTATTTTCAAAGGCTACCACGATGATCGGTTCCGTATCACCGCGCCGAATTTTCCCAGTGTACGTGATCTTGCCGGAATTGTAAACTTCGACTTTTAACAAGGAGTGTTTAGTGGCGCTCCCCTGGTTTAAGAGCTTAACCAGGGTGTCAAAACGATTTTTAGTGGCCGACGAACCAGGAATCATAATTAAGGGGGACAGTTGGGAATTGTGCTGGGCTGCTTTTTCCTTCGTTCTACTCTTAACCCAACTGGTGGTGGGAATCAAAAGGACCACTAGCAAAAAGATCCCCACTAACAACACCCACAGGCTCCGCCGTTGCTGACGGTTAGTTAGTTTAAACATCTTTGTGGTCCTCCTTTGCATCGATTTCGCGGATCCGCCCCTCCACGGCCAGGGAAAGCCGAACAAAGGGGATGTAGACCCAAACGTCAAAGGCAAGCAGGGCAAGGGTGAAGAGTAAGGTAACGAAATTACCGTTACTACCAACGTAAGCCACCAACGGCCCCGGCGTCCCATCCGGCACCCAGTAAACCGGGGTCGGGATTAAGTGAATGAAGATGGCAAAGGCCGCAATTAAAATGTTGACCATTGGCAAAAAGACCGCCGGCAAGATGTAGAGCGGATTTAAAAGAACCGGCAAGCCGACCATTAGCCCCGTGTTCCTGTTAAACAGCACCGGTAAGAAGTTGGCCCGCACCATCCGTTGTTCGTTATAACTGTGGGCCACAATCGCCATTGCAAGTAACAGGGCCAACGCGAGCCCGATTCCCCCAAAATTGGCAAAGGAGTTGTAAAGAGAAGAGCCAAGGTAAGGGTACGGCACCCCGTATGCGGTGTGGTGCGCCAAGGCGTAATTTAGGTTCGCCATCGCCTCCGTGCTGTCAGTTCCCAGCTGGAAGTTGTAAGAGCCGATAATCCCTAACCACTCCAGCAAAGTCGTCAGGCAAACCATCAAGAGCTCGAGCCAAAAGGGTGTGTTACCCGAACTCAGACTTTGCATCAACGCCGCCGCTTGGGTGTAAGAAGAATAATAAGACACGAGGTTTAAGACAAAGTTAATCGCTAAAGCGCCAAGCATAATGACTAAGATTGGCCGGGTGTAGGCGGCCACTTGCTCTTCAATGTCGACCGTGTGAATTGGTTGACCGGGTTTGAGCCGGTTCTTTTTTCCTAACCAGCGAAAGATTTGACCGACTAAGTAACCAACGAGTAAGCCCCCTAACAGCGAGCCGTAGCTCATCATGTTCTGATCGAAACTGACCCCGCGGTTGGGCGTGTAGCGTACCGAAAGCAAGAGGCTAGTCACCAACCCAGTAATCCCCGGCACCTGGTCATCAATCTGGTAGAGCTGGGCGGTGTAGCGGGCCGCCCCGTAAGCCGCGTACACCGTTAGCATCTCAATTGTGACCTGTGAGAGGGCTAACAGGGAATACTGCGCCTTGGTTAAGACCACCTTAGGGACCCAATCCCCGATCGATAAAACGTTGTATAAGTATCCATCGTTAGAGAAAAAAACGATGAACAATACCTGGGCGATAATGCCAATTAAGGCTAAGGGGAAGATGACGGCCAGGGTCCGTCGTACCACCCGGATAAAGGAATGTTGGCGATAGCGAACCGTTCGTTTAACAATGGCGTCAATCATAGGGGCTCCTCCGTTCTAATGTATTATCGTTTAAGTATACCACCCCAATAAAAAAAGGGCCGGGAAAGAACGTTTTCCCCAGCCCTTAGTCTATTTTCAAATGTGACAAAAAGGACGGTAGGCAACCACCAATACCGTAGCTATCGATTACGTCCTTCCTAAACGTTACTACCAACTAGCCTTTTTGACACCCGGTAATTGCCCCTTGTGGGCGAGTTCCCGGAAGGTCAGACGAGACATCCCAAACTGACGCATGTAAGCGTGGGGACGACCATCGTACTGATCGCGGTTGTGTAAGCGAACGGGACTTGCATCCCGGGGGAGCTTAGACAAACCGATGTAGTCGCCCGCTTCCTTCAGGGCCGCTCTTTTAGCCGCGTACTTGGCGACCGTCGCCCGTTGGTGTTCTAACTTAGCAATTTTTGATTTTTTAGCCATACTTTCCTCCTAAATTTTAAATTTCACGTCGCTTCAACATACTCATTCACTCGTCAATTCAAATAGTAATTATTACTTTTTACCCCAGAAATTGCAAGTGTTTTACTTCGATTGTTGGATTTCCTTAACAAAGGCCGCGTACTCCTGTGCGTAATGGTGTTCCTCGCTGACCTTGGCCACTAGTTCCTGGTTATGGGTATCGACCCGACCGGAATCAAGTTGGCGCCGGTAGAGCTCCAGGTAAGGGAGGTCATAGTCGCACGCCATTTGCCAATCTTCTTCCTTGTCGTATGCGACGTGACGGTAATTAATCCCGGCGATCCCTTGCTCATCCACTTCTAACAGCATGTACTGCGCCCTGGTATCTGCTTGCAAGTCCCACTGCCGGTTAAAGGGTTCCCCCACAGAGCCCGGGTTTAAGACCAAGCGTTCGTCAGTGGCGTAGCGCATCAGTTCGTGGTGAACGTGAGCGTAAATGGCCACCTGAGCCGTGGTTGCTGCCGTTTGACCGGAGAAGAGCCGGTCAAAGTTTTGCGCCGGGTTAGTCGGGAACAGGTCCTGGCCCATCGCTAGGTCGGGGAGGTTGTGGCTTACCGTGTAGGTGTATTTCCCCACCTGGCGTGTTTGTTGCAGTGGCCACTTCGCCATTTGTTCGACCACCCCTGGTTGTACCCGGCTGGCTACGTACTGGGCCAGGCGGCCAAAGTACAAGCGCGAGGGTTTCGTCGGCGGGATCCGCCCGGCCACCCCGTTAATGACTAGGTCGTCCCAGTTACCACGGACAATTAACGAGGGGTTGATTTGGCAAAAGAGGTCCCAAACCTCGTTGACCCCCGGACCCGGCATTAAAAGATCGCCCACGAACCAGTAGTCCGTTGCCCCTAAGTGCTGGGCATCCTGGTAAACCGCTGCCAAACCCGTTGCTGAGCCGTGGACATCCGAAAAGACCGCTATTTTTTCTCCCATGTCTTGCACCCTTCCTTATCAGTTCTGTGGTTAGGATAACACATTGGTCGTTTTCATACCCAAGAAAAGTGTTAGAATAAAGGGGCATTTACAACAACGGCGATAATATTATGCCTTAGTGGCGTCATAGTATCCTCCGTTATGGGTTCTGGTGGTTCGGCTGCGAACATTACTGGGACCCATCGTGTTTTTTAGGGGTGAAACTGAGCACCCCTGCGGTCCTCAGTAAGTGATGGTTACCGGGGGCTGGCGTTTAATGACCATTAGAAAGGAAATGTTAATGCATACCAAAATTGACCCCAACGTCCGCAAGATGGTAACGATCATCCTTCTTGTTTCAACCTTCATTAGCCTGATGAGCCAGACGATGATGATAACGGCGCTGCCGGTTATTCAACACGACGTTCACCGCTCCCTCAATACCGTTCAATGGCTGACCACGGGCTACACCCTGATGATCGGGGTGATCACACCGCTTTCGTCTAACCTGTACGAGTGCTTCACTAACCACCAGGTCTTCTTGGGTACCCTCAGAACTTTCATCGCCGGCACCTTACTGGGCTGCGTGGCAACCAGTTTTGGGATGCTTTTGGCTGCCCGTTTGATTCAGGCCTGCGCCGGGGGAATGCTGATGTCGTTTCAAATGACCACCATGATCTCGATTTACCCGCCCGAAAAGCGGGGTTCGATCCTCGGCCTCTCTTCCCTGGTAATTGCCGCTGGACCGGCGATTGGTCCGTCCACGGCCGGGCTGATCCTACATTTTTTAAACTGGCACTACCTCTTTATTTTGGTGCTCCCCTTCATGGTGTTGGCCTGTGTACTGGGTTACTTCATGTTGCCCAACTACTCAACGCCCCAACCCATTCACATCGACTTCTTTTCGGTGGTCATCTCTTTGATTGGTTCCGCCCTGACCCTAGGTTCTTTGACTACCTTCACCGTCAATTCCGCCCTCGGTTGGGCCATGCTAATCAGCGGGCTGGTAATTTTAACCCTCTTTGTCCGGCGCCAATTACGGCTAACCAACCCAGTCTTAAAGGTTAAGATTATGACCTACCCCTCCTTTTGTTTAATGACGATCGTCGGGATTTTGGCCTTCATGGTCCTTTTGAGTACCGAACAACTCCTGCCAATCTACGCCGAAAACGTCCGCCACACCGGCTCCTTTGTTTCCGGGATGATCCTGCTCCCCGGCGCCATTTGCAACGCCATCACCGCCTTTTTTGCCGGCAAGCTTTATGACCAGTACGGTCCCAAGTGGTTAATCACCACGGGGGGGCTGTTGATTCTCTTGGCCTCCATCCCACTGGTGACGATCTCAACTCGTTCTTCGTTACTGACCCTCACCCTCGCTTACACGGTCCGGATGATCGGCAACGCCCTGGTCTTTTCACCAGCCCTTTCCGAAGCCTTCCGCGCCCTTTCTAAGCGGGAGAACAGCCACGGGTCGGCCTTAAACAACACCCTACGCCAATCATTTGGGGCGGTGGCCGTTACCATGTGCGTAGTGATCGCCGACATCCCCGCCTCCCTGGTTGCCGGGATCAAGCTCGCCATGTGGGTGACTGTATTATTAGCCGTTTTGATGTTACTTGTCTTTTGGTCTTACCTGGCCTACCAAAAACGCCAGGCCACCACTTTATAACCACTTTCTAAGGAGATGAACCTGAGTATCATGGATACTAACGTCACCAGCGAACACCTACCAAGGGGCTGGCACAAAACCTTTTATACCCTCTGGATTGGCAGCTTTATTACCGGGATGGGCTATTCGATGACCATGCCCTTTATCTCCCTGTTCATCAACGAACTGGGACATTTCTCCCGCCTGCAGCTCAACCTTTATTCCGGACTCGCCTTTGCGATGACCTTTATTTCCCAGGCAATTGTTTCCCCATATTGGGGTTCGTTAGCCGATCGCAAGGGCCGCAAACTAATGTGCATGCGGGCGTCGGGTGTGATGGCGATCACCATCTTTTTAACCGGTTTGTCAACCAACGTTTGGATGATCATCGTCCTGCGCTTTTTACAGGGGGCCTTTTCTGGTTACATCAACAACGCCACGGCGCTGATGGCCGGTGAAACACCCCACTCTAAGTCCGGTTGGGTAATGGCCGCCATGATGACGGCCGGGGTGACCGGTAATCTCGTTGGGCCGCTGCTCGGGGGGACCCTGTCGGGATGGTTTGGCTACCGAATCCCCTTTTTCATCACCGGTTTTTTGATGCTCGTCGTCTTCTTTGCAACCTGGTTCATCACCAAGGAACAGTTCACCCCCATCACTAAGCAGGCCCTCAAGCCAATGGGCGAACTGATGCACAAAATCCCGAACGTGAAGCTGATCGTGGTCATGTTTATCACTACCATGATCGTTCAATCCTCGGTGATGTCAATCGACCCAATTGTCTCCTTGTACGTCAAGGAACTGATGCACAACCAGGGTAACATTGCCTTCGTGGCCGGGGTGGTGGCGGCCACCCCGGGGATGGGGACCTTGGTGGCCGCCTCCAAGGTCGGCCACACGATGGACCGCATCGGTCCCTTGAAGGTCCTCATCTGGGGACTTTTAATCGCCACCCTGCTGTTCGTGCCAATGATCTTTACTAAGTCCCCGTGGCACCTGGCCTTTTGGCGTTTCTTGTTGGGGTTAGCCAACGCCGCCCTCTTACCGGCGGCCCAAACGATCCTGACCCTCGACGTCCCCCAAGAAGCCTTTGGGCGGGTCTTCTCGTACAACCAGAGCTTCCAAGCCGCCGGTTCCGTACTTGGTTCGGTCATGGGTTCAATGATTTCCGGGGTATATTCTTACTCGGCGGTATTTGCCGTTACCGGGTTCACCTTGCTGGTTAACCTAGGGCTGGTGCTCCTCTTTCGGGGTAAGAAAACCACCCCAACTAATTAAAATGACGAAGCTGAGATAGGCGCGGACTTCCCTCAGCTTTTTAATTTCCGCAGGCTAGACAGAAAATACGGAAAATCACTTTACTTTCTTTCCCTTCCCGGCTTTGAATTGCTATAATTACTCTTAACATTGATTAATTTGGAAAGGATAATTTTTTTAATCCATGGAAACAGAAAGCACCAGCCCCGCAATATTGGTGATCATCGTCGCCATCCTCGCCTTGGCAGCGTTGTTCACCCTTCTCGAATACTCCCTGATTAAGGTTCGGCCAACCGAACTGAGGACCATGAAGCAGACCCGCAAAATTAAGCGGGCCTTGCACATGTTGGATCACCTAACGGAATACCTCTCCACCGCCCAAGTTGGGATCACTTTGACCTCCCTGATCTTAGGGTGGATCGGGGAAGGCTACATCACGGCTTTGATCATCAAGTGGCACCTGTTGCCAACCGCCGTGGCCAACGACCTATCTTCAGTCATCGGGATCTTGGTCTTTACCTTTCTTCACGCCGTTTTCACCGACCTGGTGCCAAAAAACATTGCCATTGACAAACCCGTCAATATTCTCCTAGCCATCGTTCACCCGATCATGTTCTTCCACGTTGTCTTCTTCCCACTGGTGTGGATCTTTGACCGCTCAGCGGCCGCCATTACGCGCTTGCTCGGCTTTTCGATTCACCCCGATGAAGACATCTACACCCAAAACGAAATTGTCTCCCTCTCCCAGGAATCTGAGAAGGCCGGCGAACTCGACCGGGCCGACGTTTTATTCATGGAACGGGCCTTTAAGATGAACGACAAGGTGGCCGGCGACATCATGGTCGACCGGACCCAGTTAACGGTGATCGACGTCACCGAAACGATCGATGACGCCGCCCACCTCTACTTTGAAAAGAAGTACACCCGCTTCCCGGTCGTGGCCAATCACGATAAGGACCACATCTTAGGTTACATCTTCTCTTACGACATCATGCGCCAAAACCAGATCAACCCGGAAGAATCAATCCGGGCCATCGTGCGGCGCTTGCCAATCGCCTATGAAAATCAGCCGATCACCGACGTTTTACAGATAATGATCAAAAAGCAGGTTCCAATGGTCATTGTGCAAGATGAGTACGGGGGAACCTCTGGGATCGTGACCGACAAGGACATCTACGAAGAACTCTTCGGGACGATCGGCGAAGAAATCGATCACGTCCAAGCCGACATGATCGAAAAGACCCAGCCCGATTCCCAAGGAAACCCCACCTTTAAGGTTTCCGGAAAAATGCCACTGGATGATTTCATGCGCTACTTCAAGATTTCCATTCCCCAGTTCGAACAGACCCAAGTGTCAACTTTGACCGGCTTTTTCCTGGAGCAACAGTACGACTTGAAGGTGGGTCAACCAATCCGGGTGGAAAACTTCTCCTTTACCCCCCTCGACTTGGAAAACGCCTACGTCAACGAATTTCGGGTAACCGTTATTAAGACTAAAGCCAAGGCTAAGACTACTAAGTCAGCTCACCAGGGCAAAGCCCCCGTGCCGACCAGTAGCGGTGCCAAGGGTTAATTAAGCTAAGAAAGCCGCCGACGCCGTGTGCGCCGGCGGTTTTTTATTTCCGAACAATCATAATCGATCACTATTTATTATTCATCCTTTCTTTATTTTCACTTGCCAGCGTGCCCAATTCATGACATAATACTTGCGATACGAAATAAAGGACGCCAGAGAGCGCCCATTTTGGAGGAATTGAATATGGAACAGACAGGGACACGCCAAGCTAACACCATGACCACTAACGAAAAGTGGGTTATGGCTTCAACAGCAGCTGGTTTTTCGCTCGAGAACATGGATATCATGTTTCTCTCCTTTGCCCTCGCCCCGATCATTGCTAGCCTGCACATTTCCAGTGCGGCGGCGGGGTGGATCGGCTCAATCACCAACCTCGGGATGCTCGCGGGCGGTGCGGTTTTCGGCCTTGTCGGTGATCGCATTGGTCGTGTCAAGACGTTCTCTTACACGATCTTTATTTTTGCCTTCGCCACGGCAGCGATGTTTTTCGCCCACTCACTCCCGATGATCTACCTACTCCGCTTTTTGGCCGGCATCGGTGCCGGTGGTGAGTACGGGGTCGGCATCGCCCTGATCGCCGAAAACTTCTCCACCCACCAAATTGGGCGGATGTCCTCGGTAGCCGCCATTGGGGGGCAAGTCGGCGCCATCTTCGCCGCCTTGATGGCTGCTTGGATCATCCCGAGCTTCGGTTGGAACGCCCTCTTCTTACTCGGAATTATCCCGGTGGTGTTAACCTACTTCATCCGGCGCCACGTTCACGAATCGGCTAGCTTCTTAACGGCCCAAAAGCAAGCCCAGCAAAACCACGAAAAGGTCGCTATTTCCCGGCTCTTCGCCACCCCGCAGTTAGCGGTTCAAACCCTGGGCCTGATGATGATGACAATCGTACAAATTGCCGGCTACTTCGGGTTGATGAACTGGCTACCATCGATCGTGCAAAAACAACAGGGCTTAACCGTCTCCGGTTCTTCGCTCTGGATGATCGCCACCATCTTAGGGATGAGCATCGGCATGGTGGCCTTTGGAACCATCTTCGACCGGTTGGGCCCCCAGGTCGCCTTCGGAATCTTCTTATTAGGGAGTGCGGCCGTGATGTTCGTCATCTTGGTGGTTAAATCCGCCACCGCCCTGATCCTCGCCGGGGCCCTGATCGGCTTCTTTTCCAACGGGATGTTTGGTGGCTACGGCGCCATGATTTCCCGCCTTTACCCCACCGCGATTCGCTCGACGGCCAACTCGATGATTATGAACGTCGGCCGGGCAATTGGTGGTTTCTCCTCGGTCGTGATCGGGATTTTGATGGACCGCTACAGCTTAGCCGTTACGATGGCATGCTTAGCCGGGCTTTACGTCGTTAGCTTCCTGGTCTCCCAAACCCTACCGGGGATCCGTAAACTACAACACTAACATTCGTGAATACAGAAAGAGGCCGGGAAAAAATCCGTTTTTCCCGGCCTCTTTCAGCTTCTCGAACATTCTATTGACGTTCTGGCTGATGTCCTTATCTAGCTGGACTAGCAAGTTTGACCACCTAGCCGTTACATTTCGCCCCCGTTGGCCGCTACCAACTGGAGAAACTTTTCCACCGCCGGCGACAAGATCGTGTTCTTGCGCCAAGCGAGTAGGTGCCCACTCGTTTTCTGGGGTGAAAAGGGCACAAAGGCGAGGTCGTCGTCTTTGTACATTTCGTAAACGCCCCGGATTCCTAGGTGGTAATAGTGGTGGTTAACCACCAAGTCCCTGGAGACCATTGGTAAGTTGATAGTGATCGGAATGTTAAGCTTGGTCTGATCGAGCTTCAAAACGTCGCTAACTGAGTCGCGCATGATCCCCCGCCGCCCCACAATCAACGGCAGGTCATACAAATCCTCCCTGGTTAATACATCGCGGCGGGTCAGCGGATCATCTTTTTTCATGATAATCCCCCATTCTTCACGTACCGGCAGGCGCATGTAATTGTACTTAGCGGCTTCGACTGGTTCCACCAAGGCGACAATGTCTTCAGCTCCCTGATCTAAGCGCTACCGGAGGCTGTCGCCATCACCATCGAAAAGGGCAAACTAAACCCCCGGATACCGGTCCCGGAACTTGGCCACCATTTCCATCATGAAACCTCCAACCCCGGTTTCGACCACACCGAGGTTAATCGTCCCGGTTAAATCGGTTCCCTGCTGGTGAAGCTCATTTTCCACCTGCTCCAACAGGGCCAACATCATGGAAGCCCGCTGGCGAAAGAGCACGCCGGCCTGGTTTAAGTGCATTTGCCGACGCTGACGGTCAAACAGGGGAACCCCTAATTCCTCTTCTAAGTCCATGATTTGGCGGGAAAGGGTCGGTTGAGTAACGTGGAGCTATTCGGCCGCCCGGGTAATGTTATTGGTCTCGGCGACCTTCAAAAAGTATCGTAATACGCGCGTATCCATGCTTCACTTCCTAACTAGTTTAGTTATTCATCAGGGCACCCTTAATTCGCGGCCAGAGTAGTTCGGCAAGGTGTCGTCCCCCGGTAGGACTAAGGTGAAGGTGGTCACCAAAGTCATTTTCCGGGGCGAGCACGGTGGCGTGAGGTGCGGTCAGCTGTGGCGCGGTATCGACTACCCAAGGTTGACTCCCCAGCCACTGATTAAGGGTGCGCCGCTTTTGGTCCACCTCTTTTTCACCCGGTTGAAAGAGGGTTGGCTCCCCTGCCAAGCGCAAGGGAGCAAGGGTGGGCACGATCAACTCCTGACCATGAGCCGCCAACCCGCTTTTTAAGTTGGTGAAAGCTTGGACTAAGCTTTCGACACTCGGAATTGGCTCGTCCCCTCCCGGATTATCGACCGGCAAGAGGAGATCGTTCCCCCCAATCGAGGCAACCGTTAACTTGGCCGATACGGTTACCAAGTCTGCCAAGCGGTCAACCAAAGCGGGGCCAAAGGTTTTCTCCGGCAACTGATTGGTTGGGGCCGCAAGCGCTAGCCGGTTGCCGGAAATCCCCGTCATCCGCCAAGTAACGGAATTTGGGAAGTCACGTTGGCTAAGGGTAAACAGGCCCGCTGCCAACATCCCCGTTTCAACCAGTGAATCTCCGGTTAGGTTGACCACGGTCGCTGGTTGGGTCGGTTGGGTCTCGAGCCCGGCGAATGAGAACCAGGACTTACGGACCCGCCAGCGGTCGTTTAGCCGCGGCACCTTGCCGGCTTGACGCGCCACCCCGGCGTTAACCCAACTCGGTTCAAAGGTGCAAGTGTAATCATAATAGGTTTGAGGTCGCTCGGCAACCATCAACACGTACACTGGCCGCCCCGCCTCAACTTGAAAGTCAACCGGTGTGGTGGCGAGGGTTCGTCCCGGTTGAATGGTCACCGCCCCAACTTCCGTCGCCCCCGCCATGGTCGGTTGATTAGCAATGGCCACCCGTTCAAAAGTCAGCGGCACCTTTCCATAATGATTTGTCATCATTAAGCGGGTTGTTTCCCCACTCAAAAAAGGGGTCACCTTCACGAGCTGACTCAACTGTGGGTAGCTAAAGGGGTAGGCACTAAAATCGTGCGGGACTTGGTAGTATGCGCTTTGCCATTCCATCGTTCTTCCTCCTATGTACAGATAAGGGGGACCACCAAGGTGGCCCCCCTTATCTTATTCTTGCTTGGAAAGTAGTTCAATCACTTGGGTTGCATCTTCACCAGCGAAGTACTTATTCAAATCAAGCTGCTGGAGCTTTTCTTTGATTGCTGATGGCGTGTAGGCTACCCCTTGGAGGGCTTCTTCAACTTCGTGAACGTCACCGGTACCAAAGAAGTCACCGTAGATCTTCAGGTTAGCGATCTTCCCTTCTTCAACTAGGAAGCGCGCATCAATTGTTCCGGAGTCAAAGTGCCGCCGCTTTTGAATGGTAAAGTCCGGGGACTTCCCGTAGACCCAATCCCAGTTCTTGTAAAGACGACCCTCAATTTCATCAATTGCTTGGTTATCTTCTGCCGTCAGTTCGTACTCGTTAACCTGGGCATCCTCAATCTTATCGACCTTCCAAATCCGCTTGATTAACTCATCGCGGAACTGTTGGGTGGTTAAGTTTTGGAATTCCGGCTTCAAGTAAGGCATGATGTTGGTTACCCGTGAGCGAACTGACTTAATTCCCTTTGATTCAATCTTGTCCTTTGGGACCGACAAGGCGTCCGCAACCACATCCGTATTGACGTTGTACATCAGTGTGCCGTGGCAGAAGGTTTTACCACCACGGGTGTACATGGCGTTACCAGAGAACTTCTTACCATCAATGACGATGTCGTTACGCCCCGTCGCCATCGCTCCGGTGGCCCCCATGTCGTGGAGGGCGTCCACAACGGGTTGCACGAGTTGCTTGAAGTCACCGAAGCGAACTTCATCGGCCGGGACGATAAAGGAGAAGCACATGTTCCCCATGTCTTGATACATCGCTCCACCACCGGAGAGGCGGCGGGTGATGGTAACTCCGTGTTCTTCACAATATTCCTGGTTAATTTCTTCCAGGGTATTTTGGTTGCGACCAACAATGATACATGAGTCCTCAATGTAAAAGAGCATGAACGGAGGAGTCATTTGGTCACTGTTCATCAGGTACTGTTCGGTTGCTAAGTTGCGCCGAATGTCGTTCGACTTCATCGCTAGGTATTGCATCGTATCTACTTCCTCACATATGAATCAATTAGATGTTAGTTGGGAAGCCAAGGGCCACGTCAGCTGCGTCCATTACGGCTTCAGACAGGGATGGGTGTGGGTGGATCGTCAGAGCGATGTCTTCCACGGTGCTCCCGGATTCGATGGCCAGCGTCAATTCACTGATCATGTCGGAGGCACTGTCCCCAATAATTTGGGCACCCACAATTACGCCGCTGTCCTTTAAGGAAACCAGGCGAACGAAACCATCAGTTGCCTTCTTAGAAGTTGCCCGCCCGTTTGCGGAGAATGGGAACCTGGAAGCCTTAACGTCTAAGCCTTGTTCCTTTGCTTGAGCGGCCGTTAAACCGGTCGTCGCAATTTCAGGGTCCACGTAACATACGGCTGGCATTGCCCGGTAGTCAACCACTGAGGATTGCCCGGCAATCGCTTCAGCAGCAATCTTACCTTCGTAGGAAGCCTTGTGTGCCAAGGCAGCCCCGGCAACGATGTCACCAATGGCAAAGATATCTTCCTTGTTGGTCCGACCTTGAGCGTCAACCTTGATCAGGCCGCGGTCAGTCGTTTCAATCCCAACTTGTTCCAGACCCATGTCCTTGGTGTTTGGCTTCCGACCAACTGCTACGGCAACGTAATCAGCCTTGATCGTGTTCACCTTACCGTCTTGTTCGTAGGAGACTTCAACGACGTCGCCAGTATCCTTAGCTTCCTTAGCCATGGCCTTAGTAATGACCGTGACACCCAGTTCCTTGAACTTCTTTTCGGTAATCTTAACTAAGTCCTTTTCGTAGGCATTTAAGATTGAGTCGGTCCCTTCGAGGATCGTAACGTGAGTCCCGAAGCGAGCATACGCGCCGGCTAATTCACTACCGATGTAACCCCCACCGATGATAACCAGTTCCTTTGGTAATTCCTTTAATTCCAGAACCCCAGTGGAATCGATCACTCGGCCACCAAACTTGAAGCCAGGAATTTCAATCGGGTGAGAACCAGTCGCGATAATCAGGTGCTTGAAGGTGTAAGTTTGGGCGTTTTCGCCGTCAATTACCCGTAAGCTGTGGTCGGTCTTTAAGAAGGCCACCCCGTGAATCACATCAATCTTGTTCTTCTTGAAGAGGTAGGAAACCCCGTTGGTCATCTTGTTAACGACGCCCGCACGGAATTCTTGTACCTTAGCCCAGTCTAACTTAACGTCGGATGCGGAAATTCCTTCGTCTTCGTTTTCGAGGGCCGTCCGGTAGTTTTCAGAAACTTGGATCAGCGCCTTGGACGGGATACAACCAACGTTTAAGCAGACCCCACCTAAAGTGTTTTCCTTTTCGATCACGGCCACCTTTTGGCCCAGTTCAGCAGCGTGGATGGCTGCCACGTACCCACCAGGGCCGGAACCGATGACAATCGTGTCTAAATCAATTGCGTAATCACCAACAACCATGACTAATTATCCCTCCATTAACAGTAATTCTGGGTCACCAAGCAGTTCCTTCATCCGGTTCATTGCCCGTTGAGCGGTTGCCCCGTCGATTACCCGGTGGTCAACAGTCAGGGAAAGCTTCAGCACCTTAGCTGGTTCGATGTGGTCGTCCACAACGATCGGTTCTTGGGAGATCTTCCCCATCCCGATGATGGCAACTTCTGGCCAGTTAACGATTGGCGTGAAGTGACCCCCACCAATGGAACCAATGTTAGTAATCGTCATCCCAGTGTTGCTCATGTCAGCAGCACTGAGCTTGCCGTCCTTAGCCTTAGCGGTGTTTTCGCTAATAGCGTCAGCAATACCGAAGAGGCTCAAACGGTCAGCGTGCTTAACGTTCGGAACAAAGAGACCGTTGTCGGTGTCAGTGGCGATCCCAACGTTAATGTAGTCACGGTAGTTAATTTGCTTGTTTTCCATGTCAACCTTGGAGTTGAAGACAGGGAATTCGCGCATAATCACTGCTAAAGCCTTGGTCATGTAAGCCATGAAGGTCAGGTGAGTCCCGCGGTCAGCAGCCAGTTGCTTGAACTTCTTGCGATGGTCCCAAAGCTTGTCAACAACCACGTCGTCAAAGACAGTGATCATTGGGATTTGGTCCTTAGCAGTCGTCATTGCCTTAGCAGTGGCCTTGCGAATTTTGCTCATCTTTTCAGCATGTTCTGGCCAACCTTCTGCGGCAGCCGGAGCTGGGGCAGCAGCAACTGGTGCTGGTGCCGGAGCTTCGGTAGCGGCTGGGGCTTCAGTAGCAGCCGGAGCAGCGCCGTTGAAGGCGTCAACGTCAGCCTTCAAGATTTGACCGTGACGGCCAGTCCCCGTAACTTGGTGTAAGTCAACGCCCTTTTCACGAGCGTACTTACGAACGGCTGGCATCGCCAGAACCGGAACGGAGTGGTCCGCTTCAGCAGGAGCAGCACCCGCAGCGGCTGGAGCGGCCGGAGCAGGCGTTGCAGCAGGTGCTTCTTCAGCGGCCGGAGCTTCAGCGGCACCGTCGTCTTCAACGTTACCTTCACCGTCGGCAACTTCGATTTCAACCAGTGGGTCACCGAGTTCTGCTGTTTCGTCTTCTTGAACTAAAATCTTCGTAATCGTACCATCAACCGGTGACGGAAGATCTTCTGAGGACTTGTCGTTTTCGATGTTAACCAGGTCAGCATCCTTTGCGATGTGGTCACCTTCCTTAACGTGCCACTCGCCGACAGTCCCTTCGACCATCCCTTCACCAAGTTCTGGTAACTTGAATTGGTATTTACTCATTTCAGATCCACCTCACTAGAAATTAACGGTCTTCTTAACAGCGGCGATGATGTCGTCCTTGTTTGGAAGCCAAGCACCTTCGGCGTCACTGCATGGGTAAGGGGTATCCGGTGCGGAAACACGGGCAATTGGTGCTTCCAGGGAAAGGATTGCGTCTTCTGCAATCAAGGCAGCAACGGAGCCCATTACACCAGCTTGCTTTTGTGCTTCTTGAACCAGAACCACACGACCGGTCTTCTTAACTTCGTTTAAGATCGTTTCTTCGTCAAGTGGGGAAACAGTACGAAGGTCAAGAACTTCGGCGTTGATGCCTTCCTTAGCCAGGTCTTCAGCGGCGTTTAAGCTTTCGCGAACCATGTAACCGTAGGAAATGATGGTAACGTCAGAACCTTCACGCTTAACGGCAGCCTTGTCCAACGGAACAGTGTATGATTCGTCCGGAACTTCTTGACGGAAGGAACGGTAAACCCGCATGTGTTCCAGGAAGAAGACTGGGTCATCGGAACGAATGGAGGAAGCAAGGAGCCCCTTAGCGTCGTACGGGTCAGAAGGAATAACTACCCGCAGACCAGGAACTTGGGCCACTAACCCTTCTAGGTTGTCGGAGTGCAGTTCGATGGCGTGAACACCACCACCAAATGGTGAACGGATGGTGATCGGAGACTTACGAGAACCTGCGTGACGGAAGCGTTGACGAGCCATTTGACCAGCAATTTCGTCAAAGGCTTCCATGATGAAGCCCATGAATTGGATTTCTGGAACTGGGCGCCAACCTTGGGTGGCAAGCCCGTTAGCTAAACCGATGATCCCGGATTCAGCTAATGGAGTATCGAAGACACGCTTGTCGCCGTACTTAGCTTGGAGGCCTTCAGTGGCACGGAAAACCCCACCGTTGTTACCAACGTCTTCACCAAAGACAAGAACTTTTTCGTCACGAGCTAATTCTTCATCGAGGGCGTCCGTGACCGCCTTAATCATCGTAATCTTAGCCATGATTATTTGGCCTCCTTTTCTTTGTACTCATCGATTTCACGTTGAATAGCACCTGGAGTGTCGACAAATTCGAACTTCAAGAAGTCAGATGCCTTTTGAGCTGGTTGGCTTTCAACTTCCTTGATAGCGTCGTCGATTTCCTTAGCCACTTCAGCGTTGTAGGCTTCTTCCTTGGCGTCGTCCCAAAGACCCTTGTCAGTCAGGAACTTACGCATCCGAACCAGTGGGTCCTTTGCGTGCCATTCGTCTTCTTCTTCCTTGGTCCGGTAACGGGTTGGGTCGTCACCAGAAAGGGTGTGTGGTCCGTAACGGTAAGTCAGCGTTTCGATGATCACTGGACCATTACCTTCAACGGCGTAGTCACGTGCTTGCTTAGCAGCAGCATAAACCGCCAGGGCGTCCATCCCGTCAACTACGATGGAAGGAATTCCGGCAGCCACACCCTTTTGAGCCAGGGTTGGAGCAGCGGTTTGCAGCTTCCGTGGAACGGAGATAGCGTAACCGTTGTTTTGAACAAAGAAGACAGCCGGTGCTTGGTAAGCCCCTGCGAAGTTAATCCCTTCGTAGAAGTCACCCTGCGAAGTACCACCGTCACCAGTGTAGGTGTAGGCAACCTTCTTGTCGCCGTTGAGCTTGATCCCAAGGGCAACCCCAGCAGTTTGAGCGTATTGAGCACCAATGATGATTTGTGGTGGCAAAGCGTTCAATTCTTCTGGGTAGTCGTTAGCGTTGTAGTGACCCTTAGACCACATGAAGCCCTTAGCTAAGGACAGACCGTGCTTGATCAATTGTGGGACGTCACGATATGCACCCAAGAGGAAGTCGTCCTTGGTCATCGCGAAGTTGGAACCCATTTGGCTGGCTTCTTCCCCGGCAGTTGGGGCGAAGAAACCTAACCGGCCTTGACGGCTAAGCTTAGCAGTTTGGTCACCAACTAATCGGGACCAAATCATTTGCTTAAACAGATCTACCAATTGATCATCGGTTAGGTCTGGCATTAAGTCCTCATTGACAACCTTGCCATCAGTACCGAGGACCTGAAGAACCTCGTACTCAGGGTTGTGCTTAAGGCTTTCAAAGTCTAACTTTTTCATTATAGTGCCCTCCTTAAAGTAAAAAGGATAATTAAGTTACCGCTTACATTGCCTATTATACACGCTTTTTATTTATCGTAAACATTGTTCATCGTTGAGCGAGCGATCAAGAAAGCCGTTACATTAGGCTTTAATCCCCATCTGTGAAATCGTTTGAAAATTTTCACTAAAACTCACTGTTTTTTAACTATTGATTTGAGTGAAAATTGTCCAATTAATTGCTAATAATCAACCATTGCTAAGAATCAATAATGCACTTTGGGTATTAACTATCCCTCTAAGAAGGTATTTAACTTTTCAAATTGGCTTCTTTATAATAGTATTAACGATCTGGAGAAAGGATGATTTAAATGGCTAAAAAGCAAACCGCTGGCCGCGACCAGCTGGGGGAATTCGCCCCGAAATTCGCGGAATTAAACGATGATGTCTTATTCGGGCAGGTTTGGGCCCGGGAAAAGGAACTTTCCTTGCGGGACCGGTCCTTTCTAACGGTCACCGCCTTGATCACCAAGGGGGCCTTTGAACAGCTCCCCTACCACATGCAAACGGCCAAGGCCAACGGTATTACTAAAGAAGAGATCGCCGAAATGATTACCCAACTCGCCTTTTACGTTGGTTGGCCAAACGCTTGGTCCGCTTTTAACATTGCCAAAGAGGTTTGGGGCGACTAGTCTTGTTCATTAATAGGTGCGCACCCCTACGGCCAGTCTTAAAGGTGTGGCTGTGGTGGTCGATTGCCTTAGCTTAATCAGAAAACGTAAAAAAGAGGCTGAGAGAAAACTGTGTTTTCTCCCAGCCTCTTGCTGTATTCACGAATATTAGACAGAAAATGTGGAAAATAACCGCAGGTCTAGTGTCTAAGCAGGCCGAAGAACGGTGCGTTCCGCACCAACTGTTCGTCCAATTTTACATACGACCTGCCAAGGAGGTTATTTCCCACCCACCTTGTCGTCTAAAAGACAAAGTTGACCATTAGAATGTAGGCGGTGGTGCCGATAATCATTGAAGCAAACAAGGACCGCCACTTAAGGTGGACTAAAATCGTAATCGTGCAAGCAATCAAATCCGGCCAACCATGGTTGCCAGACAACCAAGTAACGTTACGTAGGCAGTAAACCACCAGCATTACCATAATGGCGCCGGGTAAAAACTCCCCTAGTCCTTGGATATAGCGTGGCGTTTGATTGCCCCGTTGAAAGAGGCGAAAGGGCACCACCCTAGTCAAGAAGTTAGCACTAGCGGCGAACGCGATTGTTAACAATTGCTGAACTAAACTCATTTCATCGTCCTCCGCCGGTACAAAATAGTGAATTCAACGACTAATAGTAGCAGGGTCCCCAAGAGAAAGTAAGTTGACCCCACCAGCATTAAGCAAACCACCGTAATCACGAGACCCGACACCGAGCTAACGTGGCTCTTTTCTTTGAGGATCTGGTCGAGAGCGAGGACCAAAAAGAGGGCGGTCATGGCAAAGTCGAGGCCCTTAATTTGGATGGCCAAAATGCTCCCCAGGGTGCCACCTAACCAGGTACCAAACACCCAGTAAAAGTAATCGAGTGCCGCCACCATCGTATACACCCGTTGGTGATCCACGTCATCACCCAACCGAAGCTGGTAGTTAACGACAAAGGTCTCATCGGTTAAAGAAAAAATCTGAAAGAACTTTTGGAAACCGTGCCCCTTGTACTTACCCAACATGGCAATTGAGTAGAAAAACTGGCGAAAGCCCACCACCAGGGTAATCACCAGGACGGTCAGGGGGTTAAAGGCCTGGGTTAACATGTTGGCGATCACAAATTCGACCGAGCCACCGTAAATCGTTAGCGCCATCAGGGTTGGTACCCACCAGGAAAAGCCGAGGCTGTGGGTGTAGAGACCATACCCCAATCCTAAGACGATGTAACCGAGCATCACCGGGGCCGAAGCCATTAGGGCAATCTGCCATTCGTGCCGCCTACTTGAAACTTGTTCTTCCATTAAGCAATTATTCCTTTTGCTCACTCGTTAAGCCGAGCCGTTTTTCAATTAGTTGGGCCATCTCACTTGGTTCCACCCGCTGTTCTGAGCGTTGGTCCCCTTCAAACAGGGCCTTGACCCCCGGGCTTAACTCCTCACCTAAGAATTCGTTGAGCCCTTGAATTGCTTGCAGCCCGCGCGCCGCCGTTTCCTTTCCCGTTACCGCCGGGTAGACCGTTTCGGCAAACTTGTAGGGGCTAGCGGTGGCGACCACCACCATCGGGGTGTTATCCCCCGTCCGTTCTTTATATCGGTGCGCCACCACCGAACCCACGGCCGTGTGGGGGTCAATGACGTAGTCAGCTGCCAAATAGATCCGTCGAATCTCTTCGCTAATTTCTTCTTCACTGGCCCAATCAGCGACAAAGTCTTGGTGCAGACGCTTTAAAACTTCGTCGGTAACTTGATATTCGCCCGTTTGGTTCAATTCCTTCATTAAGGAAGCCACCGCCCCTGCCTCTTGGTCATACAGATCAAACAAGAGGCGCTCTAAGTTACTGGAAACTAGGATGTCCATTGCCGGGGCCGTGGTGAGGTGGAAGGGGCGGCGCCGGTCATAGTGGCCGGTCGCAAAAAAGTCGGTCAGGACCCGGTTTTGGTTGGAGGCGCACAGGAGCTTGTTGATCGGCAGCCCTAATTTTTTAGCGTAGTAACCGGCGAGGATATCCCCAAAGTTCCCGGTTGGCACGGCAAAGTTAACCGGGGCGCCGAGTTCAACTTCCCCGCGCTTGACCAACTGGCCATAAGCGGTGAAGTAATAAGTAAGCTGGGGAATCAGCCGGCCAATGTTCATCGAGTTCGCCGACGAAAAGCGGTCGCCCGCCTGGGCTAACCGAGCGGCAAATTCTTGGTCGTTAAAGATCTTTTTAACCTCGGTTTGGGCGTCATCGAAATTGCCGGCCACCGCTACGGCCGCCAGGTTATCCCCCTTCATCGCTAGCATTTGACGCAGTTGGACTGGGCTCACCCCACCGTCCGGGTAAAAAACAACTACTTGGGTCCCGGTAACGTCACTAAAGCCCCGCATCGCCGCCGAGCCAGTGTCACCGGAAGTGGCCGTCAAAATGATGATTTGTTTATCATCACCGGTCACCGTGACCGCCTCCTTCATCAACCGGGGAAGGGCTTGTAAGGCAACGTCCTTAAAAGCCAGCGTTGGGCCGTGGAAGAGTTCTAAGTAATAATTCCCCGCCACCCGCTCGCTTAGGGGTGCAATCTGGGAATCATCCCACTGCTCACCATAGGCCCCCCGGACAATTGCTTGACGGCTCGCCAGCGAAAAGTCGTCAAAAAACCAGCCCCAAATGGTGGTGGCGACCTCTTGATAGGGGGCGTTAACGAGGGCCCCCAGGTCGTAGTCTGGTTGGGGAAACGACTGGGGCACAAAGAGGCCCCCGTCCGGGGCTAACCCCTGTAAAATCGCCTCGGGCGCCGTCATTTGCTTAGCCGCTTGGTCGCGGGTGCTTCGGTATTGCATGTGATCTCCCTCCCGTATAAAAAAATGATCTCATAAATTTTTTCTATTGTAGCCTAATTTACGCCCGTGTTACAATCACTAAAATGAAAAAAAGATTAAAGAGAGGTGGAGTTAATGAGAGAAATCAAAGTTGGCTTACTGGGGCTCGGCACGGTCGGGTCCGGAGTGTTAAAAATGATTCAAGAAAACGGGGATAAAATTACGAACGTCACCGGACAGCGGATCACCGTGAAAACGGCGCTGGTCCGTAATCCGGCCAAGCACGAGGCCGTGGCCGACTCGGTTACCTTAACGACCGACTTCGCCGAGATCTTAAATGACGAGGAAATCGACATCGCCGTTGAATTACTGGGCGGGTTGCACCCGGCTGAAGAATACATCACCGCCCTTTTAAAACAGCACAAGCACGTCGTTACCGCCAACAAGGATTTAATCGCCGCCGTTGGTCCCCGCTTGGCCCAGTTGGCTCACGATAACCACTGCGACCTAATGTATGAGGCCAGCGTGGCCGGGGGGATCCCAATCCTGCGCACGATTGCCAATAGTTTTTCGGCCGACCAGATCTTGGAGGTCAAGGGGATCGTCAACGGGACGACCAACTACATCCTCACCCAAATGGCTAAGCAGGGGCTCGATTACGATACTGCCCTCAAACAGGCCCAGGAGCTCGGCTTTGCCGAGGCTGACCCAACCAACGACGTTAAGGGAAAGGACGCCGCCTTTAAGATGGTCATCTTGAGCCACTTTGCCTTCGGGACCGAGGTCGCCGTCGATGAGTTAGAAATCGTTGGGATCGATCAATTGACCAAAGAAGACGTCGCCCAAGCATCAAAGCTCGGCTACGTTGTCAAGCTGGTTGGGTTAGCCAAGGTGGTCAACCACGGTCTCTTCGTCGAGGTGGCGCCCACTTTGGTCAACCAGTCCCACCCACTGGCTTCAATTAACAACGAAAACAACGCCGTGATGGTGACGGGCCAAGCGGTCGGCGACACCCTCTTTTACGGGCCCGGTGCCGGGGGCTTACCCACCGCTAACAGCGTCTTGAGTGACATTACCTCCACCACCAAAAACCTGGTGTTAAAAACGACTGGGAACTCCTTTAATAACTTCGCCCAGGAGTTAGGCCCCGCCGACCCCAAGGCGGTTAGTTTCCCTTACTACCTGTCCTTGAAGATGCCGGACGTGCCGGGGCAAATGCAGCAGCTAGCCGGCTTGATGACCCAGGTGGGCGCTAGCTTCCAGCAGCTGGTGCAAACCGCCGCCCACCAGGGGCACGCCCACGTGGTCGTGATCACCCACGCCATTAACCAGGCCCAACTGGCCGAACTTAAGGAACTGCTTGACCAGTCACCAACCCTGTCCTTACAGGCGGCCTACAAGGTTTTAGATTAGGAGGCGGCCATGCAGATTATTGTTCCCGCATCCAGTGCTAACTTAGGCCCTGGGTTTGATTCAATCGGCGTCGCCCTGTCGCTTCTTTTAACCGTCGACGTCCTCGGGCCGGCCACTAGCTGGCAAGTCGACCACCAACTGGCCGACTTGCCCCACGACGAGAGTAACCTGATCGTTCAAACCGCCCGTCAGCTTGTCCCAGACCTCACACCACACCACCTCGCCGTGCAAAGTGACATCCCGGTGGCCCACGGCCTGGGTTCCAGTTCCAGTGCGATCGTCGCCGGGATCGAGTTGGCCAACCAACTAGGGGCGTTGCACCTGTCAAACGAACAAAAGGTGGCCTTCGCCTGCCAACTGGAGGGGCACCCCGACAACGTCGCCCCCACCATCTTGGGCGGGTTGGTGATCGGCACTGAAGTTAACGGTGGGTTTGCGGCCGTCAAAGCACCCCTACCGCCCTATTTATTTGCCGCCTACATTCCCGCCTACAACGTTAAGACCAAGGAGGCCCGGGCCGCCCTACCAACGACCCTCCCCTTCAAGGAGGCGGTGGCGGCCAGTGCCACGGCCAACACCCTCGTCGCGGCCCTATTTACCGGTGACTACCAACTGGTCGGGCAACTGATCGAACAGGATCGCTTCCACGAGCAAGCCCGGGCCCACCTGGTCCCCGAGCTAACCCAACTGCGGGAGCTCGGCCACCGGTGCGGGGCCCTGGCTACCTACCTCAGCGGGGCCGGACCGACCGTGATGACCTTGCTCAAAGAAGCCGACTTCCCCGCCTTTCAGGCCGCCATTACCCAGGCGGGCTTGCCGGGACGGCTGGTTCCCTTAACCCCCCATCCAACGGGGGTCACCGTTAGCTAACGATCCGAATGCAAAAAAGGAGGCTGGGAGAAAACCGTGTTTTCTCCCAGCCTCCTGCTGTATTCACAAATATTAGACAGAAAATGTGGCAAATAACCGCAGGCCTAGTGTCTAAGCAGGCCGAAGAACGGTGCGTGCCGCACCAACCGTTCGTCCTAGCTTAGTCATACGACCTGCCGAGGAGGTTATTTCCCACCCACCTTTTGGATTGTAGTACTAAGGTCACTGTGCCTACCCTTGGGTTAATAATTCGTAGACGTAGGAATTTTCTTCCGGCCGGTAAACCCCAAATAAGGTCCCCACCCGGGTAAAGCCGTTCTTTTCAATCAGGTGCTGCATCGGCACGTTGTCTTCGTGGGTGTCGATCCGCAGCGACAGGATGTCTGGCCGGTTTTGCTTGATGTAGTCAATCACGTTGTTAAACAAACCGGACGCGTAGCCTTTGCCGGCGTGAGCGGAGTGGATGGCAACCCGGTGGATCACCAGGTACTGGTCCGTGTTGAGCTGCCACTTCCCGTCCATGGCATCGTACACGGGATCCGGGGCCGGAACGATTGAAAAGGCGCCCACCGTTTCGTGATCGTCGGAGTGAACTAGGTAAGCAACCCCCTTGTTGATGTCTTCTTCAACTTGCTTGGGATTAGGGTAGTCGCCTTGCCACTGGTCAATTCCCCGTTCGGCCAGTTGGTTGCGGCCGTCCTTTAAAATTTCAATGACCCGGTCAAGGTCGTCCATCGTTGCCTTCGTCAAGTGCATGCTGGAACCTTCTTTCATTCTAAATTTTAAGATAACGTCTACCACATTAGCATATTTGTTACCGAAAATTCAAACCAAACGATTGGCGCCGCTTACATGCCTAGCAAGTCTTGAGGGCTTCTTCGATCGGTGTCGAACCGTTTTTAATGATGAAGACTTTCTTGACAGTCGCCGGTTCAGCCAGAGCGGCCACAATGGTATGTGCCACGTCGGGGATTGCGTTGCTGTCACTTTGGGCGGGGTTAAGTTCAATCTTCCCCGTCCCCGGTTCTTCCGTTAAGATCCCAGCCTGAACTAGGGTGTAATCTAAGCCTGATTCATCGACCAGCCACTTGTCGGCAAAGTAGCGGGCGATGTTGTAATCAGTGATGTCCCTCAAGGTCTTTACCTTCCCCCACATCGCTTGGTCCATTGAATAGGCCGAACTGAGCATGACGAAGCGTTTGATCCCGGCTAAGTTGGCGGCCTGCATTAACTTCACCGCCCCGTTGAGGTCAACCTGTAAAAGATTTTTCCCCCGCGAGCCAGCGGTAAAGACGATTGCGTCCACGCCGGTCAGCAACTTGGCCATTTGGTCGGGAAGCCAGGTAAAGTCAAATGCGACCGGGGTAATCAACTCCCCCTTTGGTAAGCGATCGAGCTTGCGGCCAGCGGCTAAGACTTCTTGACCAGCAGCGGCTAGTTGTTTAACGACCTCTTGGCCAACCCGGCCAGTTGCTCCAGCGACAAAAATTTTACTCATTCAATCACCCTTTCTAGTTTTATCTATCTTACCGCCCTTTGCCCACCGCTTCCAAACGAAAGCCCTTGCGTCCGCACACGCAAGGGCTTAAGGTGAGAGTATCAATTTTCAGGAGGTTCTCATGGACTCACAAGCACAACTAATGGCAATCGCCAAGTTTGCCAAACAAAAACTGGGGCAAGATAAGAGCGGTCACGGCTTTGACCACCTAAGCCGGGTGGTTAAGATGGCCCACCGGATTGCCACCGCAATGGATCAGGATCCCTTTGTTCCGGTGGTGGCCGCCTACTTACACGACACGATCGATGACAAGCTAGTCGATAACGTCGACGCCGCTAAAGAAGAGGTCGCCACCTTTTTGACTGGGCTGGGCCTTACAGCAGACCAGGTTGAACTAATCATGTCGATCATCAGCCAGATGTCCTTTGCTAGCACCTTAGACGGTAACCGTCCCGCCCTGCCCCTGGCCGGCCAAATCGTTCAGGACGCCGACTGGCTCGACGCCATCGGGGCGATCGGGATCACCCGGGCAATTTATTACGGCGGCAAGCACCACCAAGTCATTTACGACCCGGCCATGCCCCCGCGGGAAAACCTGACTAAGGACGAATACCGTAACTTGGACCACGAAACGATCATCAACCACTTCCACGAAAAACTTCTCAAGTTAGCCGGGATGCTCAACACCCCGATCGCCAAAGAAATCGCTGCGCACCGCCAGCAAGTGATGATCGACTTTTTGGCTGAGTTTGATGCCGAGTGGCAAGCCCAACGCTAGTCTTTGACGAAGACGTACTCCGCTTCCGTCGAAAGGTCCGCTCGGTAGCGGTAGCCGCCGACCGTAAAGGCCTTAATGGTGGCTAAGGTAGGTTCGTTTTCTAAGGCTAGGTATCGGACCAGCGACCCCCGGGCCTGCTTAGCCGCGGTCGCTTGTTGAACCAGGCGGCCGTTTTTTTCTTGCTTAAACAAAACGGTTACCCACCGGTCAGCGGGGGTGAGGTAGGGGGTGATCGCCTTACTGTATTCCTTTGAGGCCAGGTTAACCACTAGGTCACCGCTCGCAAAGAGTGCTTGGTAAAGGCGGGCACCCCAATATTGGTAGAGGTTCTTGGCACCGGCAATTTCGCCCTTAGCCCCCATTTCGAGTCGGTAGGGCAAGATGCCGTCGAAGGCCCCTAAGAGCCCGTACAGCCCGGACAAGATGTATAAGCGTTGCCCAAGGTTTTGCAAACCCCGGTCGGTCAACACTCCCGCCCCTAGTGATTGGTATTGAATTCCCGCGTAAGCAAAGACAGCCGGGGTCCCGACCCGCTTTAAATCGAAGGCCTGCACCCGGGCGACGTTTTCCCGGGCCAGCTTATCGCTGCACCGCCAGAGTTCTTGTAACTCGGCGGGGGTGCGCGACTTTAAATCCGCCATCAACTCCGTCACCTGGTCGGGAAAGCGGATGGGGGTTGGGCTAACCAGTGGTTCGTCATCGCTAACCATTTGCTTAGCCGGTGAGATGATCATCTTCATTTTGCTCCTCCGATCTGAAAGGTGGGTGGGAAATAACCTTCTCGGCAGGTCGTATGACTAAGCTAGGATGAACGGTTGGTACGGTACGCACCGTTCTTCGGCCTGCTTGGACACTAGACCTGCGGTTATTTGCCACATTTTCTGTCTAACATTCGTGAATACAGCAAGAGGCTGGGAAAAACGTGTTTTCCCAGCCCCCAATTTGTCTTTTCACTACTGACGTAATGTGTGCTCCACCCTAGGCCTAGGCCCTACAGAGTTAGAGCACGCTCCCTATTTCTTCTGTTGCTTGTCTTTATCTGCACTAAGGTTAATTTCCACTGACCCGGTCGGCTTGGTCGGCCCCCCCGAGCTCAAGTGCTCGGTGAAGTGACGTACCCCCAAGCCAGCCAGGGGGACGATCGCCGCGTACAGCAGGGCTGCCAAGAGGACAGGGGCCAAAGCGATCTTACCGAAGCCAAAGGAGACCGTCCAGTTGGCCGTCAACAAGTAGGCGTACAGCACCGTCAACACCAGCCGGGTCAGTAAGTAGACCAACCCGACGATTAGACCCAGGGTAATCCCTTGGCTGGCGCTCATGTGAATGTCTAAGGGCATCCGCCAACCAACCACGGCGGCAATGGCTAAGGCGACCACTAGCAGGGTCAGGGCCAAAATCCAGTCGGCCGTTTCGGTCAGCATCATGATCAAGGCACCGGCGACTAGGACGATTCCGCCCTTGAACAGGCCAACGCCGATCATCGCCGCCAAACCGAAGGCACCTCCCACTTCAATGATGCCAATCGTCCCCATTGGGAGGGCGAAGCGCCATTGGACAAGGGAGACGATCACCATCACGACTAGGCAGGCCAAAGAAATTAACCATTCGCGGACTTCATTGGTCATGCTAACGGCTTCTTTCGTGTATCTTGCATCCAGGTGATGGCCAAGGCGCCCTGACCAAGGTGAGTCCCGATGACGGGGCCAAAGTAGCTCAGCTCAAAGGACACGTTGGGGTGATCTTGTTGCAACTTAGCTAGCCACTCTTGACCGGCCTCCTTGGCGTTGGCGTGAACGACCATCGCCCGGACCGGGTAGTCGAGCTTGGCGATGTCTTGGTCAAAGATCTGTTCGCAACGTAACTTCGCCTTTTTCATCGAGCGCACCTTTTCAAAGGCCTCAATTGCGTAGTTGGCGGTGTGCATCGTCAGGAGGGGCTTAATCTTTAAAATCGACCCGACAAAGGCCGAGGCGTTGGACAGGCGCCCACCCCGGACCAGGTTTTGTAAGTCATCAACCACGAAGACGTTGTTGAAGGTTTCGCGGTACTCGCGGAGCTTCTTCATTACGTCGTCTAAGTCATCGCCCTGCTTAGCTAACTTAGCGGCTTCTAGAGCTAGGTAGCCCATCATCCGGATCGTCAGGTGGGAGTCAAAGGGCACAATTTGAATCGTGTCCTTCATCTCTTCGGCCAGCTGGGTGACCGTATTCATTAAGCCCGAAATGGCGCTGGTTAAGTGAATGGAAATCACCGTGTCGTAGCCCTGGTCGGCCAGGGATTGGTATAGCTCCATCAGCTCACCCAGCGGTGGCTGGGAGGTTGACGGAAACGAGGTTGAGGTTGCCAGTTGCTGGTAAAACTCATCGTTGGTGATGTCAACGCCCTCACGGTAACTCTGCCCGTCAATGATCAAGGGAATTGGCACCACAAAAATATTATTCGCCTTGACCTCTTCTTCAGAGAGGTAAGCGGTGCTGTCGGTAACAACAGCAATTTTCATGGTTGGGTCCTCCATCGTCGTAAATAAAATTAATTGAATAATTGCGGGGGATCTGTTCAATCCCGTAAATATCAAAATACCATAGATACCCCCTAAATACAATCATTGCGGCCCCCCAATTCGCATTTAGGGGACGAGAAAGGTATACTATTAAATTAGAATAATTTGATTCGGAAGCGAGGAATTTTATATGTCATTTGACGGTCTTTTCACCCACGCCATGGTGCACGAACTTAGTCAACTACTTACCGGGGGCCGGATCGCCCGGATTAACCAACCCTACCCGGCCGAAATGGTAATGGTGGTCCGTGCTAACCGGAAGAATCACCCACTTTTGATCTCGGCGAACCCCACCTACCCGCGGCTCCAAATCACCGCCGTTCCCTACAAGAACCCGGCGGTGCCGTCTAACTTTACCATGACGCTGCGCAAGTACTTGGAAGGGGCGCTGATCGATTCAATCAGCCAAGTCGATAACGACCGGATCGTTGAGTTTACCTTCACGACCCGCGACGAACTCGGTGACACCCAGCACCTCAAGTTAATCGTCGAAATCATGGCCCGCCACAGCAACGTTTCCTTGGTCAACCAGGAAACCGGCAAGATCATCGACACGATTAAGCACGTCGGCTCCGACCAAAACCGGGTCCGCCTCCTCTTGCCGGGGGCGCTCTTCCGGATGCCGCCCAAGCAAGAACGCACCAACCCCTACCTACCTAACCAACACTACCCCAAGCTCTTTAGCCAGTTCCAGGGTGACCAGGCTGGTTTGGCCAAAGCTTTGCAGCACCAATACCAAGGCTTTGGCAAGGATAGCGCCGCGGAATTGGCGGCCGAACTGCTGGCGGCTGACAACCTGCCGACGGCTTACGAGGGCTTCTTGCGTCACTTCGAACACCCCGAACCAGTCCTGATTGAAGACCAACGGGGCAAGCAGCGCTTTGAAGCCTTTCCGCCACTCGACCCGACCGGGCTCACCATCACCCACTTTGCCACCCTGTCCGAGCTTTTGGACGGCTACTACGCCGCCAAGGCCGAACACGACCGGACCAAGGAACTGGCCGGCCAGGTCTTAAAGGTCGTTAACAACGAGCTTAAAAAGGACAAGCGGAAGGTCAAGAAGTTAAACCAGGAACTGGCCGACGCCGAAAGTGCCGACGACTACCGGATCCGCGGTGAACTGCTGACCACCTACCTAGGGCAACTCAAGGCCGGGATGACCGAAATCGAACTGCCCAACTTCTACGACGAAAACCGGCCGCTCCAGATCCAACTGGCCCCGGAACTGTCGCCGTCGAAAAACGCCCAGCGCTACTTCACCCGCTACAACAAGCTCAAGGCCAGTGTCGCTTACGACCAGGAACAACTGGCCCTGGCTAACGAAGAGATCAACTACTTTGAAAACATCGTCAGCCAGATCAACATCGCCTCGCCGGCCGACGTCCAAGAAATTCGCTTGGAACTTGAGCAACAGGGCTACTTGCGGGTACGGCGCCAAAAGGGAAAGAAACAACGCAAAGTCCAACCGGCTAAGCCCGAACTCTTCCACACCAGTGACGGTTCCGAGGTCCTGGTCGGCAAAAACAACCTGCAAAACGACCGATTGAGCTTTAAACTCGCCAACAAAAACGACCTCTGGTTCCACGTCAAGGACATCCCGGGTTCCCACGTCGTCTTACGTAACCCGGCGCCCAGTGACGAAACGATCTTAGAAGTCGCCCAGTTAGCCGCCTACTTCTCCAAGGGCCGCGACTCGGACAACGTGCCGGTCGACTACCTGCCGGTCAAGCGCCTCCACAAACCAAACGGCGCCAAGCCCGGCTTCGTGACCTTCCGTGGCCAAAAGACGCTCTCGGTAACGCCGAAGCGACTGCCCAATTAAAACCTAGTGAATTTAACGAAAGAGGCCGGGAAAAGCTCCGTTTTCCCGGCCTCTTACTGTCTGCCCGAATGTTGGACAGAAAATGTGGTAAATAACCGCAGGCCTAGTGTCTAAGTACGGGCGAAGAACGGTGCGTTCCGCACCAACCGTTCGCCCTAGCTTAGTCATACGGCCTGCCAAGGAGGTTATTTACCACCCAAACTTTTATATTGTCAATCGTTCATCAATAAACTGCCTCTTTTTAAAACCGAGCCCCAAGAGGGCGCCTTCAATGGCCAAGACGCCTTGGGCCGAGCCCACCACGATGACCTTGGCCCTTACTCGTTCGGACTCTGTTAATAAGGTGGCGAGCCGCTCCTTGGTTAAACGCCCCACCTGACTGTGGTAAGCAAAGGTGGCTTCTCGCTTCGCTAAATCCTTAAATTCACCTTCAAAATAACGCTCGGTTGGTACGTGAACGCTCCATAATAACGTGATGGGACGCTTACCAACGTAGCGTTGCACAAGGCTCCGTAACGGGGCGATCCCCACTCCCATCGCAATCAAAACGAGCGGCGTTTTGGGGGCCGTCGCCTCAATTTCTTGCTCGAAGCGACCAAAGGGGCCCTGCAAAACGACCGGGCAACCCTGGGGAACTTGACCGATCCGCTTGGTAAAGTCCCCCACCCGGTCGATTACCAACTTCACCTCAGGTGGCGCCGCTTGACTAGCAGAAGCGACCGAAAAGGAGTACCATTCCGCGGGGATTCCCCGCCCCCGAAAGGAGAGAAAGTACACGGCCCCCGCTTGGTACGGGGACGCTTGACTGCTTAATTTGACGGTGACCTCCTGCACGCGCGGGCTAAGGGGACGGTTACCAATCACCCGTCCCTTATTTTTCGCCAGGTCGGTCGCCACGAAATGCTGCCAACAATAAGCGGCCACGGCGACCAGGGTGTAGCAGTCAAAGAAGATGATAAATCCCGTCAGCTGGTAGAGCCGGGGAATCAAGTGAACATGAAACCAGATCAACGCAATTGCCACGAAGTTGAGCCGGTGCAGCCACAGCGAGACCCGGTGGTTGAAGGGGCGTTGCAACCGTTTCTTAAGCTTCGCGGCCCGGGGCGAATAGTCGACCAGCCACCCGCTCAAGAAAAAGGCGGCGTAAAAGACCCCATCAATGGCTAAGTACAAGGCGAGCCAGCCGGTTAAAACGCCCCACCGCTGCATGCTAAAGGACAACTGGGAGTGTAGCAGGGTCAACGCAAGGGCGCACACCCCCAAGAGGCCGTGGACTAAGTACATCTTCGGCAGGCCCAGCCACCGTTCTAACCACTTAGGCCGCGTTGAGAGGTACACAATGGTCAGCCAGTAGGTATAGGCGAGCAGTCCTAAATCATAAATCAGCAGGTTGTGGAAACTGTCGGTTAAGCCGGCATTAAGTAACCAAAGCAACGGCAGCGGGAGGATGACCAAAATGATTAGCCACACTAAGGTTGGCCTGACAAGTCGTTTATTCATTTTGCCCTTTGCACCCCCAGCCTTGCTAACCAGGCGTTAACCTTGGGCGCCGCCTTACTGGAATCCGTCCCCCGGACCGCCAAGCCCTCCAGGACCGTGGCCTTCAGGTAGGTTTGCTTTAACGTTTCAACCGTGTTAGCCAGGCCTGAACCGGCGTGGGTGGTGAAGGGGATGATTGTTTTGCCGTTTAGGTTTTCCTTATCAAAAAAGGTGAACATAATCATCGGGTACTGGCCCCACCAAATTGGCGACCCAATGTAAATCGTGTCGTACTTGCTAACGTCCGGGAGCGGGTTTTTAATCGCCGGCCGGGCGTTTTCATCAATCTCTGTTTGGGCCTGTTTGGTAACCTGCTCGTAGTTTGACGAATAATCCACCTTGGGGACAATTTCATACATGTCGGCGCCGGTATATTTTTGAATGTCCTGGGCGACTTGCGCCATGTGACCGACCTTGACGTCACCGCCGTACACCCCCTTGGTCCGCGAAAAGTAAACAATCAGGCTTTTGCCGGTCGCCACCTTCTTGGTGGAACTGGTTGCTTGGTTGCTCGAGTTGGTGGAAGGTGTGGCACCGCTACGAGCTAGGTTGCCAAGGACAATCACGGCTAAGACGGCGACCACCCCCACGATGAAGGCCACCACACGTTTATTCATGCTCTTTCCCCCTTACTTACCTCTCCAAGCTTACATCTCAATCGTGCGAATCACCTTGGCCGGGTTGCCAACCACCACCGCATTATCCGGGACATCCTTAGTCACAACGCTAGCGGCCCCAACAACCGCGTTTTCACCAATCGTCACCCCCGGTAGGATCGTGGTGGCCGCCCCAATCCAAGCGTTTTTCTTGATGTGGACGGGCTTGCAAATGACGATCATCTTATCCTTTAGGTCGTGGTTGACGGTGATCAAGTTGACTCGTGGGGCGATCTGAACCCCCTCTTCAATCTCAATCCCCCCCCGCGGCGCTCATCATGACGCTGTGGTTGATAAAGACGTTGTTAGCCAGGGTCACCTGGCGGCCAAAGTCAATTTGTAGCGGCGGCAGGATTGAGGAGCCCGCACCCAAACCATTCAGCATTTCCGTTAGCTTTTCTTGCAGGCGGCCGTCCGTCATCATCGGGAGCCAGCTTTGGTTGATTTCGTAGTTGATCGCCCCAGTCCGGGCCATTTCTTCCCTGGCCGGTTGGTAGGTCGCTGTTCGCATGTCGACCGGTTCACTATTGCTATTTATTTTATTTTGACCAATTCTTGACGAACCCGGCCACCGTCTGTTGAATGTAATCGGGGTCGTAAATGAAGTCGGCCGGGGCCTCATCGAGTTGGCTAATTGCTGCCATCTCTTCTTTGGTTAGGGTGAAATCAAAGACGGCCAGATTTTCGGCCATCCGTTCCCGGTGGGTTGTCTTGGGGATCACCACCACTCCCCGTTGAATGTTCCAGCGCAAGACGACCTGGGCGATCGTCTTTTGATGCTGGTCGGCAAGCCCCTTTAATACCGGGTTGGTATACAAGTCGGCTCGCCCCTGACCCAGCGGCCCCCACGCCTCCGGGACGATTCCCTGGGAACGTAGGTAGGCAACGTCTGTTTTCTTTTGGTTGAAGGGGTCAATTTCGATTTGGTCTAGCACCGGCGTCACTCGGTTAAAGACGGTCAAGTCGGCTACGGCGCCGGCGTTAAAGTTGGAAACTCCAATCGCCTTAACGCGCCCCGTTTCTAGGACCCGCTCCAGGGCCCGCCAGGCCGCATAACTATCCCCCCAGGGGGCGTGAAGCAAGAAGAGGTCCACGTAGTCGATATCCAGTTTGTCCAGTGACCCTTCGATTGCCTGCACCGCCTGGCCTTCGTTGATAATACTGCTCAACTTGGAAGTGACGAAGACGTCTTCGCGCGCTAGGCCACTCTGGCGGATGGCACGACCGACCGCGGCTTCGTTTCCGTAGGCCTGGGCGGTGTCGATCAGTCGGTAGCCCGTTTCTAAGTCTTCCGTCACCAAGCGCTCGCACTCTGCTTCCGGCACTTGAAAGACCCCCATTCCTAGCATGGGCATCTTCATTCCGTTACTTAAGGTTGCGTATTCCATCTTACCCCCCCCTCTGTTTGCTTCACTGCTTGTTGGTTGACTGTCCTTCACCCGTATAATTTTTCATCATATTGATGACCATCGAGAAGCCCTGATTAAAAAGTGGGTGTCATAAAGAGGTTGTTTCCCACCCACTGGCCAGTTAATTTTCTTTCGCCCTCCCCAATTTCCTGGAAAGCGGTTGTACAACCCGTTATAATAAGGGTAATTATTTGGAGGTGTCTTTTCATGGAATACATCAATTACCAGACCCAGGACCAGTGGCAAGGTCCCGCTAGCCAACAGTCACCCATCGACATCGTTTTAGAGCAAACTACCCCACGCCCCCTCGCCGACCAGCCCTTAACCGTCTCCTTTGTCGGCGACCAGGCGCTGACCCGCGACCCCCGTTCGTCTGGGGACCAGTTTATCGGCGCTGGCACTTTAACGCTAGGGAACCACCATTACCACTTCTTGCGCCTCCACTTCCACGACCACAGCGAGCACCTGTTTGATGGCCAGCGGCAAGACGCCGAGGTCCACTTTGTCTACCAAGACGACCAGGGGCAAACCCTGGTCTTAGCCATGCTGGGGATAAGGGCCGCCGATGGTGAAGCCGGCTTTGACTTCGCTCCCGTCATTAACGGTCAGGCCGGTGCCGCCTACTTAAACCAGTTCTTTGCTAACAACCAGGGCTACTTTAATTACACCGGTTCTTTGACGACCCCACCACTGTCTCCGGACGTGACTTGGGTGGTGCTTGACGCCGTGCACCCCTTTTCTTCCGGTTCACTGGCACTAATTCACGACTTGTTTGCCGAAAACTACCGGGCACCACAACCCATCACGGTCCCGGTTTACCATTACTACGAGAGTGGAAAATAACCTTCTCGGCAGATCGTATGACTAAGCTAGGACGAACGGTTGGTGCGGAACGCACCGTTCTTCGGCCTGCTTAGACACTAGACCTGCGGTTATTTACCACGTTTTCTGTCTAACCCTCGTGAATACAACAAGGGGTCGGGAAAAACAGAGTTTTTCCCGACCCCTTTTGGTTTGGTAATGTGTGCGAGAGGGTTATTGTTCACTCCCTTTGTTGGCGCGTTCAATCTGCGCCCCGATCACGGTGGCCGGCGCCGACTTTTGGTTGGTTAAGTGGTAGTCGGCGTAGGGGAAGTGGGCCCGGTAGATGGCGTCGTGGTAGGTGGTTCCCTCGTGACTAGCCTTGACCAAGGCCTGGCCGGAGAAGCGCCCAATCATTAAGCGGACCCAAATGGCAGTCAGGTTCATTCCCAAGACCTTGGTCATAAAGGCGATGTCTGGGGCCGTCAGGGGTGAGACGTCTTCGTGGACCCCCTCGGCGTCCCCATCGACTTGATAGAGGACCTGATACAAACCGGGCGTTTCCTGTTGGCTAATCGCCCGTTCACTGGTGGCCGTCACCTTGGTGGCCAGGTCCGACTCTAAGTGGGCCGGGTAACGCTTGGCCAGGGTTTGATACTTACCAACTCCCTGGTCCTTCAGTTCGCCGGTAACCCCCAGTTGGTAGACTACCTGGCCGTCAAAGAGGCCGTTAAACTCGAGGGTCGGGATTGAGGAAACCACGTTTTTGGGGATCTGGGTGGCTTCAATCACCACCACCTTCGTCGTGGGGCTGACCCGCTCAATTGCCCGCCCCAGCTCCTGTTTACCGGCGGGGACGAAGGCGTAGTCAGGCCGCTCGAGCCGGGCGACCGAAGCGACCGCCTCTTCGGTCATCGGCTCGAGGTAAACCTTGTCGCTCAACCACTGGGTCATTAACAACGAATTGGGGTTATTGGAGTGGCTAACCACCTGGTACTGGTGGTGCTTTAGTTCGCGGGCAATCATCGCCAACACGTAATCGTTAGCGGTACTGTTCCCCAGCTTGCGGGGACCATCGCCAACGATCAGGGCCCGGGGGCCGGCGGTGGCGTCGCTCTCGTTTTCGGTTTCAAAGGTGGCGTAAAAGCGGTGGGGGTGCTCATCAAATTCCCCCGCCGAGGGGTCCACCTCCTTATAAACGCGGTGGAGCTGGTTTTCTTCGCGCAGGTCCGCCACCTTTTGCGGGCTGATCGCCCAGGACTGGGCAATTTGGTCGTCGGACAGCCCCCAGTACTTGGCCTCCCGAAGGATGTCCAGTGAACCCTGGTTTTCGTTTAGGCGCCGGACCAAGTCGGTCCCCCGCTTGAGCTGGTCGAAGTAGTAGCGGTCGATCTTGGTCAACTCGGTCAATTCATCCGAGGAATACCCGCGCGCGAGGGCTTCTAACAGGGTCAGTAAACGGTGCGGCCGGGGGTGAATTAGCCGCTCATCCAAGCGGTCATCGGAGAAGGTGGCAATTGCTTTGATGATTTGCTCGTTGGTCGGTGTGTAATAAGCGGCGGCACCCTTAATAATCGCCTCTAAAAAGGAACGGCCGATCCCGATCACCGAACCAACCGACTGCTTTTCCGTCTGCAACTCCCAGCGCTGCCCCGGCAGGCTTTCAATCGGGAAGGTCGGGAGGCGAACCGCCGTCCGGTCCATCACCGGTTCGGTCAGGGCCAAGTGGCGCGAGTAGTTGGGCCCTAACTTGATGTTCCGTAACAACTGGCCGGCGTACAGGTGGCCGCAAACGGTCGCCACCGGGTACCCGGTCGCCACCTCGACAAAGCTAGCGATCCGGTCGAAGTAAGGTGAGTTTTTGATCACGTAAAAGCGTTGATGCTCCTGGTCGAGGGCAAACTGAACGTGGTTGACCCCGACGATGCGCAGGCGCCGGGTGATCGCAAAGGCGACGTTGCGAATGTCTTGGATTTCCCGGTCCATCAAGGTTTGGGCCGGGGTCACGGCGACGGAATCGCCGGCGTGAATCCCAATCGGGTCCAGGTTTTCCACCATCGCCAGGTTCATCATCGTCCCCGAACTATCGCGCATCACCAGGACCTCAATTTCCTTTAAGCCGGCCAGGGATTGTTGGACCATCACTTGGCCCGCTCGTGACTCCTGGATCCCGGCGGCCACGGCGTTTTGCAACTCCCGGCTGTCGTGGACAATCCGGCGCGGCGCCTGCTTTTTAGGTAGGGCCGCCCGTACGATCACCGGGTAACCAACCTGGGCGACTAAATCGGCGGCGCCCTGAAAATCGCTCACCGTCCGGATCAGCTTGGTTGAGGCCCCCAGCTGCTTGAGGGTCTGGGATAAGAGGACCGGGTTGTTGACCTGGCGAACCGTTGCCTCGGGCACCCCGCAGTAATGGATCCCGCGTTCCTGAAAAATCCCCGTTTCGCTGACCGCCTGCACCAACTCAAAGGAGTGGCGACTCCCCAGGGTCGGGATGATCATGGTCGGCTCAAACCGGTTGATCAAGTCGACCACCTGTTTAACCCCTAACGGCGCCACCACCGGGTGGTCAATCACCCGGTCGTCATCGAGGGCGTATGAAAAGGGGTTGTCGCTCAAGAGGATTGTTTCTAAGCCGTGCTTTTTGAGGGCACTGGCGACTTCCACGGTGGCTTGATCCAGCTCGCTACCATGTTGTAAGTCGTCGGCCCCCGCACCAATGATTAATACTGCCGTCATCTTAATCCTCCTCTGTACCCCGCGTCATTTCCATGAATTCATCAAAGAGCGGGTCGGTTTCATCAGGGCCTGGTGACCCGTCCGGGAAGAACTGGACCGAAAAGGCCGGATAACGCCGGTGGCGCAGGCCCTGGACTGCCCCCGTCAGCATGTCCACGTAGGTCACAAACAGGTTCTCGCGGTTGACCGACTCGCGCTGAATTTGAAAGCCGGCCCCCTGGTTAGCGTAGACCACGTGGTCGGTGATGATTTCTTTGATCGGGTGGTTCATACCGTGAATTTCCACCGGTACCCGGTCCACTTGAACCCCGTTGGCCATCGCAAATAGTTCGTGGCCCAGACCAATTCCAAACAGCGGTACCCGTTCCTGGAGCTCTTGGATCATCTTGAGCACCGATTTTTTCAAGCTGTGCGGGTCGCCCGGCCCAGACGACAAGACGACCCCGTCCGGATCGAGCCGCATGATCTGATCGACCGTCGCCGTGTAGGGCAGCACGGTGATGTTACACTTGCGTCGCGACAGTTCGCGCAGGATCCCGTTTTTAAGGCCAAAGTCGACCACCACGATGGAACGGCCGACCCCCGGGTTGGGGTAGGGCTTGGGGGTGGCCACCTGAGCCACTTGTTGGCTCGTCAAAACGGTGGCGTGCAGTTGGTCGAAGGCGTGGGCGTCGGGGACTGGGACGATCGACCCCCGGACGGCGCCCCCAATCTCGCGCAACTTACGGATCAAGGCCCGGGTATCGACGTTGGTGATCCCGGGCACGTTGATCAAATTGAGGTACTGATCTAAGGTCATCCGGTGACGGCCCTTTTGTGCGGTTATGTTAGCTAGGTGGCGGACGATCACCCCCTTGATCGGCGGTTCGATCGATTCATAGACGTTGGAGTGGATCAGGGAATTGCCGACGTTGGGCTGGGTGAAGATCACGATCTGGTTATGGTAGATCGGGTTGGTGATGATTTCTTGGTACCCCGTCATCGCGGTGTTAAAGACCACCTCGCCAAAGGTAACGGCCGGGGCGCCAAACCCCTCTCCCTCAAACACCGTCCCGTCCTCCAGGATTAAATACCGCTTTACCATCAGGATCCCTCCCTCATCTCATCATTTTACTATGCGTCCGTGCGATCTAAGTAACTTAACATTTGTTCAAAGTGATCCGGCAAGGGGGCCGTGAAAACCATTTTCTCGCCCGTGACCGGGTGCTCAAAGCCCAGTAAGCGGGCGTGTAGGTACTGACCGTGGCCCGGCAAGGTCTTGCGGGGCCCGTACAGGGGGTCGCCGGCCAGCGGGTGGTTGATGTATTTCATGTGCACCCGAATTTGGTGGGTCCGCCCGGTTTCGAGCCGGCAGGCCACCAGGGTGTAGTGCTGGTAGCGCTTGAGGACCCGAAAGTGGGTAACGGCGTGGCGCCCGCCAACCACCACCGCCTGCTTCTTACGGTCCTTGGGCGAGCGGGCCAGCGGGGCGTCAATCGTCCCCTCGTTTTCCTTGATCACCCCGTGGACCAGGGCAACGTACTCGCGCAGGTTACTCTTTTCCTTGAGCTGGGCGGTCAGGCTGCGGTGAGCCCGGTCGGTCTTGGCAACCATCAAGAGCCCGGAAGTATCCTTATCAATCCGGTGAACGATGCCGGGCCGCAACTCGCCGTTGATCGACGATAAGGGGGCGTGGTACATCAGGGCGTTGACCAGCGTGTGGTTGGGGTGGCCGGGGGCCGGGTGCACCACCATCCCCTGGGGCTTATTGACGACGAGGACGTCATCGTCTTCGTAAACAATGTCGAGGGGGATGTTTTCCGGCTCCAGGTCAATTTCGACCGGCGTTTCCGGTTCAATCACCACCCGATCCCCCGCTTGGAGTTGGTACTTGGCTTTGACGGTTTGGCCGTTAACGGTCACGGTGCCATCATCGATCCAGCGCTTGAGCTGGGAGCGGGAGAACTGGGGAAAGTGGTGACCTAATTCCTTGTCGATCCGCCCGGTCATCCCGTCCGTGACGGTTAAAGTTTGCGTTGTTTGGTCCACGTTAGTCCTCCTTTAAAATGATGATGATTAAAGCGATCACCCCGACGGTCAAGCACGAATCGGCGACGTTAAAGACCGGAAAGTTAATCGGTAGTAGTTCAAACATGTCAACCACGTAATGCTGGTGGACCCGATCGATGAAGTTCCCCAGCGCCCCGGCCATGATCAAGGACAGGGCGATCATTTTCCACCGGTTGGTGCGCCATTGCCTCATCAGGTAAGCCAGCACCACTACGGCCGCTAAGGTAATCAGGTAAAAGAACCACTGCTGCCCCTCTAAAATGCTCCAGGCCGCCCCGTCGTTGTGCAGGTTGGTTAAATTCATTAGGCCGGGAATAAAGCCGTGGCTGGTCCCCAGGGCGATGTTAGCGCTGACCCAGTACTTAACGAACTGATCCAGACCAACTAAGGCAATGATGAACAAAAGATAGTAAGCCACTAAGCTTCCTCGCTTTCCATTTGCCCCTGGGCGGTCGCATCGGTTAAGATGGCCCTAAGCGAAGTGATCGAGCGGTGGCTAAAGGTGAAGGTCATCACCTCGCCGCGAACCGTGATCGACAGGGTGTGGCGGGTAAAGCGGGGCTGGCGAATCTCGTCAAGCGGCACCACCATGTACTCCTTTTGCAGGATCCGGTTGAAGACGATCTCGTCTTTTTTGACCGTCATCGTTCGGCGGAAAACGGCCAGGGCCGCCACCGCGAAAAAGGCCACCAAAAAGGCCGCCGTGATCCACTGAAAGTGGGTAATTTCTAGCCAGATCACCACGCCGATGATTAAAATGATGAAGGTCCATGACCACGAAATCACCGCCGTGGTCGGGTCCTGCTGGTAAAAGTAGCGTTTTTGTTCTTCCAAAGTCTTCTCTTCTTTCATGTGAGGTAGTTTATGATTAAATTATATTCCGACGCCGCCACCAAGGGTAATCCGGGGCCCACTGGGCTGGGCTGGCTAATTGTCGCCGGTGGCAAGCAGCGCCAGCAATCCGCCACCCTGAACCGGGCCGATAACCACCACGGTGAATTTGCCGCCGCCACGGCCGCCTTTGACGACCTGTTAGCCAACTACGGTCACGACCAAGTGGTGATGTTTTACACTGATAGCCGCCTCTTGGCCGACGCAATCGGTAAGGGCTACGCCAAGCATTACCAACCCGAACTGGATCAATTGCTTGAGCGGATCGACGCCCTGCCAACCGTGGTCACCCAGTGGGTGTCCGAGAGTCAAAATCACGGCGCCCATTCCTTGGCCAACCAGGCTTTGCAGCGCTTGTTGAAAACGGAACATTAAGCAGGTCTATTATACCAAATTCACCCGGCCACGGGTGGATTCTCCAGGGATGTTAGTAGATTTTCAAAAGTATTTTAACAATTTGTCAGCGCACCAAAAAGGCTCCCCTTCCCGTAGCTATTTCCCGGGAAATGGGAGCCTAATTTTGTTGTGATTAGTCGACAACCTTAAAGCGGTCTGCGTCGTCCATGAATTCCTTTTCGCCAGCTGGGGCTTCGATCGAGCCGAACGGCATTTCGGCCCGCAGACGCCAGGAAGCTGGGACGCCAAAGGCTTCGCGAATGGCGTCGTCGATCAGCGGGTTGTAGTGTTGGAGGCTAGCGCCAAGGCCGTTTTCGGCCAGGGCCGTCCAGACGGCGAAGTTGGCGTTCCCGATGGCTTGTTCGGACCAGTCGTAGAAGTTGTCAGCGTAGGACGGGAATTGTTCCTCTAAGTTGTGCACGATGTCCATGTCGGTAAAGTACAGCACGGTCCCGTAAGCAGCCTTAAAGGAGTCAATCTTAGCGCTCGTCTTGGCAAAGGCATCGTCATCTTCAACTACCTTCCGCAGGGCGGCACGCACGATTTCCCACACTTGGTCGTGACCATCACCAAAGGCAATCACGGCGCGGGTAGTTTGGGAGTTGAAGGCGGACGGTACGGCCTTCATCGTTTCCTTGATCAAAGTGGCAATTTCGTTGTTGTCTTGGTCCACCTGCTTGCCCAGGGCGTAAATGGAGCGGCGTTGCTTAGCTAAATTCAGTAATTCTTCCTTCATGTGTCAATCTCCTTTTTGCTGTTACATTTTTTGATACATTTACTTTACACTACTAACTAAAGATAAGCAACTATTTTAGCTAACTTTTTGAAAGTTAGAATCATAGCGCCCCGCTTTATTAAGCGTGTTATCACATCAATCTTGTTCTTTCAACGAAAAAAGGGGTTGAGAGAACCGTGCGTTTTCTCCCACCCCTGATGTTATTTGCTGGAGAACGTGGTCGCTATTCTCCCTTATACTTACTTGAGATCTTGAAGTACTTGAGGTTCTTGACGTTTGGCTTCTTGGTAACGTCGGCGCCGTAGAACTTCTTGGCCAACTTGGTCAGGGTGCCGTCCTTCTTTAACTTGGCTAGCTCCTCGTTAACTTCCTTTTGGAGGGCCTTGTCCTTTTTATTGATGACAATCCCTTCACCCTTACCGTCTTCGTTGGTCACGAAGTACATGTCCGGATCGATTTCCAGCCCGGAGTTCGGGTAGGTGGCTAAGGCTAGCTTTTGCAGGTAGTAGTCGTTCATGATCAAGTCGGTCTTGCCACTTTGGACGCCCTTTAAGTAGACGTCGTTGGAGACGTTGTCGTAATTAACCAACTTCGCCCCTAATTGTTGGGCCAGGCGTTGGTAGTTAGTCCCGGCTTCCCCAGCCGCCTTTTTCCCCTTGATGTCGGCCCAGGAGTGGATCCCGGATTGATCGTCTTTACGGACCAACAGCGAGTTAAAGCTGTGCTTGATCGGCGAAGACATTAGGAACTGGTTTTTGCGTTCCGGGGAGATGGCAAAGTCGTTAACCGCCATTTGGGCCTTGCCGGTCTTGACGGCGGTTAATTGACCATCAACGTTGTATTCCTTAAAGACCACCTTCTTGTGGAGCCCCTTGGCAACGGCGCGGATGACCTCGATGTCGTAACCGGTCAACTTCTTGGTTTTGGGGTCGTGGTAGGAAGTTGGGTACAAGGTTCCCGACGTGGCCACCGTCCAGGTCTTTTGGTCGGCAACCTTTTGATCCTGGCTCTTACCGCAGGCGGTCAGGCCGACCCCGACCAGGGCAACTAAACTCAAACCGATTAATTTCTTTAACTTAGAGTTCATTTTTTAACCTCGTGTAGATTATTTTAAATAATTGCTAATCACAAGATAGCACCGGTAAAGCGGTTTCACAAGGCGAAATTCACAAAATAATCAAAAATAAGAAAAGCCCGGGACGCAAAAGGCGCCAAACCGGGCTTATAACGGGTTAATCGAATTCGTACTTTTTTCAATCAATGACAATCTGGTCAACTGTGTCAGTTTGCACATAATTTACTAGCCAGCTTTTTCCTTCGACCAGGTGGCTAAGTGCCCCTCTAAGAAGCTCTGACCAAAGGAGAGGAGGCAACAAACCAGCCAGTAAATCACGGCGACGACGATGTAAATCGACATGTAATCCTGGGCGGCCCCGGCCACCACCTTAGCCTCCATAAACATTTCCGACACGGTGATCATGGCCGCTAGTGAAGTACCCTTAAAGAGGTCGAGCATCACGTTGCCCAGTGACGGCAGGGCGATCCGGAAGGCCTGGGGCAAGATCACGTTTAAGATGATGTTGTGGTAGGGCAACCCCAGCGAACGGGCAGCCTCAAATTGCCCCTCGTCGACCCCCAAGAAGGCGGACCGGTAGTACTCGGCGATAAAGGCGGCTGGCGCAATCGTGAAGGATAAAATCGCCGCCGGCAGGGCCGCCATGTTGAAGCCAAAGTAGGTGATAAATAAAATCACCAGCATCGGGATCCCCCGCAAAAAGGAAATGTAAAAGCGGGCCGGCCAGGACAAGAAGCGGTGCGAAGAGGTTCGCATTAACATGATCAAAATCCCGAGCACGTTGGCCAAGGCAAAGCAGACCACCAGCAAAAACAACGACATCGGTAGGCCACTCAAAATGGTGGGCAGCGAATCAAAGGCTAGCTTAGCATCAAAAAAGCCGGGAATCGAGATGTTGTTTAGTAAGGTATTCAATTTGGGTCCGTCCCCTCTCGTCAAATACCTTCATGATAGGAGGGGCGCCAGGCTTTTTCAATACTGAATTGTAAGCATTTTCTTTGTTATTGATTCAAGTCCGCCAAACGGAGCACCTCTTGGCATTCGCGGTAGCCTGGAAATTGGGGGCCTTGATCACGGGTTTGTTCAAGTTTTTCTTTAATTGCAGCTAAATAGCGTCCCCGAACATTTTTAGTTGGGATCCCTGCCGTGGTAAAATCTGCAATCTTCATTTTGTAAGCACGAACAAGATCCTGTAGATTTTTATCATCAATAATGTCTCTTGAAACACTTCCACTTCGGAGACGGTAAGAATAGTGAGGATCGTTTACAAAAGCTACTTTGTGAGATCGTAAAATCATCCGGTGGGTTGCCGCTTCATCCTCATACATCATCCCTTCAGGAAAAGTAAAGCCCTCTAGGCACTCTTTTTTGAACAACTTCCCCCAGATCATCATAAAGACAGCTCCATTCAGGTGCCAGCCACTCTCTAAACTAACCGCTTTTCGAGGATCTAAGACCATCGTTTCAACGTCATCTGCCGTTATATAATTTACAAACTTAACTCCTCTTTCCGTGGGCTCAAATAATCTGTAATTAACCATCGACATATCAGCTTCATTTTCAACCATCGCATCATAAAGGACTTGAAGGTAATCAGCATCTAAACAATCGTCGCTGTCAACAAAGGTAAGATATTCTCCCTTAGCGTTTAAGATCCCCGTGTTTCTTGCTGCGGCCGCCCCACCATTTCTCTGAACAATTAGGCGAACCCGGGAATCTTGTTTGGCAAACTCCTCACACTGGGCCTAGAATAAAAAGTGTACAAGTTAAATAGAGACTCTGATTTAGTATAATTAAGGAAGTAAATTGGAGGATCA